>Ga0214473_10009134_pt1 | contig 11732 bp, 6 predicted proteins | sample RVTome_7_FD_203509 | JGI IMG/M metagenome (GOLD analysis project Ga0214473, IMG submission 203509) | Soil microbial communities from uranium-contaminated site in the Upper Colorado River Basin, Wyoming, United States - RVT98D197 | ecosystem: Environmental > Terrestrial > Soil > Contaminated >...
GACAGGCCGTGTCCCTCGGCGCAGACCTGCTGCGCCGGCGGGTGCGTCGACACGATGACCAGCACAGCGAACTGCGGCGGGTGCGGCGGCAGCTGCGGGGGAGGGACTCCCTATTGCAGCGGCGGCGCGTGCCGTCCCTGCACGACAGATGGGCACTGTGCCGACGCCTTCCCCTGCACTGTCGACATCTGCTACGGTGGCGTCGGGCCTTGCAGACACGTGCCCGACCACTCAGCGTGCACGGACACCGTCTTCGGCGACTGCACCGTCCCGCAGTGCGTCGAGGGCAGCGGCTGTACTGGTACGGCGAACGAACCCGACGGCACCATGTGCAACACAGGAGGCCACAACCAGTGCTACGGGGGCGCCTGCGTTTACCTCGACAGCCTGTGCTGCGGGGACCCGTCCACGCCCTGTTGCGTCGGGGGCCCAAGCGGCCTGCTCACCCTCTGCGAAGCGGCCGGTCTGTGCGGCTGCACGTGCGCGTGAGCTAGATCAGCACGCCGCCGATGGCGGGGACGACGATGTAGACGTTGCGCCGGTCCAGGGTCGTCACCGAGGCGATGTCGAAGACCTCGATGTAGGCGCGGAAGATCTGCACGAAGGCCTGCTGCGGCAGAAAGTCGTTCTGGAAGTGCACGGCGAACGTGATGGTCGTCCCGCCCGCGACTCCGTAGAACGTGGTCTCGTCGAAGCGCGTGGCGCGGGTCGCGCGCGCGGGCCGGACGGCCTTGATGAAGAGCCGCGCGTCCACCATGTCGCTGTCGTCGTCGAGCGTGCGGCTCGTCACGTCCTGTGTGGTCGCGCCGACGAGATCCACGATTCCGTCCACGACGGCACGGCTGACCGAGCCGCCGGGGGCGTCATAGACCGTGTCGCTGCCGGTCGCCGATCGCGACGTCGTGGCGCGCGCGAGCTCGAGCAAGTGGGGCCGAGCCACGTTCGGCAACGGGATGGGGATCGGGATGATCGACGCCGGATCGACCGCCGCGCCCACGATCTTGACGCCCTGTGCGTTCAGAGCTGCCGTCATCTCGGCCCACGTGTGGGCGCCCGCGACACCGCTGTAGGCGTTGGCTCCCCCGGGGCCGTTGTGCATCTCCGCATCGGTGACGACGACGATGATGGGGTGGCTCGAGTCGCGGAAACAGGCCATTCCGAAGCCGCCCGCGCACGAGCCGCTCACCGAGCTCCAGAGGCCCTCGACGGTGGCCTCCGGGCCGTCGTTGCCGCCGCCGGCACGGAGCCCGTTGAGCGCGGTCTGGACCGCGGGGACGTCGGCGGTCATGGGCTGTCGAAGGGTGAAGGCCCAGTCTCTCGGATCTCCATACGGATCGATGGGGAAGTCGCGGACGTCGCCCACGCCCATCACCACGTCGGCGATGGCGTCGCGGACCGCGGGGACGATCATGGTCGCCAACGACGTGCGCACGTTGTTGATCGCCAGACCCATGGAGCCGGTGGTATCGACCAGGAAGAAGATGTCTCCGCGTCCGAGGCGCGCCGTGAAGTCGAGCTCTCGAACCTGCTCGGGGTCTTCGTACGGCAGGATCACGTAGAAGTCCGTCGGCGGGATCGTGCTCGCGGCGCTCGTCGGGGCGGTCCCCGCGAGCACCTCGACGCCGTCGTCGATCCCATCGCCGTCCGTGTCGGGGTTGTTGGGATCGGTGCCGCGGGCGAGCTCGTCCGAGTCGGGGAGCCCGTCGTTGTCGGCGTCTCCGGGGCGGGCCGGGCCCGCATCGGGCCGCGGCGGAGGCGGACCGGTGTCGCGAAGCGGGAGCCCGCCACCGTCGACGAGCGGCGTCGGACCGCTGTCGCGCTCGGGCCGCGGGCCCGTCGCGTCCGGGCTGCAAGCGATCGCCGCCGAGGCGACGACGAGGAGGGCGAGGGCGCGCAGGATTCCAGGCATGAACAGCCTCCTGGGTGGTGGGGCAAGCCTCGCAGAATTCCGTGAGCCGCGGAATGGGGGTGGCATCGATTGCCGTGACGACCGGCGGGTCGGCCCCGACCGCACTCGCTGGTCCGGCAGGGCCCGGGGTTGTGGCTCGACCATCGGGCCGCTATCCTCGGATCCCGTGGGTCCCACGCGTTTCTACGCGTCGTCAGCCGTGTACTGGTTGTTGCCGATGCTCCTTTCCTCGACCCCGACCGCCGTGGTCGCGCAGACCGAGGCGGCGGAGGCGGGCCCGGACAACCGGGACACCGAGGCGCGGGGGCTCTTCCACGCCGGGCGGGCGGCGTACTCGGACGCGCGCTTCGAGGAGGCCCTCGCGTACTTCGAGCGCGCGCATGAGGTGAGCCCTCGTCCCAAAATGCTTTTCAACATCGGCTCGGCGGCGCCGGCTCCCACTACTGCGGCAGCAGGACGATCCAGGTCTGCAAGTACGTCTGACCCGGCGGCGCGCCGAGCCTAGCCGCTGCCGGCGTCGGGCTGGCGGTCGGGGTGAGCCGCTTCGAAGGCTGGGACCCTCTCGCATGCACGCTCCGCCGCGACGAGCGCCGGGTACCGCGCCAAGTCGAGGCCGAGACAGCGCGCGTTGTGGAGCTGGGGCACGAGGCACACGTCCGCGAGGGAGGGCTGCCCGCCGACGCAGTAGGGACCGGCGAAGCGCGAGCAGACCTGGCATACTCGCCGAAGTGACGAGGGAGGGGAAGCGATGACCGGTCCTGGACGCCTTGCTCTGACGCTCGCGGCCGCGTGCGCGCTCTGCGCTTGCGGGGACGATTCCGGCGGGACCGGGACGGACGGCGGACGCGGCGACGCGGGCGCGATTCCCGACGGCGGCCGCCGCCTCGACGCGGCCCACGGCGACGTGACGGTGCGTCCGAACCGCATCGACGACGTGCTGGTCAACCCCAACATGGGCTTCGCCGACTTCCACTTCGGGTGGTGGTGCAACCTGCCGCCCATCAGTTTCACACCGGCGGAGTGCGCCGCGCGCGCGAGCGCGAACCGGCCCGAGAACTACCCCGAGACAGCCGTGGCGTACTTCCGGTGGACGTGGCGCGACCTCGAGCCGGTGCGGGGCGAGATCGCCTTCGATCTCATCGACGCGGCCATGCAGTCGGCGAACCTGCTCGGCGAGACGCTCGGCTTTCGGGTGATGACGATCGACGAGGGCGGCGCGGGCATACCCGACTGGATGCTCGCGGCGCCCTATGACGTGACCGGCGAATGGATTGGCGGCACGTTTTGGCCCGACTACCGCGACGCGACCTTCCGCTCCGAGCACGAGCGTTTCATCGGCGCGCTCGGAGCGCGCTACGACGATCATCCCGCGCTCGATCACGTCGACATCGGGACCGTCGGGTGCTGGGGTGAGTGGAACACGGCGTGCCTCACGGGGGTCGACAGCATCATCGAGGTCTACGGCCCTGCGGACGACGCGGAGCGCGATGGCATCGAGGCCGCCCTGTCCGAGCTCATCGACCATCACGTGAGCGCCTTTCCCGTCAGCCCCGTCGTGATGCTCGGCATCGGCTCGAGCGGCGGCCGCATGACCGATCTTCTCGTGCACGCGGTCCGGGCCGGGACGGGGTGGCGCGTCGATTGCTGGGGAGACTTCGGCTGGTTCAGCGACACGTGGAGCCATCAAGACGACCTCTATCCGGCCATGATCGCCAACGCCACGGCGGCCCACGCCGCGTTTCCCGACACCTGGATGCGCGCACCCATTCACCTCGAGGTGTGCGGGACCATCGACGGGTGGCACGACCGCGGCTGGACGGCCGACGCTCCCGACGGGCTCGCGTACCGGGCGTTCGAGTGGGCGCTCGATCAGCACGCGTCGGTCCTCAACGGCAAGCGCACGCCCATCCCGGCCGACTACGTCCCGGCCATGGAGGACCTGCTCCGGCGCAACGGCTATCGGTACGTGATCGACAGCTTCAACCACAGCAGCGAGGTCAGCCCGGGAGGAGAGCTCGTGCTCGCCTCGACCTGGAGCAACCTCGGCGTCACGCCGAGCTACACGCGGCGGACCTCGAGCTACCGCCTGCGAGGCGGCGGAGAGAACCGCACGTTCGACGGCACCGCGGATGTCCGGACCTGGCTCCCCGGCACCTGGGATGTCGTCGACACGTTCACGGTGCCCGCCGACCTGCCGGCGGGGACCTACGACATCGAGGTGGCGATCGTGGACCGGGCCGGCACCGATCCCACGACCGCTCCTCTCCCGCCGCTCCAGCTCGGCATCGAGGGCCGCGGGACCGACGGCTGGTACGCCCTATCGACCGTCACGGTCCGCTGAGTCGACGGACCGTGTCGGTGGCCTCTGCCGTCGTCGCATCTCAGCGGCGGTACTCGAAGGTGTCGTCGCAGTCGCCAGCGGGACAGCCGCCGTTGCCGCCATAGAGCACGATCACGTCGCGATCGGAGTCGTGGGCGATGCCGCAGTTGTCCCTGTCGGCGGGAGTGGCCGCATCGACGGTGACGAAGGAGCCCCCTTCGAGCTCGAGCGTGCCCGTCACCGTGGACCTGCCGGTCCAGCCCCCGGCCGTGATCAGTCGCCCCCGTGTCGGGTCCCAGATCGTCGCCCTGCCCGTGGCGGGCTGTCCCGTGCACATGAGGCAGATCCGCGACCAGGCGCCAGCACGCAGGGCCCACAGATCGTCGAGCACCGCCGCGCCACTTCCCCTGCCACCGAGCACGAAGAGGGTGCCCATGGCGTCGCTCCACGCGGCGTTGCTCGCCTCGTCTTCGCGTGGTGTCGGCGCGTCCGCCACGACGAGGCGACGCCACGTCGTGCCCTCGAGGGCGAAGAGCTCGTCGCTCAGGCCGCGCTCCGTGTCGCCGCCAAACAGCAGCGCGCGCCCGCTCACCCGGTCGTATGCGAAACCGAAGCCCCATCGCGGACTGGGGAGATCGCCCGTCGCAGCCACGAGACGCCACGACAGACCGTCCCACTCCCAGAGATCCCCGCGGGCGCTACCCCCCGCGTCGGTTCCGCCGAAGAGCAGCACGCGCTCCCGCGCGGCGTCGTATGCGAGACCGTGACGGTAGCGCGCCCCGGGCGCGCACGGGTCACACAGGGGAACCCACGTGCCGCGCTCGTAGGCCCACATCGCCGCTGACTTGACGACGCCGGTCATGCCGCCGTAGAGGACCACGTGGCGCCGCGCCGCGTCGTACGCGAGCCGCGGCGAGTGCAGCGGCGGCGGTCGTGTCGCCGGCATCACTTCTGCCCACGTCCTCGGCTCCGGCGGCCCCGCGTCGAAGCCTGGCGCGTCGGGGAGGGCGACGAAGCCGTCGGCAAGCGGAGGGGCGTCGCGCGCCGCGTCGGCCGCATCGGGAGGCGTCTTCGCATCGCGCGCCGCGGCGTCCACGTGGGTGTCTCGAGGGTCGAAGTCGATACGCCCGCAGGCCGACGCGCTGCACGAAATCGCGAGCAGGAGGATCGAGCCGGAAGGCCGGAGACGCACCAGATCACCGTACGCGGTCGCCCATGGACATTCAATCGCCGGGCCGGGTGGACCGGATGGGGCGGTCCCTCGACACCAGGTGCCTAGCACGAACCTGCTCGGGGTCGGCGGGCGGGGGCGAGCGCGAGCGCGAGGGGCTGGTGGGGTCGTGCGAGGTGAGCGAGGAAGCGGCGGCCTGGGCCCTGTCGCCGACGACACGCTCCGGCGCGCGCCTCGAGCGCGCGGCGGTGCTGAGGGGCGGAGGCGCCCGTGGCATCGGGGACAGTCGAGGACATCGCGGCGGTGGCTCCTGCGCAGCAGGGTGGGGCAGTCTGCGCGGGGGCCGGTCATCACGAGCAGGCCGTCGAGCCACCGGCGCAGGTGGGGCTCGCTCAGGACGAAGGGGGAGCGCAGCTCGGACAGATGCCGCGCTCGTTGCACGAGCAGGTCGTGGTCGCACCGGTCGCAGTGCAGCCGAGAGAAGCCGAGGACCACGCAGGGTCGGCAGCCACCCCGAGGGCCTCGTCTTCAGAGCGTGGGCGGGCAGCCTTCGAGGATCGCCCAGTAGAGCCCTTGCACCATCCGCCGGCCGCCTCTCTCGTCGCGCTCCGTGGCTGGCCCCTGCTCTTCCCAGACGACCAGCAGCCGATCGCCGTCCCGCGCGGTGCGCACGTTCCAGCCGTACGCGCCCGCGCCGAGGCGCAGCGGGGTGTGTCCCTCGAGCGACAGCGGCCGCTCGACGCCGACGTACACCTCGAGCGGGTTGTCGGTGTTCAGCAGCTCGTCGTAGGACCATCCCTCTGCTTTGGGCTGCCGGACGAGGTCCACGCCGCCGCCGGGGCTCGACGTGAGCTGCTCGGGTCCGTGCGCCACGCCGACGACGTAGGGCCCCGCGACGGTCGCTCCGGTGCCCATGTCCACCTCGACCACGGCGGTGTACGAAGGCGGATGTTGCGGTGGCGAGCGCCACACGATCACGGCGACCTCGCCGTCACGCGCCGCGGTCATGTGCTGGATGGAATGCTCGTTGAGCCCCCGCAGTCGGCCCAGCGTCCGGGCCGCGCCCACCGTGTCCGCGTCGAAGGGAACGATCTCGATGTCGTACTGGGGAACGCACGTGTTGCACTCGAACGTGCGAATGGCGAGGTAGCGGTCGGTGTCTTCCACGACGACGAGACGATCGTGGTCGAACAGCGGCATCTCGGACAGCGCGATTGGGTCGCCTATCGGTTCGAACGAATCCGACAATGGCAGTAGAGTCGCTCGCTCTGTCTCGCCGTCCACGCTGAGCGACGCCACGACGAGCCACGGCCCTGCCGGCGCTCTGAACAGCCCCCAGTCGTTCCGGGGGCGAGCAGCGTCGATGCGATCGTGGACGATCGGCAATGCACTGGTCAGCTCCCCGTCGGCTGCAACAATCTGAAACACGCCCCCACCGGGTGGCGGAACGGCATCGACCGCCAACAGTCGATCCGGGGCAACGTACAGGGCGGATGCAAGCGGCGCGTAGCCCGCCGGGCCATCGGGAAGCGGTGCGTACTCTCCGTCGCGGATCTCGCCCCACCGGCTTGATGGCCCCGCCCACGCGATCGCCGCGCGACCCGCCGACGCGGCGACTACGAGGAGCTCGACATTGGCGGGATTGTCTGTGTCGGTACGATGAAGCGTCCCGTGAGCCGACTCGCACGCCGGCAGCGTCCACCGAACGGGCGGCAGCGTCGTTCCACCATCCCAATACACCCAACCAGCATCGGTCGGCTCGACGTCGGGCGCATCAGCGCCGGCATCGATGGATCCCGAAGAGTCCAGAGCCGCGTCCGGCCGTGCGTCGGGACCATTGCATGCGGCCAGCACGACGAGTGGGACCACAAGGACGGCGCTCAACGCCCTCATCGCAACACACGTGAGCGCACGGACAGGTCGCTTCCACGCGGATACCAGAAGCGAAGTTGGTTCCGGTCCGAGCCGACGATTGCCGCACCCGCCTGCGCTCGGGTCCCGAGCGGCGGAGGAGAGAAGTCCAGGCTCGTGTCGAGCAACATGACGGGCCGCTCGCTCGTCCACGTGAGCTCGCCGGATGCGAGCACCCGCAGTTGTGTGTAGCGGATCCGATTCGTCGCCCCTGAGCGTTCGTCACGCTCGCCATCACCAACGGGTGGCGGTGCGCCCAAGCGATCGGACGCTTGGAAGTCGGGGATCGCGAGCGAGACGGTGAACAGGTGCAACGCGTTGTGTCCGCCGGCCACGACCGGTGCCCGCAGCGTGCGAGCTGTCGCATAGTCGATCTTTCGCCGCACGCCGCGCGTGTCCTCGATCGTGTCGATCCGTCGTGGCGGGGCGAAGATCGCCTCGTCGAAGGCGCCGTCGGGGCCGAGGGCAGTCGCGACGCGGTAGGAGAGGCGGGTTGGCACCGGCGTGCCATCCACCAGATCGCTCGTGCCGTACACCGCGTAGAGCAGCTCGCGGTCGACGAACACTTCACCGATGCGGCCCGGCACCGTCGCGATGGCGAGCGCGGGGTCGGTGGCGTTCGGGCTCGGGTCGAGCGTCGGGATGGCGCTCGTAGGAGCGTCGCTCGCGAAGGGCACGATCCGCAGCGCACCCGCGGTGTCGCGGAAGGCGACGACGAGGATCTGCGGCCGGAAGCGGAAGTGGATTGCCTCGATGGTGCCGGTCGGGCCGAGGGGATCGGCGATCTTCACGTCGAGGAACGCGTCGGCGCTCAGGCCGGAGGGCGCGCCGGCGGAAGCGAAGGCCTCGGCGAACCGGAGCCCGATGCCGCCGCCGATCTTCTCGAAGTCGTTGCGGGCGTCGGGATCTTCCGTCAGCAGAGGCACGAGGTCGAACGTGGCTCGTTCGATGACGCCCTGGAAGTCGGGGAACGGCCGGAGCGGGTCGTAGGGCACCGGCGCGCGGCGCGCCTCCTCGGCCGCCGCGAGCTCCATGAGCCGATCGAGCATCTCCTGCCCGAGCGAGGGTGAGAACGGCCCGATCGGTTGGGGCTCGCGCTCGACGATCTCGACGCAGCCCTCGACGCTGAGCCCCATCGGGCCCACGGCCCTGAACGGTGGCAGGATGCCGAGCTCCGTCAGGACGTCGCAGTCGATCGCGAGCTCGCCGAGGGTCCACACCGCGGCGGCCGGGCCGCCCCGGACGAGCCGCTCGGTGCCCGGGGCGATGGGGGCCCACGCGTCGTTGCAGCCCGTCGCACCCGCGTCGGCCGTCGAGAGCACTGCGCCTCGCAGCCGCCCGATTGCGTCGGTAGCCGTCGGCTCGCTCCACAGCACGAAGGCCGCGCCGTCACTCGATGCGGCGGCCGGGCTCTCTCGCGTGTCGGCCGCGAACGGCAGGTCGCAAGGCCCGACGAACGTCGCCGGCACCTGCGCGAAGGGCCCGCCCGGGATCTCGTCCACCCAGACGTACCGGAGACGCGTCGAGTCGACCATCTCGCGGTAGAACACGAACGTGCGCAGCGTCCCGCCGGCCAGCCGGAGCTGTGTCACGGCCGGGCGCGTCGTGGGCGTGACCGGGCCGAGCGGGAGCGGGAAGCCGGGCAAGCCGCCGCCGACCACCGGCGGGACGGCGCTCGCCGTGTGGGGGACGTTCCACAGCGCCGAGGAGACGTGCGCGGTGCGGACCGCCTGCTCTTCCCTCGTGAACCGCGTGGGGTCGTAGAAGTACGCGGTCTCGCGCCACCATGCCTGGGCCCAGCGGGTCCAGTCGGTGGCGACCGGCAGCTCGAGCGCGGTGCGGAACCACAGCCGCTCGACGTCGGCGCGTGGCAGCGCGGGGACCCGCCATCCGTCGACGCGTCCCTCCGGCGTCCCGAGCAGGCCCATCAGCGCCGCGAGCGGCCGGTTGCCGACGCCGAGGCTCGTGTGCGAGGCGACGTGGTCGTTCGATCGACTCGTCTCGCCGTACGTGTCGTACCGGTTGTAGCCGAGGTCCGTGTACCGCGCCGAGCCCTCGCACCAGCCGCCGTTGTCGTTGCGCGGCTCGCACATCGAGCGCCACTCCCGCTCGAGGTCGAGCAGGCTGCACGGACGATCGGGGTTGTCGGCCATCGCGATGGCGATCTTGGTGTCCTCGTCGTCCGACAGCAGGCAGCGGTCCTCGTTCCGAAAGGCAAACCGCTGCTCGAGCATCAGGCCGAGGGCGTCGCCCATGTGCTCCTCGATCGCTTCGCCCTCCGCCTGCGTCAGCGAGCCGCCGCCACCGCCGTGCGTGAACGTGATGATCGTCGTGTCCGGGCCGAGGACCGAATGCACGAGCTCGTGCCCGACGACCTCGGCCCGCCCGGCGCCCTCCGCGAGGAGGATGTCCGTTCCGTCGTTCACCCCGATGCTCAGCCGGGCGCCGGCGCCGATCCCGACGCGGATCCCGTCGCCCGCCGCGTCGAGCCACGCGCGCGGGTCGGGCTGGCCCGCCTCGGCGCCCCGCTCCGCGAAGAAGAGCTCCGCCTCGCACAGCGCTGCCTGCACCTCGTCGAGATCGCGGTCGAACGGCGTCCTGCCGACCGGCGCATCCTCGCGGCCCGGGCAACGCTGCGTGCCGTCCCACAGCGTGCCGCCCAGCGTGGGCAACCCGTTTCCAATGGTGCCGGAGGCCTGAAGGATCTGGTCCGCGGCGCCGAGCAGGCGCGCGAGCTCGACCGACGCGATGACGGTGCCGTCGCTCCGGTCGACCAGCACCTCCCGCCTTCCGCCGATGCGGCCGCCCGCCGGAACGACGGCGACGCGCCAGGCGATCCGCTCGTCGTCGTCTCCGGTCCACGGGAGCCGGTGGACGACCTGCTCGTCCGAGCTCTGGACCGCCGGTTCCACACCGCCCCACAGCGGTGCGTCGAGGGCCCGCACGCTGTGGAGCGCGATCCCCTCCGCCTCGCGGCGGGAGATGCGCCGCGCGGGCGGTGGCGCGACTCCCGGCACCGTCGTCGCATCGAGCCGCAGGAGCCCGCCGCCGGCGTCGAGGTCGACCTGTACCTCTGCGCCGTACACCGGGATCCCGCGCCACGACTGCCGGAACACGAACCGGCGGGTTCCGTCGGGGTGATCGATCGCGCGGTCGAGGGAGAGCTCGTCGTCGTCCCTCAGCGCGAGGAGCGCGCGGCCGCCGTCGCACGCCTGGACGAAGCCCTCCGCGCGCTCCACCGTGGGCGCGGGCGCGAGCGCAGGATCCACCTCGTGTGCGAGGAACCTCGACGACACGTGCGTGAGGCCTCCGCGGTGCCCGCGCGTCAGCTCGAGGTCCACCGGGCTCTGCCCGAGCCAGGCGAGGCCGTTCAAGAGGTCCGCGCGATCGTCCTCCGGAAGGCTCGCGAGGACGGCCTCGACGCGGGTGTCGAGCGACTCGAAGAGGCGCGCGATCATCGCGTCCTGACGGGACAACGCGCGTGCGGGCACGAATCGGATCTCGACCGACAGCTCCGACGCCGGCGCCGACGCGAGACGGACGCTCAGCTCGTGCGAGCCGGGTCCGAGCATCGCACGCCGCTCGATGCGCTCCACGTGCGGATGAAACGCGTTCGGTCCGATCAGCGCTTCGCCGTCGATCCCGATGAATCCCGCAGCGACGCGGCTCCGCGCCGGGCCGGTGCCGTTGTCGACGCGCACGCAGACCTCGCCGCTCGTGACCATCTCGAACGAACGCAGCGCGTCGCTCGGCGCGCCTGCGGAGCGCACGAAGCGCTCGGGCCCGACGACGACGGCTCCGTCAGTGCACGGATCGACGGGGCGCGGTGATTCGGTGGCCGCCGGCAGCATGTCACAGCGGGTGCGGCGCCCCCCCCCCCCTTCGGCGTCCGGGCTCGAGGTCGGGAAGCAACCTGCGATCGAGATCGCGATCAGGAGGGGCCCGAGCTGGCGGATGATGATCGTGCGCATCGTTCCCCTCCCGTGCGGCGCGGACGCTTGCACGGCGACTCGACCAGGATACGCAGCCGTGGCCGCCGCGGGCAATCGGCCGTGCCAAGATCGGGGTGCCGATGTCCGCTCTCCGCGCACATGCGAGCACCCTGCCCGTGCCTCGGCGTCCGGCGAGCACACGGGCGCACGCACGTCGTGCGTCGTGTGCTCGTCGAGGAGTCCCCACGAGCGCGAACGGTCGCTACACGTCGGGCATCGGCCGCTCGCTTTGCACACCCGGCGGCCGCCAGCCGGCCGCCGGCGTCCGCCGGGCGGCCTGCACGAGATCGTTGACGAACCGGGCACGAACAACGCGGCACGCCCCGTGCTCTGCTCCCGCGCATGCCCGAAGGCGTTTCCCAGCGACCCACGGGGCGTGCGCTTCGTGCCCTCGTCGAGCCCGCTCCCGGCTCGGCGAAGGCCGCGGGA
>Ga0214473_10009135_pt1 | contig 11731 bp, 9 predicted proteins | sample RVTome_7_FD_203509 | JGI IMG/M metagenome (GOLD analysis project Ga0214473, IMG submission 203509) | Soil microbial communities from uranium-contaminated site in the Upper Colorado River Basin, Wyoming, United States - RVT98D197 | ecosystem: Environmental > Terrestrial > Soil > Contaminated >...
GGCGATGCCGAGGCGCCGCGGGGCCCGCGGCCCCTTCCAGCGATGGTGGTCGAGCCGGATCCGTCCCCCGCGCACGCGCACCCCCTCCTGCTCGAGCAGCAAGCGCTGCGTCATCATGCTCCCGACATTCGCGCGAAGGCTGATCCCCCCGCCGGCGTTCACGACCCGGTGCCATGGCAGGCCGGCCGGACAATGCCTCATCGCGTGCCCGACCGCGCGCGCCGCCCGCGGCCAGCCGAGGATGGCGGCGAGCTGGCCATACGTCGCGACCCGGCTTCGGGGGATCTCGCCCACCAGCCGGTAGACGGCGCGGTGGAACCGCGCCGCGGGCGCGCGCCGCGCCCGCCCCGCCCGCGCGCCGGGCGTCACCGTGTCCCCACGCCGAACTGCAGCTCGTACAGCCGTGAGTAGAGGCCCCCCCGCGCCAGGAGCTCGCCGTGCCGCCCCGACTCGCGCACCGCTCCGTGGTGCAGCACGAGGATCCGGTCTGCCTTCTGGATGGTGGACAGGCGATGGGCGATGATGACGCTCGTTCTCCCCTCGGTCAGCCGGGCCATTCCCGCGCGGATCAGGGCTTCCGATTCCGGATCGACACTCGACGTCGCCTCGTCGAGCGCGAGGACCAGAGGATTATAGATGAGCGCGCGCGCGATGGCCAGCAGCTGGCGCTGGCCCTGGGAGAGGTTGACCCCCCGCTCGCGGATGTCCGCGGCGAGCCCGCCGGGCAGCGCCTCGATGAGGCGCCCCGCATGGGCCGCCGCCACCGCGCTCTCGACCTCGGCGGCGCTCACCGCGCCGTCCCGTCCCAGCTTGAGGTTCTCCTCGACCGTGCCGCTCCAGAGAAACACCTCCTGGGGAATGAGCCCGACGTGGCGCCGCAGCGCCTTCGGGTCCCACTCCCGCACGTCCCGGCCCTCGATCAGCACCTGGCCGCGGCTCGCCTCGTAGGCGCGCGTCATCAGCCGGACGATGGTCGTCTTGCCCTCCCCGGTCGGGCCGACGAGCGCGACCTGCTCCCCGCGCGCCACGCTGAAGGAGCAGTCGCGCAGCACCCATTGCTCGCCCGCGTAGGCGAACCACACGTGGCGGAGCTCGACGGCCGGCGCCGCCGTGGACACCGAGACCACGGCGCGCGCCGGATCCGCGGGGGACGCGGCGATGCCGGGCGCGGTGTCGAGCAGGCCGAAGATGCGCTCCGCCGAGACCATGGCCGCCTGCATCACCGTGTACTTGGCGCCGAGATCGCGCATGGGCAGGAAGGCGCGATGCATGTACTCGAGAAAGGCGACGAGCCCGCCGAAGGTCAGGGCGCCGCGCACGATCTCGCCGCCGCCGTACCAGAGCAGCAGCGCGACGACGGCCGAGCCCAGGGCCTCCACCGTCGCGTAGAACGAGGCGTCGTAGAAGGTCGAGCGGAACTGGGCGCGCCGGAGATCCGCGTTGTGCCCTGCGAAGGCCGCCCGCTCCTTGTCCTCCCGCGCGAAGAGCTGGATCACGCTCATGCCCTGGAGGGACTCCTGCAGGAACGCGTTGAGCCGGGCGAGGCGGGTGCGCACGCCGCGGTAGCTCTCGCGCGCCCGGCGGCGGAAGTACACGCCCAGCAGCGCGAGGAGAGGCACCACGGACAGGGAGACGAGGGCGAGCTTTCCGTTCATGCCGAACATGATCACGATGACGCCGGTCAGCGTCAGCATGTCGCCGAGCACGGAGACGAAGCCGCTCGTGAAGAGCTCGTTGATCGCCTCGACGTCGTTCAGGACCCGGGTCATGAGCCGGCCCACCGGGTTGCGATCGAAGAACGGGGCATCGAGGGCCTGCAGGTGCGCGAAGAGCGTATTGCGGAGGTCATAGATCACGCGCTGGCCGGTGAGCTGGGTCAGGTAGGCCTGGGCCACCCGGAGCCCGTAGAGCCCGAGGAGGGTCGAGAGGAAGAGGCCGGCGATACGCCCGAGCCCGATCCAGTCGCCCACGAGGATGTGGTCGTCGATCGCGAGCTTGACCAGGTAGGGCTGCAAGAGCTCGAGACCCGCCGCGAGCGGGAAGATCGCGAGCGACAGCAGGACGAGGCGGCGATGCGGCCGCGTGTAGGCCCAGATGCGGCCCATCAGGCGCGCGTCGTAGGCCCGGCCCAGGATCTCGTCGTCATGCATTGGCGAGCTCGTCCTCGAGCTGCTGCACGCGCCACAGCCGCGCGTAGAGCCCGCCCGCCGCCAGGAGCGCGGGATGCGCGCCCGCCTCCACCACCCGGCCCTCGTCGAGCACGATGACCCAGTCCGCCTCCTGCGCCGCCCGCAACCGGTGGGTCACGAGCAGCGTGGTGCGCCCGCTCACGGCGAGGCGCAGCGAGCGCAGGATCTCCCACTCCTTCGCGGCGTCCACCGAGGCGAGCACGTCGTCCAGGACGAGGTACGGCGGATCGCCCGCGAGCGCCCGCGCGAGGGCCGCCCGCTGTCGCTGGCCGCCCGAGAGCGTCAGGCCCCGCTCGCCCACCACGGTGTCCCAGCCCCCGGGAAAACTCGCGACCTCCTCCGAGAGCCCGGCCGCCTCGGCGGCGGCGGCGAGGCGGTCGGGACCACCGCCGCCGTCGCCGAGGAGGACATTGTCGCGGAGCGACCGCGAGAAGAGGAAGGCCTCCTGGGGCACGTAGCCCACCGAGCGGCGCAGCCGGTGGAGGGACACGTCGCACGCGTCGACACCGCCGACGAACACGGTGCCGCGTGGCGGCTCGAAGAGCCGGCAGAGCACGAGGCCCAGTGTGGACTTGCCGCTCCCCGTCGGCCCCACCACGGCGACGAGGTTGCCCTCGGGGACGCGGAAGCTCACGCCGCGCAGCGCCGGGCGTCCTTCATCGTAGCTGAACGTCAGGTCCCGGAACTCGATGGCCCCTCGCGCGAGCAGGCCGGGCGCGGTGTCGGCGAGATCGGTGGGCGGCGCCGTCTCGAGGATCTCGGCGACGCGCTGCATGGAGGCGAGGCCCCGCCTCACGTTGGCGAGAGTCCAGCCGAGGGCGATCGTCGGCCACGCGAGGTGGGCCAGGTAGCCGTTGAACGCGACGAAGGCGCCGAGCGTGATGCGCTGATCGACGACCGCCTTGCCGCCCAGCCAGAGGACGATGAGCGCCCCCAGCCCGGAGATGAGCCCCATCAAGGGCCACGACACCGCCTGGACGCGCGCCAGGCTGAGGCTCTTCAGCAGGTAGTCGTGGTTGATCCGGCGGAAGTCGGCGATCTCGCGCGCCTCCATGGTATAGGCGCGCACGACCGGCATCCCCGCGAGGTTTTCCTGGACCTTCGCGGAGAGCACGCCGAGCTGCTCCTGCACGGCCGTCGAGCGGACCTCGACGTCGTGGTTGAAGCGCTTGGCGATCAGGATCAGGAAGGGAAAGGGTGTCACCGCACAGGCCGTGAGCCACGGATCGATCAGCCACATGGCGGCGAGGGTGCCGACGAACGTGAGCAAGGTCCCCGTGAGCATGACGGTGCCGAAGCCGGCGAGCTGGCGGATCGCGGAGATGTCGTTCGAGGCCCGGGACATGAGGTCGCCGATCCGGTGCCGATGGTAGAACGGCGGCGGCATGGTCAGCAGGTGAGCGTAGAGATCGCCGCGGACGTCGTGCTCCACCCACTGCCCCGCCCCCAGCATGGTGAAGCGCGAGCCCATCCGGGCCACGCCGTGGCCGGCGGCGAGGAACAGGATGATCACGACGTAGCGCGGCAGCGCCGCCCCGCCCTCGCGCCCGAGGGCGTCCACCGCGCTCTTCACCGCCCAGGGAATGCCGAGGGCGAACGCGGTGCCGGCGAGCAGGCATCCCATGCCCGCGCCGTAGCGCAGCCGGTAACGGTAGAGATACCCCCAGAGTCGCCGAGACGGAGACACCAGCTCAGTATAGGTCATCGGCGGGGGCCTCGCCGCCCCGCCGGTCCTGGATCGATGTGCTTCGCCAGACTTCGTTACTCGATGCGGGCGCGACTCAGCGGGCGGGCGCGACGGGCGGGCCGTCGAGATACGGGCGCAGCGCCGCGTACACCGCGAGCAGCGTGGGCGTGGGCACGCCGTAGCGCTCGCCGAGGCGCACGGCGTGGCCCTGCAGGGCTTCGAGCTCGAGCCGTTTGCCGTGGATCAGGTCGTGATGAAGCGACGAGTAGGCATTGGGCCCGACGGCGTCCAGCATCTTCACGCACGCCTCGGCGCAATCGGCGTCGAGGCCGGCGCCGGCGGCGGCGCCGAGGGCCGCCATCTCCTCCACGAGCCGCCGCCACATGGCGCGCGTCTCCGGGACATCGCGGATCACTCCGGCGGGGCAGCGCGTGAGCGCCGTCATCCCCGAATGGGCGGCCAGGAACACGTATTTCTCCCAGAGCGTGCGCACGATATCGCCCGAGATCTCGGCGGGGATGCCGGCGCGCGCGCAGGCGGCGAGGAAGGCGCGGGCCCGCGCGCTCTCGCTGCCGTCCATCTCCCCGAAGAGGATGCGCCCGAGCAGCATGTGGGCGATGACGCCGGGCGCCTCGATGGTGGCGAACACCTGGGCGACGCCGCCGAGCACGTGGCCGGGGCCCAGGATGCGCGCCAGCCTGTCCTCGTTGTCCACGCCGTTCTGCACGGACAGGACGCCCGTGCTCGGCCCGACCACCGGGCGGATCGCCTCGGCCGCGCGCTCGGTGTCGAAGGCCTTGACGCAGAACAGGACGAGGTCGGCGGCGGCCAACCCGTCCAGGCGCTCGACCGCAGGCGCCTTCACGACGGACTCCCCGTCGATGGCCGACTTGACCCGGAGCCCGTGCGCCTGTATCGCGGCCAGGTGCGCGCCTCTCGCCACGAAGGTCACGTCTTCGCCCGCCCGCGCCAGCTTGGCTCCGAAGTACCCGCCGGTGCCACCTGACCCCATCACGACGATCCGCATTCGCTCACCGCAGTCCGCGCGCTACCACCAGCCGCGGCGCTTGAAGTAGTAGAGGAGCCCGGCGGCGACGAGACCCATGAGGCCGAGCGTGCCCGGGTAGCCCCACCGCCACCCGAGCTCCGGCATGTGCTCGAAGTTCATCCCGTAGATGCTCGCGATGAAGGTCAGCGGGATGAAGAGCGTGGCGATCACGGTGAGGACCTTCATGACCTCGTTCAGCCGCTGGTTCTGGGTGGCGAGGTAGATCTCCATCACCGAGGAGGCGGTCTCCCGGTCGGTCTCCACGATGTCGATCGCCTCGACGGCATGGTCGTAGCAGTCGCGGAGGAAGACGCGCGTCTCCGCCGCCACCAGCTTCGACTCCTCGCGCTGGAGCGACACGAGCGCCTCGCGCGTCGGCCAGATCGCCCGCCGCACGGTGAGCAGATCCCGCCGCAGCGTCTGGAGATGCGGGAGGAGCATGCCGCCGTCGGGCGTCACGCACTCGTCCTCGAGACGGTCCAGCCGCTCGCCCAGGCTCTCGAGCACGGGGAAGTAACCGTCCACCACCGAGTCGACCAGCGCATAGACGAGGTAGTCGGCGCCGGCGCCGCGCAGCCGCCCGCGGCCCGCGCGGATGCGCCCCCGCACCTCCTCGAAGACGTCGCCGTCCGCCCGCTCCTGCACGGTGATGACGTAGGAGCCGCCGAAGAAGAGGCTCACCTGCTCCTCGTCGATGCCCGGCGTGAGGCGGAGCATTCTGAGGATGACCAGGTAGTGGTCGGCGTACGCCTCCACCTTGGGCCGCTGGGGGACATTGAAGACGTCCTCCACGGCCAGCGGGTGGAAGCCCAGCCGCTCGCCCAGCCGCGCCACGACCTCGGGCTCGCCGAGGCCGTCCACGTTGATCCACGTGATGCCGGGCCGATCGAGGAGATCGAGGCACTCCTCCACCCGCTTGACTTCGCCCTCGAAGATATTCGCCGGGCCGTACTGCATGACGGTGATGCGCGCGGGCGCCCGCTGCCCTGGCTCCAGCGGCATGAGCGTCCCCGGCGCCGTGCCCGGCCGCACCCGCGCCATGCGCCGGCGGCGCCCGCCGAGCAAGTGCCTGATCGCCACCTGCTGCCGCTTCCACGAGCTGGCCATGACTCTCGCGTCACTGTGCGGAAGGGCGGCGGTGGTTGTCAAGCCTTCGCCCGGCGACAGCCCGGCGCCGTCCTGACGGTACCCGATCGGATCGTGGTCGCCTCGTGACACTGACGTGGTCCGTCCGGTGTCGAACGCGTCGGTCACCCGCTGACACATCCGCAATATCCGCTTCTTCCATCGCAAGAGCGGCGTCTCGTGTGTGACCGGGGGCGGCACTGCGCTTGCACGCTCGTGGCGGATGGAGGAGCGGCCATGAGATCTCAACTTCGACTCGCCACGCTTGCGATCGCCGCCCTCGCCTGGGCCGCGCCGGCCTGGGCGGGGATCGGCATCACCGTGTCGCCCGTCTCACCGGTTTCCGGGACGGTCACGATCAGCGCCAAGGTCACGGGCATCCCGAGGCTGGGCGAGGTCAGGATCAGCGTCGACGGCACCCAGGTGGCATCATGTCGGACGAGCCCCTGCGCGTCGCAGTGGGACTCCGCGGGGGTCGCCGACGGCCAGCACTCCATCCAGGCCAAGGCCTTCAACTCGAGGGCCGTGCTCCGCGCCTCGCGCTCCATCACCGTCGTGGTCGACAACCAGCCCGACAGCGGAGGCGGCGCGCCGACGATTGCCGGGTGCCGGGTCTTCCCGCCCGACAACCCCTGGAATACCGACGTCTCGAGCTGGCCCGTTCACCCGAGGTCCGCCAACTTCCTGGCCAGCATCGGCTCGGGCAATCTCCATCCCGACTTTGGCGACATCTACGGCATCCCGTACACGACGGTGCCCGGCACCGAGCCGCGGGTCCCCGTGTCCTTCTACTATGACGACGAGAGCGATCCCGGCCCCTACCCCATTCCGCCCGACGCGCCCGTCGAGGCGGGCTCGGACCGCCACGTCCTCGTCCTCGACCGCGATCACTGCGTGCTCTACGAGATGTTCGATGCCGAGCGCGCGGGCGCCGGCTGGGCGGCCGGCTCCGGCGCCGTCTGGGACCTCACGATCAATGCGACGAGACCGGCGGGCTGGACCTCGGCCGATGCCGCCGGCCTGCCGATCCTGCCCGGTCTCGTCCGCTACGACGAGGTCGTGCTGACGGGCGAGATGAGCCACGCGGTGCGCTTCACGGTGAGCCGGACCCAGCGCGGCTACACCGCCCCCGCCTCGCACTGGGCGAGCAGCAGCAGCAACCCCGACCTCCCGCCCATGGGCCTTCGCTTCCGGCTCAAGCCCGGGTTCGACATCACCACCTTCCACCCCCATGTGCAGGTCATCCTGCGCGCGCTCAAGAAGTACGGGATGATCGTCGCCGACAACGGATCCAACTGGTTCATCACCGGCGAGCTCAATCCGCTCTGGGGCAACGAGATCCTCGACCAGCTCAAGACGGTGGGCGGCGGCAACTTCGAGGTCGTCGACACGGGGCCCATCGTCACGCCGTAGACGGACCCGCCCGCCCCCGATCGGCGGCCCGGCGGCGCTCCTCGCCGTCCGGCGGGATCGGGCCTTCGTAGAGACGGTAGGTCTTGTACAGGGTGCCGCCGAACATCTCTCCGATGCGCCGCATGAGGACATTGTCGTCGAGGACCCACGAGACCTCGGCCGCCTCGAAGCCGGCGCGCAGCATCGCCCGCAGGCACCGGGCGAACAGCGCGGCGTCCAGCCCGCGCTTGCGGTACGCGGGCTTGATGCCCATGGCGATCACGCGCACCATCCGCGGTCGCCGGATCCCGACCAGATACGGCAGGGCCAGGAGCAGCCGCGGGCTCAGCAGGCGTCCGCGCAGCCGCCCGAGCGCCTCGTTGTGGTCGGGGAGGGCGATGATGAACGCCAGCGGCTCCGCCGGGGACTCGGCGAGGAGGATGAGCTCCTCGTCGATCAGGGGCGTGAGCCGCTTCGCCATGAAGTCGACCTCGGCCGGCGTCATGGGCACGTGTCCCCAGTTATCCTCCCAGGCCGCGTTGTAGACCTCCTGCACCTTCGCGAGGTCGCGCGGGAGCGCGCGCTTGTCGATGGGGCGGATGGTCACGCCGGGTACGCGCTCGAGGGCCCGCGCGGCGAGGCGCTCGAGCCGGGCCATGCGCGAGTCGTCGAGGGCGACGCGATAGGCGAACAGGTCCTTGCACGGCGTGAGGCCCGCATCCTCGCAGAGCCCGGGGTAGTACGGCGGATTGTAGGTCATCATCAGAACGGGCGGCGTGTCGAAACCCTCGACCAGGAGCCCGCATTCCTCGTTGATGGAGGGATTCATGGGGCCGACGAGCCGCGTCATGCCCAGGCGGCGTGCCCACGCGCGGACGGCGCCGAAGAGGAGCCGGCTGACGGCGGGCTCGTTCACCGACTCGAAGAAGCCGAAGAACGCGGTGGCCTCGCGGTGGCGCGCGTTGTGATGATCGTCCACGATCGCGGCGATGCTGCCGACATCGCGACCGCCGCGGGCGGCCACCCACAGCGCCATCCGCGCGTGCGCGAAGAACGGGTTCTCATCGCTGAGGACCTTCTTGCGGTCGCTGAGGATCGGCGCGACCCAGTGGGCATCGCCGCGGTAGACATCGTGCGGCACCCGGAGGAAGCGCGCCATCCCCGAGGGGTCGCGCGCGAGCTCGACGAGACGCAGATCAGCCAGAGCGGCCGTGCCCGCCATACGCGCCGGCAAGTCCCTACACGATGACGCCGAACTCCCGGCCGACTCGCGCACAGGCCTCGAGCGCCCGCGAGAGGTGGTCCTCGGTGTGGGTGGCCATGCAGCTCGTGCGCAGGAGCGCGCGGCCCTTGGGCGTCGCCGGCGACACGACCGGGTTGACGAAGACCCCCTCTTCCTCGAGTCGCCGGGTCATCGCGAAGGCCCGGTGATCGTCGCCCACGATGATCGGAATGACGGGGGTCCGCGAGTCGCCCGTGCAAAAGCCGAGGCTCGAGAGCCCGTCCATCAGAAAGCGCGTATTGCGCCAGAGCTGCTCCCGGCGCTCCGGCTCATCCTCGATGATGTCGACGGCGGCGGAGGCGGCGGCCACCGACGCGGGGGCGAGCGCCGCCGAGAAGATCAGGCTGCGGGCGGCGTGCCGGATGTGGTCGACGACCTCGCGCTCCCCCGCGATGAAGCCGCCGATCGATGCCAGTGACTTGGAGAAGGTTCCCATGACGAGGTGGACGTCGTCCTCGAGGCCGAAGTGCTCGGCGGTGCCCCGGCCGCGGCGGCCGAGGACGCCGATGCCGTGCGCGTCGTCGACCATGACCCCCGCCTGGAACTCGCGCGCGGCCTGCACGATCTCGGGCAGTCGCGCGATGTCGCCCTCCATGGAGAACACCCCGTCCACCACCACCAGCCGGCCGCGGGCGCCGCGCTCGGCGGCCATCAGCCGCCGCAGCTCCGCCGGGTCGTTGTGCGCGAAGCGGCGGATCTTGGCGAAGGAGAGCCGCGCGCCGTCGATGATGCACGCATGGTCCTGCTTGTCGAGGTAGATCACGTCGCCCCGGTGGAGCAGGCAGGAGATGGTGCCGAGATTGACCTGGAAGCCGGTGGAGAAGGTGACCGCCGCGGGCTTGCCGATGAAGCGCGCCAGCTTCTCCTCGAGCGCCTCGTGAAGGCTCAGCGTACCGTTGAGCAGCCGGCTGCCGGCGCACCCGGTCCCGAAGCGGCGCACGGCCTCGACGGCCGCCTCCTTCACCCTCGGGTGGTTGGTCAGCCCGAGATAGTTGTTCGACCCCAGCATGACCAGGGTGCGGCCGCCGACGACGACCTCCGGCTCCTGGGCTGACTCGACGACTCGGAAGTAGCAGTACGCGTTCTCGGCCCGGGCGAGGGCGACGCGCTCGGCGATGGTCCGGCACTTGTCGAAGATGGACGGCTGGGATCGCACGCCAACCGCGTCCACCATCGAGTCACGCCCGCTCGGCGGGAAGGCGCCCGGGGAAATCATACGCCGGCGAATGCCCGCGGCGCCAGCCACCGCGCGTCGACGTACCAGCGGCAGGTCTGTCGGATACCGTCCCTCCAGCGGGTGGCGGCGCTGATCCGGAGGTCGCGCAGGAAGGGCTCGCTGTCGCAGAGCCAGTCCTCCTGCAGGAGCTCCCGGACCTTGTCGCGATTGAACGGCCCGGCGGTGCGGGTGAACGCGCCGCGCACGGACTCGGCGAGCCCGAGAAGACGGATCGCTCCCCCGGGGAGGGACACCGTCCAGGCGCGCGGCGTGCGCAGGGCCGCGATCTCCCGCGCGAGGTCGCCCATGCTCACGGTCTCGCCGGCCGCGAACCCGCGGCGCCCGTGGAGATCGGGGCGCTGCGCCGCCGCGAAGAGGACTCGGGCCAGGTCGTCCGCGGCGAGGAGCTGCACGCGGCGGCCTCCTCCCGCCACGATCGGGGCCACGCCGCGCGCCACCAGCGCGAACATCTGGAGCAGGCCGGGATCGCCAGCGCCGTACACGACCGAGGGCCGGACGACGCACCAGGGGCCCGGATGGTGGCGCGCCACCGCCAGCTCGGCCTCGAGCTTCGAGCGGCCGTACCAGGACACGGGGTCGGGGGCATCGCCCTCGCGCACCGGCGCGCCATGTCGAGAGGGTCCCGCCGCCGTCTGCGACGAGACGTGGACGAACATGGCCTCGGGACACGCGGCCGCCGCCGCGCGGGCGATCGCCTCGGTGCCATCGACGTTCAGTCGCCGGTACTCGGCGAGACTGCGCGCCCGGGTCAGACCCGCACAGTGGAGCACGGCCGTACAGCCCTTCAACTCGTCACGGTATGCGGCCGGCTCGGCGAGATCACCCGGCACCACCTGGACGCCCGCAGGCAAGAGCCCAGGTCGCTCCGGCCGCCGCGCGAGCGATCGGACGCACCAGCCGTGGGCAAGGAACACCCGCGCGACATGGCTCCCGACAAAGCCTGTCCCCCCGGTGAGGAATACCGTCGCCATTCCGGGGTATGATACAAAAAAGTCGCCGGAAGCGGGAAGGTAACTTGTCGGAGGTCACTGCGGGGTCCAGGAGGTGGGAGCCGATTCAGCCAAGCGGCGGCAACGCAGGAGCGTGCGGCTCTTCGACACCGGTGCGCTCGAGTGGCTCTCCCGCGTCCATCCCCTCACACCGGCCCTGCTGTGGACGCCGCTCGTCGCCTGGCTCGCGTGGCGCTCGCTCGCGGTGCACCACCTGCACGGGGGCGTCGTGGCCCTGCTGGCGGCAGCGGGCCTGCTCGTCTGGAGCTTCACCGAGTACGCGGTGCACCGCTACCTGTTCCATCTCGCCGGGACCTCGCCGGGGCGCCGGCGCCTGCAGTTCATCGTGCACGGCGTTCACCACGCGAATCCCGACGACCCGACGCGCCTGCTGATGCCGCCCGCGGCCACGCTCGCGGCGGTCGCGCCCGTCTACGCGCTCTTCTGCGCCGTCCTCGGCCCCGCATGGGTCGAGCCGTTCTTCGCCTCCTTCCTCGCGGGGTACCTGGCCTATGACTACACCCACTTCGCGATCCATCACCGGGCGCCGCGGACGCGCCTCGCGCGGTATCTCCGCCGCCGGCACATGCTCCACCACTTCGTGACCCCGCACGCGCGCTGGGGGGTGACGTCGCCGCTCTGGGACTGGATATTCCACACCGCGGGTGAGCGGCCGCTTCCGCGAAGCCGCACCCGGCTCGCCGCGTGATGGGCCATCGCTCGCGGCGGCGGGTGGCCGGCGCCGCCGTGCCGCTCCTCGCCGCGAGCCTGGTCCTCGCGGC
>Ga0214473_10009136_pt1 | contig 11731 bp, 11 predicted proteins | sample RVTome_7_FD_203509 | JGI IMG/M metagenome (GOLD analysis project Ga0214473, IMG submission 203509) | Soil microbial communities from uranium-contaminated site in the Upper Colorado River Basin, Wyoming, United States - RVT98D197 | ecosystem: Environmental > Terrestrial > Soil > Contaminated >...
GATGCATCCCCCGGCCACCTGACAGAGCACCCGGGTCATATCCTGCTTCTTGTGCAGGTCTTCCTTGCTGTGGTGGATATGACAGAAGCGGTTGATCTTCTCCCCGGTCAGGTGCGAGGTTGCCGTGCAGAGGTCCTGATACTTGGGGTCCGCGGCAAAATCAAAGGTTAGGCCAATGGTATCGATCGTCGGCATCTGCATCTCATCATCGCGATCGATCTTTTTCCCATCCACATAGATATTCCGGCGCATCTTGCGCAACCCTTCGATATACTGCTGTTTCGTCCTCATCGTGCTTTCCTCCCTTATTGTTGTACTTACGCTTTTTCCCGCTCTCTTCTTATAGACAGCTATGGCATATATTTGTGATTAAGCCTACCTTAATAACCATGAGAAGTGTCATAATTTTTTGGACATCGTGATGCGTGGTCCGCCTTAAGGGCCCCTTTATCATGCGCATTATGGCGATAATTGTCAAGTTTGAGGGCCCTGCCTGGAACCCACGTATCTGCGATCCAGCCAGATCCATGTTAAAGCATGGAACTGATTATGATCCTCTGAATCTGATTGGTCCCCTCGTATATCTGGAGGGCCTTAGCGTCCCTTAAATACTTCTCCAATGGCCATCTGCGGGTATAGCCTTGCCCACCCAAAATTTGAATGGCACGGCTGCAGACCCTTTCCGCCATCTCGGTTGCGACTATCTTGCACATGGATGAGGCCATGGTCGAGTCCATTGTCTGATCAATAAGCCAGCTCGCTTTCCAGGTGAGCAATCTTGCTGCTTCAATCTCGGTGGCCATGTCGGCCAGCATGAAGGCGATGGCCTGGTTCTGGATAATCGGGCGGCCATATTGTTTTCGCTCGCGGGCATACGCCAGAGCCGTCTCGAAGGCCGACCTCGCCACCCCGACGGCGCTGGCCCCCATGCACGGTCTGGACATATCCAGGGTCTGCATGGCGATGAGAAATCCGCTATTTTCCGCGCCAAGCAAATTCGCCACGGGGACTTCGACGTTATCGAAGATCAGGTCACCGGTTTGCGAGGCCCGCAGTCCCATCATCTCCTCTATCGCGCCAAGGGTCAGGCCTTGGGCATCGCCGGCCACGATAAAGGCATTGAGCCCGCCATGACGTTTTTGGGGATCGGTGGTAGCAAAGACGATGTAGAAGCTCGCCAGGCCTGCATTGGTGATGAAGGCCTTGGTTCCATTGAGGATGTACTGATCCCCTTTTCTGGTTGCCTGGGTCCTGATACTGTCAATGTCCGAACCAGCCTCGGGTTCCGTTATTGCCAGCCCTGCCGGTGTACCATGCTCTCCGCAGACCAGGGGGAGGTAGCGCCTTTTCTGGTCCTCATTCCCCACAAGGGTAAGGCAAGAGGTTGCCAGCCAGGTACCACCGGCCACCTCGGTTATTCCCAGACATGCCGCGCCCAGTTCTTCGGCGACAACGGCGGCGGTGAGATGATCAACTTCCAGTCCGCCGTACTCCCGAGGGACACCCAACCCCAGCAGATTGGCCTTGGCGAATCTACGGACGATTCCCCAATCGAATGCCGTGCCCTGGCGTCTGTCGAGCGCAGCTGCATAGGGTTTCATCTCTTGTTCCGCAAACCCGCGCGCCATCTTCTGGTAGCTCAACTGTTCTTCATTAAGGTCGAAACCAATCATCGCAGACGATCCCTCCTCCACTGAATATATTCAAGGAGATAGCGCCTCTCCCCCACAGGCAGCTCGGACAACAGCCGGATGATCTCGGATATGGTCTCATCCTGTGGCTCCCTCTGCTCGGCAGGTGCCGTCACCGCGGGCTCCTCCAGAAAGTAACTTAAGGGTCTATGCAGTTCTCTGGCTATCTGTTCGATGTTGGCGAGATAGAGACGCCTCTTACCCAGCTCGTAATTGGAAAGGGCAGCCTGGGTATATCCCAGTCGGCTGGCCAATTCCTCTTGGGACAGGCCTGCCTCCTCCCTGGCCCTTTGAATCTTTTTGCCGATGTCTTTATAGATCATGGCCTTTTAACCGGTGGAAATCAATAACAATTGGTTATTAATAGCATACTTTTACGGGTTTTACAACATTTTGTATTGACAAAATTACGAATTGTTGTATAATTGATTTTAACAACAATATGTTTTAGCCCCAACCCTCAATGGATTCTCTGGAAAGGTGGCAGTTTAAGATGGAGGTCGTCAGATGGTGCCAGTTGAAAATGATGACCTAAAGGAACTTTTGGTCAAAGGCTGGATGACCCACGATGCCATGTGGTTTTACCACTGCCTGCAGGAATGCGGGATCGAGAAGACCAACAGGATCAACAAGGCGGCGGTCAAGGCAATGTCGGCGATCGAGATCAATCGCATCCAAAAGGCCGGGGGAGTGGAGCACATTGATACGTTTGATGAGTTTAAACGGTTTTTCGATATGACCATGGAAATCGCAACCGGCAAGTTTATGAAATTTATTTATAGCTCGCCAGCACACAATAAAATACATAGCGAGTGGAAGTCATGCTTTGCTTATGAGGGGGTGAAGGCACTGGGGGTTATCGATCGCTATGAATGCGGCATCATGCTGCGGATCGATACCTGGCTCGACACCTTGGGCATACAATATGAAGTGGAACCCAAAATAACAGGATGTATGATGCACACAGACAATCAATGCTTTCGGGATTACAGGTTTTTCTTTGAAAAATAAACCGTCAAAGAAGGAGATAAGATGAAAATTGGCGAGGATGTATGGAATTTCTACCAAAAACATTTAGGCTACACCGATGACGAGATGAAGAAATTCAGGGAAAATCCGCGAAATGCGGATGTCATTTCCAAGGCGCCGGCATTAATGAATAAGACGATTGTTATAGAGGTCGTTGATTCACATGGATGCAATAGTCAGCATACGGTGGGGGATAAGTTTTATTTCGATGGATCTGGCAATCTTCTGACCAAACTGTGTCCCAAAAGAATATGTTTCGGGGCACTGAATGCAATGCCGCCATTGATTTCAATGGCTCATGAGCTCTTCTATGCCGGTATTGACCCGAACGAAATGCGGTTCAAGAGGGTAGGTTGCTTCGATGTAGGGGTGCACTGTGGCGGCTGGGGACGTGTGGTTATGGAGATCAAGGTAGAAGAACGCAAGAACCCGGATAAGTAAAGAAGGGGAGAAAAAAGAGGTGAAAGAACATGGAGCAAGCGAGAGAAATATTGAGACAATACGCACAGGCAGATTTTTCTAAGAGAATCTATTTGTTCTTGCAGTTTCCCGGTCTCAGGGATATTTTTCAAGAGATTGAACGCAAAACACTTTGCCGTTTGAGGGGTTTCCCCATCTTCGACTGCTCAGCAGAGCAAAGGGAAATGTTCCGGGTTTCTCTTGTTCCTCAGCCGGGTCAGCGAGATAGAGAGATCGAAAAAATCGGAATGGATTGCTAGGGTTAAAATAAACTGTGAATGAGATCCCGTGAAAATCTAGAGATGACGACCTCTCGCTTTGCCGGAGACTATGATTTTTTAAGGAGGTATGCCAATGGAAGGGTGGACTGAAGAAGAGATCAGGAACAAAGATCTAATGGCACCATGCGGATTATACTGTGGTGCCTGCGGGGTTTACATAGCGACGAGGGACGGAAATGAAAAATTTAGGGCCGTCATGGGGAACCTCTATGGGACAAAACCAGAAGAGACGTCATGTTTAGGGTGTATGCAGCCCGATCCGCCGCGGAAGATCTATGGTTTTTGCCAGCAATGCCCGATAAGGAGCTGCGTCAAAGCAAAAGAGTTTTATTCCTGCCATCAGTGTGAGGAATGGCCGTGCACCATGATAGAGAATTTCGGCTTTGCCACGGGCGTCAGGGTAATGAAAAGAACGATTCCTCTCTGGCGAGGCAAGGTAGCCGAGCATGGTGATGAGGAGGGAAGCGTAGCGTGGGCTCGGGGAGAATGTGAACGCTATCATTGCCCTGCATGCGGCAAGCCTCTTTTCAGAGGTGCACAACGCTGCAGGGTCTGCAAGAAACCAGTGGGCGATGAATTGGATGGCTCTATCTAAGTTTTTTTAATTTAAAGGGCGCAGCCGATTTCGGCTCAAGGCGTAACGGATGAGGATTTCATGGGGAAGGCGCCGTTATCTACATTTAGTTCGATCTTTGCCTCATAGCCCCCCCTAGGCGAAATAGAGTCCCTCCCGTTGAGGTAGGTTAGTTTCACAAAATTATCCAAAAGTACTCCCCAAAATTACGATTTCCCCTTGACAATTGTGAATCGATAGGATATGAGAACAGGCGTTGTAAACACGCCGGAGCTTGGCGTCGTAATCCTCACATTCCTATAACGGAGAACTGATGCTCAGTACATACGTGCCTGTCTTGTTTTTAATCGGACTCGCCGTTTTTTTTGCTATCTTTGCCGTCGGTGTCTCATACCTCTTAGGGCCCAGAAGGGTTAATCCGGCAAAGGCCTCACCCTATGAATGCGGGATGATCACCCTTGGGCCTACTCATCAAGCCGTCCCCATCAAGTACTACATCATTGCCATGCTCTTCCTCGTTTTTGACCTGGAAGTGGTCTTTCTCTATCCCTGGGCAATAGTCTTCCGCAAGCTTGGGGTGTTTGGTTTTGTGGAGATGATGATCTTTGTCTTCATCCTCCTCGTTGGTTTCATCTATGTCTGGAAAAAAGGAGCCCTCGAATGGGAATAGAGGTCAAGCTCGGCGACAACATCATCACGGCCTCCCTCAGCAAGCTGGTCAACTGGGCGCGCAAGAACTCCATCTGGCCGGTGACCTTCGGCCTGGCCTGCTGCGCCTTGGAGATGATGGTGACGAGTTCCGCGTCCTACGATATCGCCCGGTTCGGTGCGGAGGTGTTTCGACCTTCCCCCCGGCAGTCGGACCTCATGATCGTGTCGGGGACGGTCACCAAGAAGATGGCCCCCATGGTCAAGAGGATCTACGACCAGATGCCCGAGCCCAAGTGGGTGATCGCCTATGGCGCCTGCGCCTGCTCAGGAGGGATCTTCCAGACCTACAACGTCGTGCAGGGGGTGGACCAGATCATCCCCGTTGACGTCTATGTGCCGGGGTGCCCCCCCAGACCGGAGGCCCTCTTGACCGCCTTGATCAAACTGCAGGAAAAGATCTCCACGGAGAGCCTCCTGGACCGCAAGGATGAGGTTCGCCCCCTGCGGGTCGAGGAGGTTCGGTAGGAACGAGATCGTATGCGGAATGCGGAAGTCGCTCCCCGGAAGTTAAAGGAACAATTTCCTGACGCTGTCCTCACCACCATTTCTTTCCGGGGGGAGGAGACGGTGGTGGTCAAGAAGGAGGCGATCCTCCCGATCTGCCGTTTTCTCGCTCAAGAGCCTGCCCTCTCGTATGACTTCCTCACCGATATCTGCGGCGTCGATTATCCTGACAGAGAAAAGCGATTCGAAGTGGTCTATCACCTTTACTCCCTGGGGCATAACAGGAGGCTGCGCCTCAAGACTGCGGTGGGCGAGGGTGAGGCCCTCTCCACCGTGGAGTCGGTCTGGAAGGCAGCGAGCTGGTTCGAACGAGAGGCCTACGACATGCTCGGTATCAGCTTTGAGGGCCACCATGACCTGCGCCGGTTGTTGACCTGGGATGGGTACCAGGGTCATCCCCTGCGCAAAGATTTCCCAATAAAAGGCGAGAATTTCGGACACTATGAGGTGCCCGCCATACCGCCTGATGCCTTTTCCCTGATGCCGGAGGAGACGGCCGGCGAGCGGCAGATGGTCTTGAACATGGGTCCCCAGCACCCAGCCACCCACGGGGTGTTGAGGGTGGTGCTGAAGCTCGATGGCGAGGTGATCCGCGATGCGGTGCCTTACGTGGGGCACTTACACCGGGGGGTGGAAAAGCTGGCGGAGCAGATGACCTATACGCAGGCCATCACCCTCACCGATCGCCTGGACTACACCGCCGGCATATCCAATAACCTGTCATACGTATTAGCCGTGGAAAAACTCTTAGGGATCGAGGTTCCTAAAAGGGCGCAGTATATCCGGGTGATGATGGCCGAGCTCCAGCGCCTCGCAGCGCACTTGCTCTGGCTCGGAACCCATGCCCTGGACATGGGCGCCATGACCGTCCTTTTCTATACCTTTCGCGAGCGGGAACAGGTGATCGACATCCTGGAGGCAATCACCGGGGCCAGGCTGACCCCCAGCTTTCTGCGCATCGGGGGGCTGGCTGCCGATCTGCCGGACGGCATCGAGGCGAAGATCAAGGCCTTTCTCGATGAATTCCCGAGCCGCATGAAAGAGTATGAGACGCTCCTGAGCAAGAACATCATCTGGTTGAAGAGGACAAAGGACGTGGGAATCATCAGCCGCGAGCAGGCCATCAATTGGGGCCTTGCCGGCCCGGTCATCAGGGGTTCAGGGGTCCAGTGGGATATCCGCAAGTCCTTTCCCTATTCGAGCTATGATGAATTCACCTTCGAGATCCCCATCGGGGAGCACGGCGATGTCTACGACCGATACCTCGTGCGCCTGGAGGAGATGAGGCAGTCCGCCTGGATCGTCCGGCAGGCCGTGCAGAGGCTGCCCAAGGGAAAGATCCGCGCTGATGATCCCCGGGTAACGCCGCCGACCAAGAAGGAGCTGGGCAAAGAGATCAATGCCCTGATCCGCCACTTCAAGCTCATGTCCGAGGGCATCTCACCGCCGCCCGGGGAGGTCTACAGCAGCGTCGAGAATCCCAAGGGGGAACTGGGGTGGTATCTGATAAGCGACGGGAGCACCCGGCCCTATCGGTATAGGATCCATACCCCCAGCTTTGTGAATGTGGCGGCCTTGCCGGAGATGATCAAAGGACTCATGGTGGCCGATGTAGTCGCTGTCATCGGGAGCATCGATATCGTCTTAGGGGAGATAGATAGGTAGCAAACTACCTCGCAGCAGCGCTGCGAGACGTTTAGGGGTCAAGGATGCGAGGGTTCAATCCCACTCAGCAATGTGATTTTACGGTAGCGGGATGCCGCAAGCGGCAGGGTTCGAGTGAAAAGAATTCAAATGATCAAAGGATTACCGCGGGTATGTTTTTTGAACCCTCCCACTTTGTGGGATCCCGCTTCCGTAAATCTATATTGCGGGGTGGGACTGACCACTGGGACCCTCCCGCCTTGGGGGATCCCGCTGTCCATAGAATCTGAATTAAGGAGCGGGATAGACCCCTGGAACCCTATGCACAGCGATTCTTTTGGATTGAGCAAGAAGCACCTAGATATTTTATGTTGAGGTGATAGTGAAAGGCGTAATCTTCAGCTCTTGGAAGGGTGAGGTTGTCGATAACCGGAGGAAGACCGGGAAGAAGACCGTGGCGCCGGCGCAATTGAAGCTGCCTGCCGAGTTCAAGCCCGGCGTCCCGATCCAGGCCTTTATGGGCTGGAACGGCTTTGCCGTCCGCGCACAGAAGGTCAGCGTCGTCGATATGTGCCGGGCCTACATGGAGGCGGTGCAGGCAGTCTCCTGCGGCAAGTGCTTTCCCTGTCGGGTCGGCACCAAGGTGATTGCCGAGACCCTCGAGCGTATCGCCGAGGGCAAGGGAAGGCTGAAGGATCTGGATCAGATGGAGGCGCTCGGCCTCTCCATCCTGGAGGGCTCCAAGTGTCAGGTCGGGCAGACCGGCCCTGTGCCGCTGTTGGCGGCCTTGGAACACTATCGCCGTGAATTTGAAGGTGTTATTAAGAACAAGCGAAAGGTTCCTCGCGGCAACTACCGCATAAAGCTTACTGCCCCGTGCATGAATGTCTGCCCGGCCCACCTGGACATTCCCACCTACATAGAGCGGATCGCCGAAGGAAACTTCGCCGATTCCCTGAGGGTCATCAGGGAGCGGACCTGCCTGGCAGGCATCCTGGGAAGGGTCTGTGTGCGCCCCTGCGAGTCCAACTGCCGCAGGCTCAATGTTGAGGAGGCCCTCGACATCAGGCACCTCAAGCGGTTCGCGGCAGATTACGAGCTGGAAAAAAAGAGGAAACCATTGATCCCGGCCCCTCAGGCAAAAAAAGACAAGCGTGTGGCGATCATTGGCGCGGGGCCGGCAGGGCTTTCCTGCGCCTATTACCTTGGTTTGAAGGGATATGCCGTCACCGTCTTTGAAAAATGGGACGAGCCAGGCGGGATGGCTGCGGTAGGTATTCCCGACTATCGGCTCCCGCGCCCTATCTTACGCCAGGAGGCGGATCTGGTTACCTCAGTGGGAGTCGAGATCCGTTATAAGACCGAGGTGGGCAAAGATATCACCCTGAGCGCGATGAAAAAGGAATACGATGCCATTTTCATCGGAGCAGGGGCTCAAGATTCCATGCCGATGGGGGTCACGGGAGAGGAGGCCGGATACAAGGGCTTTATCCCCGGGGTGCAGTACCTCTATACCATAAATAAGGGGATGGATCCCTATCCCGAGGGCAAGCGGGTTGCCGTAGTGGGCGGCGGAAACGTCGCCATCGACTGCGTACGTTCTTCCTTCAGAATAGGCAAGAAGGATGTCAATCTCCTCTACCGCCGTACGCGCAAGGAGATGCCGGCTGATGCCGTAGAGATCCACGACGCCGAGGAAGAGCAGGTGCGGTTCGAGTACCTGTGCGCCCCTACCCGGATCATCGAGGACAAGGGGAGGGTGAAGGGTGTGGAGTGCATCCGGATGGAGCTGGGGGAACCGGATGCATCAGGCAGGCGCCGGCCCGTTCCTATCAAAGACTCAGAGTTTGTCGTCGATACCGATATCTTGATCCCGGCCATCGGACAGCGGGTGGACCTCTCCTTTATGGAAGAAAAGGATGGTATCAAGGCCACCAAGTGGTCCACGGTGGCGGCGGATGATACGACCTTCCAAACCTCGCAATGCGGGATCTTCTCTGCCGGAGACTGTGTGACCGGCCCCGATGTCCTCGTGCGGGCAGCGGGCAATGCCCGTCTGGCTGCGGAGATGATCGATCTCTATCTCCAGGGTAAAAAGGTGGAGGCGAGCGATGACGAGCGCTTGGAGCGGCTGATGGCGGAGATCGGGGTCTACGACCGGGAGGAGAATATCGGGATCATCGCTGGGATGAAGAGGGAGCAGCTGGAGATGCTCCCCCCGGATACCCGAAAATGGATCTTTGATGAGGCTGAGAAGGGCTTTCCTATTGATGCCGCCATGCGCGAGGCTTTTCGGTGCCTCAGGTGTTATCGCGTGGGTCTCGTGGCGATAGGGAAATAGAATGAGCGAGGCGATGGTCACCATAACCATTGATGGCAGAAGGATCCAGGCGCAGCCAGGCCAGACCATTCTGGAGGCCGCGCAGGCGCAGGGGATCTATATCCCCACCCTCTGCTACCATCCCCGGCTACTCCCCATCGGCTCGTGCCGCCTCTGCGTGGTGGAGATCGAGGGGGCGGAGAGGCCCATGACTGCCTGCACCACGTCGGTGCAAGAGGGGATCGTGGTCCATACCCAGACGGAGAGATTGCACCGCATCCGCCAGGACGCGCTCAAGCTCATCCTGACCTATCACCCCCTGGACTGCCCCCAGTGCGACGCTGGCGGGGCGTGTGAACTGCAGGATCTGGTCTTTGCCTTCGGCATCGATCACCAGGAGTATCGGGCGACCAGGACCACCCAGGGGATGCGGGAGTTCGCGACCCCCCTGATAAGATACTGGGGGGATCGGTGTGTCATGTGCCTGCGCTGCATCAGGGCCGATAACGAGATCGTCCGCACCCATGCCATCGACCTCGTCGGTACGGGCAACGAGGCCCAGGTCGGGGTGACAAACCCCGAAGCCTGTATCTCCTGCGGGGAGTGCCTGCAGGTCTGTCCGGTCGGGGCCCTGACCGAGCGGGTGAGCCTCATCAAGGCCCGCCCCTGGCAGTCCCAGAAGGTGCTCACCACCTGTCATTACTGCTCCCTGGGGTGCCAGATGGAGCTTGCATGCTTCGAGAACCAGGTCATCGGGGTCGTGGCCCCGATAGGCGCGGGACCCAACAGGGGGAGCCTCTGCCAGCGGGGGATCTTCGGGTATGACTTTCTCCTTCACCCGCAGCGGGTGACGAAACCCATGATCAAGAAGGATGGTTCCTGGAGGGAGGTCACCTGGGAGGAGGCCCTCTCTTATGTCGCGGCCATGATCAACAAGATCAGCCTGGCAAACGGCCCTGAGGCGGTGGGGGGGTTGATCTCCCCGCGCGCAACCAATGAGGAGGCCTACCTCTTTCAGCGCTTCATGCGGGAGGTGGTGGGGACGCATAATGTCGACAGCACGGGTCAGCTCTCGCTGGAGCCGTACCGTCTTGCCATACACGAAGTTGTGGGGAGGGATTACCTCCCTTATACCCTCGCAGATATCGCCGCGAGCGACTGCATCGTCGTTGCCGGAGGCGATCTCGATGAGAGCAATCACATCATCGCCGCCAATCGGGTGAGGGAGGCCCTGTGGCGCCAGGGCGCACGCCTCATCGTGCTCCATCCCCGCAAAGGCAGGTTGGCCGAGGAGGCGGATTGTTGGTTTGCCCTTGCCCCAGGTGCAGAGGCGCTCTGGGCACAAGGGATGATCAACCTCCTCTTGAAACAGAAAGAGGCCGGCACCCTAAAAGCGGATAAGATCAAGGGATTCACGGAGCTCAAGGAGGCGGTTAAGGGATTCACCCCTGAGGCCGTGGCCAAGGAGATCGGCATTTCCCCGAATCTCCTTGAGGAGGCGGCTCATTACCTAGCCCAGGCAAAACGGCCTGCCTTTGTCTGCTCCCCGCCGCTCGGTCAGGTATTAAACGGCGTGGATCAGATCAAGGCAATGGTCAACCTGGCCCTCATCTGCGGCGCCCTTCCTGACGGAGGAGGGTTTCACTTTGTGGGACCTCAGAGCAACATGGTCGGCGTTGCTGAGATGGGGGCTGCGTCTGCCTTCCTCGCTGGCTATGCCTCAACCGACAAAAAGGGGCTTTCAGCTTTAGAAATGTTTCAGGCAGCTGCCAAGGGCAGGCTCAAGGCCATGCTCGTCATCGGAGAAAACCCCCTCGCAACACTCCCCAGGTCCGTGGCAGAGCCGGGGATTGGGGCCTTGGAGTTTTTGGTGGTCCAGGATATGTTCCTTTCGGAGACTGCCGAGCAAGCACATGTCTTTCTTCCGGCGCTTTCCTTTGCGGAGTCAAAGGGCACCTTTACCAACTGCGAGGGCAGGGTGCAAGGCCTGCGCCAAGCTGTGGAGCCCCCTACTGGCCTGCTATGGATTGGGGAGGTCTTAGCGGAGGTGGCTGCTTTCATGGGCAAGGAGATGCCTATCCAATCACCGGCAGAGGTCTTTGCGGAGATCACGGGGAAGAATTCCTTGTATAAAGGCATGACCTTTGACACCCCCTTAGCCCAGCACCGTGCAGGTAGTAAGGGTGATTTGTTGAAGCAGGCGGCATTAGGAGCTGTCAAGGCCGAGCCGGTAAAGGGTGAAAAGGGGTATCCCTTCTCCCTCTCGATAGAAGGTATCTTCGAAAGCCACCTCATCGGCTCCCGCAATCAGAAGAGGGCCCAGGGGCTGGCGCAGGTCTCACCGTGCTTTCTGGAGATGAATGCCGAGGAGGCCAGGCGCATCGGTGTCGCCGACGGCGATCGCGTGCGAATCGCCACTCCCTGGGGTGAGGCGGTTGCGGCGGTCAGGTGTTCGGAGGAGATGAGAAAGGATTGCCTCGTGCTCTTTCTCTCCTTTTACGATGTGGATGCCGCACAA
>Ga0214473_10009137_pt1 | contig 11731 bp, 17 predicted proteins | sample RVTome_7_FD_203509 | JGI IMG/M metagenome (GOLD analysis project Ga0214473, IMG submission 203509) | Soil microbial communities from uranium-contaminated site in the Upper Colorado River Basin, Wyoming, United States - RVT98D197 | ecosystem: Environmental > Terrestrial > Soil > Contaminated >...
GATCCCTCCGTGCTCACGTCCGCGCATCTGGTCTTCATCACCGTCCGCCCGACCTATGAAGCCGCGCTGGATGAAGCCGCGGAGATCCTGTCCGCGCGCTACCGGCAGGATTTCCGCGAGCCCGCCAAGAAGTACTGCGTCCTCGGCCCTCCCGCCGACTGCGCCGCGCAGCTCCGCCGCTACGCCGACGCGGGCGTGCGGCACCTGATCCTGTCGCCGATTGTCCCCGTGGCGGAGCATGCGGAACAGTTCGAGCGGATTGCGGGGGAGGTTCTCCCTGCGTTCCGGACGGCCTGAGCCGTATGCGCATGCCGACTTCGAACCGGCCTCTGGTCCAGGCGTGAACGGCTCCGCGCGGCGGGCAGGGCCTCACGTTCTGGAGCAGCCCACCCCCGCGCGTCCGGAAGGAATGAAAAGCCGGCCTCTGCCTGTCGCAGGGGCTTGGTAGAAGGGAGGCGCACGAGAGAGCCCTGCTGAGGTTCCATCCCCCGAGATCGCCCGAGACGCCCCTGGTCCGTGGACGCGCAAGAAGGCGTTGAATCGGAACTACGATGTATTTACACTGGGGGTCGGGGCGTGATACGCTTCGAGTGGGATGAAGGCAAGGACAGACTCAATCGACTCAAGCATGGCGTCTCGTTCGAGGAGGATTCCTCGGTCTTCTACGACGATGACGCGCTGCTGATGGCCGATCCGGATCATTCCGAGGACGAGGACCGATTCCTGTTGCTCGGCGTGAGTTCGGCGCTTCGGATCCTGATTGTCAGCCACTGCTACCGGTCGGGCGAGAGCGTCATCCGAATCATTTCCGCGCGAAGAGCGAATCGAATGGAACGCGAGCAGTACGCGAGAAGGTGGCTCCAATGAGGAAGCAATACGACTTTTCGAAGGCCAGGCGGAATCCCTACGCGAAGCGATTGAAGAGGCAGGTCACCATCCGCCTCGACGAGCCGACGATCGCCTACTTCAAGAAATTGGCGGGCGAAGTGGGAGTTCCGTACCAGACCCTGATGAACCTGTACCTCGGCGACTGTGCGTCCTCAGGCCGACGGCTCGATATGCGGTGGACCGAGGAGGGGAGCAAGCGCAACTGACCCGTGCGCGGGTCGAGGACCCCTCATCCGTCGGGCGGGGCCGATGGATGAGGGCCCCGATGTCCCCGCCGGGCTGGGTATTGTCCTCATTTTAAGTGAGGGGCCATCATGTGGAACGCGAGAAAGATCGCGGAAAAACAGGGGACAGCGGTGGAACAAGGGGAGCTTGCAAGGAAGGAATCTAAACCGCTGTATGAAATTCTCGCAACGGATGCCTTCGACTGGCTCAAACAAAGAGAGTCAGAATCGATCCATGCCGTCGTGACCGATCCGCCCTACGGACTCTTGGAGTACACGCCGATTCAAATCGAGAAGATGAAGAAGGGTCGTGGCGGCGTATGGCGGATTCCACCTTCATTTGATGGCGCTCAGCGGCGGCCTCTTCCCAGGTTTACCGTGCTTGGAGAAAAAGAGCGAAAAGAGCTTCGGTTCTTCTTCGAGAAGCTCGGGACCGCACTCTATCGTGTGCTCGTGCCGGGGGCTCATATCTTCATCGCCACCAACCCGCTTCTATCCCATCTCGTATACATGCCGCTTATGGCGGCAGGTTTCGAGAAACGAGGGGAGATTATTCGCCTTGTCCAAACTCTACGTGGAGGGGACAGGCCCAAGAACGCCCATGAGGAATTCAGCGAAGTGACGGTCATGCCGCGTTCCCGGTGGGAGCCATGGGGATTGTTCCGGAAGCCTTGCGAGGGTCGAGTGCAGGACAATCTCAGAAAATGGGGCACCGGGGGCCTGCGTCGAGTGTCAGAGAAGGATCCCTTCGCTGATGTAATCCAGTCCAGCCCGACACCTCAGAAGGAGAGGACAATTTGTCCGCATCCCTCCCTCAAGCCACAAGCCTTCATGCGCCAGATCGTACGGGCCGCCTTGCCTTTCAGCCGTGGTGCTATCCTGGACCCTTTCACCGGCGGGGGCTCTACATTGGCCGCCGCACAGGCCGTGGGCTACAGGAGCCTCGGCCTGGAATCAGATCCCGATTACTATCGAATGGCACTCAAGGCAATCCCGGCGCTCGCGTCCCTGAGCGTCGCAACGGGGAACGGCTTTGGCACGAGCAGACAGCTTTGATGATTCGGTTCCCCTGCCTCGCGGCCTTGAGGTTTCGGCGATCCGAAGGGCTAGACGGAAAAACCCTTTAGCGTTAGACGCCAAGCAACGGACGCAGACGCGAGAATGAACCGATGCGCTTCGAGTGGGACGGGAACAAGGCGAGCGCGAGCATCAAGAAACACCACGTCTCGTTCGACGAGGCCGTCACTGTGTTCTATGATCCTCTGGCCGCCACCTTTGAGGACGCGGATCATTCGCACGACGAGAGTCGGCTGGTCACCGTTGGCTATTCAGCGCGGGGCCGGCTTCTGGTCGTCTGTCATGTTGAGCGAGGCGGCGCAGTGCGCTTGATCAGCGCCCGGCGTTCGACCGCTCGCGAGAGGAAACGTCATGAAGGCTAGGAATCCGGCGACATCAGACGGGATGCGGTCCGAATACCACTTCGATTACTCGAAGGCCGTGCGCGGCAAATACTACCGTCGTCTCCTAAAGGAAGGCACAAACGTCATCGTGCTGGAACCCGACGTAGCCAAGGCGTTTCGCAGTTCGGCTGCGGTCAACGAGGCGCTCCGGTCTCTGCTCAGGGTGTCCGAAGCGACCCGGCGTCTAACATCGCGCTCCAGCGGACGAGTGGCAGGCGCCCGCCGCTGAGCGTGGGCGTTGAACTAAACCGCTGCGCGGTGGGCCTGTCTGGCGTAGCGCTGTGCTGATCTTGCTTTTCCTTTGCTTCGCGCATGGGCGTGAGTTCACCGCGCCAACGGGGGACAATGACCTCCATCACACGCGGGTTCGGGACCGATCCGGTCCGAGCACACCGGCCGCCGGGCCCAGCCCTCAACTCCAGGCCCGCCACACCCGGCGTCAGCATTCCTCACCCCCTGCGTCGGCCCCCGTCCGCCCCCCGGCCCAAGCCGCTCACGACCCCTTCTCGCTTGCCCGGGACCCCGTAACCGATGTGATGAGAAAGCGATACGACTTTTCGAAGGCAAAGCGAAATCCCTACGCGCGGCGACTGAGCAAGCAGGTCATCCTCAGCCTGGGCGAATCGACGATCGCCTATTTCAAGGAGATGGAGCGGAAAACGGGGCTTCCCGACCAGGGGCTCATGGGCTTGTACCTTGGCGACTGTGCGTCCTCCGGCCGTCGGCTCGACATGCGATGGATCGAGGAGGGGAGCAAGCGCGACTGACCCGTGCCAGGTCGGGGGCCTCTGATGGAGGCAAGCGGCACCCCATGGTAGGATTGCCGCGGAAGTCATCTTGCGGCGGGAGGGGACATGACCTTGACGCGCATTACCACGGATCCAGAGGTCTTCGGAGGGAAGCCCTGCATTCGAGGCCTGCGCTTCCCCGTGTCGCGCCTCCTGGGCCTCCTGGCCGCGGGGGAGAGTCAGGAATCGATCCTGCGGTCCTATCCGTACCTCGAAGCTGAAGATATTCGCGAAGCGCTGAACTTCGCCGCCATGCCCGCCTCCTCGTCCTGAGCACGGCGAGCCGACCGGGGCTCATCTTTTTCGTCGACCTTCGGGGGACTTGAACCTGTCACTGCGACCCGATAGGATGGGTCGCCGCCCAGGGCCCGATCGAGGTCTCCCCCCGATGCGCGAACCGCCGATCCATCGCGCGCTTCATTCCACTTCGTCCGCACGCCGGATAGCCACAGCGCTGCGTGCGGCGTTCATCGTCCTCGCCCTTCTCGTTTCTCCCGGCTGCATCCAGTTCCAACTCTCCGACGGCTCGGTCGGCATCTACGACCCCGGGCTGGATATCTTCTCCTCGCCGGCGCCTCTCTTCCGACGCGAGGCAAGAAGGCGCCCGCCCGCCGCGGTGGCGCGCCTGCGCGGCACCGCGATCGTGGTCGACAAGCCGACGCACCGGTTGCTCGTGTACGACGACGGCCGGCTGCGCCGTCGGTACAAAGTCGCGCTCGGCATCCATTCGGACGGGCACAAGGTGCGGGAGGGCGATCGCCGGACACCCGAGGGCGTGTACCGCGTGCTGGCCAAGAAGGATCGCGGCCAGACGCGCTTTCACCGCGCCCTCCTCATCGACTACCCGAGCGTGCAGGACCGGGCGATCTTCGTGCGGGCAAAGGCGGAAGGCCGCATCCCGAAGAGCGCCCGCATCGGCGGACTGATCGAGATCCACGGCGGCGGCACCGGCTTCGACTGGACCGACGGCTGCATCGCGCTGGAGAACAGGGACATGGACGACCTGTTCCAGCGGGTGGGTGTGGGGACGCCGATCGTGATCCTGGGGCCGAGGGGCGACAAGGCGGTCACGTTCTGAGCCATGAAGCGGGCTACTGGCGCAAGGGGAAGCGTATTTATGAGCAAGCGAATCAAATACACGGACGAGCCGCTCGGCCGCATGAGGGTTGTACGTAACTTTCTGCGGCCCTCGGAGTGAATCGCATTCCAGAGGAATGGCCTGAAGGTAACCATCGCCCCTCTGGACACAGCGCAAATTCTCTCAAGTGCAAGACGTGTGGACACGGCACGCAGAACCAGAGCATGATCGGCCGCCTCTGCGACGACTACGACCGGACCCGCTCTCAATCCTTGGTGCGAGCCAGCGGATTGACCTTGCCCCGTTAATTTGGACACTTCGAAAGGAGTCACTTCTAGCGATGGCGAGAACTATTAAAAAGCGGCACGCACTTTTTTCACCGCCGCACTACTGTGCCCTCTCACTCCGAAACTTCAGGGGTTTTAGGAATAGTCCCCGCATACCCCTCGCACCTCTAACTTTTTTAGTCGGACCAAACAGTTCCGGCAAGTCCTCCATCTTCGACGCTCTTCTCCTCCTCACTCAGAGCGGGCTAGTTCCGGGACATCCCGCTGCGTTAACACCTAGCTGGGGTGGACCGCTAGTAGATCTCGGTTCCTACCGCGATACTGTGTATGGCCACAACCCTCGGCGGAAGATAGAGATTGGCCTTGAGAGCTACGTCCCCTCCGAGAGTTCACTATATGGACGTGTCTCCAAACGCAGAGAGCAACCTCGTAGCTATGCAACTCATGTCACGCTCGGAACGTCTTCGGACGATCCCGTCGGGCGCTTGTTGGCAATGTCCGCACGCGATCCTACGAGCAACGAGCACATTGTATTTCGCTATGGCCGTAAAGGCGTTACAATGGAGTTCCTTGGGCGGCGCCTGAGTTGGTTACCGGGAGAGGCTGGACCACGTGCCCATCTACGCTATTGGATCATGACCGAGGCAAACGCTGCGATCCGTCGTAAGGGAGCGATGCCCGCCAAGCGGAGGCGTTCTCTCCGCCAACTGGTTGAATTGGTTGACTCTCTCTCGCTGTGGTGGCTAATGCGCGGTTCCCAGCGAGTCAGCTCGGGACGGGCAGCCCCCAAGCGCTGGTACCCGGTGACTGACATTCGATTCGACCCAGGGCGAGAGTACTACGCGCCTCGGTTACTAGACACAGTGGATCCAACAATGCTCGAGGAAGTACGTGTAGGGGATCCGTTCGGCTACACGAAGAGACGGGGAAGACCGCGTGTACGAGGGACGATGTCATCGGCGTTGAGAGATCTCGAGATTGCAACCTCCATCCGTCGGTCAAAGCTCTCGCCATATCACACATCAATTGACGTGCGCGATAACGTAACGGGCGTAGAGTCAAACCTGATCGATGTTGGCTACGGTGCTTCCCAGGTAATTCCGGTTCTTCATGCGTGCCTAAGCAGTTCGGAGGGCCCTCTTTTTGTCGAACAGCCAGAGATCCATTTGCATCCCAAGGCCCAGGGCATTCTGGCAGATTTGCTGTGCCGCACAAGTCACCAACGTCAAGTTATTGTTGAAACCCATTCAGTCCACATGATTAACCGAGCGAGACTTCTCGTGGCGCGAGGAGAACTCCAATCGTCCCGCGTGATAGTGGTATATGTTGCTCGTAGTTCGAGTGGGTCGCGAGTGCACCCGATTCCAATTCGCCCCGACGGCGAGCTCGGCGCTTCCTGGCCAGGCGGTTTCTTCGATGAGCGCTACGAGGATACTCTAGCTCTCCTGCAATTGAAGGGTCGAGAGGACAAATAGAGAATGCACGTGGTATTAGATACGTCATCCTTGAACCATCTAGTCCGCAGACCGAGACGAAGACGCTCGGCGGCGGGGAGCCGATGGTTGCTTGAAACTAGGCTGGACGAACCGATGCGACAGCGTCGGATAATGATCGCGCTAGACCAGACTAGGGGACTCTTGAGCGAGTGGGAGCAAACTTGTGGACGAGGAGTGGTTGGCCCTCTGCTCGCGCGATGGGAATCTCTGCAAGGTATTCTGTTGATCGACAACCTGCCGTGTCTAGATCGCCGCATAACGCGCCGCCTCCGCTCTTTGGGTTTTCAAGACACGATTGACAAGGTTGTGCTCCGACTGGCATTAGCCATCGACGGGCGAGTGGTCGTGAGTGATGACTGCGACTTTTGGGATCCTCGAAAGCCCACCAGTCGAGGTGACAGGAACGCGTGCGTAGCGAGATTGTGTAGAGAACAGCTTAGCGTAACCGTAATGGTGCTCGGGATGCTCGTTCAAAGGCTCGATACGTGACTCACGACTGTTAGCAGAGGGGGTTTTGTCCGAGAAAAAGACGGAGCCAGTGAGTACGTACGGCCGAACATGGCCATTCACCCGAGACCAGCGAGCAATGGGCTACGTTAGGTCCGCCCCGCCACACCATTTGAACGGAGCAGTTCCCCAACCCCCCTAATCCACCAACCCCGCCCTCCTGCTCGCCGCCAGCGCATCGATCGCGTCCAGGCGCCGCACCATCTCGCGCATCTCCGCGGCGAAGGAGGCGCGGCGCTCGCGCTGGTGGGAGAGGCCGCCGTCCAGCAGCCCGCGGTTGCGGGCGAGGCGGAGGGCGGTCTGGAAGTGCATCTGCGAAACCGACTTGGGGCTCAGGATCCGTTTCTGGAGGAGGAACTGCCGGCCGAGCGCGAGGCATCCCTTGAGGAACGCCGCCTCTCCGTTTTTCTTCGGGATCCGCTCGCGCGCGGAGGCCACTATCAGATAAGCCTCGAGGAAGCTCCGCAGCCCGCGGAACGCGACGAGGGGCTGGGCCTTCGCGAGCAGCGCGCGCGCCCCCGTCTGCCCCGGCGCGGCTCAAGCCGCTCACGACCCCTTCTCGCTTGCCCGGGACCCCGTAACGGCCCTACAATCCCCATAGCCCGTGGGGACCACGCTCGGTGGCCAGCGTCAGTTCAACGGGGCCTTTCCGCCATCCGGCCAGGAAGGCGTGAAACCACGTCCGACACGCCCGTGCGGCCGGATGGCGGAAAAACCCTTTAGCGTTGGACTGATTAACGAGACCACTGAAGCGAAAGACGATAGCCATGCATAACCCGCGAACAATATATTTTGTCCGTCACGGCGAAAACCCTGCAAACTTGAAGCTAGAGTTGTCGTGCAAGCTTATCGACTATCCTTTGACCGCGAAAGGTCGCTGGCAGGCTATGCGCACGGCGGAGTTCTTCCTGACAAAAGGCATCGGATCCGTGTACAGCTCACCACTAAGGCGTGCTGTCGAGACCGCGCAAATTATCGCTGAGGTGTCGCGACAGGATCTTGTTCTGCTTGATGAATTCCGAGAGCTTGATGTCGGCATGCTAGAAAACGAGCCTGCGAATTATGACAATTGGAGGATTCATGATGAGATCCTAGAGAACTGGAAAAACGGTGACCAGACTCGAAGTTTCCCCGGAGGCGAGAGCTACTTGACGGTCGTTGCCCGAATGAAGAGCGGCGTTCGGCGTGTACTTTGCGAGACTAGTGCGACAAACACTGTGGTTGTAACGCATGGTGGAATTATAAACACCGCTATTGCATCAGTCTGTCGGATGCCAGCAGATTCGGTGTTACGGGATTTCGAAAATTGTTCCGTCACCACGCTTGTTTTTGATCTGCAGGTTCCCAGTGCCTGTGGTCATCTGAAGGACTGGGCCTATACCGGTCACCTTTCTCAATGTGCAGGAGTGGCGTGCTCTTCCAGAGGTGGCTCATGAGCCGCCCTCTGCGTGTCGCTGTCGACTGTCGTCGCGGCCTGGGCTCTGGGGTTGGTCGTGTAACCCAGTCTCTGGCAAAGGCTGTCATCGAGCTTTCACGAAGGCGACCAATATTGCCCGTCCTGCTCATGGCACCGGGTGCGCAGCCCGGTTTCGAGCGCCTTGCCGAGATACACCACATTAACATTCCTTTCCATTCCCAGAAGGATCGTTTTGAATATCCGGAGCTACTCAGTAAGCTTAGTGTTGATGTGTTCTTCGCTCCACAGTACTATGTTGTCCCATACTCTCCTTGTCTGACCATTCGGCACGTTCACGACCTTTGGCCTCTATTACATTCAGAATGGATTCCAACACCTGCTGAGTTTAGGTCTCGCTTTGGCTTAGAGCACTTGGAGGAGTCGTTACTATTCACGACAAACTTTCTGCGGAATCCACCCAAGGCTTTCGTCGAAAGCCAGTGCATATCAAGTTTTGTAGAACGTAACAAAGAGAATCCGATCGCCGTGTATTACGGAGTGATGTTTTTCTTGGCGCTTGAGTTGTCCAACAAAGTCATCGTGCCGTCTCAACACACGCTCGAGGAGATTCGTTCTGTCTTTCCGTCTGCGTTGCCACGAGTTTCAGTCGTTCCGAACGCGGTTGATCCGGCATTCGTCCAACGGGAATCCCTCGCTTTGCGTCAAATGCGAGTGCGAGACGCAGCCGTACTTCATGTTGCGAACTGGGAGCCGAGGAAGAACATCGAGTGCCTTCTGGACGCATTTGCGCAACTCCGTGATTCGGGTTTTTCTGCGAACTTGGCGCTGGTTGGGAACCATGGTACGAGCGACTATGCAGAAAAGATCCAACGCTTGATTGCTAGTCATCCATATCGCGAATCAATAAACGTCTACGGCTTTATTTCGGATGACGCTTTGGTGGATCTCTTCAAAAGGGTGCTCGTGTTTGTCAGTTCGTCTCATTATGAGGGATTCTGTATTCCGGTGCAGGAAGCTATGGCATCTGGCGTGCCCGTGATAGCATCGAATAAGACAGCACTGGCGGAAATCTGTAGGGACGCGGCGCTATTTTTCGATCCCAGTGATTCTGGGACGTTGGCAGATCAATTGATTACCGTGCTGACGAATGCTCAACTGCAGCAAGATCTCGCAGTGAGGGGTCTCGCAAACGCCCGTAGCTTCGGCTTTGATACGTTCACACAGTCCTTGATGATGCTGATCCATGGCCTGGAGGAATCTGAACAATGAGTTCTCGATTGCCTTCCACGCTGGTCCCGAAACTCCTTCAACGGGCACGGTTCAGTTGCGAGTACTGCCGGGGTCCGATTGTGTTCAGCACTGCTTCGTCATTTGAACGGGAACATATTACGCCGGTGAGCGCCAGCGGATCGAACGACTTTGACAACCTTGCGGTATCTTGTGCCGAATGCAATCGAGCCAAGTCGTCGCATGTGACAAGTGAGGACCCTTACACGTTGTTGATCGTACCATTGTTTAATCCGAGACGGGACGAGTGGGAGAGGCATTTCACTATTAGTCCTGCGTCTGGCGTAAGGATCGGGGCGACACCAACTGGACGTGCGACTTCAGCGCTCTTCGGATTCTCGACGCGGTTCGACCCAGAAATCTACTTCCACAATGACAAGGACCTCATCAACGTTTCAGCTTTACGTTCTGACGCGCGCAATCCATTGGATCAATTGTTCTTTCTCCGCGCGGAACGTCTCAGGTGCAACTTTGAAAATGTGGTTTCCTTGGGTATGCAACTCGTTGAGAGTCATGTGGTGCTAGCCTCGCCAAATAAGGTAGCATTTCAATTGGCGGCAATTGGTCAGGTTATTGAGAGTCGTTTCACACGTTCGCAGAATGAGAACGAGTTGCGTGAAGGGCTCGCGCTGGTTGAGAAATGGCGGCGCTACTTTCTAACCAAACTTGGAGAGCGACTAGACCCGAAACTCTTCGACGGATACGCGGCCAACTTTCGCAGACACCTTAACGCCCTTTGGCCTGGTCGTCGGTCGATTTTTGAGTGGCCCTATGAGATAGAATACATTTGCCAATCCTCAAAGGCGGAGGACATGGTCCTGCGTGCGTCGGCTGTCGCGAGTACTGCGGCTTCGGGAAACCACCCTGATGTGCTTCGGATTGAGCTGCCCACGATCAAGCGGTATCTGCGAGCTCTGGGCGACCTGCGAGCAGAACGACTCAAAGACTTCATTAAATCCACAGGAAACATCGCGAACGTTGTAAGATTGGTCCCCACCTTTCTCTCGCCAGATGAGACCGATTATTTCGTCTCACAGATGCATGAGGCAGCACTGCTGGTAAATCTGCATTACGCGTTCGACTCGGCTATGGTGATCTGGTTGCAGCGGCACGTGTTGCACTCTGGCGTCGCAAGTGACCTTTCTAATGTTGTGCCACCGATGGATGTTCTGATGCGTGCGGCAAAACGAGCACAGCTGTACAACGAATTCCGTCAGATCAAACACGCCGGTCGGATATACATCAACTGACGGGCGGCGAGACAGATTGGAGACGAAGGAGGATGGGTATCCAGATTACATCGGTCCCAGACGACCACCCAACTCGTGAAGCGCACCCGCGGGGCCATGTGTTGGTGTTGTTATCCGTAGCCGCTTGGCTGCGCGTAACTTACGATCACGCTATGGTTAGGTCTGGGCCTTTTAGGGTGGATGGCTAGTACTACTGTGTCATAAAACTCTAGCCTTGTAGGGGCGGTTGTGACATCCTTGGGGTATGACCCCGACATCCTCTGCCCCACAACGGCGTTTTCGGGACTACCTGGAGCGTCTCGGTGAGGTGATCGGCCACGCCGACCGCCGAGAGCCACTGCGAGCCTACGTGACCGGACTTTGCCTGCCGGGTGAGCGCAAGAGCGTCGAGCCGATGGCCGCCCGGGTCGATCCTCGTCGCGTGCGCGCGCGCCACCAGTCCATGCACCATCTGGTCGCCAACGCCACCTGGGACGATGCGGCCATCCTGGGTGTGGCCCGCGAGGCCGTGTTGGACGCCATGGAACGCCACGGCGCCGTGGCCGCCTGGATCGTCGACGACACGGGCTTTCCCAAGAAGGGGCGCCACTCGGTGGGCGTTGGGCGGCAGTACTGCGGCGTGCTCGGCAAGCAGGACAATTGCCAGGTGGCCGTCACCGTGACGCTGGCCAACGAAGCCGTCAGCGTCCCGGCGGCGTACACGTTGTATCTGCCCGAGTCGTGGGCCCAGGATAAGAAGCGGCGGCGCGACGCGGGTGTTCCCGATGAGGTGCCCTTCCGCACCAAGGGTCAGATCGCCATCGAACAGATCGCCACGCTCTTGCAGGAGGGTGTGCCGATGGCGCCGGTGGTGGCCGATGCGGGCTATGGCGTGGTGACAGCCTGGCGTGACCATTTGACCCGGCTGGGCATCCCCTACGTCATCGGCGTGACGGGGGAAACGACGATATGGCCCGAGGGACAGGCGCCGCTGCGGCCCAGGCGATGGCAGGGCCGGGGCCGGCCGCCTACGCGTGTGCGTCGCAGTGTTCGTCATCGGCCGCTCTCCA
>Ga0214473_10009138_pt1 | contig 11731 bp, 14 predicted proteins | sample RVTome_7_FD_203509 | JGI IMG/M metagenome (GOLD analysis project Ga0214473, IMG submission 203509) | Soil microbial communities from uranium-contaminated site in the Upper Colorado River Basin, Wyoming, United States - RVT98D197 | ecosystem: Environmental > Terrestrial > Soil > Contaminated >...
AAATCTTACATAGCCTTCGCCCGGAGCCCCAAAACCATTGCCCGGAGTTGCAAGCACTCCTGCTTTTTCAAGGAGATGCGCAACAAAGTTAGATGAATCAAAACCTTTCGGCACTTTTACCCATAGATAGAAAGTGGCTTCTGGTTTTTCAACCTCAAGCCCCATTTCTTTTAATCCCTTATATAAAATATTCCTTCTTTCCTGATATGTATCCCGTATCTCCTTAAGGACTGGCTCACGTGTCCTCAGTGCCTCGATACCGGCTTCCTGCACTGCCTGAAATATTCCTGAGTCAAGATTTGTCTTAATCTTTCCAAGTCCGGCAAGCACTTTCGCATTTCCCACAGCAAAGCCGATTCTCCAGCCTGTCATGTTGTAAGTTTTTGAAAGCGAATGAAACTCTATACCCACATCTTTAGCTCCCGAGACCTGCAAAAAGCTCAGAGGTTTTTTACCGTCATAATAAATCTCTGAATATGCAGCATCATGGCATACAATAATGTTGTTTCTTGCGGCAAAGTTTATAACTTCTTTATAAAAATCTCTGTTAGCAACAGCAGTAGTTGGATTATTTGGATAATTTATAAACATGAGTTTTGATTTTTTGAGTATACTTGCAGGAATAGCTTTCAAATCAGGAAGAAAATTATTCTCTTTAACCAGAGGCATTGTGTGGCTTCTTCCACCAGCAAAAAGTGTTGCAACAGGATACACAGGATAACCCGGGGAAGGCACAAGCACAACATCCCCCGGGTTTATAAATGCAAGGGGAATATGTCCAATACCTTCTTTTGAGCCAATAAGAGAAAGAACCTCTGATTCAGGATTTAAAGATACTTTAAATCTTTTTTTATACCAATCTGCAACTGCCTGTCTGAAAGAAAGCATACCCTCATAAGAAGGATAACGATGGTGTACAGGGTTCTCAACAGCTTTTTTCATTCTCTGGATAATGTGTTTGGGGGTCGGAATGTTAGGGTCTCCTATGCTTAAATCTATGAGGTCAACGCCTTTCCTGAGGGCATCTTGTTTCATCCTGTCAATGGCAGCAAAAAGATAAGGCGGAAGGTCTTTCACCCTTTTAGCAAGTTTAATGGAAATCTTTTTGCTCAATCTATTCCTCCTCTTTTTATGAAGGATTACACCGATAAAACATTATACCAGAGGTTTTATTAATTTATTTTAAAAAATCCATTTCCCATACTCTCATGGCATACTCTTTGCTTCTTTTAATAAAATCTAATAAAATAGAAAGTAAATGCCTGCTCTACGAGTCATCGACCAATAATAGGCAATATTCCCCGTGAATAAAAGGAGCTCATAAGCTAAAGGAGAAAGGTTCTGTAAGACAGTGAACAAACCTGATTAACTTAAGGAGGTATATAAAAAATGAAGAGAGTCAATAAAAAATGGTTTTCTCTGTGTTGTGTAATAGTATTAACACTCTTGATTATAGTTTCTTCAGTAACTGCTGAAGAGGTAGAGAAGTTGACAGGTAGAGAATTTGCCCAACTTGTCCGCGGTGGAGTTTTATATGATAATTGGATTGAGGAGCTCGGGGTAAAAATAGATAAAACCCATCCCTCTTATCCTGCGGGTGATAAACAAAAGGGTGCAGATACATGGCGCTGTAAGGAGTGCCATGGATGGGACTATAAGGGTAAGGCAGGTGCTTACTCAACAGGCAGTCACTATACAGGGATAACTGGCATCAGGTCTTATGCTAACCAAAAGCCAGAGCAGATTATGAAGGTACTCAAAGATAATACGCATGCTTTTGGCAACATGATACCTGACAAAGAATTGGAAGCACTGGCAATTTTTGTGGCTTATGGACAGATAGATATGGACCTGTATATTGACCGCACTACTAAAAAGAGCATGGGTGATCCGGCAAGCGGCGGCAGGACATACTTGAGCACATGTATGAAATGCCATAATGAAGACGGAAAGGCAATAAATTTCAAGGATGAAAAAACCCCCGAATATATCGGGACAGTAGCTAATAAAAACCCTTGGGAGTCTTTACACAAAATCCGCTGGGGGCATCCCGGCGCTCAAATGATTTCTCTGTTTTTTCTCACTCTAAAAGACCAGCTTGATGTTCTCTCTTTCTGCCAGACTCTGCCTGAGAAATAATGGATAATCACTTAAGCCCATATTGCTCCGGTTTTCTATAAAGCTATCTGTAAACACAGACAGAACAGAATGTCTTATAAAGGTGTTTCTGATTAAACAAGAGGACTAAGATGGCAATAGTGAGAGGGTCATGTGGTGATTCCAGTTACTTTCTATTGATTTATTTCAAAAAACTTCCGTTTCGTAATATCAGCACCTTGTCTGCAAGTCTCTCTGCCTGTGCCATATCATGGGTAGCAATAATCACAGTTGACCTGCTATTTTTCTTCATATTTAAAATTATATCCTCTATAATCTCTGTATTCTCCTCATCTACGGAGGCTGTTGGTTCATCAAGAAAAAGCACCTCAGGTTCTATGACCATTGCCCTTGCAATACCAAGCCTCTGCGTCTCTCCGCTTGAAAGGGTTATCGCATTATGATTCTTTTTATGACTTAAACTGACAAAATCCAGTGCTTTATTAACCTTTTCTTCTATTTTCTCTCTTTCCTCACCACGAATTTTTAAACCATAAGCTACATTTTTAAATACTGTGGTTTTAAAAACCCCTACCATTGGAAGAACAAGGGTTATCCTGCGTTTTAGTTCAATATCTCTTTTTAAAATATTATTTTCTGAAAATACACCCCCCTTTAATTCCCCCCTTAATAAGGGGGGATTAAGGGGGGCGTCTGAAAAATAATTAATCCTTCCTTCATCAGGATTTTCAAGAAGGGCGCATATCCTTAGGAAAGTTGATTTCCCGCTGCCATTTGGTCCCATCAACACATAAATCCCCCCTCCAAAAGAATAGGAGCAATCTTTCAGAACAGGCTTTCCATTATAACTTTTCCAAATATCTGTCAGACTTAATACCAAACTCATATTCCTGATTTAACCATTCCCTTTCTCTGAATAAGATGCAAAACCATATTTATAATTAATGAAATCATTAGCAGTATAATCCCAAGTGCAATAGCAAGCTCAAAGTTCCCCTTATCCGTCTCAAGGGCAATAGTGGTTGTCATAACCCTTGTATAGCCTGCAATATTTCCACCAACAATAAGTATTGCACCAACTTCTGCCATTACCCTGCCGAATGCTGCGATTACTCCTGACATTATCCCGTATCTTGCCTCCCTCATCATGTTTAATGTTACCTGAAAAGGTGTGGCACCGAGTGTCATGGAAGCCTGTTTTATAACCGGGGCAACATTTACTATGGCTGAATGGGAAAGAGATGCCACAATTGGGAATGCAAGTATGGTCTGTGCGATAATCATTGCAGAAGGTGTGTAAAGTAACCCCATAAAGCCAAGTGGACCGCTTCTTGAAAGTATAAGATAAAGGAAAAGCCCGACCACAACAGGCGGAAGCCCCATAAAGGTATTCATAAGGCTGATTGTTACCCCGCGCAAAGGGAATCTTTTTAAACCTACAAGAGCGCCAATAGGCAAGCCCGTGATTGCTGCAATCAAAAGTGCGATGCCGGAAACCTTGAGGGACAGGAATATAATATTCAGCAATTCCTGATTGAAACTAAATATAAGGTCAAATGCTTTTATAAAAGCTTCAATTATTGAATGCATTTTGACAATAAATTTCTCCGGCTTTTGCCTTGACAGAGCAATATATGCGCTATATACTTGCACTATAATACAATAAGATAAAAGTATATGTTGTGCAGAGAATATTTATACCTATCCAATAATTCTTTCTTGTATAATAGGACATGCCAAACCGATTAGTTGAACTATTTGAAGATAATAAATTAATAGAAAGAATTCAAAAGCGATTACCCCATCTTTTTCAACTCGCAGAATTTGAAAGTTCGAGGGCAGGAAAAATTGGAATGGAAATCGGCTCTGTTCGTGAGAGAATAATTGTTGCGTTACTCATCTATAAGTTCGGTGAAGCTAATGTAGAGTCAGAAATTCCTATCACAGAATCAGAAGTAGATGTAAATCTATTCGGTAAGCCTATATCTATAAAAACAATAACAGGAAATAGCTTTGGCGGTGTTAAACTGATATGGACAGTAGATGCTGAAAAGGCAAGACAATTTAGTGAAGCACATCAGCCCATGTGTGATATGCTATTCGTTCAAATAAACTGGGGGAAAGAAGGAGGATTTTTCTACATCCCCATAAAAGTTCAGAAAAGGCTTTTTGATAAAATAGGAAGAAAGAGCTATATAAAGCTTCCCAAAGCAGGAACAAATCCCAGAGGTATTGAGATTACAAAAGAGGCATTGATAGCCTTAGTGGAAGACAAAGAGACAAAAGTCATCAAGATAAATTGGCAACGGAGTGAGATAAAATTTAACCCATATAGCAGATGGATTGACCTTTGGAAAGACGAAAATGATACAAACTAATCATAGAAAAAGAAAAAATGGCACAAAAACAAGTGCTTTTGGTTCTCCAGGGCGAATCGGTCATGATTCAAGTTCTTTTTATGCAAGCAGGCTGTATGAAGGACTGCCGAAAGAAAACAAAGTTAAGTATTTAGAAAATCCAGTACCGTCAGATTGTTTGGATAAAATCTTCTGCAAGTCAAGTGAACACATGGAGGAACTTCCCGACAACAGCGTTCATCTTATGGTTACATCACCGCCTTACAACGTAGGGAAGGTATACGATGAAAACCTTACCATGGATGAATACAGAGCATTTTTAAAGCGCGTGTGGTCAGAAACAAAAAGGGTTCTTGTCCCTGGTGGTAGAGCTTGTATTAATATTGCTAACCTTGGAAGAAAGCCATATATCCCTTTGCATAGATACATCATTGAGGACATGCTTGAGATTGGTTTTCATATGCGAGGCGAAATCATATGGAACAAGGCCTCAAGTGCAAGTCCATCAACAGCTTGGGGTAGTTGGTTGTCTGCTGGTAATCCAGTATTGAGAGACATTCACGAATATATTTTAATTTTTTCAAAAGAATCTTTTTCAAGAAAAAGAGGAAGCAAAAAAGATACAATTGCGAAAGAAGATTTTCTTGAGTGGACAAAAAGCGTTTGGACATTTCCCGCAGTCTCAGCCCGCATGATTGGACATCCCGCCCCATTTCCAGAAGAATTGCCCCACAGACTAATTCAACTCTATACATTCAAAGGGGATATTGTTCTTGACCCGTTTTGTGGTAGCGGTACGGCGTGTCTTACTGCATTAAAAGACAGACGGCATTATATTGGATATGATATAGAGCCTGCATATGTAAAATTAGCAAACCAGCGAATAAAAGAATACTCAAATCAACTGAAATTTTTTGAGCCGTCTATGGCATCGGCTGAAAAATAGATACCAAATTAAAATAAATAAGAACGCACAACAAGGCATTCCAGCGGACGGGGAATAACCTTGTTTGATTTTTCAATGGAGATTCCCCGCCGCTGAATTTCTACGATGAGCAGAGCGGATTAAAAACCGTTCCTTCGCGCGCTGATTCGCGCTCAGGAACAATCCGCTCGAGACAGACAGCCTTCGGCTGCTGCTCAGCGGGGGCGTTATGCCTATGGAATTCAAAGCCGCATTGCGGTTAAATTTAATACCATAAGGGGGGCGTAAAAATGAAGAATACGGGATTAAGAAAGTCACTCCCATTTTTATTTATCACGATGGTATTACTATTTATACCAATCATTGTATTTGCATATCCAGTGCCATGGACAACCGAAAGTTACAGGACATATGCATATACAGATATAGATGGTGCACTGGCAAATTCCGAAGAGAATTTTGGACCACTTCTTCCTATAACTGCTTCTGCTTTATCAACTAAGCCTGTTGGTAGTGGATACTTTATTATTGGTAGCTATGCTCATAGCGAAATTACGAGTTCGGGCATGACTATTGAAACAAGAGCGAATGGCTATGGTGATGTTGCAGGGAGGAACGTAGCAGATACATCATTTACAGGAATTTTTACAGCTTCTGCTCCTTTGTTTCAGTATTCTTTCAGTTATTCAGGCGATCAGGACGTCGATCGTGGATTCACATTTATCACAATAGATGATTTGACTGCATCAACAACTCTTTTTTCGCAAAATATCACAACTGATAGTACAAATATTTTTGCTATTGATACGCCAGTAGGTCATTCAATTCGTGTTTATTATGGTATGAGTATTGGGGTGTTGGATTCATATCCGGGTTTAGCATCTAACAATTTGACACAATCATTAACATATTCTACTGCTGTTGCTCCTGAACCAGTAAGCTCTATCCTTTTTGTTACAGGCGGAGCACTTTTAGCAGGAAGAAGATTTTTGAGAAGAAAGGCATAACCATACAAAAAATAATTAAAGGAACAAGTAAGACATCAGAATATAGTATAATTACAACAGATGGGCAAACAACAGAAACTATTATTACAAATTTTAAGTGGGACATCTGATGCTAATATCCCTTTTGATGGATTATGCGGTCTATTGAAATATTTAGGATTTGAGGAGAGAATACGTGGTAGCCATCATATATTTACAAAAGATGTCATTGAGGAGATACTCAATTTACAACCTAAAGGTGCTAAAGCCAAACAGTATCAGGTTAAACAGGTTCGTAATGTGATACTAAAATATAAATTAGGAGAAAAGGAAAATGTGTAAGTATGAAGTAATTATTTACTGGAGCGCAGAGGATAAGGCTTTTATTGCTGAGGTGCCAGAGTTACTAGGCTGTGCAGCAGATGGTGCTACATATCAGGAAGCACTTGCTAATGTTGAAGTAATTATTAAAGAGTGGATTGCAACCGCAAAAGAGTTAGGACGCCCTATCCCCCAGCCTAAAGGCCGATTGGTCTTTGCATAAAAAAATTTAAAATGCCTAACATGTTAAATAAGCCGACGCCGAGTACGGCGCGGCTTATTTCTGGCGTACAGAAAAAACACCAGCATTTGGGAAATTCTATGTATTATTTTTTGCAAAAAGCTTAAAAAATGATTAATATATAGTAAGAGGGAAATGGTATGAAAACCAAAATTGATAAACTGGCAGATCAGGCATTGTCTTTACCGAGTAAAGATAGAGCACAACTTGCTGAGCGCTTAGTAGAGAGTCTTGAGAACGATACAATTAAGAAACTCTGGATAGTTGAAGCTAAAAAACGTCGTGATGAAATTAGATGCGGGCGTGTTAAACCAATAGCAGGTGATGAAGCTTTAAAGCAAGTGCGAAAACTGATCGCGCGATGAAAGCAGTAGAGAACCCTTTTACTGGAAACATAGAATAAAAAAAGGGTAAAGAACAAAGTAATGTGGCAAGACTTAATTATTTAACGGTATAAACATCTGGTTGCCGTTTTTATCCTTAAATGATGCAATAGCCTGTTGCCCCTCTTTTGATATAAGCCAGTTTATAAATTCTATTGCCTCTTTATATTTTACATGTGGATGCTTTTGCGGATTTACAGTCATAACACCATATTGATTAAATAGCTGGGGATCGCCCTCAAGAAGTATTATCATCACAAGTTTATCCTTATCTTTTGTGGCAAGCCAGGTGCCCCTGTCTGTGAGTGTATATGCACGCTTCTCATTAGCAATCCTCTGGGTTTTTTCCATTCCCTGACCAACCTCAAGATACCATTTCTGCCCTGCAAGATTTATACCGACTGTTTTCCATATAGAGAGTTCTTTCATATGAGTACCCGATTTATCACCCCTTGATACAAAGGGATAATAACTCTCTGCGATCTTACGAAATGCCTCAACAGCAGATTTTGTATCTTTTATCCTTATGGGGTCATTCGCTGGCCCAATAATAACGAAATCATTATACATAACATCATGTCTGTCAACAAACCATCCCTCCTCAACTGCCTTTACCTCCTGTTCTTTTGCATGAACAAAAACCACATCCGCATCACCACGTTTACCAATCTCAATGGCAGCACCTGTGCCAACAGCAATCACATCAACCTTGATGCCGGTCTTTTTCTCAAATACTGGAAGGATATAATCAAACAAGCCTGAATTCTGCGTGCTTGTGGTTGATGCACAGCGGATTCTTTGTTCAGCATATGCAGGCGATATCAAAATCATTAATAGTATTAAAACAAAATTATAAAGGAAAGGCTGGTGAGGAATTTCTATACGACACCTTGTAAAAAAGAACTTTATGGATTTGACAAAAAACATTGGAATGTTAAGGGTAAAACAGAATTCAAATAATCTGTCGATTATAGAAATTCTGTGACAGCCTTTCCTTTATTTTAAGGTCATAAAAATTATCCTCAAAAATACTGATAGATATACTTAACAGCCAAAAATAAAATCACCAGACCGAGCATTAATTTTATGAGTTTCTGCGGGACAAATTTCTGGAATCTCGCCCCTAAATACATGCCGACAAATCCGCCTGTTCCAAAAAGAATCCCGAGGAGCCAGTCAGGAGATGTGAGAATTCCTTCTTTTGCTGGCATAATACTATAGAATGTAACTCCCGCAATAGACGTTAAGAATGTCCCCATTAAAGCAGCGCCTGCAACTGTATAAACAGGCAGATGAAATACGGCTATACAGAAAGGAGCTATTATTGCACCCCCGCCGATTCCGTATGTTCCGCCAATTATTCCTACAATAAATGCTAAGAAAAACATCGCAGTAGTACTGAATGAAAATCTCTCTCCCCAGAACTCATATTCCACCTTTGAGAAATTGAATGAAACTGTTTTTACCACAGCCTCTATTGGAAGCCCCGATGCAAGTCGTGTATTCTGTTGCCTTTTGAGTTCCTCTGCCCTCTGTTTAAATTTTTCCTCTAACACTTTCATCTTGCTTTTTCCTACTGTAGCCTTACCAGTTATTTCATATAAAAGACGGCTCCCAATATAAAGCAGGACACAGCCAACAAAAAGTTTAAATGCCATTGGGTTAGGCAGATAAAGAACCCTGAGATAATAACCGATAAATACACCCGGTAACGTACCGATAATCACAACCCATGTCAACGGCCATGCCATACGCCCTTCTTTTATGTAACGATAAACACCACTCGGAATGGCAACTATGTTAAATACAAAATTAGTGGCACTGACCGAAGGGCTTGTATAATTAAGCACACTCATTTGAAAAGGAAGAAGCAGAAATGCCCCCGAGATTCCACCCATAGAGGTGAAAAAAGAAACCACAAGTGCAACAAGCGGAGGTAACAAAACATTTGTCTTTACTCCTGACACCGGAAATAATACATTTAAGAAATCCATATCTCATCCCTGATTAGAAAACAGAATTTTTATTTGCTTTTCTTAAGCTTCTCTGCACCAAATATTATCAGAAAAAGCACTACTGATGCAAAGGCAGTAAGTGCACCGTAATAAAAAGTCGCATGGGGTCCATATTTATCCCAGAGATAACCTCCTATGATACTCGCAGGCAATACCGCAAGTCCTACAAAAGTGCTATATATCCCGTAGCCTGTTGCCTTCTGACCTTCGGGAATTATGGTGCCAAGATACGCTTTATAAATTCCTTCTGTAAGTCCCATAAATATTCCGTAAAGCATAAACAGTCCCCAAATGTGCCATTTTTGAGATGCAACAGCAAACCCCCAGAACACAATCCCGAAGAGTAAAAATCCAGAAAGTATAATACGCTTTCTGCCGATACGGTCTGATAATATCCCTGCGGGCAGAGAAACGAGAGAATAGACGAGATTAAATAAAAGATAGAGTATTGGAATTTGAGTTTCTTTGACGCCGATATTAGTTGCCCTCAGTATCAGAAAGACATCGCTTGAATTACCAATAGCGAATAAAGTTGCAACAGCTACAAATGTTTTGTACCTCCAGTCAAAATTAGCGCGGAAGTCCAGAAGTGCAGAAGCCGTAGACCTTTGAACTTTTGAACTTCTGCTCTTTTGCTCTTTAATGAAAAAAACAATCACCAGCACCGCTACTATCCCTGGCACCATTGACAGCCAGAAAACCAGTCTGAAATTGCCTGTGAAGATAGAAAGAATAATAAATGCAATTGCAGGTCCGGCTACCGCTCCAAGTGTATCCATCGCTCTGTGAAATCCAAATGAACGACCGAGGTCTTTATACGGTGTTGATTCTGCAATTATTGCATCTCTTGGGGCACCTCTTATGCCTTTGCCAAATCTGTCAATGAAACGGAATGTCAGCACATGTGTCCAAAGTGTGGAGAGGGCAATTATCGGTCTGCTTAATGTGGAAACACCATAGCCTGCTATCATGAGGATTTTTCTTTTACCTATTCTGTCTGAAAACCAACCTGAAAAGACTTTCAATAAACTCGCTGTGCTCTCTGCAATGCCTTCTATCAGACCTATTACAGACTTGTTTACACCGAGAACAGAGCTTAAGAATAAGGGAACAAGTGGATATACCATCTCAGAGCTAAAGTCCATAAAAAAACTTACAAGCCCTGCGAAAAAGACGTTTTTATGTAATCCTGCAATCTTCTTATCAGTCACGGATGTAGATATGGAAATGTAATCTCAATAAAAGGTCTCGAGTGAGTGGATTATTATTAGTACCGCAATGTCGCCTTGCACCTTTTAGGGTTAAGAAGAAGGTCAAGTCCTGCTTTTATACTTGTAACATGTATGTCAGCAGCCATTAATACATCCACTGCACAGCCTTCACCCTCTGTAACCGCTATACCAAGTCTTGCAGCCCTGAGCATCTTTCTATCATTATTACCATTACCAAAAGCCGCAACAGAGGAAGCTCCAAGTCTTCCCACATATTCTTCCTTCTGAACATCATGGTACTCTCCCTTTAATACATATGTTTCACAAGGAATGTCCTTAAGCTCAGATTTAGCTGTTGCAAAAGTATCAGATGTAAGGACATGAATAGTTAAAAATTTTGCTATTTTGTTTAATCGTTCTTTCACACCTGGCAAAATCTTTCCATCCACCGAGAGTGTACCTGTAAAATCCGTAACAAGATGCTTTAACTTAATGGACCCAAAACCAGGTATGTCTATCTCAAGCATGGGTTACCTCCTTTCTATTCCAGGATATCATGAGATATCATGAATTTTAACATATTCCATCTTTAAAACTATATCTGTCAGGCTTCGTCTGATTCATCCCGAGGCGAAAAAGACCGTTCTTTTTTCTTCATTGACTGCAATCTTTTCTCTGCAAGAACTTTTTCTTTAGCCCGTTTTGAACGTTTTCGCTTTTGTCGCCTGAGTCTCGCAATGCGCTGTTCTTCTTTACTTCTCTTGCCTTTTATTAAACTTTCAATTTTTGCATAAAGAATTTCTCTTGCATAATACCGGTTTAACCACTGAGAACGCGACTTCTGACATTTAACCTCAATACCTGTTGGGATATGCCTGAGATAAACACAGGTAGAGGTTTTGTTAACCTTTTGCCCGCCTTTACCCCGGGAACGGACGAATAACTCCTTAATATCCCTCTCGTAAATCCCCAGGCTCTCAAGTTTTTCTCTAAGCGCCTTTTCTTTTTCAGGTCTTACAGGAAACATAGGGGTATTGACAAATATAACTCTATTTTAGTATTGTTATTTTATCAGGTTATTACCTTCTCGTAAATCCCTTTTTTTATTGAAAGGTTAAAACCTCTCAAAGAGTCATTGACCAGTTAAGTATATTATCCAAGAATAAAAACATGT
>Ga0214473_10009139_pt1 | contig 11731 bp, 9 predicted proteins | sample RVTome_7_FD_203509 | JGI IMG/M metagenome (GOLD analysis project Ga0214473, IMG submission 203509) | Soil microbial communities from uranium-contaminated site in the Upper Colorado River Basin, Wyoming, United States - RVT98D197 | ecosystem: Environmental > Terrestrial > Soil > Contaminated >...
CCTCGAAGGAGCCAGAGTCGCCAGATAGCTCTGCGATCTTGCTTTCGAAATCGGTGCCCTTATAGGCCTCTCCGACGCGGAACGACCTGCCGGCAATGTTGCCGATGTCTAGCGGGTACCTCGTGACGGCACCCGTGGCTGGCAGATCCAACGTGAGGAACCGCGCATCCGGCGGTGTGTGCATGGCCATTATTATAGTAGTAGCGTCGATCGTCCCGTGTTGTCGGTACGTCCCGATCTCGAACACCATTCTGAGGCGAATGTGCTCACAGACCGCGCCGAGCATAACCAGCTCCGCGACGGGGAGCGTGCCAGCCACGGGATGCAACAGACCGGCCGCGAGGGTCAGGTTGCTCGCCGTGAGCCCAGGAAATAGCTCCGGCAACCTGCGTTCCGCAAGATGTGGCCGAAGCCCTATGCGACTCCGCAAGAGCGCCAATCCAATGATCGATGATGCGGCGAATGCCCTGCCAGCACCTTAGAATCACAGGTGGCGTGAGAAGCCTAACGTATTCCTTCCAAGCCAATTCCCATGCTCCTGCGAAGTGTGGGGCGTCTGTGTAGGTGTTACAGAGCTGTCCTTGAAACAGGGACTAGAACACTCGCCGGGCCGCAACGTGCTCGCGATAGATTGCATCCGTCCGGCGGGCGATGTCCCCCCATGCAAACCGTCTTGACTGCTCTCGCGCCCAGCGCCGCGCCTGGGGGAGTGCGTTCGGATCCTGGAGAAGGGTCACGATCTTCGCAGCGAGCTGCGCTGCGCGCCCTCGGGGGACCAGGTAGTCCGGCGTCAGGATCTCCGATGGTCCAGGTACGTCATACGCGACGACTGGCAGACCGGCGGCCATCATCTCGACGAGGCCGAAAGGGAAGCCTTCGATATACGAGGGAAAGACGCCGACAGAGCAGTCCGCCAAGAGCTTTGGGAGCTGGTCTTCCAGGAAACAGGGGATCACTTCGATGCGCGGTCGCAGGGCCTCGGCGAAGTGGCCGAGGACCTGACGCTCCGACTCGAAGAGGCCCTTGGTGCCCAGGAGGCGGAATACGGCTTCCGGAGCGGTCCGCAAGGTCTCGGCGACAATGGTGGGAAAATCCAGCGCACCCTTGCGATAGTCGAAGGTGCCGACGAAGGCGACACGCAGGGGCCGTGGCAGCGTGCTGTCTACTTCGTCGAACAGCCTTCGCCGCGCCGCGCTCAGGCCGTACGGCAGTACCACGATCTTCTCTGCGGGAATGCCATGGCGCCCTAGACATTCGCGGTCCCGCTCGCTCGCCACGTTCGCGATGTCGGCTTCCATCAGCGTCCGGTGTGCCCGCCTCACATCGCGGCGACGAGGATCCGTACTCTGCGCGGGCTTCAGGGTTCTTTGCGCCAGGCTTCTGAGCGCGGAACCAAGGCCGCGCGGGCGTGGGATCGGGATCTCGAGAAAATGATGCGCCAGGAGCACGGACCGCGCCACGAAGAGCACTCGCATCGGAAAGAGATCCCGCGGACACGGAAGATACCCGTGATCGTAGTCGACGACATCGTAATCCCCTGCGTGCACCTTGAGATAGTCAGAGAGCAGGCGGGCCACATTCGACGGGCTCCCCGGCCTGCCGTCCTTCCGTAGATCGAATCCTGTCACGTAATCGCAGGTCCATCCGAGGTCGCGTAGCTCATCGCCAAGTTCCACGAGGACTTTCGGACCACCAAGCTGCCGGCTGAGGCGCCATGGCGAGAAGAACAGAAGGCGTAGGCCGGAGGAGTGTCTCACGATGTGCGCGGGCTCAGCCGTGATCGGGCCACTGGCTGCTGCGAAAGCCGCGATAGGTCATCAGTAAATTCAGCAGCAGCCAAGGGATCGTGGAGATCACACCGAAAAGCAGCACTCCATGAACCGACCCAACGTCGAGGAACCGCAGCGACACAACCTGGGTCAGGAGCGTCGACGGGATGAAGAGCCACAAGAAGTCCACCCAAGCCCTGGCCATGTTCAGCGTCCACAGGCCCGTGCCCAAGGTGGAGAGGAGCGCCCCAGCCATGAGCAGAGTGAGGGCGTCCTCGAGATGGGCGTACTTCGAGCCGAGCACCCAGAGTATCTGCTTCGAAAGAAACAGCGTCAACACGAAGATGCCGAAGAGCGCGGAGGCCAGAGCAAGCACCATCTGGACGTAGCGGCGCTTGAGGAGGTCTCGGTCCTGCCACCGGGCAAAGCGAGGGCCCATCACGTTGGTCATGATCGCGCCGATCAGACTGAAGATGACCCCCAGACGGCCGACGGCCCCGACCTCAGCCACACTCTCGGCGTCTCCGAATGAGGCGATGAGCCAGATCGTGATCTGCCCCTGGAGGCAGTAGAAGACGACGTTCGCGGCCTGGCCCACGACCAGGCGCCGCAGCGTGGCCGCGTCCTCCGCGTTCGCAGGCGCCTGGCGGTCGATGAGGTCGGCGGCGGCGCGCCAGTAGAGGCTGCTCAGGAGCGCGAAGCTCAGCACGGCGGTGGCCATGGCCGCGGCGGCGTTCAGGAACAGAAGCGAGGCGCCCAGGATCAGGACGAGGCGGAGCGTGACCGCCATCATCTCGAAGGTCTGGACCCGATCGAGGCGACCGTGGAGGCGGGGCACGATGCCCACCACGCCGATGGTGAGGTGGAAGTACAGTCCCAGGACCACGAGGGTGAAGAGCAGAAGGGCATAGGGGAGCCCTGCGCCGTTGTGCGTGAGTTGCCAAAGCATGATCGGCGCTGCGCAGGAGACGACGATCAGAGCCACCGTTCGGCGGAGGCGGAGCGCGGTCGTGATCAACTGCCCCATCCGCACTCTGTCCTGCCAGACGCGCCCACCAACGGCCAAGACTCCGGTACCGACTCCGGTGTCCGCGAGCAGGATCATCGACCCCTGCACCGTGTTTGCGATGGTGTAATAGGCGTAGTCCTCCTTCGCGAGGTTGCGAACGATCACGATCCCTGTGAGGAAGCTGATCACCTGGATCATGGCCTGCGTACCGGCATACAGGCTCAGGGTCTGTGCCCATGGAGGCCAGCGGCCGCGAAACCGGGCCTGCGGCCGCCACTCCTGTTTGGAGGTCTTGTGGAAGGGCATCGGCGCTAGGGTCGCACGACGACCATCACGGCGTTAGGCGCCTTCCTCGTGCTGCTCCTGGACTTGGCGCAGCATGCAGAGCAGGGCGGGCAGCGCCAGGCATGCGAGCAGGGAAGCCCGCAGCGAGCGGATCCGCATGAGGTACCCCTGGGCCGGCTCTGGGCTTTTCGTTTCGCGGGCCTCGCGGCGATGGCGGTCGAGCTCGCAACTCTAGACTTCTTCAAGAGCTGAGTCCTTCACGATTGAGTCAGGTGCGGCGCGCAGGGCGTCGCTCGCTCCCACCTTTGTGGCGCTGATCTTGCGCCCATCCAGGCCGAAGAGCGTGCTTGCGCCGCCGCGTTCGAATCCTCGGCCAAGCTTGGATCACGGTCTCACATAACCCGAATTCGCACTGCTTCACAAGGGTGGCAAACTATCGCCGCAAGACATCTCAGCTGCGGGTAACGAGCCAGCATCTCCAGGGTGCCGTCCGTGCTGCCGCTGCCGCTCTCCAGCAACACGACGAGTCCCCTCGCCCAACGTGGAGCGAGGGAAAGCTCGATGTCGGGAGCCTCGTCCCACGTGATCAGTGGGGGGGAACGTGGTCACGGAACGGTTGCGGCGAACACCGATTCGGGTTGCCTCGCTTCCCCGATCAGCCAGCGGTACGAGGCCTCCATCTTCGCGGCTGCCGCGCTCAGAGAATGTTGATCCTCGACAAGCGCGCGGCCTCGGCGGCCCATTTCGTCCCTCGCCTCGTCGGGCAGGCCCAGTGAGGACTCGAGCACCGCCGCGAGGATATCGGCTCTTGGCTCCACCCACCACCCGCAGCCGCGCTCCGCCAAAGACGGCCATGGCGTCGCCGTGCTGGCGATGACGGGCGTCCCGCAGGCAAGAGCTTCCACCACGACCATCCCGTAGTTCTCGCTGTAGCTCGGAAGCACCAGAACATGGGCCCCCGCGAGCAGGGCAAGCTTGGCGTCTCCATGGACAGGCCCCAGGTAGCGTATGCCGGCCGCGTCCACCCGGCTGAGGCGAGTCCGTAGCCACGCCAGGTGCCGGGGCTCCCCGGGTCCAACTATGAGCAGCTCCGCGGCGGTTGGTGAGCGGCGCAGCCGTCCCCAGGCCTCGAGAAGCGCATCGAGGCCCTTCTTGGGATGGATTCGGGAGAGGAAGAGAACCCGCTTGACACCCCGACCGCCGTTAGCCGTGCCCTCACGGACGCGCGCCAGCCGCTCCGGCCCAAAATCGCCCTCAAGGTCAACTCCGTTCGGGATCACCGCGATGGGCGCCGTCACTCCGAGCTCTCGAATCTGTTGGGCCTCGGCCGCACTGGTGGCGTGGATGAGAGACGCATCCGCGAAGGACCGCCGCTCGATGAGGAGCCAAGCGGCCCGCTTGAGCAGCGGCGATCGCCGAAGCGCCCACGGATCCAGCATCCCGCGGGGACTGATGACCAGGGGTTTCCCCAACCGCTGGGCCACGCGAGCGCTGACCCAGTTAGGCTGAAGCCACAGACCGTGAGTGTGCACGATGTCGGCACGGGCAGCTTCCTCCTTGCAAGCCCGTGCGAAACCGCGGCTGAAGTGCGCCAGATAGTAGGGTCCAAGGGCCACCTCCCTCACGCGGATCGATGCGGCGGCTTCCTTCACCGACGCCCCGAGCGGGCCCTGTCCGGTGAGCAGCGTCACACCGTGGCCGCACCGAGCCAGTGCCATGCAGAGCGCAGGCACGCTCACAGCAGGCCCCCCGGTCTGTTCCCAGACACCGGCAATCGTGTGCAAGAGCTCCACGTTGCAGGCTCAATTGTCTCGAGTGAGCAACCTCGATGAACCTTCCCGATATCGCCGAATCCCCGGCTCGCGGCTCCAAGAGTCGACGCGGACTGTCTTCGCCCCTCTCTATGCCCGCCTGGCCCTCTCGTCCGGCCTCAGACCCACCGCGTCGTGACGCCTTGACCCACTGACGAGCCCGCAGGACGTGCTCTCTCCCCGCTTTGCTGCGTGCGCCGGCCCGTCCCGACCCGCTCCGACAGCGCTGCCCGCTCCAGAAAGAGGTAGACACCGCAGCTGAAGCAGAAGTAAAGCATGGCGAGTGAGTTGTAAACGGGAATGCTATAGAGGAACGTGGCCTGATACCCCAACAAGACTAAGGCAGTGAGCCGCATGGCCCTCGCGCGCACCGTCCGAATGAGCCGTACCAAGCCGAGAATCGTGATTCCGCGTATGCCCAACTCAAGCAACAGTCCCAGCGCTCCTAGCTCCCAACCGACGCGGTCATGGTGCACCTCCGACCAATCGGGAAACCAGGGTCTGAGGTCCGGGTTCTCGAAGGCCTCCCCCGCCGCTGCGAACGTGCTTCCGGTCCCAGCTCCAATGAGCGGCCCGTCTCGAAGAGTAGAGAAAGGCCTCAACACCACACCCATCAGCCGGCCTTCCTCGTCGCCGGCAGTTTCAACGCGCTGCTGGAAAGCCTCGAACACGTCAGGCACGACCCACATCGCCACAAAGCTCACGAGAGCCGCGACGACGACGATCGTCGGACCCAACCGGCCAACACCCGTCGTCTGCAGAACCCCACCCGCCAGGACTACGGCGAGAAGGATGGCCAAATCGAAAAGGGGACCGCGGCTGCCGGTCATTACCGCATTGATTACCGACAGCGCGAGCACCCCGCAAAGGAGACCGCGTCGCACCCGCCCTCGCGCCTGCACCAGAACGGCCAAGCTCACGGCCGCCACGAAGACCAGATACGTTCCATAGGGGCTGATGTACGAGAAAGTGGAGGTGACGCGGACCAGGCCCATCTGGCCGTAGGTGGCAATACCATAAGTGGCGGGACCAGTCCCTTCCGTCGTCATCCCCGTATTCCAGGCATAGCGGTTTATCCACGAGTCCGGCGAGCTCAGTGTCTGTATGATCCCGATCAACCCTAGAGGGATGGCCGTCAGGGAGTACCAATAGCCTGCGCGCAGCAAGCCGTCCACTGACGTGAACGCTCGCGCTGTCACGACCACGAGGGGAAGGCAGATCAGGTAATACCGAGCGCTGATGAGTGCCACCCGGAGGTCTCCCACCAGAGGACTGAAGCACTGCAGTGCCGCCAGCGTTCCCAAGGCTCCCATTAGAAACAGTAGTGGGTGTGCGGCTCTCCCCCGTGCGTGGGGCTCGCGCCCCCCTAGGAAATACATCAGATAGACCGCGGCCAGGAGAACGTCCTTCACGACAAAGAGCTGTGCGCTGTATTGAGGGAGTGCCCACTTCCGCAGGGCGCCCTCCAAGAGCACGTATGCCATCGTGATTCCGAGCAGCACCTTCCACGAACGGCACCCCCGCGACCGGGCGAGCGGCCGGAACGAGAAGCGGCGGTTCGGAGTCATGACGCGATACGAGGGACTGGCTGTTGCCACACCATGGCCGGGGTAGATCTCACGGTCTGCTCGGCACGGATTGACCCTCGCCCACCGCCGCACCCGGCGCCTCAGGTGGAGCAAGGCCGGCGATGAGTGCGTGGTATTGCCCCGCCTGTCTAGACAACGCGTGTTCCCCATACCAAGCCCGGGCAGCGCGACCGATATGAGTGATGCGCGCCAAGTCGATTCCACCGTCACCGACACGGTCGGCGGCCCACAAGTTGTAGCCGTCTTCCAGCTTGTCGGAGAGCGATGAGCCCGGCCATCCGTTGACCGGCATCAGGCCGTGCGCACAATACGCGGCAAACACAGTCGACTTGCCAAGGGAAGCCGGCTGCAGATCAATAAAGCCGACACGCGCCATGGATAGCAGACGACTTACCGCCTCCGCTGGCAATTGTCCCATCCGCACCACCTTGATCCCATCCCCCAGCCACGGGGTTTCGGTCGGCACGCCGATATCCCAGAGTTCGGTGAGACCCAGCCTCCGGCAAGCGATGAGGATCGACCCCGCCGCCCGCCGATAGAGTCGCGCCCTCCTCGCCGGAGTTCCGAAGACGACCATTACGGGTAGGCGCTCCGCCGCATCGGAAACGTATTCCGGTTCTCCGACGCTGGAAAAAACCGGTACGCGGAGTATCTCCCTGCCCTGCCCAGAGCTCCACTGCCGCAGTCGAGCCGCGTACATGCCCGTGCTCGTGATCGCCGCGTCGCTGAGCCTGAGAACGACCCGGGCTATCACCTGCTGAATTGGCGAAAGCCAGAAGGAGCTTCGCCATGGCGGGCCAAAGGCGTAAAGCTCATGAAAGACCGTGACCAGTGGTATGCGCCGTCCCTTCCGCCTCCACCGGGTCAGCCCACGGAGGAGCCAGCCCGGGCAGCCCCTCTTCTGGTAACCGTAGCCCACATAGTGCAAGAGAACGGCGGCCCCCTTGCCATTGTCACCTCGCAGAAGGCCCTCTAGCCCTGCGACCAGCGCCTCCGAGCTCCTGGCCGATACTCCATCCAGCTTATCCACCGAGGGGCTCGGCCCTTGGTCCCACGTCGCGTCCCCGACCAGAAACGACGACCCTATGCCAAACTCAGTCCTGAGCGCACCCGCCAATCGGAGCGCATACGCACCGACGCCTTCTATTTGCCGTGGAACCTGCGGCACTATCTGGATCAACCTCATCCGATCCCTCCGCGTTACCTCGACCATCCTTCCATCCATATCTTCCAGGGATCCGAACGCTTTCCACCATGTTCAAGACAAAGCAGGTTGAGTGTCCAACCGTGCAGTCCCAGATTGTCAACTCGTTCTATCGCCTTGGGGCGCTGGCATGAAGTGCTAGCCGTGAGCCACATGAGTGCTGGTACTTTGTCCACGGGCTTTGTCAGCCAGCCGAGACCTTCACGGGAGCTGCGATGGCGAGGAGGCGTTCGCTCCGGCCGCCACGCCAAAGACCGGGCACCCCGGGCAAGATCCACCCTATCAGCCGCCGGTCTTGATTCCTGAGTCTCGGAAAACGGGGCGCAGGTCCGTCCGATCGGGCACCTCCCGGCGATATCGCGACAGAGTTGTTCGCCCTTGGCCTTCAGAAGAGCCAGCGGCGGCAATGGTATTATCGATTGCATTGTGCCGATGTGAACGGGCGACTCGTGAAGCTGCTAGGACGCGGTATGGAGGAGTGAACCACAGCGGTTGATACTCGCGGAGATCCAAGAGAAGGAGGAATCCCGCTGGGGTGTCGAATGCCCTTTCACATCCTCACCGTCGGGAAGCTTTCCGCGGTGTCGAGATCAATCACCAGCAGCTTCGACTCGCATCCGAGCCCGAGCTGAGAGAAGGGCTCGGCGCGAGCAACGGTTGATGGCCGCCAGCTCCACCGGGGAGGCCATGGCCAAGCGGACGGGAATGAGGAGACCATCCTCAAGGGCCGGCCGAGGGGGGCCGCCAACTCAATGTTCGAGCAGATCACTCCCATCTTATTGACCCTTAACGAGGCCCCGAACCTGGGGCGCACGCTCGAGCGCCTCTACTGGGCGCGGGACATCGTGGTGGTGGACAGCTTCAGCGAAGACGCAACCGTATCGATCGCCTGGAGCTTCGGACAGGTGCGGGTCTTTCAACGGAAGTTCGACGGGATGGCCAACCAGTGGAATTTCGCAATGCGTGAGACAGGCATCAAAACGGAATGGGTGCTGGCCCTCGATGCGGACTACGTGCTGACCGAAGGATTCGTCGAGGAACTTCGAGAACTCCGCCCAGACTCCGACACCGCGGGTTACCGGTGCGCCTTCACCTACTGTGTGCGCGGCCGCCCCCTCCGTGCGTCACTCTATCCCCCGGTGGTAGTCCTCTTTCGGCGCGCGTCGGCCTCCTACGCGCAAGATGGGCACACGCAACGCGTGGTCGTACGCGGCCGCGTTGGCACGCTTCGCTCTAAGGTCCGTCATGACGATCGCAAGCCTCTGATGTGCTGGATCGTTGCCCAGCACGGTTACATGGCACTCGAAGCCGAGAAGCTCTCTCGGACCGGCTGGGCCAACCTTGGTTGGCCCGACCGACTCCGGAAACTGGTGATGATTGCTCCCCAAGTGGCCTTCCTCCACTGCCTCCTCATCAAGGGAGGCCTGTGGGACGGGTGGCCGGGCCTCTATTATGCCCTGCAGCGGATGTTCGCAGAGACTCTTCTATCCCTACGGCTGCTGGAGCGCCATCTGAGGCTCGAGTCCCCAGACCAATTCCACAGTTGACGTGCCATCCCGGAGCGGATGGTTGGCCGGGCTTCATCGCCCTTCTGTTCCCCCTGGCCCCGGCACGGACGGAGTGGTCAGGGCGAGGACGTAACCCTCCAGCCGCCGACGGAAGGCCTCGTAGGTGAAGCGCTCGGCAACTCGTCGCGCTCGCTCACCCAGAGCGCGCAGGCGGTCCGGGTGAGACAGGAGCTCGATGGCCGCCACGGCGATTGCGGCAACGTCGTCCGGGTCCACGAGGCGCCCGGTCACCCCATCCTCCACGACCTCGGCCGATCCGCCTTGCCGGGCGGCGATAGAAGCCTTGCCAAAGAGAGCCGCTTCGATGAAGACGATCCCAAACCCCTCCTTGGGGCTGGGCATCAGGAACAGCGAGCATTCGGCGTAGGCCCTGGCGAGTTCCTCCGTCGAGAGATGTCCGCGGAACTCGACTCGGCACGCAACGCCCAGATCCCGGGCCAGTCCTTCAAGACGCGATCGATCCGAGCCGTCTCCAACCACCACGTAGCGGACCCCCGGCACGTCGCGGGCGATGATCGACAGGGCGCGCAACACCTGGTCCACGCCCTTGTATTTGTCGCCGACGACGAGCCGGGTCACCGTGAGGAGTACCGGACGGGCGGGGTCCGTGGGAAGCGCGGCCCTGGAGGAGACATGCGCATCCCAGGCCGGATCGAGGGCATTCGGGAGCAGGGCGATGCGCTCCTCTGCGATCCCATTGTGGCGCGCCAGAAGACGCCGGGTGACTTCACTCACAGCGAAGATGGAGTCCGCCTGCCGGAACGCCCATCGATGGAGGACGTTCAACCGCCTCCAGACTTCCCACCCATGGGCCACGAACCACTGCTTTGCCGGCGGGCAAACGGCACGAACGCCCAGGGCCAGAGGAGCGAAGTTCGCGTGTCCGAAGACAACCAGCTGCGGTTGCAGCCTGACCGCCAGCGCGAGGGCGGCCCACACGAACCGCGGCCGGGAGCCGGCGAACGCAAGCAGCGCGCAGTGAGGTCGGCCGAGGTACTCGCACCCGATGTCGGACTGGCGGTCTTTGAGCAGCAGAGCTGTCACCTGTAAGGCATGCCCTTCCGCAAGATCCTCGAAAGCGCGAATGGCGACTCGGTTGTAGGTCTGGATCCCCCCGGCACTGCTGAAGGCCTCGGGCAGCAGAAGGAGGACACGGCTTGAGGCCGAGACGGCCAACCCCGCCCCGTCGATCCTCACGGTTCTCTGCCCACGGCCAGAAAGTTCTGGCTGAACCCCCACTCCCTGCCGGCGATTCCTGCCTCGGCAGCGATGTACGGCCGTAGAATGCTGCGGAACACATTCCACGACAGCCAGCGAGGGGCACCCGCGGCGCCGCGCACCACCGGCTCGTGTTCGGAGCATTCGACTCGAGCGAAGCCGAGAGTGGTGACAAGCTGGCGCAAGCTCTCGCGCGTGAAAGCCTGCTCGTGAGTCCCGTCGCTGTAAAGGAAGTCGGCGGAGCGCTCGCTTTGCTCGCGGCGGAAGTGGTTGAGGTCAAGGTAACCTTGGCCGGTTACGCGGAGGCGATACCCGGCCGGCATGACGCCGGCGAGAGAGGGGCGGAGGACGACCGAGGCGTCCGGAATGGCCACCGTCTGCGAGTTGTAGACGTTCGTTTGAAGGCCCGCGTTTCTGAGCTCGAGCTTCGGTGTCAGGTAGACAGGGCCAAGCTTGTAGCGGCCTGGGCGCTTCTTCGCTTCTTTCCCGGCTTTCGCCTTCTCCGGTGCGGCGAAGGCAAAGTCAGGCAGCACCGAAAGCGTGACGAACAAGACGAGTCTCGAGACCTTGCCGCTCTTGGCAAGCTGCCGCCGATGGCTTCGGGAGTCAAGCCTATAAAGAGGAACAAGTTGTGTGACGAGGCTCACAGTCTCGTCATTTCGGGTTCCCCCGCGGCCCCGGCCCCAGGGTCCCTGCGCCTATCCCGTCTCAGCGCGGCTCAGGCGCATCTCACGCTGCTTGCCGCGACCTCGGCGGCCCTGAAGCCACAAGCGAGCGTCAGCAGAAGCTGGACGCGCGCGCGGCCGGGGATGTAACGGTTCACGATGCCTTCAATTCCGGAAAGCACGCCTCCGACGACGCGCACACGACTGCCGGGGCGCAGCTCCTTCCGCGGCCGCCCGATGACGATGTAGCCTCTCCCCTCTTCCCGCAACCGCAGAGCTTCAATGGCCTCCTTTTCGAGGGCGGCAAACGCCTCCCCCAGCCGTACGAAACCGGCGGCACCGGGGCAGTACTGTGCCGCCGCCCAGCGGTCGCCCACGATGAGCCAGGCGAACACGTAACCCGGGAAGAGGGGGACGGGCCCTTTCGCCTCCCAGGGACGCGGATGAGGCTCGAGCATCTTCGGGCAATAGGAGGGGATGCCGCGCGCCTCCAGCGTCTCCAGGGCCCTACGCTCCTGCTTCGACTTGGTGCGGAGCAGGAACCAGTGGGGCCGAGGATCGACGGCCGAGATCAGCATGGTCTGATCACCGGGCTTGCCATTTTCTACGGGCG
>Ga0214473_10009141_pt1 | contig 11729 bp, 9 predicted proteins | sample RVTome_7_FD_203509 | JGI IMG/M metagenome (GOLD analysis project Ga0214473, IMG submission 203509) | Soil microbial communities from uranium-contaminated site in the Upper Colorado River Basin, Wyoming, United States - RVT98D197 | ecosystem: Environmental > Terrestrial > Soil > Contaminated >...
AAGTTGAGCCAGAACTTGCTCCAGAGCGAGGCGCGCAACGAGATCGGCGCGGTTTGCAGGATCCAAAAGGCCTTCCCCTCCAGACTCACCGCGGGGAAAGCAAAGCGCACGGCGACGGCGCTCAGGACGAAACCCGCCAGGGCCAGGTTGGCGAAGGAGACGATCATGCGAATGGTTCCGGCAGGCATCGGCGAGCGCTCCAGCGGCAGCACTTTGAAATTAAAAAGGTAGACGACGATCAGCGCCGCCAGGAGAAAGAGCTGCGACCATTGGGTGGTGTCGCGCATGAAGGTCTTGATGTCCTTTAGCATGATCGCGCGCGGGATCTCGGGAAACGGGCGGGTGATCCATTCCAGCGTGCGGTCGAGCCGATCCCATCTTCGCCGGCCTTGCCGCGATTCCTGCGCCTTGGACCAGCCCGTCAGATAGACGGCGCCGGAAACCCAGGATGTAGCCAGCGGCAGGAACAGCGCGTAGCTCGCCAGCAAGGCGAAAAAAAAGCCCTGGTCTGTTTGGCGCTTGAAGAGAGTGCCGGCCAAAATCTCGGCGGACCAACTGCTCGGCAGCAACGTCGACGAAGGAGTTTCCATGGCGCTCAAATACTGCATGAAGTGGCCGAAGGATTCCGGTTGCACAAGCCGTTCGGGCTGGGAGAAGCGAAAGACCAGGTACAGCGCGAGGAAGGCGAACAGACCGATGAAAAAAAGGATGTCGCGAATGCGTCTGGCCGGCAGCCAGTAGACGAGCAGATGGGTGATGAGAACTCCGAAGGCGGCCGGAATGATCAAGAAGAGCGGCAAAATCAGCAGCACCCAGAGGTAAAAAGTGAGCCCGCCGCCGAAGACCGCACCGTAGGCCGCGAAGATCGGCAGGCTGAAGAACAATACCATCCAGGAGGAATTGACCGTGGTGGCGATCAGCCGCGCGAAGTAAAAGGAGTCGAGCCGCGTCGGCGTCGACAGAACCAGATCCAGATCGCGCGCGAGAAAATAGGTCGAGAGGGACGTGATCACGTTGCTGAACAGCAGCATCGACAAAAAGGTCAGCAGGATGATCAACAGCAGTTGATAAGCGAGACTGGGGCCGAAATCATAGACCGCTTCAAAGTAACGCAGGACACGGCGCACGATCAGATAGGTGCCAAGCCAAAAGCCGATGCCGAGCGCGATCAGAGTAAGCCGGCGGCCCCAGGATCGCTCGCCGCGCAGAAATTCATTTTTCCACGAGATCCAGACCGGCGAGAGCAAATGGAGGACGGAATTCATGTGGCGCTTGTATGATTTTCCGCGGTCAAATCGTTCTGTTTGGCTCTTTTGGGTTCATTGTGAAAGAGAATTCACCGCTGAGACACAGAGTTCGCAGAGTTGGGGAGTATTTCTAAATCAAAGACTCCGTACTCCGCGCCCTCCGCGCCTCCGCGGTGAGTTATTATATTGATCCTTGAACTCTTAGCTTGTCGCTCCGTCCGCGATTTGCTCGCGGGTCAGTTCGAGAAAGACGCTTTCCAGGTTCCCGGCTTTGGCTCCCGCGCCATTTTGGAGCTCGGCCATGGTGCCGCAGGCAATCAGCTGGCCCCGTTGAATGATGCCGATGCGGTGGCAGATTTCCTCGGCCATGGCGATGCTGTGAGTCGAGAGAAAAATCGCCGTGCCGTTTTCGGCGAGGGAACGAAACAGGTCTTTCAGCGTGTGCGCGCCTCTGGGGTCCATGCCGACCATCGGCTCGTCGATGACCAGGATGCGCGGCTCGTGAATCAACGCCGCGCACACCACCAGACGCTGCTTCATGCCGTTGGAGTAGCTTTCGACCAGCTCTTCCCTCCACGGAGTCAATTCGAGAAGCTCGAGGAGTTCCGCAATTCGCCGCTCTAGCCGCCGGGGTTCCATGCGATGCAACTTGCCGACGAAATCGAGGAATTCGCCGCCGCTTAGTTTCTCGTAGAGAAACGGGCGGTCAGGGATGAAGCCGGAAATCGCTTTGGCCTTCTCGGGCTCGCGCTCGATATCGTAGCCGCCCAACACGATTTGTCCCGCGGTGGGTTTTAAGATTCCCATCATCACGCGGATCGTCGTCGTCTTGCCGGCGCCGTTGGGTCCCAGAAAGCCGAAGATTTGGCCGGCCGGCACTTCGAGATTCAGCGCGTCGACGGCGGCGAGCTTGCCGTAATGTTTGGTAAGGTTGATCAATTGAATCATGACGATGCACCACGAAGAACACGAAGGCCACGAAGGCCACGAAGGTTTCTTTTTTCTTCGTGCGCTTCGTGACCTTCGTGGTTAAATGTTATTTTCTTGTTCATTTGTGCGCTGAAGAATCCGGGCTAGTTTCCTTCCGTGACTTTGATCTTCAAATTGCCGATCAGTTGCAGAATGTCGATCTGCCGGTCGATGTCGCCTTCGAGAAATTTTATATGCGTCACGTCGGCGGGAAACTGATTGAGCACGGAATCCAGAGAAATCCACTCGCCGAGCCAGACCTCCGACCAGGCGTGGTAATAAAAGGCGTCGCCCAGATACACGACGCCCACGGCGGTCCTTGCCGGAATTCCCGCGGCCCGCGCCAGGGCGTTGAAGAGCACGGTATGCTCGTTACAGTCGCCCCTTCTGCTTTTCAGTACGTCGAGAGCGTTGGGCACGCTGACCGTCGGGACCTTGGCGATCTCCCTGTACACCCAGTCCTTGATCCGCACGGCGGCCTGCCGCGCGTCTTTTTGCCCCGTGGTGATTTTCACCGCCAGGGAGCGAATCTCAGGGTGATCGGTCTGTAGGAAAACCGTCGGCTGCAAAAAAGATTTCAAACGCGGGTCCTGCAATGGAACGCTGAAAGATTTGCGCGGATCAATAATCTCCCGGCGAATTTCCAGACGGTCGCCCTCGAGCCGCTGGCGCCCGCCGTGGAGGGCGAAGTTGGCGAGATCGAAACCGCTAAGCGCAAGGCGGAGCGTCTCCCTGGTTTCCGGATCGGCGATCGGCGCGTTGGGACGAACGGCAGTTTGGCTGATCAGTTCGAGGGGAACCGAGCGCGAGCCATCTACGCTTTTCGCTTCCTGCCGGGTTGCCCGAATGATGGCAAAGCCGCCCGGCGATTCCTCTTTTAGCGTGCGTCCCTGGCCGTCGATCCAAGAGACGACGGAGAGACCTTTGAACCGTTGGCGAATGCGCATGGCGGGCTCGACGCGGTCACCCAGCCGAATTTGTTCCCGTCCCTCGATCACCACCGAAGTGACTTGCTGCGAGAGTGTCGCCGGATCGAAGGTCGAGAAAAAATACTCCTTGCCCGGCTCCAATTGCTGCGTCGCCGCCAGCGGCTTCAGCGCGGCGCTGAGATAGGGAGGCTGGGTCAACGGCAGCTCTTGCCGGGTCGAGTTGCCGGCGGAAACCACTTCCAACATGAGTTTCCCCGGCGCCACCCGGCCGCGCGCGCGGAAACGGAGATCACTCGATTGCAGATCGAAGTCGAAGTTTTCGAGCACCCATTCCTTATCGACTTCCATGTTGAGCCGGGTCGCAACGGTCTGGCTCGTGCCCAAGAGATTGAGCCGCAGAAGCGACCCGTCTTTGAGCCGATACCCCGGCGCCTTGGGTTCGATGGTCTGCGAGGCGTAACCGATTTTCTCGCCGTGGTAGTGAATAGTCCACCATTCCTCGGAGGTCTCGGTGATCACTTCGACGGCGCGCAGGTTGATCGGCGCCGGAGCGGTCCACCACTGGCGCTTGAGCAACAGAAAGGTCATCAAGCACCAGAAAAGGACGATGGCAACGCCGATGGATCGCTTCACAAGCATGCGTTAGAACATATATGGTAAGGGCAAAGTTCCACCGATTCAAACGAAACCGCAAGAAAATGACCGCGCCGACTTCCGAACCGGTAAAATTCGCCGCCGACCGCATGCTCGGCAGGCTGGCCAGGTGGCTGCGCGTGATCGGGCAGGACGTGATCTATGGCCGGCATTTGTCCGGATACGGCTTGATCCATGCGGCGCGCGCCGAAAACCGGCTGATTCTTACCCGCGACCGCGGACTCAAGCAAAAACAGCCGCCGAAGTTTATTTTCATCGGCAGCAATGATTATCGCGAGCAGCTCCGGCAGGTCATTCGCGAATGCGGCCTGAGGGCCGGCGATGTTCTCTTTTCGCGCTGCCTGGAGTGCAACGCCGTCTTGCAGCCTAAATCCAAGGAGTCGGTGGAGACATTGGTCCCGCCCTATGTCTTTTCCACGCAGGCCGAGTTTTTCTGGTGTCCGCAGTGCCGGCGCGTCTACTGGCCCGCCACGCACCACCAGAAAATGTTGGAAGAGCTAGGAAATATCGGCGTCCTGTGATGTAGAATTTGGCTCGTTCGTGTGCTAGAAGAATCACTGTCCGAAAAACTACTTCCCCGGTAGCTCAGTCGGTAGAGCAGTTGGCTGTGACGTCGTTGCAGCTTTCCGCCGCGAGGCGGATTGTAAAATCGGGTGAATTCAGGGAAGCCTAAGGAGGAAAGCCCATTTTCCTCGATGGTAATCCTGAGCGAAGCCTGCCCAAGGGGATTGAGTAGGCAGGAACGTGCAGAGACTAGAGGTTGAGGACCCCAACCAATAAACCTCAATAGCGCCCGACATCCGCTTAACGCGGATGATGAGATAGTCCAAGCCTGGCAGAAATGTCAGGGCACTTGTAACCAATTGGTCGGGGGTTCGAGTCCCTCCCGGGGAGCCAGATTTCAGAAAGGCCGCTTTTCGCCCGAGAAGTGGCCTTTCTCTTTTGATAGGCAGCGTTCGTAAGGGCAAGCATATCAAAGGGTTTTCGGTAGCTAAGGGAGAATTTATGAAGTGAATTGCTATAGGTGACCTCCGAAACGGCAACCGACAAAATTAATTGATGATGCGTTGCTCCGGACTGTCGTAGATGAAAAAAAAGGAATATGTGTTCGTTGTAATTGTTATCAGCCGTTAGTCAGCCTTTAGCCACAGATGAGTGAGGGGAAATAATCGCCACACTATTCGTTTTGTCCTGATTAAAGGCGCGCGGCGACTAGCTTAACGCTAGACGTCATAAGCCGATCGTTAAGAAAGACCGAGTTACATTTGTAATTTTTTTTATTTGAAGTCTTCTTAGCTGGTTACATTTCTTGTCCGACCGGACAGAATTTTCCGATCATATTCTTCAGTAGAAGTCATAAGTAGTTAACAACTTTTGTCGGACAGTTCATTCCGAAATTCCATCGCTATGTTTTTGCAAGATCGGAATCGATAGCTAATCAATTTCTTATCCTTTCACTAACTTAAGACATAAATATCGCCGTTTGTTCTCGTTGGCATTTGAATTGCGGTGAAACGAACATCACATCAGTGATTTTCAAGCAATGTTTCAACTTGACGAAAAGCAGTGGTATGTCGTTTACAGCAAACCTCATAAAGAGGAATACGCGCAATTTCACTTACGCTCAAAGGGCTTGGAAGTCTTCTTTCCGAAACTTCTCTTGCCTGAATCAACTAAAAAGCGAAGACGGGTCATCCCACTATTTCCCAATTATCTTTTCGTCCGCCTTCGCATTTCTTCTAACGAATATCATTATGCGATTTGGTCCGCAGGTGTCAGCAGGATAGTCAGCTTCAATGGGTCGCCCGCGTCCATCGATGAGACGATTATACGATTCCTAATGCTGCAAACAGACCACGAAGGGATCATTGCAGCGCGCTCCAACTTAAAGGTCGGTCAGGAGGTGCGAATTTGCAGTGGTCCTCTGGCCGGGCTCATTGGAATCATCCGCAATCCTCCCGATGCAAAAGGGCGAGTGACATTGCTCTTGAACCTCTTCAAGCGCCACGTCGAAGCGGAGGCGCGTTTAGAGCACCTCGAGAGTGGTTGGCTGACCTAGGGCTTACTAGGTAAGCAGACGCGATCGAATTTAACTTTCCGAAGCACACCCTTCGGAGCTTGGTGGGTTTTAAGCTTTTTTTAGAGTGCAAAAGGCAATGGCCTTGAAGGGCGGAGCTATAAGTTAAGAAAGGAAGGACGGTACCTATGGATCAGCGGCTACTACTAAACCAATCGTCTCCGGTGGGGAAGCGCGCAACGGTTCCCTTTCGAACAGTTTTGGCCGTGGCACCACTTCTGTTTTCATCGATGTTTTCTTTGTCGGGTTGCGGGGCGCCCATAAACGTTCAACCCTTGACGCCGGCGGATATTCCGTTAGTGCAAGCTGCGGGAAGTTTTCCCCATGAAAAGTACGTAATCGTTCCCGACGACACAATCCAGATCCGCTACACCTTTCATCCTGAAATGAGCCAAGACGTAGTTGTTCAACCGGACGGCAAGATTACCGCAACCCTTGTGGGACAAATCATCGTCGCCGGGATGACGACGGCAAAGCTCGAAGAATCACTTGTAGAAAAAACATCGGACCAGCTCCGCAGACCAGAGGTGGTTGTTGGAATCACCAAGTTTGCCGAAAGAAATGTTTATATCGGAGGGGAGGTCGGCAAGCCGGGGCTGGTTCGCTATCGACAAGGGCTGACGCCACTCCAGGCCGTCATCGCTTCAGGCGGCTTTCTCGACTCAGCGCGCGCCGATAGTGTAGTTCTGATCCGTGGCGGAGATTCCGGTAGCGAGGTCATCAGTAGAAAATTGAATCTATCGGAATCAGTTACCGAAGCCATAAAGGAGCCGCTGTTTCTGGCGCCGCAGGACGTGGTCTACGTCCCAAAAACTTCCATTGCAGAAGCCAATTTTTGGGTGAAGCAACACATTACGGATCTCTTTCCCTTTTTGTTCCCGAGCGCCAGTACCGCCGCAGGTATGATGCGAAGCGTGCGGTAGAGATGGATCCCGGATCCATAAGTATATCGAGAGACTAAAGATTCACGGTTATCGAGTATGTACACTTCTTATTTTGGTTTTGACGAAAAGCCGTTTAATGTCACCCCTGACCCACGGTTTTTCTATACCAATCCCGGATACCAGGAAGCCTATGCGAATCTTCTCTACGGCATCCGTGAACGTAAGGGCTTTTTGCTGTTGACCGGCGAGGTGGGGACGGGAAAGACAACCATCCTGCGAAGATTGATGGAAGAGTTGGAGTCCACGGTCCGCTTCGTATTCTTTTATAACACAACCTTGACCTTTGACGAACTTTTGACCTTCGTTTGTGAAGAGCTCGGCTTGACGGTTCAAGGTAGTACGCGACTCGATAAAATTCGGGCGCTTAACGACTTTCTGCTTGACCAGTTAAGAAACGGGTCCACAGCGGTTCTGTTTGTTGATGAGGCGCAAAATATTAGAGAAGATGTTTTCGAGAATCTGCGTCTGCTCTCTAATCTCGAAACGCCGAGAGAAAAGCTGCTGCAGATTGTCTTGGCCGGCCAACCTGAGCTTGAGGCGAAACTCGATCGACCGGAGTTGAGACAGCTTAAACAGCGTTTCTTTTTCCAGTCGCGGCTTAGCTCATTGAGCGAAGAAGAAGTGGGAGCCTTTATTGATTATCGACTCAAGGCAGTCGGTTCTCGTCGAAATGACCTTTTCCCGCGCGGTGCGGTCAGGGAGATTGCGCTGTATTCGAAGGGGATCCCGCGCCTCATCAATATCATCTGCGATAACGCATTGCTCATGGTCTATGCCGCTTCCGAAAAGAAGGTGACTGCCGACATCATAAAAGAGGTGGCTCGTGACCTGCGATTAGAAACGGGAGTTGTGGTTCCCAGGGCTCAAGCAGCGACTCTCCAAATCCCGTCTAACAAAACCCGCGAACGCAATGGTAATCATCTCGCGACCCTTCGGCGCGAATCGCCGGACTCAGCAAGGCCGATGACCGCCGCGCTGGAAACGCAAGATGCAGCAGTTCCGCTGGCAAGAGACGCGTCGTCACAGCCGAAATCGGAAACTGAGGATCTTTCGCAAGCCTTTCTGGATTTCCTGACCAGCGCACTCATCGAGGCCATGGGGCCCATGGCCCCGCTGGTGATCCGGGATCACCTTACTACCCTTGGTAATTCTTCCGCCGCTTTGCCGAAGGGATCAATTGAAAGGCTCGTCCAGTCAGTTAGCTCGGAGATTCTTGATGATATGCTACGAGCGGGTTTTCAAAAAGAAATCTCCGCCTTGGTTGGCACCCTAAACGGGAACGTCAGAAATGCTAACGCCTGAGAAGGGAGAGAGCATGGGTCAAGAGCCGGGGGATATGAGTCTAATCGCGACGGTCAGACGTGACTTTGTTGCCTGGATCGTCATCGTCGGGCTTCTGATTGCTGGCATCGTGTACGATTTCTCGGGCAGTATTTTGCGCGAACGATTCGAAAATTTATGAGGCAAACAGAGATACCATCAAGAACCCCAATTACATCTACGTTGGGCAAAAAATCGTGATTCCCCTCCAAGAGCGGGATTCATTGATAAGCTCTCGTTAGATAGTTTTTAGGAGGCGTAGACTATTATGGCACAAGAAATCATACCCACAGGCTCTTTTTATCCAGCCTATCCCGCCCGGCCGGAGGCTGGCGGGATTGCCGAGGTCACGAAACAGGTTTGCTTCGTGGCCTTTAAATGGAACCGTTTAATAGTTAGCGTTTTTCTTGTTTTCACCATCGCTGCCGCAATCGCCTTGTGGCTGAAACCACCGGTTCGAACGGCGACTGCGGAGGTCTTGATTAAGGTGGATCGACTGCCGATGCAGATTTCAGGTCTGGCAGGAAGAGCTGATAAGAGCCAGGTGGTCCAAATCATGAACTCGGAAGTTCAACTGATTGAAAGCCGGCAAGTCTTGGAAGCTGTCGCCATAAAGCTTTTATCCCGTCCGGGACAGAAGATCGATAAGGATGACCTTGAAGCTAAGATAAGTTCTCTTACCGCCAGTGTATTTCCCGTCCCCCTGCCGGATTCCAATGTCTTGCAGGTAACGTACCTTGCGCAGACCGGCGAGGAAGCCGCGAAGACTCTCGGCCTGATCATTGACGAATACATAGAGGCGCAAGCTGCGATTCAAAGCGGTTCAAATAGACTGCTGAAATTCTACGAGCAGGAGAAACAGAGAGTCGAAACCGAACTCCGGCAGGCAGAAGACCAATTGAATCAATGGCAGGGGAAGAACCAAACCGTTTCAATCGTTCAAGAGATCACTACCCAGATAGATTTACTGGAGCATAGAACAAAAGAGCTGCAGCAAGCGGACGCCTCGCTCCAAGGGACAAAAGCAAAAATGGCTATGGTGCGGAGCCAACTTAACGTACAACCTGAGCGCTTGTTGACGGGACAAGATCAGGTGAGTAATCCTTTGGCTATCAAGCTGAAAGAACAACTCCTTACTGCCGAAGTTGCGCTTCAAGAACTGCTCGGGCGCTTTACCGAGAAACACCGCACTGTTGTCGAAAAAAAGGAGCAGATCGCCTTGCTCAAAAAGGAATTGGCGGCGGCACAGGAAAACATCATAGGGCGGGAAACAACCGCCTTAAATCCACTCAAAGAGAATCTCAAACAACAGTTCTCGGATTCTCAAGCTCATTTGAGTTCTCTAACGTCGCAGAAGGAAATTCTCCAAAAACAAGTCGATGAGGCCTCACGCGTCCTTGCCGGTATGCGTGAAAAGAAGGTAAAGATCGATGAACTGTCCCGCCTGGTGGAACTCCACAAAGACGCTTTCATGCTTTACGGCAAGAAGTTGGAAGAAGGTCGGATTGCCACCGGGCTGGGCAAGGAGCAGTTAGCCAATGTTGCGCTCATCGGGCCGGCTCGGGCGACCACCGGCACGGATGTTAATAAACGATTTATCATGATTTTTTTATCTGCTTTCGTGGGTTTGGCGTTGGGAATGGCCATCGCTTTCGGACTTGAGTTTTTGAATAACGCTCTCCGCACGCGACAAGACGTTGAGTACTATCTCGGCCTCCCAGTCTTGGCAACCGTTCCAGAGTTGCCGCCACGGCCGCTAATGCTAAATCAGTGAAAGACCGGAGGTCACAATGAGTAGAACCTACAAGGCGTTAAAAAAAGCCGAGGCCGGGAAAGAAAACGGCTCTCAGTCCCACTGGAAAAACTCTTCGTCCAATGGACATCGGGCGCCGGAGATTCACAGAGATTCCCAAGAGTCTGCGCTGGAGTACGAGAAGATCGGCGCGTGGCTAACGAACCCAGCGCTGCAGGGGAAGCGGCCTCAGACCGTTATGGTTGTGGCTCCCCGTTCAAACACAGGGAATACCACTACTGCAGCTTTGCTTGCCGAATCCCTTGCGAACGTCAAGAAAAGACGCGTGCTGATCATCGATAGTAATTTTCGCACACCCGCGCTGAATATGGTTTTTCAGGTAAAAAACAATGGTGGGTTCATTGAGGTTACATCGGATCACGTGCCGTTTGACGCTCATATCCAGGCGACCAACCGCGCCAATCTTTTTGTCTTGACGAGCGGACAGATTTCCGTCAGTCCGGCTGAGGTCTTCGAAGGAGATGCGATCGATCAACTCATCGCCAAGCTTAAGGAAAAGTTTGACTTCATTGTGTTCGACGCCGCTCCTGTTATGGAGTTCCCCGATTCCTTCGCGCTCGCCTCCAAGGTCGATAGCGTCATCTTAGTGGCCCGATCCGAAAAGACTTCAATTGAGGATGCTCAAAGGGCCAAATTGAATATAGAACAAGCAGGGGGTCGAATCCTCGGCGTAGTCTTAAACCGCCAGAAAGATTATACGCCATCTTTCCTGAAAAGATTTTTATTCCTGCAAACAGCCTAACAGGGCTGTAACAGCTCCGGTTTTTTCCAATTCATGATTGAGAATCGACATTCTCTCCCGGCCCATCCAAGAGCATGGCTCGCCCTCCAAGCGGTGACCCTTCTCTTGGTTATCTCCGCCTTAGTCCCCCTGGTTTCGGGGGGTAAGGGGATGCTCTTCCTACTGGCCCTCTTGGGCGCGATTGGCGCCTTATTCGTGGTACAGAGACCTCACTGGGGAGTGCTAACTATCCAAGCCATAATGTTCGTAGAATTCGACTTTCTATTCGGCGTCAACTACACAGTGAGCGCCATTTTACTGATACCTTTCGCTTGGTCGATCCTTCGCGATCGTGGAACTTGGCTTCTGGGAGTGCCGCAGATTCAAATTCTGCTAGTCATCGGATTTCTTTTCATCGTCTCCACATTGTGGAGCGATTTTAAGTATCCAGTAACCTTGTATCCTGATAAAGATCAGACGCTAAAGCAGGCGCGAGAGTTTATCACTCATCTCGGCTGGCTGGCCTTTTTTCTTTACTTTATAAACACCCGGCAAAAGATTGAGTTCACCGCCAAGATGACCGTGGGGCTGATAGCTGCCGCCGCCATCGCCGCATTGTTTCTGTTTGTGACAAGCGGAGGGGCTGGCCGTGCGGCAGCGAACTTCAGCCTGGCTAAGAATTCCAACCGCCTTGCCTTCATCTCTCTATTCGCAACCAGTCTTATCTGGTTCTATCGCTCCTATGCGCCGACAAAAAAGTGGAACATTCTGACCCTACCGCTCCTATTTTCCCTACCCGTGGCTGCGCTGGCGTCCGGCTCACGGGGCGGACTATTGCAGATGGCGGCTCTGGCAACTTTGATTGTAAAGGACCAGAAGGGATGGTCGGCCTCGAAACGAATTTTTTGCATTTTCGTTATGGGTTTTATCGGGCTCTTAATGTTGGCTTTTGTGCCAGCAGCTTACGTCGAGCGGGCCACTACTTTTGATCCCGACACGGCTGCTGCCGGGCACGAATCACTGCAAAATCGTGTTCGCGTGGTCGTCGGCGCTCT
>Ga0214473_10009142_pt1 | contig 11728 bp, 11 predicted proteins | sample RVTome_7_FD_203509 | JGI IMG/M metagenome (GOLD analysis project Ga0214473, IMG submission 203509) | Soil microbial communities from uranium-contaminated site in the Upper Colorado River Basin, Wyoming, United States - RVT98D197 | ecosystem: Environmental > Terrestrial > Soil > Contaminated >...
CGTTGGGGCCGAGGAGGCCAAAAACTATACCTTGGGGAACTGCGAAGGAAACCTCTTGCACGGCCACCAGCCTTCCGTAAACTTTGGTAACGTTTCTGAGCTCAATTTCGTTTTCCACCATCATGATCGTACTTTTTTAAAACCCGATTTAAAAAATCCTTTCCCTCGCACTTTCCAAGATCCTATGCAACGTTTTGTTCGGAATGGATAAATCCGAAACCGTGATTGAGGACCGAAAAAGGAGGAGTATGGCAAGCCTTACCCTATAAAATTAGGATAACAGAAGGATGCTTTGAAGGCAAGGAGGGGATTCTCTGCCAGAAAAACAGGGTTCAAGGGTTCAAGTGTTTTTATAGATAAAGCCTCATTTCCAATCCCCGATCATCACAAAAGGTGCCCAGTAGTAAGGATGGCTGTACTGCGGGATATTCTTCAGGGCAATCTGCGCTCTTCATAGAGCCGCAGGCTTGCTCATACCCTGTTTCCAGTTTTGGTAGAAATATTCCATTAATTGGCGCTATCGACTTCGAATAAGCGTCATTCTGCAGCGGAGTTGCAGAATGACGCTTATTCGAAAGCAAGTGACAAACATTTCTGCTGGATGGCCGTAAACACCCCAGGGACCGCACCCTTTTGTGAGACCGCCTCCCGGAAAAACACCCTCAAGGCTTCCCAAGCACAAAGACTCAGTTCCGAAAGGAGTGAACGATCATAGAGGAAATAACGTCGAAGGATTTTGGGGATGCTGACGACGACATGTCGGTGGGGAACCTTCCTGAGCACGTGGGAACAGAGCCATTCCCCGAATTCCACCACCCGCTTCTGATGGCAGGAAGGCCAGAAAATATTCATGGTGGCAATCCCGGCACTTCACCCGGGCAAAGCCGTGGTGCAGGTTGCCACAGTCCAGGTAGCGGTCAATGGCCTTCTGGAGGTAAGGCCGCCAGAACCCCTACGGCTTTTCGAACCGCTCCTCGTAGACCTGAACATCCGTGACAAGCGAGAGTCAACACACTCGAAGATCTTATCAGGGGGGCTTGTCTCTTCGACCAAACCGATCTTCCAGGCCGTCACAGCGTCAACCTGGATCCCTGTAAATACCATTTTCTTGGCCCAGGAAGGGCCCACGGCCCGTAGCAATCTAGCAAAATATTCATAACTCTCAACCAATCCCAGTTTTGCTGAAGTTACCCCCAGCTTTGCATCCGTACTCGTGATTCTAAAATCACAGCATAAGGCCAGCTCGAGACCCGTCCCAAGGGCGTATTTTTCAATGACCGCGATTGTGGGGCAAGAAAAATTTTCAAGAAGCGCAAAGGTCCTTTCTCTTAACTGGTGAAATCTCCTTATACCCTCTTCGTCAAGGCTCGCAAGCTCTTTGATATCCGCCCCGGATGCAAAACACCCCCCTTGCCCGAAGACGATAATAGATCTTACCGTTTCATCTTTTTCATACTCTTTCAACCCCTGCTCCAGCTCCTGCAAGACAGCACTATTAATGGCATTCAGGGCCGATACGCGATTCAACGAGACTTTTAAAGTGCCATCCTTCTTTTCAAACAAAACAAGTGCCATATCCCTCACCTCTCTATATATGTATGGGTAATGGGCGACGTTGGTTCTAGTCCAAATGAATGAGCCATCCTGGAACCATCGTCCCCTTGAATTCGCTTCCTGCCACTTCCTCATTCATTCCAGACATCCAAAGAACTTACCCCACTTTAAAAGTCCTTCAAGGAGACTATATTTGCAGCTTTCCCTCAGAAATGACGAGACGATTATCCACGTAAAGAGTTGGGAATTCGATAATACCATCAAGATGGGTTGTGCTGACGATATTCCCTCCCAGGGTGGCGTTATCTCCAAGGGCGATGTGGATCGCTCCTATTCGCTTTTTATCTTCAGAAACATTAGAGGATTTACGAGCTTGGGGATTCGTCCCCACCGCCAGTTCCCCAATGCAAAAAGAGTTTTCGTCACCTCGTTTTCGCAAGATATCCTGAAGAATGGTTGCTTCGGATTTTCCTTCGATTTTCACCACCTTGCCTGCCTCAACCGTCCAGATAATGGGATCTTTCAGCAACCCAATTTGATGCATGGAAGAGTCGATGACAATTTTCCCCCGGGCAGTCCCTTCTAACGGAGCGAGAGCGACCTCTCCGTCAGGGAAGCAGGCAACGGAACCAGCCCTCCATACACCCGCCAACTGGTGGCATTTCCGGCCGGCGATCCCCATCGTCACATCTGTGCCCGCTTTGGTAGTGATGCGAACTTGTTTTCCTGCCGCCAAAATTTCCGCCACCTGTCGGGTGATCTTCTGCACTTCCCCATAGTCAGCAGTGGCGGCACCTCGGCAGAGAGTATCAATGGTAATATGGGGCATCCCGATATACTTGGCCCCTACTTTACTCGCTTCCCGGACGGCGTCCGTATGAGCCATTCCGGTGGAAGTTGCAAAAAGCATTAAGTCAGATCCCAGCAATGCTTTGGCCATGATTTTGGTTGGTTCCATTCCATGAACGGGTCTTTTGATCATGGTGATTACCGTGGGTTCTAAACCCAGCTGATAAGCAGCGGCGGCCAGAGCTTCGGGAACCTCCGGTTCGATTTCAGTATCTGTGAGAATAGCCACCTCTTTCACTCCTGCCATGTTCAGTTCGATGGGGATTCGGGCGTATCTCATTAATTCCATCATTTTCATGGGCTGGGTCCTTTATTCATATCCAATTGCTTGTTTTTCTTATCAAGGAACCTTTGCCATAGGATACATAAACCAATAAGAACGACTCCTATAACATCGGTTAAAAACCCATACCAGATGAGCATGATGGAAGCAATAACCAATAGGATTCTTATAAAACTTTTAAGTGGGCCCCATAACCAACCCTGGACAGCGGCACTTAAAAACACAACTCCCAAAATCGCCTTTGCGCATTCATAAACAATTTGCCCTGGGCTGCCATCTAAGATCAAGGCTGGGTTATAAATGAGCACAAAGGGAACGAGAAAACCACTGGATGCTAAGAAGAAAGCTTCATAGCCGGTCTTAAGCGGGTCAGCTTTGGCTAATCCAGCCCCCGCATAAGCAGCTACTGCGACTGGAGGGGTAACATTGGAAATGATGGCAAAATAAAAACAAAATAAATGAGCAGCAAAAGGATTTACGCCCATCCGAATCAAGGCACTCGCTCCGATGGTCGCGCTGATTATGTAAGCGGGCGTGGTGGGCATCCCCATTCCCAGTATAAGAGCCACAACCGCCACAAAAACTAAGGCGATTACGAGAATCCCCTGAGAAGCCGTTACGATGATGCTGGTGAAACCCAGGGCAATTCCGGTCTGGGTCACTACGGCCACGATCAATTGGGCCCCTACCAAAGCAATTGCGACCATTACCGTATTGTTTGCACCATCCACTAGGGCGTTCATGATCTTCCTGGGGGTCATCCTGTAGCCCTTTCGGAAGTAACTGATGGCTAAAGACAATACAATCGAACCAAATCCAGCCATCAATGGCGAATACCCTGCAATAAGCAAATAGAATAGAATGATGACCGGTAGGAAGCAAGTGGAGCCGGGTAATACTTTAAATAGTTTTGGTAAACGTTCCTTCGGCTCACCCACCAAACCAACCTTTAAAGCTCGGAAATGAACCATCATCCCAACAGCCAAAAAGTAGAGGACGGCGGCGATGGACGCCTTCAGTGCTACCGTAACATAAGGAATACCCAGGGTTTGGGCCATAATAAAGGCTCCAGCCCCCATGACCGGAGGCATGAGCTGGCCACCCGTAGAAGCGGCCGCCTCGACCGCCCCGGCAAATTCGGGCGGATATCCCATTCGTTTCATCATTGGAATTGTAAAAGAACCGGTAGCGTATACATTGGCAACCGCCGAGCCACTTACGGAACCGAAACAGCCGCTGCTCACCACCGCGATCTTTGCGGGTCCTCCTCGGGCGCCGCCTGCGAGAGCCCTGGCTAAATCGGTATAGAATTCTCCTACCCCTGTTTCCATGATAAAGGACCCAAAAAGCACAAATAGGGCGATATAGGTAGCTGAAATCCCTACCAGGACACCATACACTCCTTCCCCCGTTAAAAGGTACAGTGTTTCTATGCGACGAGGAAAAGATAATCCCCGGTGATACAGGGCCCCTGGAAGAAGAGGCCCTAAAAACCCGTAAAGGAGAATGATTCCCACCAAAAGAGCCATGACCGGCGAAACCGTTCTTCTCACAGCTTCAATGATCAGGATGACGATCAAAACCCCCAGAAGTATCTCGATTGGAAGAACCGGATCGACCAATTCTATGCGGGCTTCGATTCGTTCCCTTTGTAAAACCACAAACAATGAGGGGAGGACTGCCAAAATGGCCAAGATGCCATCCATAACGGTAATGCGATCCTTGGGTGAATTTTTGCGGGCCGGGAAGAGAAGAAAGGCCATCGGGAGCAAGAACATGAGATGAATACCTCGTTGGATGAAAGGAGGGTATACCCCCATGGAAGAGGTATATAAATGGAAAAGCGAGATAGAGACTCCCGATACAATGATAATGACGCCCGTTACCCCTTTCAGTTCTCTCATAAAATTACTCTCCACCAGTAAGCAGGTTAGGTTTCGGCCCTAAAAAGTTCGACGCAAAACTCAAAACGAAATTTCGAGTTTCCCCTTCTAGGGCTTTTTCCTTCCCCTCAATGGGCATATACGCTAGCGAACGGATTGCTCATTTCTATTTTAAATACCCCATCTCTCGATAGTATTTTTCCGCTCCTGGATGCAGAGGCCCCCCGGCATCTTTCCACGTAGTTTTGGGGTCCCAGTCGGCAACGCTGGGATGGATGGCCCGAACCCGGTCCTTGTTTTCGCACCAGACTTTAACTAATTTATAAGCCACGTCAGTTGGAAGACTCTTATTGGCAATGACTCCACTCCCAACTGTACAAGTGGGCAGGTCTTCTTTAACGATCTTATAGGAGCCCGCGGGAATCACCCCCGGAGCTAAAGCTTTTTCTTTGATTAAGAAATTCCGAAGCGCTTCAGGAATCGGAAGTAATTTCATTTTCCGGCTAATGAGCACTTCCAGGACGATTGGACTGGGAATGGTAATATTGTCGAACATGGCGTCTACGTGTTTATCTTGAAGCATGCTCACCCAATCTCCATAGGGCGAACGCAATACTTTTCCCCCACGATTCACAAGGTCACTTTCTTTTAGACCATAAAAATTCAGAATTTGGTCGAAAACCCAGCCGGTGGTTGTAGCCGACCTTCCAGTAACAATCTTTAAAGGGAATTTGGTCTTAAAAATTTCATCGATGGAATCGACTTTTTTATCCTCCGCGATGGCAAATTGGAGAAAATTGGTGCTAAAGCCCATGGCTAATACAACGATATCTGGATAGGGTTTTTTATATGGATCTTTACCCACTATCGCATCGGCGATAGACATGGGCATGGCTAAACCAAGATCCATATCACCGGATCCTACTTGCGGGGGATTGCCAACCCCCCCTCCAGGGGACACATCTATGGTGATTCCCGCCTTTTCTTTGGCAACTTCAGCCAGCCCGGCCATCAGAATATACCAGGCGCCCCCAACCCCACCTGCTGCAGCCGTTAGCTTTTTTTGCGCCCAGACATTTTCATTCAAGCCAACCCCCAAGAAAATGAATAAGCAAAAAACCACGACCACGAAAGATTTCCTTCTCTTCATCATCGGACTGTCCCTCCTTTTTAGGTCTTTTGGGTTTTTTTTGATTCTCAATCGCATTTAAACCTTTATTTCACCCTCTTCGATGATCATTTTATTATCCAGCCGCAGAGTAGGCTTAAGGATGATCTGATCAATATGCATCAGGGTCTTCGTTTTGCCTCCCATAAAAATATTGGTACCCAAGGCGATATGGATGGACCCCAGGATTGATTCATCTTCCAGCAGGAAACCGGTCAATTTAGACTTGGGATTCAGGCCCAATCCCAGCTCAGCAACATTATAGGCATTCACATCATGGGCTGATTCTAAAGTGTTCTGTAACCTTAGAGCTTCGGGTCCTCCCTCGACCTTGATAACGAATCCCTTCTTGATTGTTTCTTTGATGGGAGAAGAAAGCTTCCCAATTCCAGCAATGCTCCCATCGACTACGAGAATGCCCTCGGCCGTGCCCTCCACGGGGCAAATGCTAGCTTCGATATTCGGAGGAGACCCAAAATCTCCTGGATTCCTTATTAGCCCTGACAAGGCTCGCCCATTTCGACCCACAAGACTCATGGTGAGGTGGGTCCCCAGCCTCGATGTAACCTTTGCTTCTTTCGCCTGGGTCAGCAAATCCGCCAATTTTTTGCATAGCGGCTCCTGGGCTTCAAAGTCTGCCTCAATGGGCCCGGAGATGAGCAGGTCTTCAGTAACTTCTGAAAGGATAACAACCCGGGCCCCCTTTTTCCTGGCTTCCGCTATCGCCACAGTTTGGCCAAGGGATTTTTCCGCAGGGGTAAAGATCACGTCGGCGGCGGCTAATGCTGCCGCAATGGGGGCTGGAGGCTCCAGGCCATGAGCCTGCCGGGGAGCCATAAGCAAAACCGTAGGCTCAGCCCCACTCTCCAGCACCGCAATGGCTAACACTTTGGCAATATGAGCCTTATTAAAGTCGCTCGCGATAACCACCTTTTCTCCGGGTTTAACCTGCACATTGATATTGACCAGTTTGCTCGCACCGCGTATCATTAGGATTTCTTTCATAAGTTCTCCCCGCCTCCAGAATTCTTGCTATATCTTTAAACTACCATTCTCCAAAATTGCTTTTCCATCCAGTTTGAGGGTGGCATTGCGCATCAAGAGATCATAGTGCAATTCGGTTTTAATCTTCCCCCCATGCATGATGTTGGTCCCGAATCCAATATGCGCCACGCCCAATACCCCTTCATCTTCCATCATGATTCCACAGAGCCTGGCTTTCGGATTAAGGCCCAGGGCAATTTCAGCAATGTTATAAACGTTGGGGTCCTTTCTCTTGGCCAAATCTTCCTTCAGTTTCCTTGCTTCCGCCCCTCCTTCAATCTCCGTGATGAACCCCTTTTTAACCGTCACTCGGATGGGTTGGGATACAACTCCAATGCCCAAGTAAGGCACACTGGCATCGACAACAATAATACCTTCAGCGGATCCTTCGATGGGTGAGGTTCCAGCTTCAATATTGGGAATGGCCCCAAACTCTCCCGGTTTTATAATTCCCCTTAGCACCCTTCCTTTTCGCCCTTCAATATTCATCGTGAGTCGGGTACCCCCGGGAGTTGTCAGTTCGGCTTGTTTGGCTATGGTAAAAAGCTCTACAACCTTGTCGCATATGGGCTCCAGGGCATAAAAATCCGCTTCAATGCCTCCGGAGATAAGAAGATCTCCCGTATAGTCTGACATCATGATGGCTCGAGCGCCCGCCGCAAGGGCTTCCTTAACGGCCAAGGTATGAGTGATGGATTTATCTACCGGGGTGAAAAAAACATCGGATTTTTTCATGGCTTCAGCAACCGGTTTGGGCGGCTCCTCTCCGTCACTCTGCCGGGCCGTCATAACCGATATGATGGCTTCCGCACCTACCGCATGCGCTGCCGCAGCCAAGGATTCGGCGATACCCGTGCCAATTTTGGTGGTGTCTGTAACAATCAATACGTTTTCCCCTTTTTTGACCTGAGCACAGGTTTCTACCAGAGTTCGAGCTCCCTTAAACATCAATATTTCCCTCATTTTTCCAGCCTCCTCTAAATATTCTGTTTTTTGACCATCATAATCAGATAGGAATTTCGAACTAATTTTTCATGACAGATTCGTCACCCGCGAATCCCGTCCCGCCAAGGCGGGAGAAAAATCCCCCCTCGCCCCCTTTTAAAAAAAGGGTTGGGGATTTTTAAATCACCACCTTACCGTCCTGGAGAACGGTTTTTCCGTCAAGGACCAGAGTGGCCTTGGAAAGGATTAAATCAATATGCCGGGCGGCTTTGGTTTTCCCCCCAAAATCTGCATTAGAGCCAAGGGCAATGTGGACTGAGCCAAGAGCCCCTTCGTCCTCCAGCATGAGCCCACACAACCGAGCCTTGGGGTTTAGCCCTATTCCCAGTTCTCCGATGTTGTAAACTCTCGGATCATTGGCCGATTCCAATATACTCTTGAGCCTTTGGGCTTCGCCCCCTCCTTTGATCTCCTTCGCCAGGCCCTCTTTCACCAAAATCATAACTGGAGAAGAAAGAAGTCCGATGCTGGAAATACTGGCATCTGCCACGATGACCCCGGAGGCACTTCCTTCTACTGGCGCTATGCTGGCCTCAATGTTGGGCGGGCAAGAGTATCCACCGGGCTCCCTGGCCAAACCATGAAGAGCCCGTCCCGGCCTCCCTTCAAGACTCATACCGATATCGGTTCCCAAAGGGGTAGTCACCCGGGCTCTCTTGGCTTGCGTCAGATAATCCCGCATCTTTTCACACAGGGGCTTTTGAGCTTCAAAATCCGCCTCCAAACCCCCTGAAATTAACATGTCTTCCGTATATTCTGGAAGGACAATAACCCGGGCCCCCGCCTCCCTGGCCTTCTTGGTAGATGAGGTGTGAGCAATGGACTTGGACACCGGCTCAAACACCACATCCGCTTTGGTCATGGCTGCAGCCACTGCTTCAGGAGGCTCCAACCCATGGGCCTCTCGCGGACGCATAATCATGAGGGTAGGCTCAGCCCCGACTTCCATGCAGGCTGTGGCCAGAGAACGAGCAATGGAAATGCTTTGGTAATCAGTGACGATCAGCACCTGCTCGTCCTTTTTAACCCCCGCCAGGACATTAACGATCTTTGAACTTCCTTTGATCATCTGGATTTCTTTGAAGGAGCTTTCCATGGAAAACCTCGCTTATGGTTTGTAGGTTATAGTTTCAAATTTCCCCGCTCTAGGATTACCTTTCCGTCAAGCTCAATAGTAGCCCCCCACATCAAAAGGTCGTAGTGGGTGGCCGCTTTGATATTTCCGCCCAACGTTATATTCGTCCCCACCCCTATGTGTACTGAGCCAAATACGCCCTCGTCGTCCAGCATGACTCCAGTCATTCGGGCTGCAGGATTTAATCCGACTCCCAATTCCGCAACGTTATAGCAGTTGGGATCCTTTCTGGTTTTCCAATCCTCTTTCAGGGTCCTCGCCTGATGACCTCCTTCGATGTCAACGATAAAACCTTTCTCCACCTTACATCGAACCGGTTCCTCCAGGACCCCGATGCCCAGGTAAGGGATGCTGGCATCGGCAACGATAACTCCTTCAGCAGTTCCTTCAATAGGAGAGAAATTGGCTTCAATGGTAGGAACCGTTGAGAATTCTCCGGGTTCCACAATGCAATAAAGGGCATTTCCTCTTCTCCCCTCTTTGCGCATCGTGAGGGAGGTGCCAGCCGGGTTGGTGAGCTTGACAAACTTGGCTTCCTTAAATCGCCGGGCTACCTCCAAACAGATGGGTTTTTGCTTTTTGAAATCGGCCTGGATCCCACCCCGGATTAAGAGATCTTCGGTGAAAGCAGTCATGATGATAGCTCTGGAACCCGCTTCCACCGCTTCTTTTGTCGACCGGGTGTGGGTGATCGAAGTGCTGACGGGCGTTAAAATCACATTGGCCTTTTTCATGGCCTCCGCGACAGCAGGGGGAGGCTCTTCTCCATGGCCTTTGCGAGGAATCATGACGACAATAATGGGCTCGGCATCTCTTTCCTGAACGGCCTGAGCCAACACTTCAGCGATTCCAACCAAATTGGTGTCGGTCACAATGAGCACACTTTCTCCCGGTTTCACACGGGCACAGGTATCAACGATCGTTTTAGCTCCCCGAATCATTTCTATCCTTTTCATATTCATAAGGCTCCTCCTTTTCCGCCAATTTATTCACTTGGGCTACAATTCTTCCTCGAGCCCAGCCCCAGACGGCCTTTGATGAGGGCTTAGGGCGCGCGGAAACATCATTGATTGAACACTCCATTAATGGTGGAGCAGACGGGTGATTGCACTGATTTTCTTCACATTTTCCAGCTGGTCAATGAGATGAGCGACCTCAGCGAGCTTCTTCTTCGGGAGGACGGCCCCTGCTTGCACCAGGAATCTTTGTTGTAACTCCTCCTTGGTGAAGGGGTTTTCTGGGCTTCCACGGATGATGTCAACCTGCTTGGTGTATTTTGGTCCATCTGTAAGGTGAATGGTAACTTCCGCATTACCCTTTTGCACATCAAAAGAAGAATCGGGTCGCATCTGAATGCGCTTAGCCAGCGAGCGCACCTCGGGATTTTCCATGGCTTTTTTGATGTCTTCGAAAAGCACAAATTCCTTGAGCGTTCGGGTGCCACCCTTGAAAAGGCCTGTGGCTACGGCAAATGGGATGCTTGACTGGGCTTCGATCACATCTACTGGCTCTGCGCTTGCCAAAGCCTCCCCCATCTCCCGGGAGGTGCGTATTTCCACCGAGGCCACATTCGCCGGTTGGATGTTGTATTCAGAAGCAATGAGGGCCGCCGCCTCTATGGCTGCTTGCGTGTGCCTGCTGGTGCAATGGGGCTTGAGGTGTACTTCAACGGTCTGCCATTCTCTCCCCAACCCTGAGGTAATTTTATCTAGATCAAAATGGTTGGCATAAGCCTGGCAAAACCCATATTTGCCTTCGAATATTTGTCGAGGTCCGGTCACACCCCCAGCCGCAAGAAGAACAGCCTCAACTCCTGCCTTAGCTGCCTTCCCTGCGTGGATATATTTCACCATCCCCCCCTTCAGCCAATTCGCCAGCCCAGAGGCGTAAGCAGCGGCGAAAGCCAAAGCATGGGCAGTCTGTTCAGCCGATAGACCCAAAAGGTTGGCTGCACCTGCTGCCGCTCCAAAGTGCCCCATGACGGCGGTGCTATGAAAACCTCGATCACCAAACAAGGACGGCTGCATTGCCACCCCTAATCGGATCATCACTTCGTATCCGGCGATCATTCCTCTGAGAAGGGCTTTTCCACCAAGATCCTGTCGCTCAGCTACAGCAAGCACAGCCGGAACAACCGTGACCCCAGGATGGTGAATAGCGGCTACATGGGTGTCATCGTTTTCCAGGCCATGCGACGTGGTACCATTCACATAGGCTGCATGTATGGCTGGCAAGCGATCTCCGAAGCCGATTACCGTACTTTCCTTCTTCCCTCCCATCTGTTGGAACACTTTGCGGGTATATTTCCCCCACGGCAGCTTTGAACCCAGCACTGAGAGACGGATTACATCCAGCACGAATTGCTTAGCCTTTTCTGTGGCCTCAGCCGGTATGTCTTCATATCGAAGGCCTGCAACAAACTCCGCCAGTCCCCGAGCCGTCTTTTCTGGCACCATATTGCCCCCCTTTTATAAAAGGTATCTGGAATTTTGGGTGATGTTGAATATAAGTGGTTAGTCTAAAATCTCGAAATTTCCATTACCAATTGTACCTTCAAGGAAAAACACGAGATAGCACAGAGAACCCGCCTTGCCAACTTTCAGGCTGACTACTTTCTCCCTTCATCGCTTTTATCGGCTCTGTGTCCCGCATTGTCTCCCCTCCTCGATACACCTGCCTGTCAATCCCTTCCCTCCACCGGCATTACCCGGCTTCAACGGTACGATGAATTGATCCGACTACCTGCGCCTCTTCCCTGTTCCTCGTTTCCTCGTTCTCAGGTACCCCTTTGCAGAGGAAGACACAGG
>Ga0214473_10009143_pt1 | contig 11727 bp, 9 predicted proteins | sample RVTome_7_FD_203509 | JGI IMG/M metagenome (GOLD analysis project Ga0214473, IMG submission 203509) | Soil microbial communities from uranium-contaminated site in the Upper Colorado River Basin, Wyoming, United States - RVT98D197 | ecosystem: Environmental > Terrestrial > Soil > Contaminated >...
GGAGTGCAGTTCGCGGACATGGAGGACCGCGCGAACGACGGCGGCGCCTACTCCGGCGTGGGTTGGACTACCGGCCTGCGCGTGAGTTGGTGAAACGGGCACCGGTCTCAGAACACGAGCTGCAGCTGGGTCACGAAGGCTCGCGGGTCGTTGCCCGCGGCTCCGAAGAAGCTCCATTGAAGCACGCCCGGATGCCCAGTTCGAGCTCCAGGCCCGAGCCGTTCCGGTAGAGAGGAATTCCCGCTTCGAGGAGCCCCCGTTGCCGAGAGAAGCATGACGAGAGCGATCCCTCGCCGAACCATTCGGTCCAACGTGCTCAACCTCCACGGCGCGCGGCGCGCCGTTCATGTTCTCGTGGATTACTTCATGCTGCCGAACGCGCGCGGCGATGGCAAAGGAGCGGGGCCCGTGCCATTTTCGTTGACACTGCGGGAGCGGGCTGTCATTATCCGCCGCTGTTATCATGAATCGAAAACGACTTGCAGTCGATTTCATCGAGCTCCACATCCTTCATCACGCTTCGGAGGCGCCGGTCTACGGGCTCTGGATGCTCGAAGAGCTCGGCCACCACGGCTATCGGTTGAGCGCGAGCCATCTATATCCCCGGTTCCACCGGCTGGTGCGGCAGGGGCTCCTCAGACAGCGTCGAGAGGTCGTGGACGGGAAGCTCCGGAAGTACTACGCCATCACCGCCCGGGGGCGACGGCATTGGGAGGGACAAAAGCGTCGTCTCGTCGAGCTCCTGAGTGAGGCGCTGAGCGCCGCCGACCTACGCCACGCCCTGGAGAAGAAGCATTGAGAGCCTCATACGCGTCCCTTGTGTGGAGTTCGCTCGTCTTGGGCTCGTCCGGAGCCTACGGCGAGATGATGTCCAATCCCGTGAAGCTTAAGGCCGCCGTCCTCCTCGCGACCGAATCGTTCGCCGAAGCGCGCGCTTCCCGCTCCGAGCTTTCCGCGAGCGACGAGGCCCTCGGTCTCGCGAAGAAGGCCTACCTACCCTCGGCCGACCTTTACGTCCAGTGGAACCGAGCGACCCGCAACAACGTGTTCGGTCTCCTCTTCACGGGCGGGGGGGTTCCTTCCATCTCCGGACCGGTCCTCGACGAGGCGAGCACGCAGGGCACCTTCGGAAGCGTCGCCGCCGCTCTAGTACGATGGGAAGCGTTCGATTTCGGAGTCCGGGCGGCCGGCGTTCGTGAGGCGGAGGCGCTGAGGCGACGCGCCGGCGCCAGAGGCCGCTTGACCGAGCTCGAGGTTTCCCTGGGCACGATGGACTCCTTCCTCGGAGTCGCGGCGGCGGATTCGACGGCGCGAGCCGCCGCCGCGGCCGTTGCCCGGATGGAGGTTTTCACCGAAGCCATCTCGACGCTCGTCGACAACGAACTTCGCCCCGGAGCCGACCTGTCCCTCGCGCGTGCGGAGCTCGCGCGGGCGCGCAACGAGCTCATCCGGGCGGAAGAGCTCCGCGAGAGGGCGGAGGTGAGCCTCGCCGAATGGCTCGGCCGTGCCGGCGAGCGCGTCGAGGTCGAACCGTCCGAGCTCCTCGAGCGCTCTCCTGCGATCGAGGAAGCTCGGCCGGACGAGGCCGGAGCCCACCCCCTGGCCGAGCTCGGCGAGGCCGAACGCGACGCCGCTCGGGCCCGACGCGACCTCGCCGCTGGCGCTTACCGGCCGAAGCTCGATCTCTTCGGCGCGGTTTACGGGAGAGGCACGGGGGCCCTTGTCGACGGGAGCTTCGAGGGGGGATCCGAGGGCCTCTGGCCGGAGAGAACCAACTGGGCGCTGGGGCTAGCGGTGCGGTTTCCGCTTCTCGATTTCGCAACGCGCCAGGAAACGAGAGTCCGCGAGTACCTCGAGCAGGCGGCGGAGGTGCGCTACGAATACGCCGTCGACCGCGTTGTCTCCGATCTCGGACGGTCTCGCATCCATCTGGATGCCGCCCGAAGGATCGCGGAGAACACGCCGGCGGAGCTGGAGGCAGCCCGGGCCCTCCAGGTGCAGGCTCGCGCCCGATACGACGCAGGGCTCGCCGAGATCCTCGAAGTGGCCGAGGCCGAGCGCATCCTTCGCCGCGCCGAAACGGAGGATGCGGTAGCACGGCTCGAAGTCTGGCGGGCTCGATTCGGAGTCGCCGCCGCCGAAGGCGATCTGAGTCCCGTGCTCTCGCAACTCGAGTAGTCGTCCGCCGGCATGAAGCACTCAACAAGCTCGAGGAGGTAATCCATGTGGTTGATTCGCGCTGCGATGCGTCGGCCGATCACGATTCTGATCGTGGTCCTTGGAGTCGCGCTGGCGTCGATACTCGCGGTCCGCCGTATGCGCGTCGATATCTTTCCCGATCTGGGAACGCCAGTGGTCTACGTGGCGCAACCCTATGGAGGAATGGACCCGGCGCAGATGGAAGGGTACATCGCGAACTATTACGAGTATCACTTCCTGTACGTCACCGGAATCGAGCACGTCGAATCGAAGTCGATTCAAGGCGCGACGCTCCTGAAGCTCTTCTTTCATGAAGGAACGAACATGAGCCAGGCGGTGGCGGAAGTCGTCGCTCAAGTGAATCGTTCCCGGGCGTTCATGCCCCCGGGGACGGTTCCCCCTTTCGTCGTGAGGTTCGACGCCGGCAGCGTTCCCGTAGGCTATCTGGTATTCGGGAGCGAAACCCGCTCCGTCGGGGAGATTCAAGATCTCGCACTCTTCCGTATCCGGCCGATGTTCGCGACTCTTCCCGGCGTCTCCGCGCCGCCGCCGTTCGGCGGAAACCAGCGAACGGTCGTCGTCCGCGTCGATCCCGGTCGGCTCCGTGCGTATCACATGTCTGCCGAAGAGGTGGTTCGCGCTCTGGCGAAAGGCAATACCATCACGCCTTCCGGCAACGTCCGGATTGGAGACTTCACCCGGATGGTGCCGGTGAACTCCGTCGTCCCGCAGGTCTCTGAGCTGACCCAGATCCCGATCCGGACGGGCGCGGGACCGAGCGTTCTCCTGCGCGACGTCGGTTACGTCGAAGACAGCTCCGACATTCTGACGAGCTACGCCCTGGTCAACGGCAAGCGCAGCGTCTACATACCGGTGACGAAACGCGCCGATGCTTCGACGCTCTCCGTGGTGGAGCGCGTCCGCCAGGAGCTCCCGCGAATGCGCGCCGCCATTCCCGAGGATATCCATGTGGATTTCGCGTTCGACCAGTCGGGATACGTGACGAGCGCGATCCGGTCCCTCGCATCGGAGGGTGTGCTCGGAGCTCTGTTGACCGGTCTGATGGTGCTGCTGTTTCTGCGTCACGCCTGGAGCTCGGCCATCGTGATCGTGACGATCCCGTTGGCGCTGCTCGGCGCGGTGGTCGCTCTGTGGGGAACGGGCCAGACCATCAACATCATGACGCTCGGCGGTCTGACGCTTGCCATCGGAATTCTCGTCGATGAATCCACGGTCGCCATCGAGAACATCCATACGCATCTCGCCCGCGGTAAGACTCGGGCGCGTGCCGTCCTCGACGGCGTCTCCGAAGTGTCAGTGCCGATGATGCTCGCGATGCTCTGTATCCTCGCGGTGTTCGCCCCGTCCTTCTTCATGGTGGGCGTCGGCCGCGCTCTCTTCGTGCCGCTCGCTCTATCTGTCGGGTACGCGATGGCTGCGTCCTTCATCCTGGCGCTCACCTTGGTGCCGATCCTATTCACCTGGATTGGCGGCGAACAGCGCGGAAGGAGCGACGGCTCCGATCGCTTCGACCGTGTTCGCGACTCCTATGCAAAAATCCTCGGCAGGTTCGTAGAGGCGCGGCGCATCCTGCTGCCGCTGTACCTGACCGTTTCCGCGGCGCTTGTGTACCTCGTCGGCGGCGCGCTGGGAACCGAGATCTTTCCCAGCGCCGACTCCGGCCAGATTCAGCTCCGACTTCGGGCCCCGACGGGCACGCGGGTCGAGCGTACCGAATTGATTGCGCGAGACGTCCTCGGGGCGATTGCGGAGGAGGTCGGGCCGGAGAACGTGGCCGCGAGCCTCGGCTTCGTCGGCGCACAGCCGTCGAGCTATCCGGTCAATACGATTTATCTCTGGACCAGTGGACCGCACGAGGCGGTGCTGATCGTGGGACTGAAGCCGGAGCGAGCCATTTCCACCCAGGACCTCCAGGAACGACTGCGGGAGAGAATGCCTCAGATCGCGCCCGGGACCGTGGTCTCCTTCGAGGCGGCGGATCTCGTGAACCAGGTGATGAGCTTCGGGTCGCCGACACCGATCGAAGTGGCCGTGACGGGAGCGAACCTGACGGCAAGTCGAGGGCACGCGGACAAAGTCAAGGCAGAGATGGAGAAGATCCCGACCCTTCGGGACGTTCAATTCGGCCAGGCACTCGACTATCCCGTAGTGCAGGTTGAGGTCGATCGCGAGCGGGCCGGTCAACTGGGCGTGACGGTGGAAGACGTGGGGCGGTCCATCGTCGCCGCCACTTCGTCGAGCCGTTTCGTACAGCCGAACTACTGGGCGGATCCCAATAGCGGCATCGCTTACCAGGTGCAAGTGGAAGTCCCGCAGCATGCGATGCACTCGATCGAGGACGTTCTCAACGTACCGGTGATGCAGAACGGCGCGCCACGTCCTCTTGTCGGAGACGTGGCGTTGGTGACCGAGGGAACGGCAATCGGGGAGTACAACCGTTACAACCAGCAGAGGATGATCACGATCACCGCCAACGTTTTCGGACCGGACCTGGGCGGCGCGTCCGAGGAGCTTGCCGCGGCCCTCGGGCGCGCGGGAGACCCCCCGGCGGGCGTGACCGTGAGCGTGCGAGGGCAGCTGGCTCCGATGCGGCAAACGTTGGCTGGGCTGCAATCCGGTTTGGGGTTGGCGATCGCAGCGATCTTTGTGCTGCTCGCCGCCTACTTTCAGTCCCTCCGTGTCGCCGTGATCATCGTCGCAACCATACCGGCGGTGCTCGGGGGGGTCGCCCTTGGACTCCTTCTGACCGGCAGCACTCTGAACGTGCAGTCGTTCATGGGCGCTATCATGGCCATCGGGGTGGCCGTTGCCAATGCCATTCTTCTCGCCAACTTCGCAGAACGGTACCGGCTCGAGGGAAAGCCGGCCGCTCGAGCCGCCGTCGACGGCGCCACCAGCAGGCTGCGCCCCATTCTCATGACGACCTTCGCGATGATCGCGGGAATGCTTCCGGTGGCGTTCGGCGCCGAGCAGTTGGCGCCGCTCGGCCGCGCCGTCATCGGCGGCCTGACGGCATCGACGCTCACGACGTTGTTCGTGCTGCCTTCGATCTTCGCGCTGGTGCAGGCCCGAGCCAGCACCGCGTCCCCTTCACTCGATCCGGATGACGAGTCCAGTCTGCATTATGGAGGAGTGCGATGACGGTACGCCTGTGGATCGTTAGCTCCGCGCTTGCGTTCGGCTCCGTGTCGCCGAGCGCGCCGCAGGCGAACGCCCCAAAGGCGACAGACCTCGCCAAGGTCGTCGCTCAGAAGCTGGACAAGACCGTATCCCTGCCGAGCGATTTGATCGCGTTCCAGTCCGTCGCGATCTACGCGAAGGTCTCCGGATTCATCCAGTCGATCGACGTGGATCGCGGCTCATGGGTCAAGAAAGACCAGGCGCTGGCGGTGCTCCTCGCGCCGGAGCTTCAGGCCCGAACAGTGGAGGCGGAGGCTCGCGTCCAGGCGGCGGCGTCTCAGGTGGCGGAGGCGGAAGCCAAGATGTTCGCGGCAGAGAGCACTCACGATCGATTGAAAGCCGCGGCCGCGACGCCGGGCGTCGTCGCCGGCCACGACCTGGAGCTCGCAGAAAAGAGCCTCGAGGCGGCGAAGGCGAATCGCGAGGCCGCGAACAACGGTCTGAAGGCGGCGCAAGCGGGATTCGATGCCGTCCAGGAGATGGAAGCGTACCTGGAGCTTCGCGCGCCCTTCGCGGGTGTCGTCACGGAGCGAAACTCCCATCCGGGAAGCCTCGTCGGGCCGTCGGGACCGCCGGTGATGAAGATCGAACAGGTCTCGAAATTGCGCCTGGTGGTGCCGGTTCCGGAAATCTACGTCGGAGGAATCGTTCCAGGAGCTCGAGTCCGCTTCAAAGTGGCCGCTTACCCCGAACGGATGTTCGAAGGTATCGTGCAGCGGCCCGCGCATTCCCTCGACGTCGAGACTCGTAGCATGCTCGTCGAGCTCGACGTCGCCAACCCCAAACAGGTCCTCGCGCCCGGAATGTTCGCCGACGTCGAGTGGCCCGTGTCACGCGGCGAGACGACGCTGTTCGTTCCAACGTCCGCAGTGGTGCGAACGAGCGAGCGCCAGTTCGTCGTGCGGGTGCGGGACGGCGTCGCCGAATGGGTGGACGTGCGCCGGGGACAAGTCCAGGGAGAGCTGATCGAGGTTTTCGGCCACCTTCAGGAAGGCGAGACGGTCGTTCGCCGAGGTACTGACGAAATTCGGCCTGGCTCCAAGATTACAGCGAACGCTGCAAAGCGCTGACAGTCGAGATCAGGAGTCGAGGCGACTACTCGACGTAGCTATAGCCGCAGTTCTCGCAGGTCCAGGTCCGGCCCTGCCGGTACATGAGAGCGCCGCACTGCGGGCAGGCGCGCGTCTCTTCCTCACTGGGCTCTTCGGGCTCGTCGGAATCGTTCTCCTCGAAGAGGTCGTCATAATTCGGCTCTTCTTTGGGCTCCTCTTCCGGCTTGGTCTCTTCCTTCTTGTCCTCTTCGGGCTTCTTTTCCTCTTCCTGAGCCCAGGCGGAGCGCGAGAGGATCGAGGCGCCGGTGATGCCCGCCGCGGCGAGGCCCGCGGCCTTCAAAAAATCCCGTCGAGTCAAATCGTCTTTCATACCCTTGCCGTCTCCTCTGAAGCCCTCATTCGGCTCCCCAGTCTATCACGGACCGCCATTATCCCGCTGGTTCCGGGGGGCTTGTCAATCCCCTGTTCGGGACCTGTTCGGGTTCTTTCAGCCGCCGGACCTGCGCAAGCGTGGGCATCAGCCCAACGTCCGAACGAGCCCGGCGGTCTCCTTGAGCTCCGGCGTGACGCCGGTCTTTAGCGCCAGTTGCTTCAAGTCCCACTCCGCCGCGGCGCGGTGGTCCTTTCGAGAAGACTCGGAAAGCCGCTTGAACACCTCGCGGTAATCGCGGTGCGCGCCGGGCATGTCGCCGGATGCGAGGCGCGCGCAGGCGAGCAGAAGCGCCTGACGGGACGAGCGCGTTCGATCCATGGATTGAGCCTTCTCGAAGGTCTCGATCGCCTCCCGGTAGCGTTCCGCGAGGTACAGCGTGTGAGCCAGGTTGTAGTGACCGAATACGAAATCCGGATCGAGCGCGACCGCTAGACGGAAGAGCTCTTCCGCTTGGAGAAGACGTCCCTGGTCGCGGTACGCGACGCCGAGATTCGAGTGGAGCGCGGCGTTCTCGGGATCGAGCTCGACGGCGCGCTGGAGGGCGGAAGACGCGCCCTCGAAATCCTTGAGCTCTCCCAGGGACGCGCCGAGGTTTCCCCAGGCCGAGGCGTACTCGGGAAGAAGCTCGACCGTCTTTCGAAACTGCGCCACCGCACCCTCGATGTCGTCTTTCTGGATGAGGACTTTCCCGAGCTCGTATCGGGCGCAAGGGAGTTCGGGGTCGAGCTCGACGGCGCGCCTCAGGGCGAAGACGGCTTCCGTCGTCCTCTTGCGCTCGAGAAGGGAGCTGGCGAGGAAGACCTGCGCGAGAGCCCCATGCGCACTCTCGAGCTCCGGCGGAGATGAGGAAACCTCGTCTCCACTCATCTCCCCGGGAACGCGGCGGATCTCGAAGCGGCTCGCGAGGCCGCGCTGGGAAAGGACGCTTGGCGACCGCTTCATGAGCTCGGACTGGATCGCCGTGGCGACGAAAGCGAGGGGTGCGCCCTCCGATGCGAGCCGTGACAGCCTGGGGAGTAGGTAGAGAGGTGAGGTAGCGGAGAGCGTCCCCTCGAAGAATCCCCGCTCGATCCGCGGCGCGTACAGGACCCGCTCGCCTTCGATCGAAGGAGTCGGAAGCTCTTCCACCGCGAGCGGAAGGGGCGGCGACATCGGGGGAGAGATCACCGGGAGTCTCCAGTCGATGAAGCTCTTCGCGGCGATTTCCAGAGCCGCCTCGTCCTCGCCGACGAACAACACCCAGTGTCTGTCGCTCGCCGCCTTCGGCGCGCGCAAGACTTCCCCCGCCGGGGTCCCGGCCGAGGAGAGCTCCGGCGCCAGCCGAATCCAATCGGTCTCCATGGGACTAACCGCGGTTACGGCGCGAGCAGTCGTTGAGGATGGCGCAGGACCGGGTGGTATTGAAGATACCGCAGGTGCAGAAGCGGGCCATGTAAGTCGAAGCTTCTTCTGGGCTGCGGCGGCCCTCCTTGACCCAGTCGATCATCTTCCTCGCGAAGTTGAATGAGATCATTCCGTGGCCGCACATGGTGGCGAGGGAAAGCGTCGCCCGGTCCGGAAGCTTGTCGAGGGCGCCGAAAAACCCGAGCGAGTACTCGACGCTGTGGCGGGTGATGCCCGCCTCGCGCGCGATCTCGTCCGCCCGGTCGACGAGAGAGCTGATGTTGATCGAGAGACCCAGATCCGCCGCGCGGATTTCCTTGAGAAAGCTCGTGAGGGATTCGCGGTTGTCGAAAACCGCGGAGACCACCGTCGGCTGGTCCACGTGCGCGACGAGGCGCTCGGGGTCGCGCTCGTCCTTGCGGAACCAGTGTGCGAGGGGATTCAAGCTCTTCGAGGGCCGGAAGACGCCGCCCTTGGTGGCATCGCCGAGGTTGACCGGGCCGTGCTTCCTCGCGATCGAAAGGAACTCCTGAAACTTCTCGACCGAGCCCTGATCGTTGATCCCGCGCGCGGACATGGCGAACACGATGAAGTCGTTCTCGAGCGTTTCGGGAGCCCCGTACCGGTGGAGGGTGTTCGTCATGACACCGAAACCGCTTCGGGCACGCGCTCGGGAACTGACGGACGCCGGCCGAGGCCGAGGTTCGTCTTTCCGCGCCAGAAGGGGTACCCCTCGCGCCTCAGCACCTCTTCCAGGGCGCTTCGCCCCTCGGGGCTGCAGCGTGTCGAGACGCCGATTGCGACGATGGTATCGAGGCCGCGGGCGACCTCGGTCACCGTCCGGAGCATTTCCGGCACGCGCTCCATGCGAGTCTTGATCTCCACGATCGCCGAGAGGACCCGCTCCTGGAGAATATCCTCCCGGATCTTCCCGGTGGACGAGTCGGGCATGAGATGCGTCACCGGGTTGTTCTTCTCGAACTCGACGCCCCTCTTCGCGAGGGCTTCGGTCAAACGTGAGATATCGGAGAAACGAGTCGATACCGTGGGACGGCCGAACTCGATGGTGAAGCCCGCCTCTCCTTCCCCGACGCGGAAGGTGACGTCGTTGGTCTTGACCTCCTCCGTGCCGCGGCCGTGGATCCCCGTGCTCTCGTGGGGCACGAGGGGATCGCTGAAGGCCCGCCGCACGATGCGCGGCCAGGATAGCTCTTGGGGCTCGATCGCGGCCGTGGGGCAGACGTCGGGCTCGGGGTCGAAGCGCATCCGGAAGAAACCGAAGACCTTGCGGAGGGTCCGGACCATCGTCGGGTTCAGGTGCTCCGTCGAAAGTCCGCGGTAGCAGGTGAAGCACTCGACGCAGCGATCCTGGTCGACCACCGCGCGCTCCAGGACCGGATCGATGTCGATCGCTCCGACGGGGCACACCGGGACGCAGTTGCCGCAGGCGACGCAGCGGTCCGTCGAGATCCTCACCCGGTCAAAGTATATCCCACTCCCCGGCCTCGGAGTTGCGCCCGGGAGGCCGGCTGCGGCAAAATCTCCACTCTTCCGCATCCGCAAGGTGCGCTTTTCGTGACCCAGGAGTGCCAATGCCTACGGAGAAAAAATTCAAAGTCCGGCCGCCCGACGGCGGTCTCGCCATCCTGTTGCCGGGGCTCGGCGCCGTGAGCACCACGTTCATCGCCGGCGTCGAGGCGATCCGCAAGGGCCTGGCGAAGCCCATCGGCTCTCTTACCCAGATGGGGACCATCCGCCTGGGAAAGAGGACGGAGAAACGCTCGCCGATGATCAAGGATTTCGTCCCGCTGGCGGGGCTTTCCGATCTGTCCTTCGCCGCCTGGGACATCTTCGAGGACGACGCCTACCAGTCGGCGCGCAACGCCGGAGTGCTGGAGACGCCTCTCCTCGACGAGCTTCGATCGGACCTCGAGGCCGTCCGGCCCATGAAGGCGGTCTTCGACCAGAACTACGTCAAGAGGCTCCACGGGACCTACGTGAAGACCGGAAAGTCCAAGATGGACCTGGCGGAGCAGTTGATGGAGGACATCCGCGAAGCGAAGCGTACGACCGGGGCCTCCCGGGCGGTGATGGTCTGGTGCGGCTCGACCGAGACTTATCTCGAGAAAAGCCCCGTGCACCAGGATCTCGATAGCTTCGAGAAAGGGTTGAAAGAGAGCTCGGCCGACATCGCGCCGAGCATGATCTACGCCTACGCCGCTCTCAAGTCGGGCGTTCCCTATGCCAACGGCGCTCCCAACCTGACGGTCGACGTCCCCGCCCTTACCCATCTCGCGTACGAGCGGCGGGTTCCGATCGGCGGCAAGGACTTCAAGACCGGGCAGACGCTGGTGAAGACCATCCTCGCGCCCGGGCTCAAAGCCCGCATGCTGGGGCTTTCCGGCTGGTTCTCCTCGAACATCCTGGGAAACCGCGACGGGGAGGTCCTCGACGATCCCGGCTCCTTCAAGACCAAGGAAGAGTCGAAGCTCTCGGTTCTGGAGTACATCCTCCAGCCCGAGCTCTATCCCGACCTCTACGGGGCCTTCTACCACAAGGTCCGCATCCACTATTACCCCCCGCGGGGAGACAACAAAGAGGGCTGGGACAACATCGACATCTTCGGCTGGCTCGGCTACCCGATGCAGATCAAGGTCGACTTCCTCTGCCGGGACTCGATCCTCGCCGCTCCCCTGGTCCTGGACCTGGCACTCTTCTTCGACCTCTCCCAGAGAGCGGGCCTCAAAGGCATCCAGGAGTGGCTGTCTTTCTACTTCAAGAGCCCGATGACGCCGGAAGGTCTCTACCCGGAGCACGACGTGTTCATCCAGCTCACCAAGCTCAAGAACACGCTGCGCTACCTCATGGGCGAGGAGCAGATCACCCACCTGGGAGACTACGTTCTCGAGCACGATCCGACCCGGCGGGCAGAGCTCGTATCCGAGTGAAGCGCTGCCTTCTGTGCTAAGCTTTTGAGCAGAAGCACACAGAGTTTCATGGCGGCGAAGCGCAGCAAACCGAGGTCCTGGAGTCTCACTTTCGGGCTCGTCGCCCTGTCCGTCTTGTCCGTTGGGGCGCAGGCGCAAACACCGCCGCATCAGGTCACCGTCGTTTCCGAGAACCGGATCCACACCATCCCGGTGAGCGAGTTTGAAGGCGTCTCCATGGTGCCTCTCGAAGCCCTCGCGGATCTCATCGGGGCCGAGCTCCGGCCGGGGTCCGAACAAGGGGCAATCCTCTCCGCGAACGGGACCATGGCCCGCCTCACCGACGGCCGAAATTTCGTCTACGTCGAAAAGCAGCTCGTCCTCTTGCAGTCCCCCCCGCGCCGAGTCACGGGACGGTGGTTCGTGCCCCTGGATTTCATCCCCAAAGTGCTCCCGACGTTCTCGAGGGAAGCTTTGAACTACCGCGACTCCGAAAGGATGCTCGTGGTGGGAGATGCCTTCCCGACTCTCG
>Ga0214473_10009144_pt1 | contig 11727 bp, 12 predicted proteins | sample RVTome_7_FD_203509 | JGI IMG/M metagenome (GOLD analysis project Ga0214473, IMG submission 203509) | Soil microbial communities from uranium-contaminated site in the Upper Colorado River Basin, Wyoming, United States - RVT98D197 | ecosystem: Environmental > Terrestrial > Soil > Contaminated >...
AGCAGAACGTGGCCCTCAGCGGGCTGTCGCTGGGCCGCGTGTCGTGGACGTCCGCCTTCCTGGGCACGCGGGCCGCCCAGCGCGAGGAACGGGATGCCGCCGGCCACGCGCGGGAGTTGCTGGAACTGACCGGCCTGGCCGGCAAGGAGGCGGCGCGGGCCGGCGGCCTGGCGCACGGGCAACAACGCCTCCTGGAGATCGCCCGCGCCCTGGCGCTCCGCCCGCGGCTCCTCCTGCTGGACGAACCCATGGCCGGGCTCAACCCGGAGGAATCGGAACGTCTGGCCGCCCTGATCCTGCGCATCCGAGACATGAATATCACCGTGCTCCTGATCGAGCACCACGTGGACGCCGCCCTCGACATCTCGGACCACGTCGCGGTTCTGGAGTTCGGCAAGAAGATCTTCGACGGGCCGCCGGCGGACTGCCAGGTGGACCCGCGGGTGATCGCGGCCTATCTGGGCGGGAAGGTCGGCCCATGATGCTGGAACTGCACGATGTCCGCGCCGGCTACGACGGGTCGCGTGTGCTTGACGGGATGACATTGCGGGTGGCGGAGGGGGAGAAGGTTGCCCTGCTGGGAGGCAACGGCATGGGCAAGACGACCACCCTGCGGGTCATCACCGGACTGCTGCGGCCCGAGAGTGGCCGCGTGGTCTTCGATGGCCATGACCTCACCAAGTTGCCCCCGCACCGGATCGCTGGGCTCAGGACCGCCCTGGTGCCCGAAGGGCGACGCATCTTTCCGGCCATGACGGTGTGGGAAAACCTGCAGATGGGCGCCTATCTGCGCCGCCGGGATCCGGCCGCGGTGCGCCGCAGCCTGGACCAGGTGTTCGCCTGCTTTCCCGTCCTGCAGGAGCGCCGCAACCAGTTGGGGGGCACCCTCTCCGGTGGCGAGCAGCAGATGCTGGCCGTGGCGCGGGCGCTCATGTCCGGGCCCCGGCTGCTCCTGCTGGATGAGCCGTCGCTGGGGCTGGCGCCCATGATGGTCCGGGAGGTCTTCAAGATCCTGGAGGACACCGCGAACTTCAAGCTGACCTTCCTCATTGCCGAGCAAAACGCGGAGGTGACGCTGCAGACCTGCGACCGGGCGTATCTGGTGCAGCGCGGGAGGGTTGTGCTGGAAGGACCCGCCGCGGAGTTGCGCCGGCGGCCCGAACTGCACATCTCTTATCTGGGTCAACGGAAGCGCGCCGCGCCCGAAGGGGAGGCCAGATGAACGTCGGTTTTGTCGGTCTCGGGGTGATGGGTGCCCCCATGGCCCGAAACGTCCTGCGCAAGGGGTTTCCGCTACGGGTCTTCGACATCGACGTGACCAAGCGCCAGGGCCTATCGGCGGACGGCGCCGTGGCCGTGGCGGGGATCGCGGATCTGGCGGCCTGGGCCGACGCGATCATTCTCATGCTGCCGGGGCCCCAGGAGATCCGCGCCGTGGCGCTGCAGGTGGCGGAAAGCGCCCGCCGGGGCGCGGCGATCGTGGACATGAGCACCAGCGATCCAGCCTTGGACCAGGAGATGTCGGCCGCCCTGGGCGAGCGAGGGGTCGGGTGGCTTGACGCCCCGGTCACCCGGGCGGTGCCGGCCGCCATCGCCGGGACCTTGATGGCCATGGTGGGGGGCGATGCGCAGGTTCTGGAGAAGTGCCGGCCGGTCCTCGCGGCCATGGCCAGCGACATCGTGCACGTGGGGCCGTCCGGATCCGGCCATGCCATGAAGCTCTTGAACAACTTGAAGATCATGGCGGAGGTGGCGCTGATGGCCGAGGTGGTGGCCCTGGGAGCCCGAGGCGGGATCCCGGCCGGCGTGGTGAACGAAGTCCTCGGGCAGAGTTCCGCCGACAGCTTCATGTGGCGCTACCAGGTCCCGCGCATGGTGGCGGAGAACTTCACGCCCGGTTTCAGCGTGGACCACGGCCACAAGGACCTGTCCCTGGCCGCCGGCTGGGCGCGAAGGCTGGGGGCGTCGCTTCCCATGGGGGACGCCGCCCTGGCGGTCTTCGAGGCGGGGCAGCGCGACGGGCGCGGGGCCCTGGACACGGCGGTGCTGGTCAAGCTATACGGTGCGTGAACCAAACGCGCGCTTGCCATATGATCGTCTCGTGTCGGCGCCCCGGGTGAGGTCAGCGCGGCGAACGGCCTCGGGTGCGGGCGTGCTGTCGTGTGGGTGAGTGCCTGACGGGCCGGGAGGGGACATGGAACTGGGGATCGCGGGGCAGGTGGCGCTGGTGACGGGCGGCAGTATGGGCATCGGCAAGGCGACGGCCATGGTCCTGGCCCGCGAGGGCGTTCATGTGGCCCTGTGCGCCCGGGGCAAGGATCGCGTGCAGCAGGCGGCGGACGAGATCGCGCGCGCCACCGGCGTGAAGACCATGGCGGCGCCCGCGGACTGCACGCGGACCGACGACGTGAAGCGGATGGTGGGGGAGGTGGCGGCCCGTTTCGGCCGGATCGACATCCTGGTGAACAGCGCCGGGGCCGCCAAGGCGGGGCCCTTCACGACCCTCTCGGATGCCGACTGGCTGGAGAGCCTGGACCTGAAGCTCCTGGGCACCATGCGCGTGACCCGTGAAGTCTTTCCCCTCATGCAGCGGCAGAAGGGGGGCCGCATCCTCGTCATCATCGGGACCTTCGCCCAGCAGCCCAGCGCGTGGGCCACGCCCGCCGGCGCGGCGAATTCGGGGCTGGTGAACTTCGTCAAGGCCGTCGCGGAGGAGGGCGCCAAGGACCGCATCCTGGTGAACGGCGTCAGCCCCGGCCTGGTGAACACCGACCGCTTCCAGTACATCGTGAAGAAGCGCGCCGCCGATTCAGGCGTCTCGGAGCAGGCGGCGCGGGAATCGTTGATGTCGTCGCTCCCGCTGGGCCGAATCATCGAGCCGGAGGAGGTGGGCGCCGCCGCGGCCTTCCTCTGCTCGCGGCACGCGGGGTACATCACGGGAACGGTGCTGTGCATGGACGGCGGGACGCTCAAGGGCATCTGATGCCCCGCGCGCCGCTGGTGTCGGAGCGACGATGAGCGCCGGGGAGAAGCCCGTCCTCTCCATGCGGGAGGTCGTCAGGCGGTATGTGCCGGACGGCCAGGAGGTGATGATCGGGGGGTTCGCCTTCAGCGACCCCACGGCCTTCGCCCACGAGATCATCCGCCAGGGGCGGCGCAGGCTATTCGTGATCAAGACATCCGGCGGCATCCTGGTGGACCAACTGGTGGGGGCCGGGTGTGTGGACCGGCTCTTCTCGTGCCACGTCTGGAACTCGGTGGGTCCGGTGGCCGCCCACTGCTTCCGCCGCGCGGCGGAACAGGGGACGCCAAACGCCATCGCCGTGGAGGAATTGAGTTACGGCGCCTTTTCCATGGCGCTGCTGGCAGGGGCCGGCGGCTTCCCCTTCATGCCGACGACCCCCGTGCAGGGGGCCGGCCACTTCACTCAGCGCACCTTCCGGCCGGACAAGCTGGGCGTCGTGTCCTCCCCCTTCGGGGGCGAGCCGGTGACCGTGGTCTCGCCGGTGAAACCCGCCCTCGGGGTCTTCCATGTCCACCGGGTCGACCGGTTCGGCAACGCGCAGATGTTCGGGCCCACCGGCGAGATGCGCTTCGCCATGGCGGCCTGCCAGCGCCTGATCGTGGTGGCGGAGGAGCTGGTGGATACCGAGGCCATCCGGGAGCGCCCCGAATTGACGGTGGCGCCCGGGTTCATGGTCGAGGCGATCGTCGTTGAACCCTGGGCGGCGCATCCATCCGACAGCTATGGTTACTACTACCGGGACCTGGCCCACCATGCCCTCTATGGCGAGATATCCGCCGCGGAGGATGGTTTTCGACGGTACCTGGACGAGTGGGTGCTGGCCACCGGCGATCATGCGGGGTTCGTCCGGAAGCTGGGCGAGGCCCGGACCCAAGAGCTGATGGTCCGGAAGGAACGGTGGTGGTAGAGGCGGCGTCCCGCTTCGAACGGATGCTGCTGACGGGCGCCCGGTGCATCCCGGAAACCGGTGTGCTCTTCGTGGGGTTCCACTGGCCCATGCTGATGACCCGGATCGCCCGCCAGCTGCACGCACCGAACGTCGTGGTGGTGTACGAGAACGGCATCGTGGAAGATCGCCTCACCCGCGTCCTGCCCACGTCCCCCTGCGACCTGGTCGCCGCCGAGGGGGCCCCCATGTGCACCGGGAGCCTGGATTCGCTGTACATGTGGCTCGGCGCCGGGCGGGTGGAGATGACCCTGCTCGAGGCCCCCATCGTGGACCGCTACGGCAACGTGAATACTTCTGTGGTCGGCGATTACCTTCGCCCGAAGGTCCGGTTGCCGGGGTCTGGGGGTGGCACCGAGTTGGCCAGCCTGGGGCGCGGCCTTCTTTTGGTCAACGCCAGCACGAACCGCCGCAGCTACCCGGAGCGGGTGGATTACATCACCAGCCCAGGCTATCTGGGCGGGGGCGGCGATCGCCGGCGCCTGGGCTACAAGCCCGGCACGGGCCCGCAACGCCTCGTCAGCCCGCTGGGGGTCTTCCACTTCGATGCCGGCGGGGAGATGTTTGCGGCATCCCTGCATCCCGGCGTGGCGCCGGACGAGGTGCGGGCGAGCTTCGGCTGGCCGATCCGCGTGCGCGAAGACGCCGACCGGCTCCCGGAGCCGACCCGCGACGAGTTGGCGGTGGTGCGCGAAGCGCTCGGCCTGGCGCGGGAACGCTACTACCACCTCCCGGAGGGATGATGGCGGCCCCGAGATCCCTGGCGGGCGTTCGCATCCTGGACTTTTCCCGGGTGCTGGCGGGGCCGTACTGCACCATGATCCTGGGCGACATGGGTGCGGAGGTGATCAAGGTGGAACGACCGGGCCCCGGGGATGACCTGCGGCACTGGGGCCCCCCCTTCATGCCGGATGGCGAGAGCACCTATTTCCTCAGCGTGAACCGCAACAAGCGCAGCATCGTCCTCGACCTGAAGACGGAGGCGGGCCGCAACGTGGCCCGCCGCCTGGCGTGCAAGAGCGACGTGGTCGTCGAGAATTTCCTGCCCGGCGTGATGGAGTCCTTCGGGCTCGGGTACGACGATCTCGCCGCCCTTCATCCCGGTCTGGTGTATTGCTCGATCACAGGGTACGGCACCGTGGGCCCCCTCCGCGACCGGCCGGGGTACGACGTGATCATCCAGGCCATGGGAGGCCTGATGAGCGTCACGGGCGAGCCCGGCGGGACCCCGATGCGGGTCGGTGTCGCCATCGTGGACATCGTCACCGGCCTGTACTCCGCCATCGGCGTCCTGGGCGCCCTGCAGTCACGACAGCGTACCGGCCGAGGGCAGCGGGTGGACCTCTCGCTGCTGGAGGTGGGGCTTGCCTGTCTGCCCAACCTCACCAGCGGATACCTGCTGCGGGGCGTGAAGCCGGAACGCCTGGGCAACGGGCATCCCAACACGGTGCCGTACAGGGTGTTTCCGACTCGGGACGGGATGTTGACCTTGGCCACCGGCAACGACGGACAGTGGCAACGCCTCTGCCGGGCCGTGGGACATCCCGAGTTCGGCACCGACCCGCGCTACGCCACCAACGCCGAACGCGTCGCGCGCCGGGCCGAGGTCGAGGCGCTGGTGACTGAGTGGTTTCAGCAGCGGACGTCCGCCGAGTGGATGGAACGGCTGGCTTCCGAGGAGGTACCCTGCGGGCCTGTCTACACGGTGGACCAGATCCTGGCGGACACACAGGTACAGGCGCTGCAAACGGTACAGGAGATCGACCACCCCACCGGCGGCCGGCTCCGCATGGTCGGGTCGCCCCTCAACTTTTCGCAGGACGAGACCGCGCCGTGGCTGCCGCCCCCCCGCCTGGGCGAGCACACAGAGGAGGTGTTGGGCGCTGTTCTCGGATTGGGGACCCCGGAGCTTCAAACGCTGGCGCGGCAGGGCGCCTTTGGGAGCGGAGGCCTTGGAAAGCCTGCGCGGTAAGGCCGCCGTCGCGGGCGTTGGCGAGTCCCTGCTGGGCAAGGTTGCGGGAAAGAGCACCTTTGCCTTTTCCGCCGATGCCTCCCGTGCGGCCATCGCCGACGCTGGGATAGAAAAGCACGAGATCGACGCCATCTTCACCTGGGCCAGCGGCGCCGTGGACCCCTTCCCCTATTACGCCGCCGCCCTGGCGGAGTACCTGGGGCTCCCGATCCGTTACGGGGCCGCCCTCGACATGGGCGGGGCGGCGTTCGGGTCCGCCGTGGGCGTCGCCTCCATGGCCCTGGCACATGGCCTCTGCCGGACGGCCCTGGTGGTGACGGGGGAGAACCGCCGCACCGGCAAGACCCGGGACGGAAAGAGCGTGTGGGAGGAACGGGGGCGGGTGGGGTATGGGCACCCGGAATTCGAGGCGCCCTTCGGGCCGGTCCTGCCGTCCTTCTACGCCCTCTGCGCCCAGCGCCACATGCACCTCTATGGGACCAAGCCGGAGCACCTCGCCGAGGTGGCGGTGACCTGCCGCCGCCACGCCGCCCTGACGCCCGGATCGGTGCAAACCGAGCCGATCACCGTGCAGGACGTCTTGGACTCCCCGATGATCTCCAGCCCGCTCCACCTGCTAGACTGTTGCCCCATCGCAGACGGCGGGGCGGCGGTGATCGTGACCACGCCGGAGCGGGCGCGCGCGCTGCGCAGGCCGCCGGTCTACGTCTTGGGCGTTGGGGAGGGTCACACGCACGTCAACGCTACGTGGATGCCGGATATGACGGTCACCGGCGCCGCCATCTCGGGTCCCGCGGCCTTCCGCATGGCCGGGCTGACGCCCCGGGACGTGCACACGGCCCAGGTCTACGATGCCTTCACCATCCTCCCCATCATGTTCCTGGAGGACTTGGGCTTCTGTGCCAAAGGGGCGGGAGGGCCCTTCGTCGAAGGCGGTCGCATCGGGCTCGGCGGAGAGCTGCCCATCAACACCGACGGGGGCGGACTTTCCCACTGTCAGCACGGCTCCTCCGGCTTGTGGCACATCATCGAGGCGGTGCGGCAGGTGCGGGGCGAGCGGGGCGCCGCACAGGTGAAGGGGGCCCAGGTTGCCCTGGCCCACACGAACGGCGGGCATCTGGCAACCCAAGCGACCGTCATCCTGGGCGGCGAGGCGGCGTTGTAAATGGAAGCAAGGGTTCCCAAGCCACGTCCTATTCCCACGGCGGACACGGCCCCCTTCTGGGCCGCCGTCCAGCGCCAAGAACTGCTCGTGCAGCGCTGCAAGACCTGTGGATGCCACCAGTTCTATCCGCGCAGCCTGTGTCACCGGTGTTGGAGCGATGCGCCGGAGTGGGTGCCGTCCCCGGGCACGGGACGTATCTATTCCTTTACCGTGGTGTCGCGCCCACCCAATGCGGCGTTTCAGGCCCCCTACATCGTCGCCGTTGCGGAGTTGGATGAGGGCGTCCGCATGATGGCGAATCTGGTCGCCTGCGAGCCGTCGGCGGTCTACATCGACATGCCGGTCCGGGTGGTCTTCGTCCCCCACGAAGATGGCCTCGTGCCGGCCTTTGCGCCGGCTCCCGCGTGAGGCAGCCGTCCGCGGAGAGATCACCGCATGGAACAGAGCCATGTCTTTGCCGCCGAAAGCGTCCCGTTCGTTGATGTGGAGTGGGGTCGGACGAAGGTGCTGGCAGGGCTCGGTCCCTCGGGTGGGGGAAAACCCTGCGAAGCCGTCGAATTCAAGGTGACCGAATTCCTGCCGGGATATTCCCACCGGTTGCACGTGCACCCTACGCAGGTTGAGATCCTGTACGTCCTCTCCGGACGCGGGGTGCACGAAGACACGGAGGGCCGCCGGGTTGGCTTTGGTCCCGGTGACGTGGTCTTCATCCCGGCCGGATGCTGGCATGCCAATCATAACCCACACAGCGACCCCCTGCGCGTGCTGGTCGTCAAGGTGCCGCCGGGCCGCAGCGAGATGAATGCGGCACCATCTCTCCTGGAGAGACCTGGGCTCACCTGAGATGGCCATGAAGTGCCTGAACCTCTCGGCCAGCGCCTCTGACCGGATCCTGAAGGGGGCCCGCACCATCGCCGCCCTGGCCGGTCAGGACCCCACCGGCGCCGGGCACGCGGCCGAGGCCATCCAGTACCGGTCACTTGATCGCGCGCCGAGACGCTGACGCGCTCGTCGCGTGGTGATCGCGCGCCGAGACGCTGACGCGCTCGTCGCGTGGTGATCGCGCGGCCAGACGGCGACGCTCGGCTGAGGGCGAGGGACGCGGTCCCCCGGGAGGCCGCGACGCAACGTGAGGCCATGGGGAACGACGCCGCCGAAGAGAAGCAACCCTGGGCGTGCTGCCTGCTCACCGGCATCCTCATCGCCTACATCCGGGAACAGGCGAAGGGGAAGGACGGCCTGGATTACGCCCGTCTGTTCCAGGACGCGGAAGGCCTGGAGGTCCCCGCGAACCCAGAGGCCTTCCTCCGGGACGACAACAACTGGGTGCCGGTGCGCGTGCTGCGCGAGGTGCTGCACCAGGGCGAAGTCCTGACGGGCCAGAAGGATTTCGCCTACCACGCGGCCCGGTCCTATTTCCGCCCCGGCAGGGCCTCGGTCCCGTCCCTCTTCAGTATCATCCTCCGCGTCCTCAACGACCCGCGCGCCGTCCTGATCTGCGCCAACCTCTTCGGCGCCGTGCAGACCAACTACCTGCGGCTCCAGGCCTTCGAGCGCCCGGGGGCGCGGCCGGACCTTTACCTTCTGGCTCAGTTCGACAAGGGGGCCCGCGGGGGCGTGCGGAGCATGTACTTCCTCCGGGGCGTGGTGGAGGGCTTCGCCCAATTGTATCCCTTCATCGACGAGGCGCAGTGTCTGGAGGAGGTTTCCCAACTGCGCCTCGAGGACATCGTGGAGGACTTCCCCGAGTACGTCAGCGAACGGGAGGGAGACCGGCTCGTCATCCGCCGCCGGGGGTCCCCGGCGGCGGTGGTGGAGGCCCGGCGGGTTCCCCTACGGCGGGAGACTCTACCCTTGACGCCGGAGTTCGAGGTCAACCTACCGGACCTGGCGGTGGTGCTGCCCCAGGGCGGGCGGATCAAGGTCCTGACCCAGGACGAGGAGACGGACCGCGAAGTCGGGGGCGATGCGGTGTGGGCCTACAAAGTGGTGCAGGGGGGCCGGCTCACCCATGGGCCCCTGGGGTATCCGGTGCCGGCCGGGCAGGTGTACAACGCGCCCTATTGCCGCCTCCGCTATGAGCTGCGTGAGGGCCGGCGGCAGGCGGCCCCCCCAGGCCATGACGTGCGTGCGGAGGTGTCCCAGTTCCTGTTCGACCATCTGGGGCAGATCAAGCAGACCCACATGCGGATGGTCCAGCACCACATCGAGAAGCGGAACCTGACGCTGGAGAACCTCCGCCTCCGCCGGGAGATCGACCGGGAATACAGCTTCGCCGGCATCGTGGGCCGCAGCGAGCGGATGCGCGACCTCTTCAACGTGGTACGGGCGGTAGCCGAGACGGACGTGACGGCCCTCATCCAGGGGGAGACGGGCACCGGGAAGGAGCTGATCGCCCGGGCCATCCACCACCACAGCGCGCGGCGGGCCAAACGGTTCGAGGCCATCAACTGCGGGGCGCTGTCGGAGACCCTGCTGGAAAGCGAGCTCTTCGGCCACGAGAAGGGGGCCTTCACGGGGGCCGTGGGCCAGCGCAAGGGCATCTTCGAGGTGGCCGACGGCGGGACCCTGTTCCTGGACGAGATCGGCGAGGTGGCGCCGGCGACGCAGGTCAAGCTGCTCCGGGTGCTCCAGGATGGTGAGCTGCGCCGGGTGGGCGGCACCGAGTCCATCCACGCCGACGTGCGCATCGTGGCGGCGACCAACCAGGATCTCCAGGACATGGTGAAGGCCGGCCGCTTCCGCGAGGACCTGTACTACCGTCTCAAGGTCTTCCCCATGACGGTGCCTCCCCTGCGGGAGCGCCGGGAGGACATCCCCCACCTCGTGCCGCACTTCCTCGCCAAGCACGCGGAACGCCTGCAGAGGCCGGTGGGGGGCATCAGCGGCGAGGCCATGGCGCTGCTCATGGCGTTCAGTTGGCCGGGCAACGTGCGGGAGCTGGAGAACGTCATCCTCCGGATGCTGGTGGTGTGCAAGGGCGACACGCTGGATGTGACGGACGTGCCGGAGGAGCTCCGCGGGACGGCGCGGGGGCCGGAGGTGAAGCCCGGCGACCTGAAGGAGATAGCGCGTGGGACCACCGAGATGGTCGAGCGGCGGGCCATCCTGGAGGCGCTGGAGAAGGGCAATTGGAACGTGACCCGGACGGCGCAGGCCCTGGGGATCAGCCGCGCCGGCCTGCAGAACAAGATGAAGGCCTACGGGCTGCGTCGCCCCGGGCGCTCGGGGGGTGGGGGCGCCCGGGGCGATTGACGGCCGCCGGGACGAGTGCGACGGACCGGGAAGGATGAGGCGGGGGACATGGCTCGGCCTGCGGCGGATCTGGAAGGGGCCTTCGAGCGGGGCATGCGGTGCCTCCTCGACCTGGGATATCATCGGGCCCTCGGCCAGGCGAAGGGCGCCTACGTGGATGCCCTGCCGCGGCCGCCGTGGGATCCCGCGCTGGGCGCCGAGGGGTACGATCGCCTGGTCCTGGTGGACGCGCGTGTCCCCCTGGAGGTGGCGCTGAAGCACGGCAACCTGGCCCATCACATGCCCCACGCGGCCATCGAGGACGTGGCCCCCGCCCCAGCCGGGGGCGGGCCCTACTGGCTGCAGGCGCAGCCCGGTGACCGCTACCGGGGACGCGCCGTGCGGGATGCGGTAGCGGCCCTCGCCCCGGGCGAGCGGGGCCTCACGGTCATTGAGGGCCTCGCCCTCGTGCTCCAGCACCCCGACGTCACGGCGGACGACCGGGGGATCGACCTGCCCGGCTCGCGTGCCCGCGGCCTCGGCGTGCCCTGCATTGCCCTCTGGTACGGCCGGGTGGGCCTGTTCGCCCGGCCCGAGACCATCGCGTCCCCCCTGTACGGCGCGGCCACGGCGCGGGGCGGCAGGGGTTGGGAAGAAAGAGGAGGACGCCCGTGAAGAGCGCACGCATCGCCCTCCTGGCCCTCTGTGCGGTCCTGGCGGCCGCGCCGGCCGGCGCCGGCTGGCCCCCGGCGCTGCAGAAGGAGATCGTGGAGGATGCCATCTACGTCACCCCCGCGGAGGTGAAGGCCTACCTGGAGAAGCACAAGGCGGAGGTGCTGCGGGGAGCGGAGATCCCCCTGCTGACCATCCGGGACTTCCCCGACCAGGCCTTCTATCCCACCGCGCCCACCGCGGGTGCCGTGAAGAAGGCGGTGGAGCACGTGGCCGCCGCCGCGGCGGCCCTGCGCGCCAAGGAGGACGCCCGCGCCGCCCGCCAGCTCGGGATGGCGTCCACCTACCTGGCGGGCATCGTGCAGCCGCGCCGGTTCGCCGGCCGCGAGACGGGCTACTGGGAGTTCCACCGCCAGCTCATTCCCTCCACCCTCAAGATGGCCCCCTTCAGCCGCCCGGTGAAGGTGCAGGACCTGCTGGTGCCGGCCGGCCAGACCGCCGCCCGGATGGGCGACGACCATCAGAGCGACACCGAGCGCTACGAGATGGCCTTGAAGCTGGTGCGGGACGCCTGGCTGGTGGCCTGGCTGGACGGGGGCCGGGAGATCGAGGAGGACCTCAAGGTCGAACACAGCTACAAGCGTGTGGGCGAGGCGCGGGGTTTCACGCTGGACGAGACGCCCAAGGGGAAGCCCACGGTCCAGGCCGTCCGG
>Ga0214473_10009145_pt1 | contig 11727 bp, 9 predicted proteins | sample RVTome_7_FD_203509 | JGI IMG/M metagenome (GOLD analysis project Ga0214473, IMG submission 203509) | Soil microbial communities from uranium-contaminated site in the Upper Colorado River Basin, Wyoming, United States - RVT98D197 | ecosystem: Environmental > Terrestrial > Soil > Contaminated >...
GCGGCGACCAGGCGCGGGCAGCTCTCGACGAGGGCATGGGACTCCCTCAGAAACGCCTGGAGGTCCGAATCGACGGGGTCGAGGAACAGGGGCACCACGGGGGCGAATGGGGATGTTGGCAGAGTCGGTCGATCGGTGCGAGTCAGCAACTCAAAGCTCCGTTCTTCGATTGTGAAGCGTGGAGCTTACCAGTATTAATACTGGAAGTAACGAACAAAGCGAAGATGACATTCATGGCCCAGCGGGACGAAGAGCGATTTGAGGCATTGAAGGCATCCCTGACCGAGGTCGGCTGCTTCCGCCGTGGTACGGTTCTGCGCCGATTCATGCGCTGCGGAAGGCCAGGCTGTCGCTGTCACGCCGATCCCCCGAAACTGCACGGCCCCTATTACGAATGGACCCGCAAGGTCCAGGGCAAGACGGTCTCTGTCCGCCTCACCCCGGAGCAGGCTCAGCTCCTCGAGCAATGGATCGCTAATGCGCGACGATTCGACGAGATCCTCGCCGAGATGGAACGGGTCTCCAGTCGCCTGACTGAACCGCTCTTACGGGCCGCCGGGAAGCCGCCTCGGTAGCGCTGACCATCCCCAAGGCAGCTGGTGAGTGAGACCCCCGACGTATCGCCAGGGAGCGGACTGGGGCCGCCATTTTTGGCACGAACCGTGTCAAGATGGCCCCCCTGGAGCTGCGTCCCGCCCAGAAACTCCAGGAAGTGCCGGGTCTTGTGGTTTTCGGCGAGGGTCAGGCTAGGCTTCTTGAGCTTGGCCATCGTTGCCGTAGGGTGCGGCGGGCCCGAGCCCGCTGGCGACGGCGCTGCGAGCGCGAACATGGACGCGGCGAGCAGCGAGGCGGCGTCCGCGGAGCAAGCGGTGCCGGAGATCCCGCCGGCGGCAGCGCAGGAAGCCGTTCCCGCCGCGATCGACGCGCCGGCGCTCAGCGCCGAGGCGCGACAGCAACTGGCGCAAGGCGCGCAGATCTGCGCGGCTGCTCATGTGCAGAACATCGGCTGGCAAGACTGGCGGTGCGTCGGAGATGGGGCTTTGGCCGTCCTCGGCACCACCGGTCAGTCCCTGCGCATGGAGGCGCTCATGATCGGGACGCCGAAACATGGCTTGTGCGGGAGGGCCCACGTGCAGAACATCGGCTGGCAAGCCAAGGTCTGCAAGCCGGCGGGGTCCATCGTGACGGTCGGCACGACGGGCCGGTCCCTGAGGATGGAAGCGCTCGCGCTGGAACTCCTCTAGACTAGGCGAAGATCGACGCGGAGCTGCCGCGACCCCTCGCCGCATCCTCGTCGCCACGCGATGCCCGTCGTGGCGGCGAGATCTCGTGGTTGCTCCGCGTCGTCTCGCGCGCGGAAGGGTGTCCGCTCGGCGCTTCTTGGCCAGGGCACCCGGCTCGTCGGCGGCCGGGAGCCTGGCACCAGCTCCCGAAGCACCCTGGCCGTGCCGCTACTCGATCGCCCCCTGCACGGCCGGCACCGCTTGGGTCGCGAAGTACTCGCGCGTCAGCCTGACGACGACCGGGCTCAGCACGACCAGCGAGACGAGGTTGGGGATGGCCATCATCGCGTTCAGCGTGTCGGCGATGAGCCACACCAGATCGAGCCCCATGACCGCGCCCACGCCCGCCACGATCGTCCACAGGACCCGGAACGGCCTCGTGGCGCGCTCGCCGAGCATGAACTCCCAGCAGCGCTCGCCGTAGTAGGCCCACCCGAGCATCGTCGTGTACGCGAAGAGGACGAGCGAGAGCGCGAGCAGGTACCCGCCGACGCCCGGCAGCGCGCGCTCGAAGGCGGCGGAGGTGAGCGCTGCCCCGGTCTTCCCGGACTTCCACACGCCCGTGGAGATGATCACGAGCCCCGTCATCGTGCAGACGATGATCGTGTCGATGAAGGTCCCGAGCATCCCGATGAGCCCCGAGCGCACCGCGCTCCGCGTCGTGCCGGCCGCCTGCGCGATACCGGCGGTGCCGAGCCCGGCCTCGTTCGAGAAGACGCCGCGGGCCACGCCGAACCGCATCGCCGTCGCGACGGTGGCGCCCACGACCCCGCCGCTCGCCGCGGACGGGGTGAGGGCGTGGGTGAGCACGAGGCGGAACGCCTCCGGCAGCGCATCGGCGCGCAGCGCGAGGATGACGAGCGAGCACGCAACGTAGACGAAGGCCATGAGCGGCACGAGCGCGCTCGCCACGGCGCCGATCCGCTGGATCCCGCCGAGGATCACCGCGCCGATGGTCGCCGCGAGCACGAGGCCGGTGACCCAGTGCGGCGCGCCGAAGACGGACGCCATGACCTCCGCGATCGAGTTCGCCTGCACTCCGTTGCCGGCGCCGAAGGCGGCGATGCCGCCGAACCCGGCGAACGCCCAGCCGAGCCACACCCAACGCTTGCCCAGGGCATTCTTGATGACGTACATCGGCCCGCCGACGTGCTGGCCGTTCTTGTCCTGCTCTCGGTACTCCACGGCGAGCATCACCTCCGAGTACTTGGTCGCCATCCCGAGGAGGGCGGTGCACCACATCCAGAAGAGCGCGCCGGGGCCACCGAGGAAGATCGCCGTCGCGACCCCGGCGATGTTGCCCGTCCCGATGGTGGCAGCGAGGGCGGTCATGAGCGCCTGGAACGGGCTGATCTCGCCGTCGCCGCCCCCCCTGCGCCTCCCCTGCCACATCAGCTTGAAGCCGTGACCGAGCCGGACGATCGGCATGGCGCGCAGCAGGACCTGCAGCAGGAACCCGGTGCCCAGGATGAGGACGAGCATCGGTACGCCCCAGACGACCACGTTCACCCGCTGGAATAGCTCGTGGATCACGTTCATGGCTCGGCCTCCGTTGTTCTCGATGAGAGCGACCGCCGCCGATCAGCTCCGCAGCGCGCGAGCCGGGTCGACGTACTCGTACCTGAGGTGCTCCGCGACGGCCTTGTGCGTGACCGCGCCCCTGCAGACGTTGAGGCCGAGGCGGAAGTTCGGGTTCTCGAGGAGCGCGGCCTGGTAGCCCTTGTCGGCGAGCGCGAGGGCGTACGGCAAGGTGACGTTGTTGAGGGCGTAGGTCGACGTCCGCGGCACGGCCCCCGGCATGTTGGCGACGCAGTAGTGCACCACGCCGTCGACCACGAAGGTGGGCTCGGCGTGCGTGGTCGGGCGCGAGGTCTCGAAGCATCCGCCCTGGTCGATGGCCACGTCGACGAGCACCGATCCGGGCTTCATGCGGCGTACCATCTCGCGCGTGACGAGCTTGGGGGCGCCGGCGCCCACGACGAGCACCGCGCCGATGACGAGGTCCGCGCCAAGCACGCACTCCTCGAGCGCGGCCTTGTTCGAGTACACCGTCGTGAGCGCGGGCCCGAACCGGCGCGCGAGCCGGCAGAGCACGTCGACGTTGCGATCGAGCACCGTCACCTGCGCCGCCATGCCGAGCGCCATGTGGATGGCGTTCTCGCCGACCACTCCCCCGCCGATGACGACCACCCTGGCGGGTGGGACGCCCGGCACGCCGCCGAGCAGGATCCCCTTGCCGCCGTGGGCGCGCTCGAGGCAGTGCGCGCCGGCCTGGATCGACATCCGCCCCGCGACCTGGGACATCGGCGCGAGCAGCGGGAGGCCGCCGTTCCCGTCCGTGACCGTCTCGTAGGCGATGCACACCGCGCCGCTCCGGACCAGGTCCTTCCCCTGCTCGGGGTCGGGGGCCAGGTGCAAGTACGTGAAGAGGAGCTGCCCCTCGTGCAGCATGCGCCGCTCGGCGGGCTGCGGCTCCTTCACCTTGACGATCAGCTCGGCGCGGGCGAAGACCTCCTCCGCGCTCGCGGCGATGGGCGCCCCGGCGGCGCGGTAGTCGTCGTCGGAGCAGCCGATGCCCGCGCCCGCCTGGGTCTCGACGGTCACGCGGTGCTCGTGCGCCGCGAGTTCGCGCACGCTGTCCGGGGTGAGGCCCACGCGGTACTCGTGGTTCTTGATCTCCTTCGGAACGCCGACGATCATGGTCGCTCTCCCAGCTCTGCCCGTGCGCGAGCGCAGCGGATCACGCGGCGTGACGAGGACGACGCGCCGTTCACCATGAGCGGCGGTGCGAGTGATCGTCCTGCTGGCGACGGGCGTGGCCGCGCTCATCGCAAGGCGGGTGCCATGAAGCGTCCGCTGCGGGAGCTCGACAGCCGCGGAAGGGGACGAAGACGCCCGTAACGATCCGCTGACGGTGGAACCACGCGTAGCGCCCATACGGGCGGGAAACTCCAGCGATCCCTGGAATCCGGGGGCGCCGTATCGCCACGCGTACACCGTAAGCGAATCGATACGCCCAGGGCGGGATTGCGACACCAGGCCCGACTGCATTCCGGACGGCTGGACTGCATGCCGCGAAGGTGGGACTGCATCTTCCCCCCGCCACCTCGAGTGGCGATCGGAACCTCCCTCGGGGGCACCCGCTCGAGGCCTACCGTCCGTATCCGACTACGGGCGTACGGATCGCGCTACACTGAGCCATGCGCCTCGACGTACGATTCGTCGATCGCGTGGGGATCGCGCAGGAGATCCTGGCCGTCCTGGCGGGGCGTCGGTTCAACGTGGTGGCGGTGGAGGTGGAGCCGCCGCACATCTACATCGACGCTCCCGCTCTCGCCGACGCGGATCTGGCCGGCGTGCGTCGTGCGCTGCAGCAGGTGGGCGGCGTTGTCGACACCGTCGAGGTGGACCTGCTCCCGGGCGCGCGCCGGCGGTTGGACATCGACGCGCTGCTCGCGGCGATGGCGGACCCCGTTCTCCTCCTCGACGCGCGCGGGGTGGTGTCGGCGGCGAACGCTGCGGCGGTCGCGGTGGCCGGGGTGAACGAGCCGGGGCTGAGCGGCGTGCCGCTCGGCGAACTCCTGGGCGCTCTCGCCGTACAGGAGGAGCTCGTGGCGAGCGGGTTCCGCACGCCGGTCCGGGAGGTGACGCTCCATGGCGAGCCGTTCCTCCTCGACGCCACCCCGGTCGATGCGGGTGCGAGTGCTGGCGCGGGGCACACGGCGGGCGGCGTGGTGACGCTCCACTCGCCGCGCCGGGTCGGGGAGCGCCTGCAGGCGCTGCAGACCTTCTCCTCGGTCGGCGGCTTCGACGCGATCATCGGAGCATCGCCGGCCATTCGCGCGCTCAAAGCCCGGGCGGCACGAGTGGCGGCGGTCGAGGCGCCCCTGCTCGTACGTGGCGAGACCGGCACGGGCAAGGAGCTCATCGCGCACGCCTGCCACCTGGCCAGTCCGCGGCGCGACGCCACTTTCCTCGCGCTCAACTGTGCGGCGATGCCCGAGAGCCTCGCCGAGAGCGAGCTGTTCGGGTACGCGCCCGGCGCCTTCACGGGCGCGCAGCGCAGCGGAAAGCCCGGTCTGCTGGAGATGGCCAACCGCGGGACGATCTTCCTCGACGAGATCGGGGAGATGTCGCCGTACCTGCAGGCGAAGCTGCTGCGCTTCCTCGGCGACGGGCGGTTCCGGCGGGTGGGCGGAGACCGGGAGATCCAGGTCGAGGTCCGTGTCATCAGCGCGACGCACCGCAACCTGGAGCAGATGGTCCTGGACAAGGAGTTCCGGGAGGACCTCTTCTACCGCCTCAACGTCGTCAACCTGGACGTGCCGCCGCTGCGCGAGCGTGGCGAGGACATCCTCATCCTGGCCAGGCACTTCCTCGAACGGGCGTGTGCCCAGGTCCAGAGCCCGACCTGCCGCCTGTCGTCCACTGCCAGCGGCGCTCTGCTCGCGAGCTCCTGGCCCGGCAACGTCCGCCAGCTCCAGAACGTGATCTTCCGGGCGGTGACGATGTCCGACAAGGCGATCCTCGACGCCGCCGACCTGGAGCTGGCTGGGTCCAGCGTGGAAGGCGGCGGCCTCGCAGCGGGCGAGGGGCGCGATCCGGGATCATGGGAGCAGGCGATCGCCGATTTCGAGAAGGGACTGCTCGAGCGCCTCTATCCACTCTATCCGTCCAGCCGCAAGCTGGCCGCGCACCTCGGGACGTCGCACACCATGGTCGCGAACAAGCTCCGCAAGTACGGGATCGGCGATCGGCAGGATGCGATGCCCAGGCATCGCGAACATCCCCCCGCCCGGGAGTGAGCCCGTCGAGTCCTCTCCGAGATGGTCGAGGATGCGCTTGGCCACCTTCACCTCCACGATGAAGGCGATGAGCTGCATCCGGCCGCTGCACTCGGGGCACGCGAGGACGTCGATCGCAAAGGAACGTCTTTCATTTCTTTCATACTGCCGGGCGGGACTGATGCGGGCGGGGACGCGGTGTCGGACGGAGGCTCGCCCGGGGGCCAGAAGAGCCACTCGAGATGAACGTTATCAGACGCGAGCCGCAGCTTGGACTTCCTACCCGCCCGGCCGCGCCTCGTGACCGCAGAGCCTTTCGAGCGTGGCCCGAGGGCGAGCTATGACAACGGCGGATAAGCTGCGAAGGTTTGTAACATGATCTTACCGCTTCTAACAAAGAACGTGTCAGTGCCGAGGCGCACCCAAGGTGAGGCCTTCCATACGATATACCCGACTTCACCGTCAAACTCTTGCCTATGCATCTCGAACGCTTCCAGGAAACCCGCAGGCAACGTGCTGATGAATGCAGTGAAGAATTCTCGGATCTCGCTGAGGCCGTGGAGCGGACCGTCGGGAACGATAAGAACTGATCCCTCAGTATAGTCCTGCACAACGTCGTCAACGCTCTTTCGGAAGAACGCTTGAAGATGATTACCTATTATCGCCTCAATTCGACTCGATTTGGTGGACATGCATCTCCTTTGGACATGATCGTGTTTCCTTCCTGCTACTTATACAAAGCTATGAACCCGCGAGAGTTCCGCCTCTATCATTCAGATTCTGGGTACTAGCAATGCCTCAGGAACCAGACCCGATCACGTGAGTCGGCACCGTGGTCCACGGCTTGCTCCCTCGCGCACCGAGATCGATGCCTCGGTGAACGCCCACGCAACCGCAAGGCCGCCCCCCAGGCGGACAGCAGACGGGAAGGCTGGGCCGGGCCCGCGCCGGCCGCGAGGGCCGCTCGGTCCGCGCTCACACCCGGACGATCACAGCCTCCAGGTAGGTACTCGGGACCGCGAGCGTCCCGTCGTGCGAGTCGTTCATCTCATCGAGCAGCCCCCTGAGGTCATGCTCCAGCGCGGGCCGCTCGTCGGGCGCGAGCGACAGGAACGCGCGGTGGATCGGTCCGTACCAGGTACGGAACACTTCGAGCCAGTGCGTAGGCGAACGGTACCGGAACACGAAGTCGCGCTGCCGCGTCCGGATCTCGCGCGCCTCGCCCCGGAAGAGCTCGTCGAGGCGCGGCTTGGTTCCCCATGCCAATGGGGAACGCAACCCCGCGGGAGGAGGCACGTGCTTGCCGACTGCTTGGAAGACCTTTCCGATGAAGCCGTCTGGAGTCCAGTTCGCGAGCGCGATCCGGCCGCCGTGGCGGCACACCCTAACGAGCTCGCGCGCTGCGCGAGGCTGATCGGGCGTGAACATGACGCCAAACGTGGAGAGCACGACGTCGAACGCGTCATCGGGAAACGGCAGTGCCTCGGCGTCCACGTCGCGCAGCGCGAGCGGGAGCCCGTCCGCAGCGGCGCGCGCGCGCGCCCGTTCGAGCAGCGCGGGAACGTAGTCGACGCCGGTTACGACGGCGAAGCGCCGAGCCGCCGCTAAGGCGGCATTGCCGTTCCCGCACGCGACGTCGAGCACGCGCTCGCCGGCGGACACCTGGGCGGTCTCGCAGAGCGTCTCGCCGACGATCTGCAGCGTCGTGCCGATGACAGCGTAGTCGCCGGTACTCCAGGTGGACCGCTGCCTGGCCTTGATCGCGGCGAGATCGAGGTGAACTGGCTCGCCCGTGACGGTGTTGGGCGCGAAGGTGCTAGAAGTGGAGCTGCTCATGATCGTTCTCCTCTGGGTCGGGTGGCGTGATCGCCGGCTCGGATATATGAGAGTCGCGTCGGCCGGGACCTGCTCGCTTCTCCGTCTCATTTGCCCGGCCGTCCGCGGCTCACGGTTGCCCGGGACTCCGCCACGGTTGCCTAGCCGTCCGGGACGGGAGGTCCGATGAGCGCCGATCCGCTGTCCGACGTCATTAGCTCTATTCGGCTCACCGGCTCCGTCTTCTTCCGCGTCGAGTGCGCCGCGCCCTGGGTTGCCGAAGCACCGCCCTCCAGCGTGATCGCCGGTCGAGTGATGCCTGGCGTCGACCACGTCATCGAGTTCCACGCGGTCACACGGGGGCGTTGCGTGGGCGGGATCGTCGGGGAGGAGCCGATCGCGCTCGAGGCCGGTGACTTCCTCTGCTTTCCGCACGGCGATCCTCACGTCCTCGCGAGCGCACCCGGTCTGCGGGCGACGCCCGACCTTTCGGCCTACGAGAGGCCCAAAGACGTGCCCCTGCCCTTCCGGGTGAGGTACGGGAGGGGGCCAGTGGAGGTGGAGCTGGTTTGCGGATTCCTCGGGTGCGACGCGCGCCCGTTCAACCCGCTCCTCGCCGCGCTTCCACGCGTGCTGCGCGCGAACGATCGGGACAGCCTGCGGCACGGATGGTTGTCACGGCTCGTCGAGGTGGCGGAGGCGGAGACGCGGAACCCGGGACCAGCCGGCGAGGGCGTGCTGAGCCGGATCTCGGAGCTCATGTTCGTCGAGGTGGTGCGTCGATACGTTGAGGGGCTGCCGCCGAACCGCTCCGGATGGCTCGCCGGGCTGTGCGACCCCCACGTCGGCCGCGCGTTGTCGGCGCTTCACGCGCGGCCTGGTGACGCGTGGACGGTGGACGGGCTCGCGCGGGCGGCCGGGCTCGCCCGATCCTCGCTCTCGGAGCGATTCACAACGTTGCTCGGCGAGCCGCCCATGCAATACCTGATGCAGTGGCGCATGCAGGTCGCGGCGGGCCTGCTGGCGACCACCCACGACGGCGTAGCCGCAATCGCCGGGCACGTTGGCTACGCCTCGGAAGCCGCTTTCAATCGCGTCTTCAAGAAGAGCGTGGGGGTGCCGCCCGCGACCTGGCGGAGGAGACGCGCCGCGGCAGCAGCGGCGACGTCGCGGTGGCGCGAGCCCCTCTCGATCTCGCACCTACTGGGCTCACACCTACCGGGGACTTGATCGGTTGTCCCTTGCCGAAACCCCGGTCCGCCCCTGGAGCTGATCGAACCGGGCATGGGCCCTCTGCCGCCGGATCTGCGCCGCACCTGCTCGCGACCCCAGCAGGCCGGCCGGTGGCCGTCACGCCGCCCCGTTCAAGCTCTCGATCGGCATCATGCTCCTTCGTGCAGGTCACCGGTGGACATCAGCCAGCTGCCCAAAATCCCACCGATCAGGCTGCGTGGCAACAGTAGAGCTCGACCCGGCAGCCGTGGACTACACTGTGGAATACTCTCGACCCAGCCAGGGGAGTGACTGCCTCGGGTGACCGGTGGTCCCGTCGAGTCCAGCGCGAGCGGTGGGCGCAAGGCATAGCGGCAGAGCCTCTCCCGCCCCTCGCGATCGTTCTCGTGGATCCGGACGCCTGCGTGGAGCGAGAAGCCGTCGAGGAAGGCGCCATGCCGACTGGGCCGGAGATCGTCCGGGAACCGCTACCGCCGGTCCACCTGGAGGGCGGCCAGCGCGTCGGCCTCGGATTCGAGGTCCTCGTAGCCGACAAGGGCCGGCCCTTGCCGTGGCGCGATCGCGGCGGCGACCGCCGCCAGCCCCAGGATGAGGACCGCCGCGAGCCGGGCGGCCCTCACCGCCGCGTTGCCTCCGGGTGAACTGCCACGAACAGCCTGTCGAGCGCGCGCACCAGGCGCGGCCCTGGCCGGAGGGCGTCGTCGTCGTCGAGCTTCACCAGCCGCCCACGCCGCGCTGCGGGGATGGCCGAGAGGTGTCCCTCGCCGCCCGCGTGCTCGAGGTAGGCGGCGTCGATGACCACGTCGGGGTCGTCGGCCAGCGCCTTCTCGAGCGGGTACACCGGCCAGGGGCGCGTCCCCTTCACGACGTTCTCGGCGCCCGCGATGCGGAGCAGCTCGTCCGGATAGCTGCCCGGGCCAGCCACCACGAGCGGCTCGCGCCCGACCACGAAGAGCGCGCGAGGGCGCCGCAGCCCAGCCGTGCGTGCACGCACCCGGCCGATCGCGTTCTCGAGCGACCCGGCGAGCCGCTCGCCCGCGGCCGCGTCGCCGAGAGCGCGCCCGACGACCCGCGCGGTGGAGACGACGTCCTCCACCCCCACCACGGGCAGCGCGAGCACGGGCACGCCCAGCTCGGCCACCTTGCGCATTGTCGGGAAGGCACCTCCATCGGTCACCCACAGCGCGAGGTCCGGCCTGAGCGCCACGACAGCCTCTGGGCTCGGGTCGAGGAAGCCGCCGACGCTGGGGAGCCCCTTCACCTCGGGGGCGGTGTCGTAGCGGGTCACGCCCACGATGCGCCTGGCCTGGCCGAGCGCCACCACGACGTCCGTCGCGCTCGGCGCGAGCGACACGATGCGCCGGGGAACGGCGGGCGGCCTCGGCCCGAGCCACTCCACGCCGCCCCTGGCCACCCCAGGGCCGCTGTCGGGCCAGCCGGCGTCGAGCGCCCGGGCAGTTCCGGGGGAGAGCAGCACGGCGGCGAGTCCAACGGCGGCGGTGGCGATCAGGGGCGACATGTGAGGTCGGCGACGAAGGCGTTTCCGTTGGAGTCCGGCGAGCAGAGCTGGGCCGTCGAGAGCTGGTCGGTCGCGGGATCATAGCGGACCACGTCGCCCGTGTCGGTGGCGCCGGCATGGATCGCGCCGCCGCAGCTCGTGATCGGCGAGAGCACGCGCTCCGCGGCGATCGCCGCCTTGGCCACGGGCGGCTCGGCCGCGAGGGACACCGGGACGATGGCCATGCCGAGCTTGGCCTTGGTCCCGAAGTAGTCGAAGTAGCCGCAGGCGACATGGAGGGTGTCGCCGAGGAGGACGAGGGCGCCTGGATTCCTGCAGGCGTCGCCCAGCGAGATGGCGAGCGGGCCCGAGGCGCCCTGGACCAGGGAGTCGGTCGCGAGGTCCAGCGCCGCGAGCCGCCCCTCGCCCGCAGGCTGGAAGCCGTTGGCGCGGTCCAGGTTCTGGAGCGTGACGTAGAGCCGCGAGCCCACCCGGAGGAGGCGGAAGGGCGTGGGGCCGGTCGCGGTCGAGGCCAGCGACGGGGGGAGCGCGATGCGCTGCAAGAACTGGCCACAGCCGGTCGGAACGCACAGGCCATTCACGCAGGCGCTGCCGGAGTGGGAGGAGCAGTCATTGCCGGGGGCGCAGGCGGGGGGCGCCGCCGTGCACTGCGAGACGTCCACCACCGCGATCGCGTCTGCGCCGTTCAGCGCCACGTAGGCCTTGCCGTTCGCGAGCGCGATGCCCGCCGGGCCGGTGAAGGCGTCGGCGCCCGCGGGGTCGAGGTGGATCGCTGCGATCACCGCGCCCGAGGAGGCGTCCACGACGTCGAGGTTCCCGAGCGCGGCGTTCGAGACGTAGAGGAGCCCTTCGCCCGCGGCCACGTACTCCAGATCGGGGAAGGCGCTGGCCGCGTCGATGGTGAACGTCCTCGAGACGCCGACCGGGCTCGGGGCGGGGAGGTCGAAGCGCAGCTCCGAGAGCGTCCCGCCGAGGGAGTTGGCGGAGTAGAGCCGATCGCCCAGCCAGGCGAGCGAGACCGGCCGCGTACCCACGGTCTCGGCGGTTCCGGCCGCCCCGAGGCCGACGGCCTCGACGATCTGGTTCGTGTTGG
>Ga0214473_10009146_pt1 | contig 11727 bp, 9 predicted proteins | sample RVTome_7_FD_203509 | JGI IMG/M metagenome (GOLD analysis project Ga0214473, IMG submission 203509) | Soil microbial communities from uranium-contaminated site in the Upper Colorado River Basin, Wyoming, United States - RVT98D197 | ecosystem: Environmental > Terrestrial > Soil > Contaminated >...
CGGCAAGCCTCCACGCATGCCGGCAGAAGACCCACCGCCAGCCTCTCTTCGCAGAAATTACACTTCTCCACCACCCCCTTCGTCCGGGTCGGGAAGTTGGGGGTGATTTTCTTTATGAAAGGACGGGGGTCCCGAAAGTTCATGGACCTGGCCCCGAAGGGACATCCGGCCACACAGAACCGGCACCCGATGCAGCGATGGTAATCCATCATGACGATGCCGTCTGCTCTCTTGAAGGTCGCCTTCGTTGGGCACACTCTCACGCAAGGAGGGTTGTCGCAATGGTTGCAGAGGACAATCACCGGCCTTTCTTGAATTCCCCCACCGATATATTTGTTTTCCTGGTCCCGGAAAGTATCCCCATAGGGTTCATTCCATATCCACTTGATCTCGTCCTTGGAATTTCCAAAATCAAGGACATTGTGGATGGTGTGACAGGCATCGATGCAGTCCCGGCAACCTTCCGGGCACTTTTTCTTCAGGTTGATGACCATCGCCCATCTCCTGGCCTTCAGAGCCTCGGGGGCCTGCATGATTTTCGGCCCTTCCGCGCCGGCGAGGGCGTCCCATACGGGCTTTGTCCCAATCCCCAACAGGGACAGCCCGGCGATTTTCAGGAATGTCCTCCGGGTACTCTTCATCCCTTCAGCTCCTGGGGGACAACATGGCAACTCCAGCATGCCGGCTTGACGCCCTCGTAGGTATGGCACCGATCACAGAATTGATCCTTGTTCGAGTGGCAATGCAGGCACGTGCTGGAAAGGCTCATCCGGTATTTCTTTCCGTCGGAAGCGACATAAACCGACTCTCCCTCACGGACCACCGCCTGCCTCCAGGTATCCAGCAGCTCCATGTGGTTGGCTTTCATGTAGGCCGTCGGCTCCAGGCAGCGCTTTTCCGAAAGCTTCTGGATTACCGGCGTGTCGACCTTGATCTCCGGAGGGGATGCGGATTTCCCCCCGCTGAGCCAGATCGGAGCAGTCAAGAAAACGATAAAGAGGGCCAAGCCGGTGAAGATCTTTCCGGCGTCATAGATCCTCATGCTCCCCCCATTCCTTCCAGAGGCTCTCCGCGCAGATCTGTGGTCCTTTCTTTCTCCCCCCTCATCACCAGGGCATTGCCCACCAGCTCATGAACTCCCGTGACTCCAACGCCCGGAACCCAGTATTCGAAGAGGGGCGGAAGGGTGGCCCGGTCGATCGCACAGATGCAGGCCACCCGGTTTACTCCGTGTCTCTCATGAACATATTTGACGGCGTTGGCCCGGGGAAGTCCTCCCCGAAGCCGCATCTCCATGTTTTCGTCGGTTCCCAGGCCGGCCCCTCCCCCGCAGCAGAAGGTCTGTTCCCGGATGGTATTCTCCGGCATCTCATAAAAATGGTGGCACACGTTCTGGATGACGTAGCGGGGCTCTTCGAAAAGGCCCATGGCCCGCGAAGGGTTGCAGGAGTCATGAAAGGTCATCTTCAGATGATCATTGCGCCCGGGGTTCAGCTTTAACCGGTTGTGCCGGATCAGGTCGGCCGTAAACTCCGTGATATGAACCATCTTGGTGGATCTGGCATTCCCAAATCGGGTACCCGTGATCGGCGAGACCGGCTCTTCCAGAAAATCGGCCGGGCCGTTCATAGTATCCATGTACTGGTGCAGGACGCGCCACATGTGGCCGCATTCTCCTCCGAGAATCCACTTCACGCCCAACCGCTTCGCCTCGGCGTAGATCTTGGCATTCAGTCTCTTGATCATCTCGTGGGAAGTGAAGAGGCCGAAATTTCCCCCCTCCGAAGCATAGGTGGACCAGGTGTAATCGAGACCGATCTCGTGGAAGAGCATGAGATAACCCATGCAGGTGAATGTTCCCGGGTCCGCGAAGAAATCTCCCGAAGGGGCGACAAAGAGAACCTCAGCCCCCTTCCGGTTGATGGGGAACTCCACTTTGATTCCCGTTCGATCCTCGACATCCCCGGCCAAAAATTCCAGCGAGTCCTTAACCCCGTGGGGTTGTATGCCCAGGTGATTTCCCGTCCGAAAACAATTCGCCGCCGGCTCGATAACCCAGTTGATGTTGCAGCCTACCAGGTTGAGGAGCTCCCGGCCCAGCATGGTAATTTCAGCCTGATCGATCCCGTAGGGGCAGAAGACCGAACAGCGGCGGCATTCCGTGCACTGGTAAAAATAATAGAACCACTCCTTCAGTACGCCGGGGGTGAGCTCTCGGGCGCCGGCCAGCTTGCCCAGAAGCTTTCCGGATGCCGTGAAATACCTCCGGTAGACCGACCGCAGGAGCTCGGCGCGCAGGACGGGCATGTTCTTCGGGTCTCCGGAGCCGATGAAGAAATGGCATTTATCCGCGCAGGCCCCACAGCGGACGCAGATATCCAGGAAAAGCCGGAAGGAACGGTATTTGTTCAAGCGCTCCCTGAACCCTTCCAGGATGATCTCTTTCCAGTTCTCCGGGAGCTTCCAGTCCTCATCCGTCGGCTGCCATTCCCTGGGGTTCGGCAGGCCAAGGGATTTAAGATTCTTGGGGGCTGCGCCGTAGCACCAGGTGCCCGGCCGGAACGTAACCGGGGTATCCATCCATCCTTTTCCAGGAGGTTGGTAGCTGATTTTCAGCAGCTCATTGGATTTGGGGGCTTTCGCCGGGGACACCTTTACTCCTTTTCCACGGGCAATCCGGCCGCCTTCATCTTTTCCCGAAACTCATCCTCGTACTCCCCATAGCTGTGCACCTTGACGGGGTAGTTCCAGGGGTTGATGTGTCGGCGCCTGCGGCTGTCATTGGCCAAGTTTCTCGTGGGGCTGAGGAAAACTCCCCCCATGTGCATCAGTTTGCTCATGGGAAAATAAGCCAGGAGCACGCTGACCAGGAAAAGATGGACGTAAAAAGAAAGCCCGACCCCTTCCGGGACGACCGGATGAAAGCGTATCCAGCCGAGGGAAAGCTCCTTCACTCCCAAAAGATCCACCCTGTAAAAGTAACGAGTAAGAATCCCGGACAAGGCGACGCCCAGAATTAGAAGGAGGGGAAAGTAGTCCGCGGGAAGGGAGATGTAACGCATCTGCGGGATGACCACCCGTCGCAAGAAGAGGTAGGAAACACCGAGCAAAACGGCGGCGTCGGTAAGATAGAGAGTGGGCACCCCGGTTTCAAAAAGCCCGTCAAGGCTGGCCAGCATATTCACGGGCAAAGGGACCGGCTCGAAGAAAAAACGCAAGTGTCTGAGGACGATCAAGAGAAAGGACCAATGAAAAATCAGCCCGGCCAGCCAGAGCCACTTCGCTCCCCCATATAGAGGCCTTTCCCCCCTTAATTCCACCTTGGTGTTCCGGAAAAGAGAACGGAAGAGGAGGACCTCTAAGGCCATCCGGCCGACGACGCCGGCTGTATTGTGCGGGCTTTCCAGGAGATCGGCCTTGATCCACGGAAGGGATTTCTGCTGCCCGCAGGTCGTGGGGATACGGAAAGGGACCGGCGTCCCGGCCCATTCCAAGACGCGATAGACCGCGCCAACCAGGAAGAAGGCAAATGCGGCATAGGGAATGACAACTCCAAAGATCGTATATAGCCCGGCGAGGCCAACTCCGAGGACGGCGATCAAAACCAGGATGGCGACCGCCAGAAGGGAAAATCCCAGATTCATGTTCTTTTCTCCCTCCTCATTCCTCTGAATCTTTATTGCTTATTGGAACACCGGAGGCCCCTCCCCTTCTTACCCCATTCCTTTGAATCCTTTCCATCACCTCCAAAGACCGGTTCCGCAGTTCCTCCAACCTGATTTCATAAATCTTCTCCCGGCATTTCATGTAATGGTCAAAGGCGAGGAGGGTAAGCCGGTCGACGCGGGTTTCAATTTCCGACAGCTCTTCAGCAACCCGCGTCCCCTGGATCTCTCCTTTCAATTCTTCCTTGATGATCCCTTTCAAAAAGGGAATGAAAGACAGCGCCTCAGAGGGGGAAAAACTCTGGACGGCCTGAATCCGCATTATCGAATCGAGATCATTCGCAACCTTTCCCGTTTTCATCTCGCCGACGAGTTCCGCATACAGACCCTCGATTCCCTGGAGGATCGTGGAACCCACCGGGTTGGCAAACGGGTCTTTTTGTTCCTTGATAAATTTCTGGCTGTTGGCGGGGTAGGTATTAACGATTCGGTCAAACCATTTTTGTACGATGGCCGATCGGTTCTGCGCCAGAAGATCTTTTAGGCCCAAGGCAAAAAATACTCCTCATTCTCCCTTCGGGAAACGTTGACCGAAACGAATCAAGCGGCTTCCCATACGCAAAGGCGGGGAATATCCCCGCCTCCATGGCCCAGCCGGTTTCGATTCTCAGACGCAACCCGTAGGCTTTGATAAACCGGCCAGTTTGCAGGCGCCTTTGGCCGGTCCTGAAGGAAATAGCTGGTAGATCTTCTTCAGGTCAAACCCGGTTTCCTTGCAAAGTTTACGGATCATCGGGGCGATGCCGAACTGCTGGAAATAATTTCTCAGGTAGTTGATCACTTTCCAGTGTTCTTCCGTCAAGGGCCCTTCGATTCCTTCCTCTTTCGCATAGGCCTTGGCAAAATCCTCGTTCCATTTGTCCAGCTGCTGCAGGAAACCATCTTCATCCACGTCGTAAGTCTTCCCGGCCAACTCGATTGCGGGCATCCTTGAATCCTCCTTAAAAGATTTTGTAACCGTATTCCAAACTAATTTTCTTCACCCTTTCATTTTGCACTTTGCAATTTTCATTTTTCAATCCGCTTTTGGGTGTCTTCTCAAACGGCCATCAGCCGGGGAATCTCCCGGGCACGGTACAGCACTGCCCTGGCCACAAGCGCGTCCGCCCAGCCCTCGGTTCCCAGAGCGTGGAGGTGGGAGTAGGTGGCCAATACATTCTTGCGGCAGAGGCCGTCCCTGGCCCTATCGATGCCCACGCCCCGCTTCACCCGGCAGGCAAAGTAAACTTCACCCTCTCCCAGCGAGAGAATGCTCGAGTAGTGAAACTCATGGCCTTTCAACATCCTCCCCACCGTAAAAAAGGGGTTCTCCTTTTCCACTTCCAGCAGGGTGTACCCGTGCCCTTGCGGGCGTTTCTCCATCCGGAAGGCGACCGGCAAAGCTCCCACCATGGGATAACTGCGCCCATCGACTGTCAGGCTTTCCCCCAGGTACATGAACCCCCCGCATTCCGCGTAGACGGGCAGCCCATTTTCTACCGCTTCCCGCAGCGAATTGCGGAAACCGACATTTTCAGCCAGGGGCCGGACGTGAGTTTCCGGGAAACCTCCACCGATGTAAAGCGCATCCACCGGAGGAAGCTCTCTCTCCTGGATTGCGCTCACTTCCACCACTCTCGCCCCCGCGTCCGAAAGCCCCTGCAAATTCTCGGGATAATAAAACTGGAATGCTGAATCTTTGATCACTCCGATCGTGGGCCGCCCCGCGATTTTTTCATTTCTCCCTCTCAGGGGATTCACTTCTTCCATACACGGCCGGAAGGGAGGGGCCCCTTCGGCGATCTCCCAGAGACGGGATAAGTCCAGGTATCTTTCGCCAATCTCCAGCACCCTGGCTAACACCTTCTCCACCCCCGAATGTTCCTGCGGCGGGGTCAACCCCAGGTGTCTTTCCGGAAACGGAAAATCTTCCAGGCGCGGCACAGCGCCCAGGATGGGAAGATTGCACGATTGCTCGACGGCGATTTGCAGAATCTTCTCGTGGCGACTGCCGGCGACACGGTTCAGGATTACGCCCTTGATGGCCACCTGCGGGTCTAACCGCTGGCATCCCAGAATCATCGCGGCCGCTGTCCGGGTCACTTTGTCGCAGTCGATCACCAGGACGACCGGTGCCCGGAGGAGTTTGGCCAGTTCAGCCGTGCTGTGGCTCCCCTCGACATCCATGCCGTCATAAAGGCCCCGATTTCCCTCGACCAGCGAGAGGGAACCCGGGGTGCTCTTCTGGAAGAAAGACCGAAGGACCCGCTGGCGCCCCATCAGAAAGGTATCCAGGTTGTAGCAGGATTGTCCGGCTGCGAGGGAAAGCCAGGCGGCATCGATGTAATCCGGCCCCTTCTTGAAAGGAACCACTTTTCGGCCGCGCTTCTTCCACGCCGCGGCCATGCTGAGGGAGACGGTCGTTTTCCCCGCCCCCCCGCGCAGCGCAGCCACAACGAGCCGAGGACAACAACCGGTCATTCTTTCCCAGCGATCTTCAAGAAGGTGGCTCCTCCGTAGGAGGTATATTCCAATTTTCCTTCGTTGACCAGCTCGGTGATCAGCTTCTTGATTGCGGCTGGCTCGGCCTCGATCCCCCTGGATCTGGCAATGTCCCTGGCCGAGAGCATTCTCTTCGTATTCGTCACCAGGTCCATGATCTGTTTTTTCAGCTCTTCGCTCACTTCTCACCCCCATTTAAATTGAGCGGTCGACCGGAACGTGTCCGTGGCCAACGAAAAATCATCGATATGCTTATCGGTAAACTCTATGCCGGTCAGGGTGAAAAACCTTTCCCATCCGATGCGGTTGATCCACTCGCCCACTCGCTCATGCTGGCGGGCATGCCTGGCGTAAATCTCCACGATATTCTTGACCGCGCTCACCACCTCCGGCCATCGGGGGGGGTTATTCGGAAGGAACGGGATCGCCAGCTTGGAAAACATGGGAGGAGTCCGGGCGTTGGAAACTTTGCCCCCGACCCAGATGGATATCCCGTCATTTTCCGGGTCCGCAATGGGCAGGGCCGGACATACCGTGTAGCAGTTGCCGCAGTACATACACTTATTTTCATTGATGACCACGCTCTTGGTCTTCGGGTCCGGCCGGATCGCTCCGGTGGGACAGGACGCCACCGTGGTGGGAATCTCGCAAATATTCATCACCCGGGCATGATCCGGCTTGGGCACCGTGCGATGGATTCCCAGGATGGCGATGTCCGAGCAGTGCACGGCCCCGCACATGTTCAGGCAGCAGGCCAAGGCGATGCGTACTTGCGAGGGCAGCTTCATGGTAACGAAATAGTCGTAGAGCTCGTCCATGACCGCCTTCACCGGACCGGAGGCGTCCGTAGCCGGCGTGTGGCAATGAACCCAGCCCTGGGTGTGCACGATGTTGGTGATCGAATGCCCCGTTCCGCCGACGGGATAGTCTTTGCTTTTCAGTTCGGCCATTAAGGGTTCGACCTTGCGCGGGTCGGAAAGGAGAAATTCGATGTTGTGGCGGCTGGTGAAACGCAGATACCCGTCGCAGTACTTGTCGGCGAGCTCGCAGATTTCGCGGATATGATCCGTGCTCAGGAGCCGCGGCGATCCGGCCCGCACGGTGTAAAGCTCCTCGCCGGATTCTCCCACGTGCTTGAGCAGGCCCGGTTTGAGAATTTCATGGTATTTCCACTTCCCATAATTTTTCTGGATCACCGGCGGAAGGTATTTTTTGTAATCGGGAGGGCCGATATCCGTCTTTCCCATCTCACTTTACCTCCTTTTTGATCTCTTCGGGCCAGAAGAACACATACGGGTTGGCCCGCGGGGTCTTGACCATCTGCGGAACAGCCGGCAGGCCCACGGCCCGCAAGAAAGTCCGCATCCCCAGGCGCTTGATCAGCTCCCCGACTCTCTCCCTCATCTTCCCGTTTTCGTCCCACCAGTCCATAATCTTGGCAAGCAGGTCCTTCAATTCCTGATAGGGGGGCTCCATTTTCATGAAGGGGACGATCACCCAGGAAAGGAGCGCCCCTTCCACGATGGGAGCTTTGCCGCCGATCAGCAAGGTGGCTCCCTTTTCCTTCCCCTGGCGCAGCGCCTTCGGCATCATGTTGATGCAATGCATGCAGCGGGTGCAGTCGGCGTCCTCAATCTTCAACTCCTTCTGCTTCTCATCCCAGCTCATGCACTTCGTCGGGCAGAGGTCGGTGACTTCGGTCCGGATATCCAGGCCGGAGGCGGCATAGGTGCGGACTTCCTTCGGGTCGATCTGGATCTTCCCTTTCCAGGTGCCGATGATGGCAAAGTCCGAGCGGGCGATGGAAGCCACGCAGTCGTTGGCACAGGCGGAGACTTTAATCTTGAACTTGTAAGGGAACATGGGACGATGAATCTGATCCTGGAATTGCATGGTTAGGTTGTAGCAAATATCCAGGCTGTCGATACAGGCCCACTCGCAGCGGGCTGGCCCCACGCAGGCGCTCGGGGTGCGCATCGCCGAACCCGATCCGCCCAGGTCAAACCCGGCCTCGGAAAGGTCGTCAAAGCAGGACTGCAGGTGGTCCGTCGTAGTGCCCAGGAGGATGATGTCCCCGGTTGAGCCATGCAGGTTGGTCAGCCCGCTCCCGTGTTTATCCCAGATGTCGCAGAGATTCCGCAGGGCTTGGGTCGAGTAAAACCAGCCCGTCGGCTGATTGACTCGCAAGGTATGAAACATCTCAACGCCCGGGAACAGGTCCGGCCGGTCCGAGTACCTGCCGATTACCCCTCCACCATACCCTTTGACTCCCACAATCCCCCCGTGCTTCCAGTGCCCGATCTTATCCCCAAAGGACTTCTCGAGCTGGCGCAAGAGGTCTTTCGCCATCACTTTCTTCTGTGCGGCCTGCTTCATGTCTTTTACAAAGCTCGGCCATTTCCCCTTCTCCAGGTCGTCCAGAAGCGGGGTTTCTGTTTTCGCCATATCCCTTTCCTCCGTTCTTATTGAGAGCTGCACTCAACCAAATCGCTGGTGGTCTTCTTCGTATTATGCCCGGCCGACATCCGATCAAGGAGAAAAATGTTGAGCGGAAACCGCAATCATCAAAGCGAGAAAAGAAAAGACCATCCAAAATCTGGATGGCGATTGTTTTGGGCCAAATTTTATTATCCCTTACCGAAACTTTTGAAGTCAAGGATTTTTTGCGCTTCTTGGCGATATGCGGACTTGGGGGACAGCGTATGGGTGGGGAATGGCTTTTGGAAAGAGCGCCCCTGTTCGCCACAGGGGCGCCCGACAATTCCAGCTTCTATGCTGCGGCTGGAGCATGGGCCATTTTGGCAGACCTCCAGCGCAGGTAGATTTTCGTAATCTCGGCGGCAACGGAAGCCATGAATATGAACGGAATCATCAGCAGCCAATCGCTCAGGCTCAAGGCCACCGTATCAAAGAAGGGCTGCAGGAAGGGCACATACACCGCCGCCATAACAACGAGGGCCGAAGTTGCAACCGCCCAGAGCATCCATTTATTGGAGAAGACGCCGATGGTGAAAATCCCATAATGTTCCGACCGCGCGGTAAAAGCCCGCAGCAGTTCAGACATGCACAAGGTGACAAAGGCGATCGTCTGGGCCCGTTCCACCTGTTGCGGGTAGATCTGCAGGGCCCAGAAGTAGGCACCGAGTACGCCGGCGGTCATAACGACGGCCTGCACCGCCGTGCCGATCTGCATCTCCCAGTTGATCACCGGCTCCTTGGTAGGCCGAGGAGGGCGTTTCATGATGTCCGGCTCGCCTTTCTCCATGCCCAGAGCCAGGGCCGGTGCACCATCGGTGACCAGGTTCAGCATCAACAGTTGGACGGGTTTGAGGGGTAGCGGTACGCCGGCCAGCATGGCCAGAAAGATGATCAGAATCTCCCCGATGTTGCAGGAGATCAGGTAGAACACGAATTTCCGGATGTTGGAGTAGATGACCCGGCCTTCCTCAATGGCCGCCACGATGCTGGCAAAATTGTCATCGGTGAGGACCATGTCGGCCGTTTCCTTGGATACATCGGTGCCCGTTATCCCCATGGCCACGCCGATGTTCGCCCGCTTCAGGGCCGGCGCATCGTTGACCCCGTCCCCGGTCATCGCGACCACATGACCCCTGGCTTTAAAGGCATCGACGATCTTGGTCTTATGCAGGGGAGAAACCCGGCAACAGGCATCCACCTTATCGATGACGGCCGCCAGTTCCCCTTCGCTCATCTTATCCAGCTCCTGTCCGGTAAGGACCCGCCCGCCCGGGGATAACAGACCGATCTCTTTGGCGATGGCCTCCGCCGTGTCCTTGTAATCTCCGGTTACCATAACGCTCTTCAGGCCTGCGCCTTGAGCAACCTTTATGGCTTCTTTCACCTCCGGCCGCGCCGGGTCGATCATGCCCATGACCCCGATAAAAATGAGGGCCTTCTCTACGTTCTCACACGTACATTCCTGCGGGACACCATCCATTGGACGGTACGCCACCCCCAATACGCGAAGGGCCTGCCGGGCCATGTCCTGGTTCACCGCCAAAACTTCTTTCTTCTTCTCTTCCGAGAGAGGAACCGGCTTCCCATCCATGATGATCCGGTCGCAAAGGTCCAGCAGGATATCGGGCGCCCCCTTGACAAAGGCCACGGTGGAAGGACAATCAAAGCACAAATTGGCGCCATCGGTCTGCATCTGGTGGATGGTGGTCATCCGCTTTCTTTCCGAGTCAAAGGGGATCTCCTGCACCCGGCGGAGGACCTTCTCCGTCCGTTCTCGCCACAGGCCGGCTTTGGCTGCGGCTACGACCATGGCCCCTTCGGTCGGGTCTCCCACCATGCGCCAGGACTTGCCCTCCTTCTCTCCCCCGCCCTCTTCCAGTTTGGCGTCATTGCACAGGACGGCCGCATGCAGAAGAAGGGAGGCATTCGGGTCCTTGGCCGTGTCGAAAGGCTGTCCGTCTATGGAGAACTCCCCGATCGGACTGTATCCTTCCCCGGAAATTTTGAACCTCTTGCCCCCGGCCCACGCCTGAACAACCGTCATTTCGTTCTGGGTGAGCGTCCCCGTCTTATCCGAACAGATCACGGTGGCGCAACCCAGAGTTTCCACGGCCGGCAGCTTGCGAATCAGGGCGTGGCGCCGGATCATCGACTGCATCCCCAGGGCCAGGCAGATCGTGACCACCGCCGGCAAACCTTCCGGAACCGCAGCGATGGCCAGGCTCACGGCAGTCATGAAAAGTTCGATGATATCTTTCTTCTCCGCCTGGAGGTAGGCCATGAATCCCTGACTGATAATCGTTCCGAAATGGGTATCCCGGATCAGGCCATAGACGAAGATAACCCCGCAGACCGCCAGGCAGATGATGCCCAGCGTCTTGGCCAGCTGATCCAGCTTCTGCTGCAGCGGGGTTGCCTCTTCTTCATAGGACTGGAGCATTTCGGCGATCATGCCGATCTGGGTATGCATCCCGGTACCGGTAACCATTCCTTTTCCCCGCCCGTAGGTCACCATGGTGCTCATGAAGGCGGAGTTCTTCCGGTCGCCGATGGGGATCTCCTTATCCAGTACGACCCCGGCCACCTTCTCCACCGGCACGGATTCCCCGGTCAGCGAGGCTTCTTCCACCTTCAGGTTCACGCTCTCCACCAGACGCATATCCGCGGGAATATAATTCCCCGCTTCTACCAGGACAATGTCGCCCAGCACCAGTTCCCGGGAGGGAATCGTCGTCTGGTGCCCGTCCCGGATAACCTGGGCATTGGGAGCGGCCATCTTCTTCAGAGCGGCCAGGGCCTGGTCGGCCTTGGATTCCTGAACGACGCCCACGACTGCATTCAAGACCACGATAACCATGATCGCAGTGGCATCGATGATCTCCCCCAGAAGCAAGGAGACCACTGCAGCGATGATCAGGATGATCACCAGGAAGTTGTTAAACTGGGCCAAGAGCAACTGCAAGAAACCCGGCCGAGGGCGTTCCGTCAACTCATTGGGGCCATGCTTCCGCAGCCGGGACTGGGCTTCCGGTTGGGTAAGCCA
>Ga0214473_10009147_pt1 | contig 11726 bp, 12 predicted proteins | sample RVTome_7_FD_203509 | JGI IMG/M metagenome (GOLD analysis project Ga0214473, IMG submission 203509) | Soil microbial communities from uranium-contaminated site in the Upper Colorado River Basin, Wyoming, United States - RVT98D197 | ecosystem: Environmental > Terrestrial > Soil > Contaminated >...
AGAAAAGTCGACATGGCCTGGCGTGTCGATCAAATTGAGAACATACTCCTCTCCGTCTTGAGCATGATAGGGAAGGGCAATTGCCTGACTCTTGATGGTGATCCCCCGCTCGCGCTCGATGTCCATATTATCCAGGATCTGATCCTTGAAGTTTCGCTCATTCACCAGGCCCGTATACTGAATGAAGCGGTCCGCAAGGGTCGATTTCCCGTGATCAATGTGTGCGATGATGCTGAAGTTACGTATGTTTTTCATCGATGTTTGTTTTAGAAATGCTGGCTCTTTCTCTAAGCAGTATTTAAGGAATAGAGGAACCTCTCAGAGAAGTTAAAAATTATTATAACCTATTTTAAACGATTTTCCCTTTCTGTTATCCTGAGGAGGCTGTCCTGAGCGCAGTCGAAGGCAGCGGTAGCGTATTGAGTCAAAAGTCCTTTCACTTTGATTGTCATTCCGGGCTTGACCCGGAATCCAGTCTTTTCCTGGATTCCCGCCTTTTCGGGAATGACGGCTTCGGAATTAATGTAAGAAGTGTTAGACGCACTACACCAGCGACTGAAGAATCTTGCAGTACTTTCACCGCAAATCGTTTTCACGAAGGTTGGGAGACAAATGAATGTATGTAGTTAAACGTGCAGCCTGAGACCTGCCTTTCATCCGCCTACGCAGGAGACCACGGCCTTGGCCGTGGAGGAATGCGTTAATGCGCGATATACAATTTCAGCGATCAATCTATCATGCTTCAGCGGATTTCGCTCACCGGCGGGTGACCCACCGAAGCCTTGGCGTAGGTGGGTATGGTTTTGAGGGACCACGGGCTTACCCGTGGGGCTCCATTACGAGAAGTTGAAAGAAGATTTATTTTTTTCCCTTTGCTGTAGAACAAGGAAGGTTGACTTAGAAACTGCATGTCAATTTTAAGTCAACCTTACTTGACTTATCGGAAATGGAAGAATTGGAAGGTTTCTCATCACGTTTTATCTTTTTTGGCAGGAAATCCTGTCCAAACCACTTTTGTATTTGAGCTTTTATCTAAAAAAGAACAGAGCTGAATATTATGATTTGCTGATGAAAGTACGCTTAAAAGGAGCATGGGAAGATTGGATAACATTTTTTCTTAAAGGTATTAGTGAAACCTCAGAAGAAGCAGCGAAGACTGCCAGAGAGGTCATCCAATTAAAGGAAGATTTGTTAACAAGACTTCATAAAAATTCTATCTCAAGTGTTTATAGTGTTAAACTCATAGACCTGTTTTTTCAAACTCCATTAGTGAATGTTAAAGAGGTTTCTGAAAAATTGAATATTTCAAAAGAGGCGGCGAATGAATTGGTTAAGAAATTTGAGAAGGTAGGTGTATTAAAAGAAATAACGGGCAAACAAAGATATAAGAAATATAGCTTTAAGGAATATATCGAGATTATAGCAAGGGGGACAAAGGATAAATCATAAAGAGAAGTTGAAGGTAGTGTCCTAATTTAGATTTCAGAATTAACTATTTCCCTTGTTTGCACTTGGGTTATTTTTTGACCCATGATGCACTACTTTCAAGTTTTTCGGTGTGTACAAAAAAGAACCTTGACAAATAATTTTATCTGGGTCATTATAAAAACGATCTACTACCCTAAAAAGGTGGAAAGCGTTCTAATCTTTTCAGTTTAAATCAGAACCCTGCCTAAAACTAAATACCTCGGAAGGATAGGAGGTATAAAATGAAACCCGGAAAATATACTCCTTCTCAAATTGCTGACTGGTTCCTTTGCTCCGCCGATTTGGACGCAGGGGCAGGGATCACGCACTTAAAGCTTCAGAAATTGGTTTATTACGCTCAAGTTTGGTCGTTAGCATTCTTTGATCGCCCTCTCTTTGAAGAGGACATTGAAGCGTGGGCATTCGGGCCTGTTGTGCGCAGTCTATTCAGGAGATTTAAGGGAAGCGGATGGCAGAATTTAAAAAAACCGGCCAAATGTCCCACTTTTGATACTCAGACCGAAGAATTACTCAAGGAGATTAATCGCGTTTATGGTTGTTTCGATGCGAAATATCTTGAACGTTTGACCCATCAAGAGGAACCTTGGAAAAAAGCAAGAGTAGGGCTTGCCCCCGAAGAAGCTTCTGAAAATATAATCACTAAAGAAGAAATGAAAAAATTCTACAAAAAGCTTTATCAAGAAGCCAGTGACAAAGAAAAGCATACCGTCTAACGTAACGCAAATTCCAGAAAGCTATGTCTATTTATCGCCTATCGCAAAAGGAATTTTTGGGATTAGTTCTGAGGATAAAGATGACGAGAGACCATACCTTGCATTAAAATATTTTAGTCCTTCACATCAATGCTTCTCTGAATGGAGCAAGACAGAATTAAAAGCTTTCAGCTCTTTTACTGAGAAACTAAAAAAAGTGAATTGGCGTCAAGTTAGAGAATTGGGAGGATTTGGATATAAAGTTCATAAAGACAGAAACATATTGCCAGGGAAAGGGTCTGCCATTAAGGAGATAAGTCTTGATATTCCTCCCTCTGAATTAAGGATTACACAACGAGCAAGAATTCATGGGTTTAGGATGAACTCAGCTTTTTTTCTGGTATGGTTGGACAAAGATCACCAAATGTATCCAGAATAAATTTAGCACGCCTTTTTTCTATTCTGAAATTCACTCACAATTGCCGCCTTTACTGCCGCCCGTGGTGAATCAACAGGATCTTGGTGTAGCACAGCCAAAAAATTTTTAAAAGGTGTTTGATACTATTTATCAAACTTGAAGCCCATTCTCTTTGAAGCTAAAATAACTATTTCCACCAATTATAATATGGTCCAACAAAACAATATCCACAGTTTCGAGGGCGGTTTTTATGGCATTTGTTATTGTGCTATCATCCTGTGATGGCTGTAAAGTTCCTGCCGGATGATTATGCGCAATAATAACACCGCTCGCATGATTATATAGCGCCCGCTCCACAACCTTTCTCGGATAAACCACAGATCGATTAACCGTGCCAGTCTCGAATGTCTCGACAGCAATTAACTGATTCCGGTTGTCTAAGAAGAGCATTTTGAACTCCTCATCCACCGCACCTTTTAAAGACACTTTCAAATAATCGTAGACAACCTGCGGCGATGCGAGTAAATCTCTGTTATGTAATCCGTCCTTCGCGCAAAGAACCACGACATCCTTCAGAAAACTTAGAAACACTGCGGTGTGTATTGAAATACCCGAAATAGCCGTAAGATCTTTTTGGTCAGCGTTCAACACACCATTAATGGTCTTAAAGCGAGATAATAATTCCTTGGCGATAGGTTTTGTATCCTTGCGGGGAATTGCGTAAGACAACGCTAATTCCAGCACTTCATAATCCAGCCAGCCATTTATTCCTGACTTTTCGTACTTCTCCTTTATCCTCCGGTGATGCCCGATATAACTTGGCTTTCTCGTTTCAATCATTCTGCCCCTTTTAACTGATTACTGCACTTCTCCCAATCAGGCAAAAACGCGAACATAAGACCCTTAAACAACTTGCCATGATTCGGCACTTTCATATGCAAAAGTTCATGCAATACAACATAATCTATCAAATTCCTGCGCTTCTCAAGGAGCTCAGAATTAAATGTAAGACGTCCGCTCCCCGAAAGGGATGCCCATTTTGTCTTCATTGACCTTAAATGTATCTCTTTTGGCTCGACTTTAAGCCTAATCGCCCAATCCCACACAATGGATTTAAAATCTTTTGCCTCAATCTTGCTGTAATCCATCAAAACACCGTACATCGGCTATCTCCCGATTTTCAATATCTTATCCACAAGCCCGACTGCCTTATCTTTATCTATCGTCTTGAGAAGAATCTTATACAAACTCGCGGTCAACTCCCGCGCCTCTTTCGCGTTCTCCCGCCAGTGAGAGTTTTGGCTAAACGCGCCGTCAATCTGCACCGCTAACTGATCAGCATTTTCTATATCTTCTTTTTTAAGGATCCAATATACGGTAAATTTCTGCGCGTCAAAATTCTTCTCAGCCTGTTCTTTTTTAGCTTGATTAATCTCTTCGATAATCTTCTCCAGCCGAGTTAAAGCTTCCTGAGTAGAGACTTGACGGTCGTCATACAACTCGACAACCACCTCAGCCCGCTCTCCGATAGAAATCAGATAAGGTAGCGAATCTTCATTATCCAACACAAACTTCTCAATACTCTTTCGTAAGTTAATAACTTTTGTGTTATCCGAATCATCGTCCTTTTTTAATGCCTGCAACGTGTCTTCTTTAATCTCATAAATCTTATACGGCTTAGGTATGTCATAATTCTCAACCGCTTTACGGACAAGTATCTGAGTTTTTCGCATGAGCTCCTTATCCACCACAACCCTCTTGGAAAAAGCATTCTGGATAATCATATATAAGGACGATAGCTTCAGATACTTATCCATATAATCCCTGAGGTCTTTATCAGGCGAAATGATCTCATACAGTATCTCAAGCTGTTTGTAGAACTTATAAAAGGCTTCGCGCCTGTCTTTATCCGTAAAATACTCAACCGCTTGCTCAATCGCTTTATCATCTATCCTGCCTTGAATAAACCGCTCGTATTCTTTGGCGTTATTGATAATAATCGAAATAAAAGCTTCTTTTAACACGCCGATATTCTGAATAACGCTTCCGACCACATCCGAATCAAACGCCAATGCCTTCTCAAGCTTTTCAAATATCCCCACAAAATCGAGAACAAAACCGGACGGCTTTTTCAACCCTTCATCATCCTCATAAGGCCTGTTAACCCGGGCGATTGCCTGCAATAGCGTGTGATCCTTCATCGGCTTATCAAGGTACATGCAATAAAGAATGGGTGCGTCGTAACCGGTCAAAAGCTTATCCGTCACAATAAGAATTTTTGGAAGTGTTTCCTTCCTCGGGAAGGTCTTACCCTTAAGCCGTTTTTCTTCCTCTTCGGTTAAATAATATTGTGTAAGCATGTCTGTATCGTTATAACCTTTTGAATAAACAACGGTGGAGTATTCTGAAGGCAAATGCTTATCAAGCTCTTTCTTATATAGCGCGCATGCCTCGCGATCCACACCCACAAGAAAAGCCTTATAACCCATAGGCTCGACATTTTCACGATAATGATTGGCAACAAATTCAGCTACTTTTTGCACACGCTCATCGGACTTGAGAAAATTTCGCAAATTGACTGACCGCTCAAGCAGTTTATTAAGCTCATCAATGTCCGTCACGCCTTCCTGCTCCATAAACGCGTAAAATTCTTTCTCCAGCATCTCCTGAGGCACGCGAATCTCACTTGGCGCAAGCGCATAACGCAAAGGCACCGTTGTGCCGTCTTCTATGGATTCAGCGATCGTGTATTTATCAAGATATCCCTTTTCATCATCCTTGCCGAATACCTTAAATGTGCCTTTACCGTAAAGGATTTTGTCTATTGGTGTTCCGGTAAATCCGAAATAGGTCGCGTTAGGAAGCGCGGCCACTAAGTAATTTCCTAAGTCGCTACTTGTTGTTCTGTGGGCTTCGTCAACCAGAACGAAAATATTGTCCTGCTTATTAATATCTTTTTTCATGTGCTCAAACTTATGAATCATGGAAACAATAAGCCCGCGGTAATTTGAGGCAAGAAGTTTTTCCAAATCCTTCTTGGAGTCGGTAATCTCCATACCTTCGCCGTCTTTAAACCCGTAGGCATCAAGGTTGCGGAAAAGCTGGCTCTCAAGTTCGTTGCGGTCAACCAGCATAATAACGGTTGGTTTTTCAAAAAGTGGTTCTTTCAAAATCTTCTCAGCCGCCACAATCATGGTAAAGGTTTTGCCGGAACCTTGCGTGTGCCAGATAAGGCCGGTGCGTTTTACCTTATCCTTTGCCCGGTCAATAACCTTCTCAACAGCCCGGGTCTGGTGCTGACGCAAGATAATCTTAAAAAGAACGTCGTCCTTACGGAAAAAGACAATGTAATCCTTGAAAAATTTAAAATTCTCTCCTGGTCAAAAAACGTTTTAACCTTCTTCTCAAAATTGCCTTTTCCTGCCCCGTTGGAATATTTTCCTACGGGGTCAATGTCTTTCCAGTTAAAAAGCCCTTTCCGGTCTAAATTCCACGTCACCCCATAGTAAAAATCAAGCATATGCGTAACGTCAAAAATCTGATTGTGCGTCATAATTTCAGGCGTTTCGCGGTGATACCTACGGATCTGATCAACCCCTTCGGCAATGCCTTCTTTTTTATGCGCGCCTTTTGTCTCTACGATAATCACCGGAAGCCCGTTAATAAGCAGGATTACATCGCCCCGATTTGTGTAAGTGCCATTGGTATATTGCCACTCGTCCGTAACGTGGAATCTGTTATTTGTGACATTCTCAAAATCAATCAACTTGATATTGACCTCGCGCTTCTCTCGCTCATAATAAACACTCTTCTCACCTTTCAGATAACGTAAAACGTCGCTATTACCCTCAATGCTTGAACGGACGTTCTCCAAATCCTTGATGATACCATCCGCCTTTGCTTCATCAACAATGCCGGAATTAAGTTTCACAAGCTGTTCTTTAAGCAAATCGTAAAAGAAAAAGCCGGTTTCACCTCGGCGAAATTCTACCGCCTTATCACGGTTCACATACTCCCAACTGATCTCTTTCTCAGAGACGTACTTGATTAACGGATTTTGTACGGCGCTTTGTTCAGACATTTATTTCTCCAAAATCAATATCCTTAACCCGGACTTGGCCGGTCATGAGAAGTTGAAGCATAGATTTAAATAAATCCTTCAACATATCTTTCTTTGCTGTCTCGTGATCAATTTTATTATCAATATCTCCAAGAATATCAGCAACGTCTTTTTGTTCTTCAGTCGTTGGGAATGGTATAAACTGATCTTTTACATTCCCGTCAGTGACTGCTGGATAATTAGCTCCTCTCTCCAACTTGCCAAGACTTTCAATAAAACTATCGCGTTGTACACAATAATATAAATATCTACTTGATAATGTCGGAACACTACGAAGCACACAAAAAGCCGTTGAACATATCTCACCATCAAATTCATTTCCCGCATAAGCAATTCTTTTCAACGTAGGACGAACAGTAGCAAACAAAACATCATTAATCCTAACAATTTTTCTTGCTCTACTTGGAGCATCGGCGCCTTTATAAGTTGTGCTTCCGATGATCTTAAAACTCTCATTTGATATACTGGAAACATCAATATACTTAAATTGAACATCCGGAGTTTTTTTCATATCCTTTTGGCTAGTTTTTTCTAAAACATCTTTTAGTCTTTTCACCGTCCAGTTCTCCGGCATCAGGCCGATCTCCGTCTCCTTCAACTCCTCACCCCGCAAGCCATAGGTAAAAAGCCGGTGCATCAGCGACCGCTTAAGTTCTTTGGTTTTGGCGATAATTTTTTCTTGCTGTTCAATGGCTTGCTGAATTTTGGAGAGAACAAAGGCAATTTTTTGCTGTTCTATTTTAATAGGTTTTGGAAGTAAGAAAACACGGAGTCTAGACTGAGAAAGATTGGGTATTGTAGTCTTATTAGCCGTTCCTTCATAAAGCCCCAAATATAATAGTGCTGCCTCCATCCAATACATGTAAAATTTTGGGATAACATCATTTTGCAAACCTCTTAATCTATGTAGATGATTTTGATACAGGCATAAAGGTAATTGGTTTTTCCAAATGGCAGTTCTACCAATATCGCCACCTTCACACACGAGCAAATCATCATCTTTCAATACTAACTTTCTGACTTCTTCAGGAGAAAAATCCATCTCATCGACAGTAGTTATATCTATTCTTTCCCAAAAAACATTGGCAGTTCTTAAGAAAGGTTTGGGCGAAATTCCTTGTCGTGATTTGGGTGATAATTGTTTACCTTGTTGAATCTCGAAAATATCACCTAATTTGACAACACCCCAGTCTTGTGGGAGCAATCCAATTTCTGTCTCCTTGAACCCGTTTCCCGTTGATTCAGTTTTTGCCTTCATCTTATTAGAGAAACCCCTTATATCCAATCTTCTTTAATATGCCGTTAAGCTCTTTATCCGTCTTGGCACGATCTTGTTCGAGCTCAGTGAGTTCAACGAGTATCTCATCTACATCCCGATATTCTTCGTCCTGTCCGTTCCCGACATAGCGGGATGGGCTCAGATTGTAGTCATTTTTAGCTGCTTCGTCTTTGGCTATGATTTTGACGAACTTTTCTATGTCCTTCCAGCCATGAAACGCCTTGGCAATCTTTTGAATCTTGTCATCAGGAATAAAATTTTTCGGCCGCCCCTTTTCAAATTCAATCGAAGCGTTAATGAGCATGATTTTGTTTTTCTTTTCCTTGGGCTTATTCTTATTCAGGAAAAGCACTATGCCCGGCGCGGTGGTGTTATAAAAAAGGTTTTCGGGAAGTAAAAGCACCGCTTCAATCCAGTCGTTATCTACGAACTTCTTGCGGATCTCCTTTTCACGATTTGACCCCTGATTGCCTGAGCCGCGGGAAACCGCGCCTGTATCAAGAACAACTGCCGCGCGGCCATTATTGCCAAGCGACATAAACATATGCTGAACCCAGCCCCAATCCGCTGAACTTGCCGGAGGATAACCGCATTCAAAACGGTTAAATGTATCCCCTTCATAAAACTGCGTGTCGTAACCGTCCTGATTCCACATAGGATTGGCAACCACAAGGTCGAATTTTTTAAGCGCGCTTCCATCAAGAAATTTCGGGCTTACCAGCGTATCACCGATGGCAACATCACCCTCCATGTCGTGAATAAACATATTCATCTTAGCCATAGCATAGGTAACATGATTCTGTTCCTGCCCGTAAAGATGAAGCGGTTTTGAAATTTTCTTTTCTTTTTCTTTTAAAGCAAGCTGGCATTTAACAAGAAGCCCGCCAGAACCGCATGCAGGGTCATACACCTCCTGCCCCTGCTTCGGGTCAAGACAATACGCCATAACCCAGCCTACTTCTTTTGGCGTGTAAAACTCACCTGCGCTCTGGCCTTGGCCCTCAGCAAATTTCCGCAAAAGATATTCATACGCCCGGCCGAGTATATCCGGCTCAGCATCCTTTAATCCGACTCTATGACGGCTAATAACTTCAATAAGCTGGCTGATCTTGCCATCGTCAACAATCCTCTGCCCGCTCACCTTGGCGTTAAAGTCAACAATATCAATTACGCCCTGCAATTTTGGGTTTTCCTTGGCAATCGCGCGGATGGCGTTGGTTAATTCCTCTCCGATATTTTTCGTTTTTTTACGTATCTCAGGCCATGTTGAAGACCGGGGAATAAAAAAACGGACAAGCTTATGATCCTTTTGTGCTAAATCATGAGCGATCTTTTCATCTCCGAACTCATCGCTTAAACGTGTAAGCTCATCTTCAAAGACGTCGGAGATGCGCTTTACAAAAATAAGCGGCAAAATGTAGTCCTTGAATTTCGGTGCGTCCACCGCCCCGCGAATACTGCACGCCGCATCCCAAAGCCATGTTTCAAGAGTTTTTATATCAAGCATAATTGACCCCTAAATTTTATTTCCTTTTAAATGACTTAATATAAGCCTTCAAATCAATTGCAGGAACTGTTCCGAGTTGTTGAAGCTCAGAAAGCAAATTTAGAAAAAAGAATATCAATGATTCCTCTTTCGCGCTTCTTTCAAAAGAATATTTGTTTCCCCTGCATTTCTTAAACCAGAAAGATCCATCTTGAAGAGAGCAACCGAAATGTAAAAAATCGTCCTTCTTTGCTTTATCCAGATTATTTTTTAAGCTACCTGATAAATAACCATCTATCGTTAAAATGCCGGCAAGGGCAAAAAATGGCTTTTTCGGTTTCTCGATCCTGCCTCCAGCATGAACTATTGTTGCAGTTGTCCGCTTTAATATACGCACAGAATTTGCTTTCTTAGACGCATATTCGATATTTTTCTTATTTAAAGTCGGTTTGACCTCAATTACTGCATAAACACTTTCAGCTGGAATATATGTTGAGCCGTCCTGTTTTAAGATGAATGGCGAATAGTGCCGATCATAAATGACAATATCAATTTGATCGCTCACATTTCCTTCGTAATCAATAACAAAAGCACGATCTGCACGGTAGCGGCTTGGAAGATAGGATGCCAACATATTAATCCACTCGGCTTCAGACGCATCTCCTTTTGCTACCGGATGAGTTAAGATTTTCTTGTTAAGCGAAAGCTTTGACTTCATCTGCTTCTGCAGACCAAGAAAAATATCTCTAATATTGATTTTGCGTTTTGCTCTTACCATACAATGCTTTCCCAAGATTGTTGCCGTCTGCTTTGTCCAGCTTGCGAAGCAATAACTCGTTTCTCAGTATCCGTTAAATCATCGGAAATAATATTGTTTGTGTTCGCCGGATCTACGAAACGTGCTAATACAAGCCCGCTGGATAGATAATCAAGTACGGCTAAGAAATGATCCGCAAGTCCAGACCGTTTATATTTCAATGCTTCTATTACCGCAAGTTCAAGATAAAACGATGGAAAGTCTAACTTATGATTCTTACGCCAGATTTTCGTGAGAATTATTTCATTAACCCGTCCAGAGCTTTTAACAGTATTAATATGTGTATCCACATTTGTTTTTGTCCGCTCTTTATTTGATTTATTAACATAAAGCCAGTGATCTTCAGTATTTCCACCGAGATGAACAGCAGGCACCAAATCCACTTCAACGCTATTATGGACAACGTGAACTGAAACATTCTGTTTGCGCGCATTCGGGTATCCGTTTTGCGATATCCAACTATGCAACCCATCAAAAATTTCTTTAAGCGTGTTAGGTCTATTTGAATTTAGAGAAACAAAAATATCGACATCTGTTCTGCCGCGAATTGCAGTTCCTTTTGCATATGATCCTGAATAACTGCCTTTTCTCAAATACTGACCTGCCCATCGTTTGACAATCTGGTATACTGCATTGCCTGCATTAAAAGCGGCAGTACCTTCCCCGGTAACAACGCGATCTCTTGCAATTAAGTTTTGTAGATACTCATCAGATGTCATAATTAATCCTTAACGTTATATCTACTCTTTATAAACTCATCCAAATCCTCAGGCTTAATCTTCCACTGCCCTATCTTCACAGCACGAATCTGCTTTTCCCTGATAAGCTCACGCACTCTATACTCGGATAAACCCAGTTGTTTAGCAACTTCTTTTACTGTTAGATATCCTTTAAGTAACATAAGAAAAGCTCCATTTTGCACTATACAACATTATGCCACATAATACCACATTCAATTTATTGCAATTCAGACACTAAAAAGTCTGAGGTTAGGGGTGGAGAGGCGGTTTAGGGTGTAAAGAGCTTCTGCTGTCCTGGGTGGGGGCGTTGGTTAAAATTCTATGATTGGAAGGGATTGGGGTCAAAGCTACATTATACACTTTGCCGAGAACTGGTTGGGGAAAGACTGTTTTTGAAACTGTCACCTACCCCTTCCATGCTCCACAGAGTTAAAAATTAACTTCCGATTGACCACCAAGGGATAGCCAAGACTTTTGAATGTAGCCATTTGATAGACCCTCCTGCACGCAGATGACGTGTCAGGCATTGAAAGATGAATCAAGGTCAAAGGTGGTTTTAAATAATTTCTTCTCGGGAGCTATCTTCTCTTCCGATCACACAGGCATCTTGCTCAGTTATTTTAGGATAATCCATTTCCTTATTAAGTCATACGACTTTTTTCTTTCGTCAGGTGTTCTTTAATCCA
>Ga0214473_10009148_pt1 | contig 11726 bp, 10 predicted proteins | sample RVTome_7_FD_203509 | JGI IMG/M metagenome (GOLD analysis project Ga0214473, IMG submission 203509) | Soil microbial communities from uranium-contaminated site in the Upper Colorado River Basin, Wyoming, United States - RVT98D197 | ecosystem: Environmental > Terrestrial > Soil > Contaminated >...
GGGTGGGGTCGCAGTCAGCGCAGCCGAACTCCTCGCCCTTGTCCCAGTGCAGCTCGGTATCAGGCCCGCACGGCCCGGAGTTACCCACCGGCCCCCACCAGTTGGTCGGGTCAACCACGATCCGGCTTTCCGGAAGGCCGATCTCGTGCCGCCAGATGGCCGGGGCCTCGTCGTCGTCGGGATACACGGTGACCCAGAGACGGTCAGGCGGGATCTGGAGCATCTGGGTGAGGAACTCCCAGGCATACTCGATGGCCCCGCGCTTGAAGTAATCGCCGAACGAGAAGTTACCCGGCATCTCGAAGAACGTTGCGTGGAACGGCGTCCGGCCTACCTCGTCAATGTCATCCGCCCGAAATGACTTCTGGCAGGTCGCGACCCGAGGGTAGGCCGGGGGTACGATCCCGCGGAACCACGGCACGAATGGCTGCATCCCCGCGGAGGTGAACAGCGTGGTCTCGTCACCCGTAGGCTTCAGGGAGGCGCTGGGAAGCACCTTGTGATCGCGTTGCGCGAAGAAGTCCAGAAAGCTCTGCCGCAGTTGTCGGCTGACACTCATGCGTGCTTACCCTCGATAGCGATAGCGTCCGCCGGCGGCGGACGCACTGGCAAGACCTCCGACTCGAGACACGCGCATTATAGCAGACGCAGGGCCTGACTGCACCCGGCCCCAAGATACAGCCGCCCGGTCTGCCTCAGGCAGACCGGGCGGACGAGCTGCGCCGACCCCGGGTGCCGGGACTACTGCGTCCCCTGCACCGTTAGGTCATCCACCCAACCGTCCTCATCATAGTTGACGTTGTCGGCATAGACGGAGAACTTCAGCGCGAAGCTCGGGTTGTTGTTCGCGCCGGAGGGCGCCGACAGGTTGTAGGTGTGCCACTGCCCGTCGGCGTCCGGGTCGCTCTTGTTGATCTGCTTCAGCACGGCCCAGGTGCTGCCGTTGTACCACACGCACTGGAGGTACTCACCGGTCTCCGTAGTCGTTGCCAGTCGCATCTTCACGATGACGGTGATGTTGCTGTAGCCGGAGGTGGAGATGGTGCGGTACATCCCCTCGCTGCCACAGATGCGGATCAGGTACAGGCCCTACGACGCGCAAGTGCAGGCATCCGGACTCTCAATCAGCGTCCAGCCCGTGAGTCCGCTCGCGTCCCGCCTGAACATAACGCCTGCCGCCGCCCACGTCATTCCTAAATCGTCCTATCTTCTTGTATGTTAGTCCCCCCGCCCCTGGCGGAGGGCGCCCATCTGCGCGGCCTGGCTGTGGGCCGCCAACTTCCGAATGAAGACCCCAGGGATACCATCGGCCTCTGACGCCGCACTGGGCCTTCAAGTGCGTGCAGTGCCGCAAGGCCGGGGGCGTGGTCAGGAGGTACAAAGATGGAACCTATCGGCCGTTGGAGGCCGTGACGCGCGATCAGATGGCGGTGTATGTGGCGAGGGCGTTTGAGTTGGCGATGTAGCTGCAGGGGACTCGCGGACCGCGCGGCGTTTGACGCGAACGCCTTCGCTGGGTAGAATCGGGCGGCCTGGGAGGAAGGCAATGGCGGGTTGTCTCGACCAATCGCTCGTTGATGAGATTGTCCGGCGCGTGGTGGAGGTAGCGCACCCGGACCGCATTGTCCTGTTTGGGTCCCACGCGCGCGGGGAGGCGCGGGGGGGCTCAGACATTGATCTGCTCGTGGTGATGCCCGAGGTGATCTCGCGCCGCCAGGCGGTCCTGCAGATCCGTGAAGTGCTCGTACCGTTAGGGATCTCCGTGGACGTGCTCGTGGCCAGCGGCGCCGACTACGCGAAGTGGAGTGAAGCCCCCAGCACCACCCTCTATTGGGCAAAACGCGAGGGGGAGGTGCTCTATGAGGCCGCCGCGTAGCCTGCGCCAAGAGCAGGCGGCGCACGCCTGCGATGCGAGGGGCCGCTATGCTTTGCCCTGGGTCACTTTCATGCCGTACCGGTACAGGAAAGGTATCGTGTACACGCGTTTGCCGGCCGTGGCCTCAGATAGAAATCCTATAGCTACTAGGTTGTCGACTATTGGCTTCCATTCTTTTCCGAGCATGCCCTGCAGGGCTACCTCGCTATACTCGGCCTTCTTCCCCATGAACTTCTCAATGTCGGGCCACAGGTGAGGGAATTCGGCCCTCAGGTAATCGTCCCGCCTGCGCTCTGATAGCCGTGCGTGACCGTACTGGATCGCAGAGGCGCCGATGATCCACTCCGAGGTGCCCCGAGGATCTGCGGTACAAGCGTCCTGCTGTTGGCGCTTTGCCGCGATAAGGAGATCCAAAACATCACGAGGCGTCACCACGCCGCGTCCGTCCGCGCAACGATTGCATATCCATCGAAGGGTCGGGCTCTGCTTTGGCAGTCTGTAGACGGTCGGTGGGAAGACCCTGCTGAAGCACTGGGCGCGGTATTCGACACTGGCATTGCACTGGTCCCTATCGACCTGCAGGTAGTTAGCCAGGCCTGTGTTAGCGAACAGTCGCTTGACAATCACGTCACGTATCTGCTCAGGAGTCCAGCGTAGGGTGGCGGCCTCGCGCGCTCTAACGTGGGTCAACGCTGTAAACCCGTCCTTCGTCTGGACGACCTGTTCCAGGATGTCGTCTCTGAGGAAGACCTTGACCCGGATGGAGCCAGATGCGAAGTAGCCCATCGCTCGCAGCAATCCACGCAACGCCTTCCTCTCGGTCTCCGTACGCCGAGGGAATATCTCATCAAGCTTGTCAACCATTAGCCACAGCGACAGATCAGCTTTGGCGAGAACAGCTTCCAGTGATACCTTGATATCGTTCACATACTTTGGGAGTTCCTGCTGGGCACCGGAAGTCGCGGGTGCTCGCTCTGCAGGTTGGGGCGTGCCGAACAGGTCGAGCGTGAACTCCCCGGAATCTCCCGGAGGCGCGTACTTTACTGTAGGCCTGGGACTCCAGGAGCGCACGACATGGATGGCCCATTCGATGACCTGGCGTAGTGACCGACTGGTCGTTATCTCGGGTATGCGTGCCCGCTCGCAGGCACGGCGAAAGCGCTCGATCTCGCTGCCAGCGGCATGCAGGTACTGCTCATACCGCGGCCCCCTTATGAACTGCTCGTGTGCCAGCGATACCAGGTAGATGCACCAAAAGCTCACAAACTCCTCTTCTGATAGGCTCTCAAACTGGTCCTTGAAGGCGTGGAACACCGGATCACCATGGGCCTGGACGCCATGGGCAACGACGACCTTGCGCTGTGTGAGCATGTAGTCAGGCAGGAATTCGACAAATATCCGGAACAGGGCGCTCTTACCGGACCCCTTAGTTCCGGGGACTAGGTCAACGCGGTCGGCCAGCAGATCGGTTAGGGCCGACGTATCGACTCTCGCGTGCTGAAGCAGACCGTCCTCCTCGGCGACCGACGTCCCAAGCTCAAGATCCCTGAGCAGAGTGGCGAGGATCCAGTTCTGGTATGCCACAGATGACCTCCGTATCTGCTATGACGCGCAAATGGCACATGCGACTTCGGCAGCCCGGAACCGCGACACGTGCCTATCTAGGCTATCTACCATCTGTCGTCTACCTGATTGTGACACCAGTCAGCTTCCTCCGCAAGGTCGTTGAGTGCGGTCTGAATGGTATCCCGGTCGGCACTAGCGCGCGATTCGACGAGTCGCCACCATGCTCACCCTCCCACCACCCTCCTCCAACTGCTGCCGCGGGCTCGTAGCGATCATCCCGTTGCTCTCAGCGAGGGTGCTGAGGACCACATCGCTAGCGCGTTCTCACCCACGGAGCCATCGGCCCGCGCTGGGACCAAAGCGGATCAGATGATGGTGTACATTGCGGGCCCTCCACCTGCCTGGGCAGGACACCTCGCGCCCCTACAACCCTCCCTCCACCCCCCTCAGATACGTGATCCCCTCTCTCAGCTTCAGCTCATGGGGCAGGTTGCGGAAGTCCTCGATACTGATGAAGCCGGCATAGTCCATCGCCTTCAGCTTGGCGAGCATCCGCGGGAAGTTGTAGAGGCTGTCCGCGAGCGGGGCGCCGATCCATTCCCACTGCGTCGTGCCGAGCGCGTCGCGACCTCGCTCCACCGGCCGGTGGCCGCCCACGTGCACGTGCCCCACATATCCGCCGAGCAGTTCCAGCGCGAGCTCCGTGGTTTCATAGCCATCCGTCACCATGTTGTTCGGGTCGTAGATGGCGCAGACGCGATCCGGCTCGAACTCGGAGAGGATACGGTAGGCCAGCGCGGCGCTGACGTGGATGGTGCCGCCGTGGATCTCCAGCGCGAGCTTCACCCCCAGGCCCGCCACCGCGGCGAGGGCCTGGCCGTAGGCCTCCACGGTCTCGCGGAAGAGCAGATGGTAGTTGACCGTCTTGTCGTAGAGCCGCGGCGCGCCCACCCGGATGAACGGGGCGCCACAGGCCGCCGCGCCCTCGGCGAGGAGCTTCACCTGCGCGAGGTCATTCGCGGCGGCGTTGCTGGCGATCCCCGCGATGGCCAGGCCGTGATCGGCCGCGACCTGGTTCATGGTGGGCGCGTTGGCGAGGAAGCTGTCCGGTGTGAGGTCGTTCTTGTGGGCGCCCCAGTTGCTGTAGCCCGCGGCGCGCACCGCGTCAGAGACCCGACGGACGCGCCACTCGATGCCGTCGTAGCCGAGCTTCTGGAGCAGCGCGGCCTGCTCCACCAGGTCCAGATCGGGCAGCATCACGCTGGTTGCGGAGTATCGCATGTCTTCACCTCCTGAAGGATAAGTGCTGCTGGCCTGTACCACTGCCGCCGGAAAAACCCTCTCCGATAGGAAGGTGGCATAACACGATATGCAGAATCGTGCTACGCAGCACGCCGAGAGCAGGAGCAGGAACATGCACATCCCTGACGGTTACCTCGGTCCGCAGACCTACGCCCCGGCCTTCGCGGTGATGGGTGGCTTCTGGGCGATCGCCTCCGTGCGCCTCAAGCGCGCCTTGCGACTTCGCCAGGTGCCCCTGCTGGCCCTCGGCGCGGCCTTCAGCTTCGTCATCATGATGTTCAATGTGCCCATCCCCGGAGGTACGACGGGACATGCCGTGGGAGCGGTGCTGGTTGCGATCGTGCTCGGCCCCTGGGCGGCAAGCATCGCGGTGTCGCTGGCGCTCATCTTGCAGGCTCTCCTCTTCGGCGATGGTGGGATCACCGCCATCGGCGCGAACTGCCTCAACATGGGGGTCGTCATGCCGTTCGTGGGATGGGGGGTGTACCGCCTGGTTGCGGGCGCCTCTCCAGCGCACTCTGCGCGGCAGTGGTTGGGAGCGGCGGCTGGGGGCTATGTCGGGCTCAACGCGGCCGCGCTCTCTACCGCGATCATGTTCGGCCTCCAGCCCATGCTCGCGCGTGACGCGGCCGGCCGGGCCCTGTACTGTCCCTTCGGGCTGCACATCGCCGTCCCCGTGATGGCCCTCGAACACCTGTTGGTGTTTGGCTGGGTGGAGGCGGCCGCGACCGGCCTGGTAGTCGCCTACCTGCAGCGCGCCGCCCCGGAGATGCTGCCATACGCGGCCTCCCAGCAGGCGCGCTTCAGCCGTCGCGCGGTGGTGACGCGGTTGGCGATCGGCCTGGGAGTGCTGGTGCTGCTCACTCCGCTTGGGCTGTACCTGCCGAACGCGCTTCGCGCCGGATCGGCCTGGGGCGAATGGGGGAGCGAAGAAATCCGCGAAGAAGTGGCCAGAGAGACCGGTGGCCAGGGCTATGTCCCGGCCGGGCTGGAGCGAGCGGAAAAGGCGGGCTGGAAGGCGCCGCTCCCGGACTACGCTCTGCCTGGTCAGGCCTCGGCCTCCCTTGGCAAGCTGAGCTTCAGCTACATTCTTTCCGGCGCGATCGGCGTGGCGGGACTGGTGCTGCTCACCCTCGCCACGCGGCGCGCGTGGGCGCGAAAGGACGAAGGTGGAACTGCCGGGCTGGATGCGCACTCGGGCCAGACCTGAGCCCGTCTCCCTGCCGCGGACGCGTCGCCGCGCACGAGCAAGCTTCTTGCGCCGCGCCGTGGGCGGTTTCGCGCGCCTGTTGGAGGAGACGCTGGTGAATGAGCGCAGTGCCGAGGCCCCCGGTCTGCTTCAATCCCTCGACGCTCGTGCCAAGGCGCTGGGACTGGTCGGCCTGATCGTGATCGCCACGCTGCTGCAGCGGCCCGTCGCGCTGGGCCTGGCCTATGTCCTCAGCCTGCTGCTAGGCTTTGCCTCCCGCCTTCCCGCCCGGCGGCTGGCGCGCGTGTGGCTGACCGTGCCGCTCTTCTCGGCCGCCATCATCGCCCCGGCCACCCTCAACGTGATCACGCCGGGGCCAGCCTTGCTGGTGCTCTGGCACCCCGCTCACCACCATCTCGGTCCCTGGGCGCTACCGCCGGCGGTCACCATCACCACCTCGGGACTCGTCGTGGCCGGGCGGTTCCTGCTCCGCGTCGGCGTATGCGTGACCCTGGCCCTCCTGCTGGCGGCCACCACGCGACCGGATCGCCTTCTCCGCGGGTTGCGCGCGCTCGGCGTGCCGCGGGTGTTCGTGCTGCTGCTCGGGATGATGGAGCGCTACCTGTCAGTGTTCCTGCGCTCGGCCCAGGAGATCCACCTCGCCCGCCTCAGCCGCACCGCGAGGCTGGGCTCCACGCGACGCGAGCAGGCCTGGGTGGCGGCCGGGATGGGCTCCTTGTTGCGCAGAACACAGGCGCTGGGACAGGCCGTCTTTCACGCCATGCTGTCCCGCGGCTACACCGGAGAGGCCCGCCTACTTGACCCGCCGCGGTGGGGGGCGCAGGAGTGGTCATTCCTGGCCGGGGTAACCTGCCTCGCCGCCGCGTTGGTGAGGATTGGATAGCGCGATGGAAGCGATCTTCGCGGTCGAGCAGGTTCACTATGCCTATCCCGGAGAGGGGCCTAGCCTCACCGACATCTCCTTTGCCGTTGCGCCCGGGGAGCGAGTGGCGCTGCTGGGCGCGAATGGGAGCGGCAAGTCCACGTTGCTGCATCTGCTCGACGGGCTCTACTTCGCGCAGCAGGGCACGGTGCAGGCCTTCGGGCAGACGCTGAACGAGGCGGCCCTGGAGGGTACTCCCTTCGCCCAGCGGTTTCGTCAGGAGGTCGGCTTCCTCTTCCAGAACTCGGAGGCTCAGCTCTTCTCCGCCTCGGTGGAGGAGGAGATCGCCTTCGGCCCCCTCCAGGCCGGTTGGCCCAGCGAGGAGATCCACGCGCGCATCGCGGATACTCTCGGAATACTCGAGATCCCCCATCTGCGCCCGCGCGTGCCGCAGCGCTTGAGCAGCGGCGAGAAGAAGCGCGTCGCCCTCGCTTCTCTACTCGTCATGAGTCCCTCCGTGCTGCTCTTGGATGAGCCGACGGCCGGGCTTGACCCGCGCAGCCAGTCGCTCCTGCTCGAGGCGCTGGAGGAGCTGCACCGCGCCGGGCTGACCCTGGTGACCGCGACGCATGACCTCACGCTCCTACCCCATCTCGCCGATCGGGCCCTCGTGCTGAGCGAGGATCACCGCCTGGTGTCCGACGCACCGGCCGAGGAGACGCTCGCCGACACCGCGTTGCTGCTCTCGGTGAACCTCATCCACGCCCATCGGCATCGGCACGGCGCACTGCTCCACGAACATCCCCACCAGCACGTTACAGGACACGAGCACCCACACGCGCACGAGTCCGACCAGCGGGATTAGGCGCGGCCCCCGCGGCTGTGCTATAATCCCCTCAGGTTTGTGATCGTGCTAGACGGGGAGCTAGCGGTGCCCTGTACCCGCAATCCGCTCCAGCGGGGTCGAATTCCCGCCCGAGGGCGCGCGGCGTGGGGACATGGGGGGCGCAAGCGGTGACGACGGTCGGGCCCTGCGCATTAGGTTTGCCGCCGAATCCCGCCAGGTCCGGAAGGAAGCAACGGTAGGTGACTGAACCTGAGTGCCGCAGATCGTCCGACCCGAGCAGGCTACGCTCATTCCGCCTGGGCCGTTCGTTCGACGGCGGGTGCACGATCACGTGATGGCTGCGGCCCGCCGAGAGGCGGGCCGCACTCCTTTCGGGGGCGCTGGCATGGGGAGGCTGACCGCAACCAGTGAGGTAACGGGGCAAGCGCGCCGCGACCGGGCCGCACTCGCCGTCCTGAACGCGGTAGCGCTCTCTCTTTGGTTCCTCCTCTGGCGCTTCGCCCACACCGATCTCACGCTTCGCACCCGCACCGCGCAGATTGTGCTGTTCCTCGCCGCATTCGCGGCCTTCCTGCCGGCGGCATTTCTGGTGTGGCGGCTGGGGCACGCGGCGCCGCGACGGGTGGTGTGGTTCATCCTCGCGGTGGGGATCGTGATGCGGCTCACCCTCGCGCCGGTGCGGCCGGTGACCACGTCGGACATCTACCGCTATCTGTGGGAGGGGCGGGTGGTCCACGCGGGGGAGAACCCGTTCCGTGAGCCGCCGGAATCGCCGCGATTGGCGCCGTTACGCGACGAACTGTGGCGCTACGTGCAGTACAAGTACGTCCCGGCTGCGTACCCGCCAGTGGCGCAGTACGTGTTCGCTCTCGCTGACCTGCTCCCCACCAATCGCATCATCACGCTGAAGCTCCTGCTCGCGCTGTTCGACATCGGCACGGTGCTGCTGTTGCCAGGATTGTTGGTTCGGCTGGGACGGCCGCCGGTGTGGGCGCTGCTCTACGCCTGGCACCCACTGATCGTGGGCGAGGTGGTAGCGCGGGGGCACCTGGACAGCCTCGGGATCTTCCTCCTGGTACTCGCGGCGCGGCTGCTGTTGCCCGCCTCCGGTACGTCCCGCGCCCTCTCCGGCGCGGCCCTCGCGGCGAGCGTGCTGGCGAAGGGGTACGCGCTGTTCGTGCTGCCGTTCTTCCTCCTGGCAGCGCGATCGAAGCGCCTCTGGTTCGCGGTCGGGTTCGTCGCGGCGGCGGCCGCGGCGTACCTGCCCTTCGCCTCTGCGGGCACTGACCTGTGGCGAGGCATCGGGAGGTACGCGACGCGGTGGTGCGGGTACACGGCGATCTACGAGTTGGTGGAATGGGTCGCCTCCTGGTTCTCGAGCGATCACGCACTCCTCGCGCGGCGCATCTGCGGAGTGGCATTCGCGGCCTGGCTGGCCTTCCTGCTGCTGAAGCGGAGAGGACGAGACGACGGATTGTCCCTGCTAGATACCTGCTTCCTGGCGCTCGCGGGGTTCTTCCTCCTCAGCCCGGTGCTCTACCCCTGGTACCTGGCCTGGACCGTGCCGTTCTTGTGCCTGCGGCCGCGCCCGGCCTGGCTGCTGTTCACCGGGACCGTCTTCTTCTTCTACGCGCACACCTTCGCCGGTGGGCGAGACGAGATCGCGTGGGTGAGGATCGCCGAGTACGGGCCGCCGGTGGTATTGGCGGCCGCGCTCTATCTCACCAGGAAAACCGGCTGGCCGCGCCGAAGCGCGAGGCTCAACGCTGAAGCAAGGGACGACCATGAAGATCAGCATTGAGAACCCGCTCTGCCGCGTGCCGGTGAGCATGATTCTGGATGACTCCTGCCCGGTAGTGAATCTAAGCCACTACTGGATTCGGCTGCGCCGCAGCGTCAGCACGGCCGATATGCCGGTCGAGATCCCAGTGTCGTTCGCGCGCAAGTTCGGGGAGTGGTGCGCGGCGCATGGAGTAAAGGGCAAGTTCAGCTTCGTCCCCATGCCGGGAGGGCTGGGGACCATTGACCTCGGCCTGCCGGGGTTCTCGAAAGCCCACGTGGAGGAGTGGATCAACGCGACGAAAGAGCTGATCTGGCCGAACTTCGACCTCACCCCGGAGATGATCACGCACTGCAAGGTAGTGGACCTCTCGAACTGGATGATGACCGACGAATGGGAGCAGGGGGAATGGGCCGAGCGACCCGTTCCGTTCGACACGCTTGCGCCCTACATCGCGGCGGCCCTCCGCATCCTGCAGAATTGCGACATTCCGGCTGAGGGCGTGACCAGCCCCGGTGCGTTCCAGCGCGTGGACCTCGAGAACTACGGCGCCTCTACCCTCTGGGCCGCGAAGGAGATCAACGCCAATCCGCGGCCGTTCCTGTTCTGCGAAGTGTACCATCGGAAGGAAGACCCGCTACCATTCCCCAAGCTCTACTCGTTGAACAAGCAGACCGGCGAGTGCTGCGGTGGAATCATCGCCGGCACCGGCGACTGGTTTGCGGGCTGGGAAGGTAACAACCGCAACGCCATCGGCCATCCGGACCAATGCATCACCGAAGACCTCCAGGGCGGCCGCATGCCGCAACTCATCACCGCCGGCTGCCCCGCCATCATGGTTTCGCACTGGCCCGGCTTCTACTTCGAGGGCGAAGAGGTCGGGTTCAACATCTTCAAGACCGTGGTGCAGCGGCTCAACCAGCTTGACACCATCCTCTGGATGAAGACCAGCGAGATCGCACACTACTGGATGGCGCGGGCGATCGTGGACATCGCCGAGACCGCGACGGGCTGCGAGATCACTTCCCCGATGCCCTCAGCACGCTTCACGCTCCGGCTCTCCCCCGCGCCGGCGGGCAAGTGGACCGTCAATGGCAAGCCGTTGCGCGAGGTGGCGAAGCCGCGCCTGCTGGAGAGCGGGACTTGGGCGAAGGAGGGTGGAGATGTGGTGACGGCGTTCGACCTGAGCGCGGGGGAAACGAAGGTGGCGCGGGCCTGAATGGGTAGCCGTGCTGCCTCGGCTTCGCTCTCGAATCTGTGCCCGCGGTTCGCTGTCCCCTATCGTAAGGTCGCGCGCGCTTCCTCGGTGAGCTTGTCCCACACCCGCTTCACCTGCTTCGCCACCGCTTCGTTCGCGTCAATGATCTGCACCGCCGGCCCGACAATGCGCTGGATATCGTCGCGAATGAGGGTGTAGTGCGTACATCCCAATACCACCACGTCAAGGCCGAGGTCACACTGGTGCTGCCAGGTCTCCGCGACGATCCACCTGGCCTCCTCACGTTCGCCGAACTCGATAGCCTCGGCCAGGCCCTCCAGCGCAATCCGGTACACCGTGACGCCTTGGCAGAACTTCTCGACCAGATCGTCCAAGGCCTGGCTGCTTGAGGTGAGCGCCGTTCCAAAGACAGCTATCTTACCCGTCTTCGTCAGGGCCGCGGCCGGCTTCACCGCGGGAACCACGCCGACGAAGGGGACCTGGTACTTGCGGCGCAGGTGGGCGAGTGACACCACCGAGGCCGAGTTGCAGGCGAGCACGATCAGCTTCGCTCCCTTGCTCACCAGCAGGCCGCAGTTCTCATCAATGATCTGCACCACCTCCTCCGGCGGCTTGTCGCCATAGGGGAAATGCGCGCGGTCCCGCAGGTAGTACGTCTCCACCCCCGGCAGGAGCTTGCGGATTTCCTGCTCGATGCGCGTGCCGCCGATGCCGGAGTCCAGAATGCCGATCATGGCCTGGTCCGCGGCGCGTCGTCGCCGGCCGCGATGCGCGCCAGGAAGGTTTCGAGCAGCCTCGCGGTGATAGGACCGACCTTGCCATCCCCGACTGGCCGGCCGTCGAGCTGAAGCACCGGGCACACCTCGTGGGTGGTGGAGGTGAGGAAGACCTCCTCCATTTTCCGGAAGCGCTCCCGCGCCAGACGCTCCTCTCGCACTGGGATATCGAGGTCGCCCGCCATCTCGATCAGTAGCTCGCGGTTGATACTCGGCAGGATCGCCGGCCCCAGCGGGGTGGTGAACACCGTGCCGCGCTCCACCGCAAACACGCTCATCGCCGCGGCC
>Ga0214473_10009149_pt1 | contig 11726 bp, 6 predicted proteins | sample RVTome_7_FD_203509 | JGI IMG/M metagenome (GOLD analysis project Ga0214473, IMG submission 203509) | Soil microbial communities from uranium-contaminated site in the Upper Colorado River Basin, Wyoming, United States - RVT98D197 | ecosystem: Environmental > Terrestrial > Soil > Contaminated >...
TCTCATTCTTGCTTTTTTTAGAATTATCGGATGGACGCCTCGCCCTTCACCGGCCAGACCGGAGCGCTCCGGCGTCGTCGCCGCTCTTTGAGGGAAGAAATGAACGGCACGGAGCGTCGAAACGGTGAACCGGGCGTCTATCACGTGACAAGACCATGACCGACCGCGAGAATCCGCTCAGCGACAAGGTCGATCGCGCGTTCCAGAACTTGTTCCACGAAAAACCGCTGCTCGTCAGGTCGCCGGGCCGGGTCAATCTGATCGGCGAACATACGGACTACAACGAGGGGTTCGTCCTGCCGGCCGCCATCGATAAAGCCATCTATTTTGCTTTAGCCCGGAGGACCGACGGAAAAGGCGTTCTCCATGCCTGCGATCTGGGGCAGAATCATGATTTTGACCTCCAGGCTATCGCCAAAAGTGAGAAACATTGGCCGAATTATCTCCTGGGCGTCGTCGAACAGCTGCAGAAAGCCGGACGCCGGGTCGGGGGATTCAGCTGTGTTTTCGGAGGCGATATTCCGATCGGCTCGGGGCTGTCCTCCTCGGCGGCTATCGAAGCGGGGCTGGCCTTCGCCTTGAATCATCTCTTCGACCTCGGCCTGGAACCCCTGGATCTCGTCAAATTAGCCCAGAAAGCCGAAAACGAGTTCGTCGGGGTTCGCTGCGGCATCATGGACCAGTTCATCAACATCTTCGGCCGACCCAAATCCGTTCTTAAGCTCGATTGCCGGAGCCTCGAGTTTCAATATTATCCGTTCGAGCGGGTGGACCTCAGGATCGTCCTGTGCGATACGCTGATCAAGCGCGAGCTGGCCGCATCGGAATACAATGTCCGCCGTCAGCAATGCGAGACGGGCGTCCGCCTCCTGGCGAAATACGATCCTTCGGTCCGGAGCTTGCGCGATGTCAGCCCCGCCCTCCTCGAAGCGCACCGCGCCGAGCTCGACCCGACGATTTACAAGCGGTGCGACTATGTCATTTGGGAAAATGCGCGCGTCGAGAAGGCCTGCGCCGACCTCGAGAAAAATAATTTTATCTCTTTCGGGAGGCGGATGAACGGATCCCACAACGGCCTGCGGGACGACTACGAGGTCAGCTGCCGCGAGCTGGACGTCCTGGTGGATGCCGCGCGCTCGGTCAAAGGCGTCCTCGGGGCGCGAATGATGGGCGCCGGCTTCGGCGGTTGCACCATCAACCTCGTCGAAGAAAGCGCAACGGGAGAGCTGCAAGAGCGGGCCGATCAGGCTTTTTTGGACCAATTTAAGAAGCTGCCGAAGTTCTACGTGAGCAGCCTGAGATCCGGAACGGAAGTCATCGAACGTTAACCACCAGGGACACATTATTTCGTTGATCAAAAATATTTTATCCCCCGCTTGGTTTGCTCCGAGCGGAGGGGCGGGTGGAGGAGGCGTGATGCGCAAATCTTATGCGGGTTTCTTAGTGATTGTGGCCGGAATCCTGGCCCTGGCCTGGGCAGGGTATGCTCAGAGTCCGATCACAACCGAGGACTTGAGCCAATTCTCCTGGAGGTGGATCGGACCGGTCACGTTTTCGGGCCGGATCACGGAGTTCGCGGTGCCCCGCGGACAGACCACGACCTATTATGTCTTGACGGCGAGCGGCGGATTATGGAAAACCGAGGACAACGGGACGCACTTCGAACCCATCTTCGACAAATACGGCACTCTGAGCATGGGCTATCTGGCCATCGCCCCGTCAAATCCGAATATCCTCTATCTAGGCACGGGCGAGCCGATGCATGCCCGGTCGAGCACCCACGGCAACGGCATGTGGAAGTCGGTCGACGCCGGAAAGACCTGGACGAAAATCGGGTTAGAGAAAAGCTATTTTATCCCCAAGGTCGCCGTCGATGATAAGAATCCCGACATCGTCTACGTGGCGGCGGAGGGCAAACTCTACGATAACGAGATGGACTGCGAACGGGGCCTTTACAAGAGCGTCGACGGCGGAAAAACATGGATGAACGTCTTTCCGCTCAAGGACCGCGGGGTGGCCGACATCGTCATCGACCCGCGCGATTCGAAGGTCCTCGTCGCCGCGGCCTACAAGACGTTTCGTCGGGCGTGGACATACCTGGACCGCCAGCCCGGCAACCACCTCTACAAGACGACCGATGGCGGTATAACCTGGAAGAAGCTGACCAACGGGTTGCCGACAAACGTCGACATGGGCCGGACCGGCCTTGCCCTTTTCGAGAAGAATCCGAGCATTCTCTATGCCCGGCTCGACGAGGAGGTCAACCTCGGCTTTGCCGAACGCGACGGCGTAGCCAATTTCCGCGCTCCCGGAGGATTCGGGGGCGGCGGAACGGGGGGCGGCGCGCTCTTTAAGGATAATTTCACGTTCAATCAGTTCAAGACGTACAAGATCAAGCCTGAGATTGCCAAGCTCGTCAAGTTCACCCCGATTGCGGCCGAGAACGAAGCCGACCTGGTGAAAAAGCTCAACGAACTCATTCAGGACAAGGATTTCCAGGTGAAGGCCGGCGTCGATCTGACCAAGTTGAACCAGGCGGCGCGGAAGATCTATGCCAAGGACGAGGACGTCATCGCCTCCATCAACGAGATCGATTTGCTCCTGAAAAAGGAAGCGCCGAAGCCCGATTCCGCGGAAGCCAAGGGCCGGGCTCAGATCACCAACCGCCACGTCCTCGAGATTCTCTACGCCGACGCGCTCGCCATCCAGCGGCCGACGAAAAGAGCGGGCGTCGTTTACCGCTCCGAAGATGTGGGCGAGAACTGGAAGAGGATGACGGAATACAAGTTGAGCGGGGGAAGTTCTCTCGTCAACCAGACCGAGGGAGGGTATTACGGCCGGATCTATGTCGATCCGTCCAATGACCAGATCGTCTATTGCCCGGATACCAACGCCACCGTTTCGACGGACGCCGGCAAGACATTCAAGCCGACGGGCTGGGATGCGGGACCGATGAAGACCCACGTCGATCACCGCGGCTTGTGGATCGACCCGCAGAACGGCAATCATATCCTGAGCGGCAATGATGGCGGCGCCAGTGAATCATGGGACGGCGGCAAGCACTGGAGCCAGAAGGCGACCATCAGCGCCCAGCAGTTCTATGATGTTTCGGTGGATAATGAGCGGCCGTACAACGTCATGGGCGGGACCCAGGACGACGGTTGCTGGCTCGGTCCCTCCCAGACGCGGAACAGCTACGGCGTCTACGGCGCCGATTGGACTTACCTTCCGACGGGCGACGCGTTCTATGCCGTTCGGGACTGGTGGAATCCGGAGTATGTTTACTACGAGAGCCAGTTCGGAGCTTCGAGCCGGATGAATCTCAAGACCGGCGAGACAATGTCTCTGGTCAAACGGACGACGCCCGAAGAGGCGGCGGCCGGAGTCCCCCCGCAGAGATATCAGTGGAACGCGCCGATCGTCCTCTCGCCTCATAACCCGGGAATCGTGTTCATCTGCTCCCAATTCGTCCATCGCTCCCTCAGCCGCGGCGAACGGGACACATGGCAGACGGTCAGCCCCGATTTGACGAAGGCGAGCAAGGAGCGGATCGCACTTTCGAAAAAAACCAACCTCCAGTATGCGACGATTTATACGTTCGCCGAATCCGCGAAGAAGCCCGGCCTCTACTGGGCGGGGACGGACGACGGCAATGTCCAGATGAGCCCGGACGGCGGCGTGACCTGGGTCAATATTACGGCCCGGTTCTACGACGCCCAGGGCAAGCCGAAGAAAGACGTCATGGGCGCCCTCATCCCCTTCGACCGCTGGGTCAAGCGCGTCGTCCCGTCCCGGTTCGACGAGAATGTCTGTTATATCGCTTTCAGCGGATACCGGACGCACAATGAGGACAAGACCTGGCTGTTTGCCACCCGGGACAAGGGCAAGACTTGGGAGGACATTTCGGGCGGCCTGAACAATCCGCTCTTCGACGTCGAGGAAGACCCGGACAACGCCAATGTCCTTTATATTGCCGGCGACTTCGGGATCGATGTGTCGATCGATCGGGGCAAGACATGGGTCCCGTTCTCGAACACGGCCCCCCATGTCGTCGTCCGCGACTTGTCCATCCAGAAGCGTGACCGCGAGATGGCCATCGGGACCTACGGCCGCGGGATCTACATCGCCGACATCGGGGCGATAAAAGAATTCAAACCCGAGGTCTTCCAGGAAAACGTCCACTTCTTCGATATCAAAGAAGTCATCCGCTGGAACCGTTTCGAGAGAAGGGGAGAGTCCTACGGCGAATTCGCCCGTGTCGAAAATCCACAGGTCGGCGCGACGTTCTATTATTATTTGAAAGCGGCAGCCAAGAGCGTCAAATTGACGATCAAGGACCTCGAAGGGGTCGTGATGCAGGAAGTGACGGGCAACGCGGGCAAAGGATTGCAGAAGGTCTTCTGGGGGCTGACCCGGACTGCCCCGGCCGGTCAGGAGGGTCAGCCGCAGATGGGCGGAGGCCCCGGGGGCCGCGGCCGGGGAGGCCCGCGCCTGGAAAACGGGATCTATAAAGTCACGCTCAGCGTGGACGGCAAGGAGATCGAGACCAAGAAGGTAACGGTCAGTCCAGACCCGCTGTTTAAATAAAGGATCGAGGCCGGGCCGCGAAATTTTGAGCTCCGGCCCTTGGGAGATTAGCGCGGAGGAGTGAAGATGGAAATGAAACGAACGACGAAACGGAACGCTCCGGCCTGGCTCGTCGCCGTGGTCGTCCTGACGATCGGGCAGACGGGCATGGCCCAGGATTTCGGAAAGTACCACAATTATGCGGAGATGTCGGCGATCCTCCAAAAGCTGGCCGAAGCCAATAAGACCCTGGTCAAGCTGGAGTCGATCGGCAAGACGCTCGAGAAGCGCGATATCTGGGCGCTCACGATCGCCAATCAAGCCGGCATCCCGGTCGGGGAACGTCCCGGGATTCTGATCGCCGCGAATTTCGAAGGCGACCATGTGATCGGAAGCGAGCTGGCGGCCGTCATCGCCGATTATTTGGTCAAGAACTGCGCGACGAACGCCAACATCAAACAGCGGCTCGATACTTATGTGTATTATATCGTCCCTCGGGTCAATCCCGACGGCGCCGAATTCATGTGGGCGCCCGTGAAGTGGGCGCGGCGGACGAACGCCATGCCGTATGACGACGACAATGACGGCCGGATCGACGAGGACGGCCCCGACGATCTCAACAAAGACGGCGTCATCACCGTCATGCGGGTCAAAGATCCCGGCGGCGCTTACATGATCGATCCCGAGGACGCTCGACTGTTGAAGAAGGCCGACCCGAAGAAGGGGGAAAAAGGCGAATACCTCGTGTATGGAGAAGGCATCGACAACGACGGCGACGGCTTCATCAATGAAGATCCGCCGGGCGGGGTCAATATCAACCGCAATTTCATGCACGAGTATCCTTATTACAAGCCCGAAGCCGGACGGTATATGGTCAGCGCGGGCGAGACCAGGGCGATGCTCGAATTCATGGTCTCTCACCGTAACATCGCCGCGATCTTGACCTTCGGCGAGAGCGACAATCTCATCGTCGCGCCGAACGCCGCCGGCCAGCTCGGATCGCCGCGGTCGATCGACCTCGTCGAATTCGCGGATGCGAGTATCGCCGGAGCGAACAAGACCGGAATGTTTGCCGCGGGCGGGCTGACCGCGCTTTTTGGGGGGAGGGGCGGCCGCGGGGGCGGGGAAATGATGATCAGCGAGGAGATGCTGCAGGAGATCATGGCCTCCGGCGCCGGCGCGTTTCTCATGGGCGGTCAGCGCGGCGGCGGAACGACCGCCGCCCAGCCGATCGGCCGGGCGGCGATGCCGGCCAGGGCGCCGGCGAACACCTATAATACGGCGGATCTCGATTATCTCCGGACGGTCAGCGCGAAATATATCGAGCTGACCGGAATCCGCCAGCCCCTGCTTGTAACGAAACCGGAAGGCGCGTTTTTCAGCTATGGATATTTCCAGTTCGGCGTGCCTTCGTTCTCGACGCCGGGCTGGGGTTCGGCCGAAGCTCCGAGAGGCCAGGGTATGCCCGGCATGGGCCCGCTTCAGCAAGCGCAGGCCGGCGGGCAGGGGCAAGCGGCCCAAATGCAGGGCCAGTTTGCGGCCATGATGAGCCAGCGCGGCGCCGCCGGGCAGAGAGGAGGAGGTCAAGCGGGCGCGGAGAGTCAGGGCGTCGACAGGCAGATCCTGCAATGGATGGAAAAGGAAAAAGTCGACGGCTTCGTGGCTTGGTCCAAGGTCAAGCACCCCAATTTCGGAGAAGTCGAAGTGGGCGGATTCAAGCCGTATGCTTTTGTCAATCCTCCGGCGGCCAAGATTGCCGAACTTGGAAAGTCCCAGGCCGAATTCGCGATCTATCTCCCGACGATTTTTCCGATCGTCAAAATCGCGAAATTCGAAGCGTCGAACCAGGGCGGCGGCCTCTTCCGGGTCAAAGCGGAAGTCGAAAACACGGGTTTTCTTCCGACGGCCCTGGTCCACGCGGTCACGGCCCGGGCGGTCAAGCCGACGATGGTCCAGCTCCAGGTCGCTCCGGAATCCATTATTTCCGGTAGTTCAAAGACAAATTTCATTCAAGCGATAACCGGTTCAGGCGGTCGGATGAAATTTGACTGGTTGATCAAAGCGAGGGCGGGCGACAGCCTCGAGCTCAAAGTCGTTTCTCAGAAATCGGGCTCGGATAAACGCTCGTTGATCCTGAAGTGAGGAGGCTGACAATGAAAACGCTGCGAAAGAACAGAACCATGGCCAAAACGGTCTCCTTCCTCAAATGGGCGCTGATCGTGTTCGCGGTCCTGGCCGTCATTCCTCAAGGCGGCCTAACCCAGAAATCCTCGGACCCGCAGTTCAAAGTCAAAGTCGATTTTGACCGGTGGCATGACACGGCCGAACTCTATGCCGATATGCGGCGGATCTCTCAGGCTTTTCCGAAGTTCGTCAAGGTCGGATCGATCGGGAAGTCGTATGAAGGCCGCGAAATCCTGCTGGTCACGGTCAACAATCCCGATACCGGACCGGAGGCGAGTAAGGCGGCGATGTGTATCGAAGCCAACGTTCACGGCAACGAGGTCCAAGGAGGCGAAATCTGCCTGTATACGGTCTGGTACCTGATGGAGAACTATGGCCGTCTTGAACCCATCACTCGCCTGGTCAATGAACGGGTTTTCTACATCATTCCGACGATCAATCCCGACGGGCGGCAATATTTCTTCGAGAGTCCGAGCGGCAGCGCCCGGAGCGGACATGTGCCCGTCGACGACGACAACGACGGCCTCTTCGACGAGGACCCGCCGAACGACCTCAACGGCAACGGCGTCATCGAGCAGATCCGCAAATATGTCCCCGGCCAGGGAACACACCGGATCAGCCGGCTCGACTCCCGGATGCTCGAACCGGTCCCGTTCGGCGAGAAGGGCGATTATCTTCTCCTCGGCTCGGAAGGCATCGACGATGACAAAGACGGCCGGGTGAACGAGGACGACGCGGGAAGCTACGACGGAAACCGGAATTACCCGAGCGACTGGCAGCCTCCGTATATCCAGGGCGGGGCGATGGACTACCCGACGCAGATTCCCGAAGCCCGGGCCGAGGTGGAATTCCTCGCCTCTCATCCGAACGTCGCCGGCGTCCAGTCGTATCACAACAACGGCGGGATGATCCTTCGCGGTCCCGGCGCCGAGGCTATAGGCGAATACCCCGGCTCCGATGTCCGGGCCTACGATGAACTGGGGAAGACAGGCGAGCGGATTCTGCCTTATTATCGCTATATCATCATCTGGAGCGGCCTGTACACGGTTCACGGCGGCTTCATCGATTTCACGAACGACGGCCTGGGCATCCTCTCATTCTCGAACGAACTCTGGAATACCGGCCAGTATTTCAACGGCCCCGAGCTGATGGAGCAGATGAAGGATCCGAACAGTCCCATCGCTCCCTCGAAATCAAGGTATTTCTTCGACGATAAGCTCGAGTTCGGCGACCAGTTCATGGAATGGAAAGCGTTCAGGCACCCGGACTACGGCGATGTCGAAATCGGCGGCACTTGGAGGAAGACCACCAACCGGGTTCCGCCGCGGTTCATGCTCGAAGAACTCTGCCACCGGAATATGTCCTTCACCCTGTTCCAGGCCGATGAATTGCCTTTGATCCAATTGGGCGCGTCCACGGCGGAGAAAGTCAGCGGCGATGTTTACCGGGTCATGGTCGACATCACCAATCCGAAAGTCACGCCGACCATCCTGGCCAAGGCCGCGCAGAACAATGTCGTCCGGCCCGACCTGCTGACCCTTGAAGGCAAGAGCGTCGAGATCATCTCGGCAAGCTGGGTTGACGGCCGGGAGACCTACAAGATCCGGCCCAACATCACCAGCTTCATCGACCAGAAGAACCTGAAGCGCATCCTGGTCCGGAGCGGATTTCCGGGCAAGACGACCCGGACGATCATGTACCTGGTCAAAGGCTCGGGCGACCTTACGGTCAAATACGACAGCGTGAAAGGCGGCACCGCGAGCAAGACGGTCAAGCTCCAGTAAATCGAAACGGGGTCGGACCTCCGACGGGTGAGACCCGACCCCGTTTTATATTGACAACCCCGGCAGTTCCGGCTAGATTTATTCCTACCCCGGCCCCGTTTCCTGACGGGGAGCAAGCGCGGGCATAGCTCAACGGTAGAGTACCGGCTTCCCAAGCCGGGTGTTGTGGGTTCGAATCCCATTGCCCGCTCTTTCTCCCCGGACCATTTCCGGGGACGCGGGCGTTGAGCGCCGGCTTGAGCCGCTCGCGGAAGAACCGCGCGCGAGGTCGGAACTCAGCCTGACGGGACCTGGCGCCGTCTTGAACTCCGATGAAAACCTGGTTTCTTCTCATAGACCCGAAACCGCTCCGCGGCTCGCTCAACATGGCCGTCGACGAATTCCTGTTCCATGGGCTGGGCGCCGAACCGCGGACGGTTCTCCGCTTTTATCAGTGGGAGCGGCCGACGGCGTCCCTCGGTTTTTCGCAGAAAATCCAGAGCGTCGTGGACGTCGCCTTTTGCCGGAGAAACGGAATCGATATCGTCAGGCGGATGACGGGTGGAAAACTCGTCGTGCATCACCGGGAAATCACCTATTCCGTCGTTTCGAACGACGAAGATGTGTTCACCGCCACGCTCTCAGGATCTTATCGCCTGATTTCTCAAGCCCTGGTGAAGGGGCTCGAGCGAATGGGCGTGGCCGCGGTCCTTGCCGGGAAAGCCCCCTCATCTTATACCCGGGGAACGATGCCTTGCTTCTCCCATCCGGCGCAAGACGAGATCGCCGTCGCCGGCCGCAAAATCATCGGAAGCGCGCAGCGAAGAATGGGGAGGAGATTCCTCCAGCACGGCTCGATCCCGCTCACCATCGAAGAAAACGTTTTAAAGACGGTATCGCTCTATCCGTTCGAGGGCGATATTCTGATGACGTCGTTGAGCCGGGAAATCGGGGCCGAAGTCGATTTCGGCTGGGCTTCCGAGCGGCTCATCGCTGGATTCAAAGACTTCTTCGGGATCGCCTTCGCTCCGCTGACAAGGTCGGAGGAAGATGACCGCCACATCCTCGAGATCGAGCGGCGGAAATACGCGAATCCAACATGGACTATGGAAGGGCGTGCCTCGCAACCAGAGGATGTCTTTCCCAACTGAGTAAGGAAATCCGGTTGTGTATCTAAAAAAGCGGTTTCATCTCGGTACCGGAATCACCCGCGGCCCTTTGGGAACCAGTCCCGTCGGTTCCCCCCGTCGAAAAACGACGGGGCCCCCCACCGCGATGGGGCCTAAGGGTGAATCCGGCACCTTGATTTATCTAATTTTAGATCGGTAATTTTGGATCCAACCTCCAAGTTGATTTTAAAAATCCGCGGTGATACACTCGGTCCGGATAAAGATTGAGCCGCGGATGAACGAAGTCGAAGAACTCCTCAAGCTGAATCCGAGCGAGATGCCCGTCCTCAAGCCCCTCGTCTTTGACGACCTCCATCAGAAAGCCTTCAAGAACCTGTATCTCGAACTCGGAACGGGTCCGGTTCTTTATCTTCTCTCTCCGTCCTATTCCGTCCTCCATCCGACCCCCAACGAGACGATCCGCGAGCTTGTTAATCAGAAGGAACCGCTCCTCGATTACCTGAAGGAAACCATTGTTCAAAACCTGGCGGCCTACTCCGTTCTTCTCGACGTCAACAGCTACTTCGTTGAGCAGAATAACTACCTTCTCCTCGCCCGGCTCCGGGAACGGGATTCGGGCGGCCGCCGCTACGAGATCAAATTCTACACGCATGCGCCGCTCGAACTCCTCAGCCACTACGAGGATAAAATCTATATTGGCCGGGATTTCATCGACCTCTTCAATCCGCGACGCAAATATTTCGGGATCAGGGAGCTCATCGCCTCGCTCGGCGACCAGACCGCTAAGCTCGTCGAGCGGGCCGAGGAGAAATTGAAAAAACCGCTGGATTACACGTCATTCCTTCAGGAGATCAAGGAATCCGTGAGCGAGCTGAATTCCGAAAGTCATGCGATCCTCGAGCCTCTCCCTCCCCACTTGGATTATGCCAAGCTCACCGACCAGGACCTCATCGACATCAATGCCCAATACCGGTCGATCAACCATTTTCTCATCGAGCTGCATGACGAGGTCGGGGAGTTCGAGAACCTCCTCCGGTTCAAGATGGAGATCGATTTCGTCCGCTACGTGACGAAATACAAGAAAGACATCACCAACCTGATTTCCTATTTCAATATCAAGATCAACGGCTGCTTGGCCCAGCGCATCTATCACTTCAAACACAAATAAGAAAGGGGTCAGGTCGAGACCTGACCCCAAATTTCACCCTTAAATGGTCTTAGTAGCCCGGCGGGCGTCCTCGACGCGGATGTCGCCGTAGCTCGTGGAAATCTTGATCGTCGGCTTTCCCGACTCGTCGACAAAAGCCTTGGTCAGGGATTGGCCATTGCTTTTTTCGAGCGAGGGCTTGTCGGCCAAACCCCAATGAATGACTCCCGAGACCACGCGTCCTTCGAAGGGGACCTTGACTCCGGACGGCCAGCTCAGGGCAACGTTCGCATAGGTGCCCCGAACGTCGATCGGGCCGACAATCGCCTCCGGGACGAGGACCAGGTCCCCATGGCTCATCGTGATCGTGGCCGCCCCTCTGAATCCGCGGAGCTCGACGTTCTCGTACGAAGAAAAAATCGAGATTTCGTCGGCGGTGATGTCGGAGGCGGAGATCGCGGTGTTGGGTCCTTGCACTTTGAGATTGCCCCTCATGGTGTTCAGCGTGAGCCGGGCGTAGGTGTCGTCAAGGTCGAACGCGCCGTTGACGTTTTTCGCGTCAATATCGCAGTGCCTGCCTTGGATTTTCGTCGGCCCGACGTCGTCGAGAATGATCGGCTCGTACGAGCTTCCGATATCCACGTTGCCGCGGAGATGCCGGCCTTCGATCTTGGAGTGTTTTCCATCAACCGTGACCTTTGCCCCGATCGTGTCCAGATTCACTTCGCCATAGGTGTGCTCGATCAGGACTTCGCCCTGGATATTCCCGACCTGGACGTCGGAATGAGGGGCATTCAGACGGCAATCTCCCTTGACATCTCCGATCACGACATTGCTGTAGCTGTTTTCGACGATCAGCGGGCCGCTGATCTCCAGAGCCCGCACGTCTCCGTGAGGATTCGAGATGTCCGTCTTTCCCGTCTTGACGGCCTTGAC
>Ga0214473_10009150_pt1 | contig 11723 bp, 7 predicted proteins | sample RVTome_7_FD_203509 | JGI IMG/M metagenome (GOLD analysis project Ga0214473, IMG submission 203509) | Soil microbial communities from uranium-contaminated site in the Upper Colorado River Basin, Wyoming, United States - RVT98D197 | ecosystem: Environmental > Terrestrial > Soil > Contaminated >...
GACGAGGGTTTTTAGTTTGTTCGAATCTACCTCATCCCTTTTAAAAATATTGTCAAGCTCCTCTTCCTTTTGAAGGATCATCTTCCCCAAACGAACGGCTTCCTCGTGCATTCGGTTGTAAATCTCTTGAGTCTCGCTTCGTTGGGCTTCAGAAAGTTGAAGCTGTGAGGCAAAGTCCAGGACGTGTTTTGGCCCTGGATAATGATTCAGCTCAGCAGCTTTCGCCATCCCCATGCCCTCACCGTTGAGCAATCCTTGAATCTCATCTGTGGAGAGAGTCTTACCTTCATCCACACGTTCGCTTGCGTAGGACATGGGTATGCTTTGTACCGAAAGCAGCAAAGAACACACCATCAAAGCGATGAGTCCTTTCCTAAGGTTATTCATGAAGTATTTTTCCCCTTTCTCCGGTTAGATTGGAATTGTGGCAGTTTTTGGATAAGAAACCAATAATTCCATCCTACTCCCCCCTCAATTCGAGGTCAAGGAATATACAATAGGAAACGGTTTCCCCTCAGTTTCGCGTGTGTAACTCAGGGCTTTAGCCCTGACCCGCTGCGCTCGCACGTCAGCGCGGCGAGTTCATCAAGCCTAAAGGGCTGAGTTACATGTTACTGAAATAATCGAACCCCCAAAAGTCATTACGCTTGTGAATATTTTCTTCTTGACTATCGAATTCCCACCTGTGCTATATTTTTCTTATATTTCCAGGGGGGGAATTATTCTTCCCCTTTTTTTGTTTTAAAATCCTATGGAATTGTCGATATCAAGATCTCTGCTAAAAGACAGATGGAGGCAACGAATATGAAAAGAATAGGAGTGGTAGTTCTCGTCATTCTGCTTGTCACGACGGCTGGACTGGCAAAGATTGGGGGCGGTGACATCACTCTTGAGGTCAAAAAAGCAGGGACCGTAGTTTTTAGCCATGATCATCACGTGGGGTCGGTGGGATTGAAATGTACGGAGTGTCATGATTCCCTCTTTGTGACAACGGGAAAGCATAAGCACGCAACCATGGCTCTGATGCAGAAGGGAGAGTCATGCGGGGCCTGCCACAATGGGAAGAAGGCGTTTGATGTAAAAGCAAATTGCAGTAACTGCCACAAGAAATAGAGAGCTCTGAAAGACTACTTTTGGCTCTCAGAGATTTCTGGGCTTTTTCAGAAATCTCAAATAAAGGAGGGGGACCAATGTACGAGGGTAGAGATGAGTTAGCCATTATCCAGGAAGACATAAAACGGGCTGCGGGAAAGCCAGGCACGAAATGGGCGATGCTGATTGATACCAGACGATGTACGGCGTGCCATGCCTGCACTGTGGGCTGTATGGTCGAGCAGAAAAGCCCGCCTGGTATTATGTACCGGCCTGTTTATGAAGAAGAGATGGGGACCTTCCCAAGGGTGAAACGGCGCTTTACTCCGAGACTCTGTAACCAATGCGACAATCCGCCCTGTGTCGCGGCCTGTCCAAATAAAGGAGAGGGAAAGGCCACCTGGAAGAGCACAAAGGGTCTGAGTGCGGGAATTGTGATGATTAATTATGAGCAGTGCATCGGGTGTGGCCGCTGTGTTGTTGCCTGTCCATACAAGGCAAGAGCCCTCGACGGAGGCGCCTTCTATACGGAAGGCACACCAAGCATAGAAGAATACGAAAAAGCCCCTTCATGGGAATACAACAGAAAGTGGCCCCGTGAGAAAAGCCATCTCCCTATCGGTAACGCAAGGAAGTGCCATTTCTGCCTGCATCGGCTCAAAAATGGCATGGTGCCCATGTGTGTCAATACGTGTCCCTGCCGTGCGAATTACTTTGGAGATCCGGAAGATAAAGAGAGTCTTATCTACAAGGTAATGAAACAGAATAAAGTGAAAGTATTGCAGGCCGTAACGCCGAAGGTGGAGCTAAAAATCAGGCCCGGCATGTTTAAGGGGATGAATCCTGAAGCCATATCCAATAAGGTCGGTTATCCCGGCAAAGGACCTGTCTTCGCCGACTCAGCCGTGACGAAACCGAGAGTCTACTACATCGTGGCCTAAGGGGGTGAGAGAATGGGAGAATCAATGAAAAAGAATGGAAGAGGATTGACCAGAAGGGATTTTATGAAATGCTCCGCAGTTCTGGGTGGTGGGCTTCTTGCTTCACAGATGGGATTCACAACGGATCTGATGAGAAGGGCTGAAGCAGGTCTATTAACACCCGAGGAAGAGTATGAGCTGATCAAGGTTGAAAATATTCTCTATTCGGTTTGCCTCCAGTGCAACACCGGCTGCGGCATCAAGGTGAAGCTCTTCAGGAAGAATGGAAAAGCGATAGCCCTCAAGATCGACGGAAACCCCTACAATCCGTTTGTTGCGGTCCCTCACCTTCCATATCAGACTTCACCCTTTGAAGTGAATACCATGGAAAGGGCCATCTGCCCGAAGGGCCAGGCTGGAATCCAGACCGCCTATGACCCTTACAGAATCACGAAGGTCATAAAGAGGGCCGGGAAAAGAGGTGAAAACAAGTGGATGACGATCCCATTCGATCAGGCCATTGATGAAATCGTAAATGGAGGAAAACTCTTCGCCCATGTTCCGGGAGAAGAGAACAGGGTGATCACAGGGCTGAAGGATATCTATGCCCTGAGGGACCCAAAGATAGCCAAGGAGTTGGCTGATGATGCGAACCGGATTGCGGGAGCGAAAGACAAGAAGAAGGCAGTCGAGGAGTTCAAGGGCAAACATGCGGCCAATCTCAATTACCTCATCGATCCCGATCACCCCGACTTCGGACCAAAAAACAACCAATTCGTCTATATGTGGGGAAGGAAGAAGGGCGGGAGGGGCGATTTTTCCGCAAGATTCTTTGGAGATTACTTCGGGACGGTGAACACTCACGGCCACACCACCGTTTGCCAGGGATCGCTCTATTTCACTTGCAAAGCCATGAGTGAACAGTACGCTAACACGAAATTTAGCGGGGGCGTGAAGTTTTACTGGCAGGGAGATTTCGAGAATGCAGAGTATATCCTTTGCGTGGGAGCGAATCTCTTTGACGCGAATTATGGCCCGCCCAATAGAAATGTCAGGATTGTTCCGAGACTGGCCGACGGAAAGGCGAAAATGACTGTGGTCGATCCGAGGTTCAATAAGGCAGCCGCATTGGCAAACAAGTATCTTCCCATCATCCCCGGCACGGATGGGGCCTTCTTTTTAGGAATCATCCAATGGATCATCAAGAACAAGAAATATGATGCAAAGTATCTTTCGAACGCGAACAAGGCTGCTGCAACCGCTTCCAAAGAACCCACCTGGACAAATGCCGTCCTGCTCGTGAAGGTCGACACAGACGGAAAACCAAGTAAATTTCTCAGGGCCCAAGAGATTGGTCTTGTACAGGTTGAAAAGCGGAAAGACAAGGAGGGCAAAGAGTATGACTTCGAATATCTGGTTGCCATGAAGGATGGCAACCCGGTTGCTGTGGACCCAAATGATGAGAAGAACGCAGTGACCGGAGATCTCTTAGTCGATACAGAAATCAGCGGGATTAAGGTGAAGAGCGGACTCCAGATCCTTGCCGATTCAGTGAATTCGAAGACACTGGAGGAATTGTCAAGGATTTGCGGAATCCCTGTAAAGGATATTGAAGAGGTTGCCAACGAGCTGACAAGCCACGGGAAGAAAGCCGTTGTAGACATTCACCGGGGAGTCGCCCAGCATACCAACGGTTTCTACAATGTTACTTCTGGAATGACGATTAATCTTCTCCTCGGCAATTTTGACTGGAAAGGCGGGATGATTGCTGCTTCAACTTTTAACACTGTCGGTGGCAAAGAGGGGCAGCCCTTCAACCTGGGAAAACTAAACCCTGACAAGACATCCAAATTCGGCATTAGCATTATACGTCATGATATTAAGTACGAGGACTCGACACTTTTTACAGGCTATCCCGCAAAACGTAACTGGTGGCCCCTTTCAAGCGATATTTACGAAGAGATTATCCCATCGATCGGGGATGCCTATCCCTATCCGATAAAAGCCCTGTTCAGTTACATGGGGACGCCAGCTTATTCCTTGCCGGCGGGGCACACCAATATTGAGATCCTTTCCGATGTAAATAAGATTCCCCTTTATTTCGCCTCGGACATCCTGATTGGCACAACGACGATGTATGCCGACTACATCTTTCCGGATCTGACCTACCTTGAACGGTGGGAGATGCAGGGTTCCCATCCGAACATGCCTGCAAAGGTTCAACCCATTCGCCAGCCGGTGATTGCGCCGATCCCAGAGACTGCAAAAGTCTTTGGCGAAGAAATGCCATGTTCGTATGAGGCCTTACAACTTGCACTGGCTGAGAAACTTGGGATGAAAGGCTATGGAAAAGATGGCTTTGGACCGGGGCAGGATTTTACAAAGCCGGATGACTATTACATCCGGATGGTGGCCAATGTGGCGACGGATGGGAGTCCGGTTCCAGATGCGGATGATGCGGAGCTTAAGCTCTTCCTCGAATCGAGGACGCATCTGCCCAAGACCATTTTCGATCCTGAACGGTGGGAAAAGATCGCAGGTCCTAACTGGCGGAAGGTTGTTTATGTGTTGAATCGGGGTGGTAGGTTCCAGGAATATAGGGACATTTACAAAGGTGACGTTACTTCAAACCAGTATAAAAGGTTGATCAATATCTACCAGGAAAAGACTGCAGGGACAAAGAACGCCTTCACTGGTAAATCGAATCCTGGATATGGTACGTATATTCCAATCACCGTCTCCACGGGAAAAACACCAAGGGAAGAAGGTCTTGAAGAGGGTTATCCTCTCAGCTTGATTACCCAGAGGGATGTGCGGATGACCAAGTCGAGAACGGCCGTGGACTACTGGCTCCTTGCCAGTCTTCCGGAGAACTCAATCATCATAAACTCTGTCGACGCTAAAAAACTTGGTTTGAAAGACGGAGATAAAGTGAAGGTAGTCTCCGCAACCAATCAGGAGGGCATCTGGGATCTGAAGAATGGAACGAAGAAGCCGATGGCGGGAAAGGTTACGGTTACTGAGACCATCATGCCGGGAGTGATTACCTTCTTTCTGGGATTCGGCCATTGGGCAACGGGTGCAGCAGACGTGACCATTGACGGAAAGCTCATCAAAGGGGACCCAAGAAGGGCGACAGGTATCCATGCCAATGCAGCCATGTGGATCGACCCATATCTCAAGAATACGTGTATGCTTGATCCCGTGGGCGGAAGTGTCTCGTTCTACGATACGAAGGTGAAGCTTGTCAAAGTATAAAATTCACGAATGGATGTCCTAAATAATTAATCGTACTCGCCTCCCCAGTTCATTATCATCTTTTCCGGGCCCCTGGTGTCGTGCAATGTGGTACATTGGACCAAAGCTGCAATGGTGATGGCTGCGATCATGAGTATAATAATATGTTTCATGCTACCTCCTTCCTTAATCTTATTCGCGAATTTTGTTACGCGTGAACACACTCATACCTTTAAGTCTTTTAGCTCATTATGGAAAAAACACATTCCCGTTTGCGGTCCTTGCCAACGATAGCTACACAATCTACTCGCAAGGAGAATGCCAAATTCCCTAATTCAAAGTTTTCACAGGAGTTCCTTGTTATCGAACGGTGTTTCTCAGGAATAGTATTTGAAGGGTTTTAACTACAGGGGGAGAAAGATTATAGGACCAGGGAGATCGCTAAGTACCTAAAATTTAGAACTTCTACCTTGTATTTTTTTACCTGCACTACGTAAATTAATAATCAAAGCACCGTGTGATGACAACTGTATGCTAGAATGGCTTAAAGATCCCTAACCTCCTATGGTCTCGGATTCGTTTTCCTTCCGGGAATTCAGATCCTCTGGAACCCCCAGATAATTTTTTTCGAAGTTGATGAACTTTTTGGTCAAGTTGCCAAGATAATGATAAAATAGGTAGCGACTATCTTCCGCCACCCTCTCGCAGAAGGTCAGAACCCATGGAAGAATAAATCGAGACAGAAAGTTCATCTGGATTTCTTCCAATTTAATCTTTTCATTTCCCGAGGCCTGGCTTTCCTTGGCTGCGAGCATACCCATGAATTCTAATTCATGGGTGATATGGTCAGGAACATCACGTAGATCTTCCTTGAGGGTAAAACCCGCCTCATGATAAAAACGTAGCACCTCCGACATCGTTCTCGCAGAAACCAGCCCCTCCTTTTCCAGGTAGAACGACCCATAAGGCGGGGCAATGACATGGGGAAATACATTAATAAAGAGCCTGGTGTATTCCCGGGCCATTGCCGGTTGTTCATCCTCTTCTGCTCCATAGATCACCTGCTCGATGGCCCTAAGGTATTCATCAAAAATTTTTTCATCCAGCAGGCGCAATGCCTCTCTAAACCCCCTGCTCCATTCGCCCACCGCTATCGTTGCATAAACCTTCTCATCCGGATAGACATAGCAAAGGGAGAGCATGTTGTAGATGAGGCCGCGGGCTGCTGACCGATCCATATTGCCGAACCTTCCCAAGCTTCATAGACATTCTGAAAGAATATGGGGCCGGGATTAACCCGGCCCCAAGTGCTGTAAGAGATTCTGCGAAGGCATCGGATCTATTGAAAGACTTTAATCCTTATCGCCGCTGGTCCTTGCGAAGTCATGACACTTGCTGCACGAGTTCGACATGATGTCGTAGTCCCGGCCTTTTGATGGGTCGGGATTCTTGAGGATCGAGCTCTGGCCCGGCCAGACGATATCGAAGACGTGGGAGGGTACGTTGCCCTCGGCGACAGCACTCTTCCCATTCTTGTCGAAATCCAGGTGGTACATGGCATCGACGTCGATGTCCTGTAGCTTGCCGATCTTCGCCATGTGGCAGGATGCGCAGTTGCCCACCGGCATTTTGGGATCGTCAGGGGTATAGAGTGCCCCGCCCATCCCGGCTTTTACCTGCATGTGCTTGGCGACGGCCCGCGCGACCCGATTCCGGGACAAGAAAGCATCAGAGGGTTTCACCGAGACGACGGCTCCGTCCTTCGTCACCTTGTGGCCTACGGCGAGCTCGAGCACCGCCACATCGGCGGTAGATACGTCCTTGAAATCATCGCGGGCGGAGTGGCATGCCAGGCACAGTGTGTTGTTTCCATAGGCCGCATTCGCGAAGTCATAACTGCCAATTTTGAGCGAGGACGGACCTGCATTCAAGGTGTGGGCGTCATGGCATGTGTAGCAGGTGAGCTTTTCGGACTTGTTGCTGTAGTGGGCGGAACGGCGCAACTCGGAAAGCTCCATAGAGTGTGAACGAGCATGGGTTTGGTCTGGCCAGGAGTGAAACGCTCCCTCCTTCCAGCCAGGGATGAGACTGGTTGTGGGCTTTTCGTAGTTGGCAAAGAATGTCTCGAGACTGTATACGCCAGGGACGAAGAACCCATGGCCAAGGGTGTCCTTGTAATTCCCATCAAATGCAGGCTTATAAATACCCGGAGGAGTGATGCTTCTTCCATCGTGGTTCCCATGGCACTGGCCGCAGAGCTCATTGCCGGCCTTTGCGGTCAGGTATTTGGGTGAGATGATCTGCTTCTTGTCGGATGTCTTCGCGTGCTCAGAACCCGGTCCGTGGCAACGCTCGCAGGTGATATTTAGATCTTTGTAGTCCCAATGGGTAACAACGGACTTGTACTTGTGGTCTGGATTCGGATCGGCGAGGAAGTCCTGTGTTTTTATCGTAACCCCGGTGGCGTGGCACCCTGCGCAGTTTCTCGATAGCGTGTTATCCGGCGTGCACCAATGACCTGGGGACTTCTGCCAGAACATCGGGGCGCCAACCTCTCCTTTTGCCAGCACCTTCGACCCAACAGGAGTGCCATCCTGCATGACGAACACCGGCATGTAGCAGACGTAATCCTGTTTTTGTCCTTCCCGAGACACATTGTTATCTTTCATCCATTTCACGAGATACGGCACATCCTGAACCCTGCACATGTAGCGCTGCTTCCCCTCCCCGAAATTGGGGTGGCGGTCAGGGGTTTTGTGATCGGGATCGGTGTACCCTTCACCCCAATTTCCCTGGCCACCGATCGTCGCGGCAACCGGGATCCAGATGGCGTCAGCGGGCTTATCCGAACAATCCAGATCGGCTTCGGTCAGAGAGACACCCTCTTTCTGCTCGGGATAAAACTTGAAGAGATACTGGCGATTGGGCTCTTCGCCTTTCGTACACATTGCCACATGGACCCGGCCGTTGCCATCCAGAGGGTCCTGTACCTTGAGTAGGTTGCCCTTGGGATCCATGGGGAGGTATTTGCTACCAGGCTCCGGCCACATGTTCTGGTAAACCAATTGACTTGTTCCCTCGGTCACGAAGCGCGAGTGAACAGCTGCGTGGGGGGAACCGTCAAGTGCCTTGGATAAGTTGGGATCGTGACACCCGGAGCATGTCTTCATTCCAACATAAGTGGCAGCTTCGCTGGGACGGCCTGAAAGGGTTATCGTCACACCGGAGACTGTTGCGCCGCCCTTTACGGAGATGGATTTTAGGGTTTCACCGTCCAAATAGGCTTTAGACTGCGCAGCTGAGTACAAGTACACGTTGCCGGGGGCCACCCCTTCGAGTTTGAAGGAGCCGTCTTTGGATGTGGTGCCCGTGATCTTCTGCCCCTCAACGGCTACTTTAACCCCTGCGACCCCCTTGCCGCTTATGTCCACCACTCTGCCAGTAATCTTAGCGGACGCCGCGTTCGCCTGATCAAAGGCTATGATCGAACAAGACAAAACCAACAGGAATAGCAATTTCTTCATTTAGAACCTCCCTTTCACGTCTGGGTTTATTTGAAACTTACATATAAAAGAAAATGGGGGTTCTTACCCCCTCCTAATTTCTTTAAAGATGATGACCCCAGAAGATGGAAGGAAGGTGAACGAAAGACCATCCTGCGGGGTCATCTCTTGAATCTCAATTCTTCTTTCAGTTTCGGAATCACAATTGCAATATGTATTCCGGAGAGGAGACTTGAAGAAGTTTTGTAATATTGCTTTATTAGGAGGTTTTATAAATAAGACTAAGGAGGGAAAGAGTTACTTCTTGGTAACACGACTGTAGCGGTTCGGCGCAACCCCTTGATCATAATGAATAACTTATCGGTATTACGGTCAGGTAACATGAATTACAGGAAGGAAACATCTTGTAATGTTCGAAAGAAAGTATGATACATCCCTTCATATCTCAATCTCCAGTTCTTTGATTTTTTCCCAGAGGGTTTTCCGGGAGATTCCGAGGATTTCAGCAGTCTGGCCTTTTTTTCCCTTTGTCTTCTCCAGGATACTTTCTATATAAGTCTTTTCGAAGAGGCCAACCGCCTGGGCCAGAGGTTTCGATCCTCGTATCCTTTCACAGATCGTTTGGACGGTGCCTGTCTGACCGCAAACCTCTTCCGGAAGGTCTTCTGCTTGAATCACCCTGCCTTTGATGAGTGCAATGGCCCGCTCGATCACGTTCTCTAGTTCCCGGATATTTCCAGGGAAAGCGTATCTCAGAAGAAGCGTCCTGGCTTCCTCGGAGAGGCCCTCGATCTCTTTCCCCATTTTCTTGGATAACTTTTTGATAAAATGATCGGCCAGGAGAAAGATATCCTCACGTCTTTCCCTGAGAGGAGGTAGAGTAATGGGCACGACATTCAATCGGTAATAGAGGTCTTCGCGGAAAGTCCCTTTCTGGATTTCCTCTTTCAAATCCTTTTGAGTTGCACAGATGAGGCGGACATTGACGGAGATCGTTTCATTTCCTCCCACTCGCTCAAACTGCCTTTCTTGAAGAACGCGAAGAAGCTTCACCTGGACAGCCTGCGAGGTATCTCCTATTTCATCCAGAAAGAGAGTTCCCTCGTCTGCTATTTCGAACCTCCCTTTTCTCTGCCTCAGCGCGCCGGTGAATGCCCCCTTCTCATGACCGAAGAGTTCGGTCTCCAACAAGGTCTCTGGAAGGGCAGCACAGTTGACTTTAATGAAAGGTCCATTTTTTCTCGGGCTTTGGAGATGGATGGCATTGGCCACCATCTCTTTTCCTGTCCCGCTTTCACCATAGACGAGAACTGTGGTGTCGGTCTGTGAGACAGTTTCGATCAGGTCATAGAGTCTAAGCATCTGGGGACTTTTTCCCACCAACCCCTCAAGGCTGAATCGTTCTTCCACCTTCTTCCGAAGGGATATATTCTCCTCCTCCAGTTCTCTAATCCGTAGAATCCTCTTAATGATGAGAAGGAGTTCGTCCATGGCGAATGGCTTAGTCAGATAATCGCTTGCTCCTTCTTTCATGGCTGTTACGGCAGAGTCGATAGATCCATAAGCAGTAATGAGGATCACCTGAGTCGAAGGGTGAGAGGATTTAACTTCTCTTAGAATCTGAATTCCATCCATGTCGGGGAGTCTCAGGTCCGTGATAACAATATCGGTATGGTTTTGTCTGAGAAGATTGCTACCTTTTTCCCCAGTTTCGGCGGCAATGACTTCGTAACCTTCCCCCACCAGTGCATCCTGTATTGTAATTCTCATTAACGGCTCGTCATCAATGACGAGAATCTTTACTCGGTGACCCATCTATTGCTCCTTCTAATTCTACTCAAATATATAAACCATCCAGTCCCACCCCCACCCTGTCCCTCCCCCTGAGAGACTGTGTCGCAATGTCATTGCGAGGGAGTGAAACGACCGAAGCAATCTCACAACGCTTCGAAAATAATGAGATTGCCGCGCTCCCTTCGGTCGCTCGCAATGACAAAACAAGGATTACGACACAGTCTCTGAAGGGGAGGAGAATCGTCACGCGATTCGCCTGATTCCTCCCCTTTCAAGGGGGAGGTCAGAAAGGGGATGGGTATCTGTCAGAGATGCACTAATATCTTCCTCCCATGTTAGAGCTTTGTGCCATAAGCACAGTCTCTTGCGGTCTTACTTAACGGGAAGCTGGATTTCTACTGTCGTTCCTTCGTTTTCACGACTGCTGATTTGAATCGTCCCTCCGTGCCGTTCAATAATTCCCTGGCTGATCCAGAGTCCGAGGCCGGTTCCTGTTCCCTCGCCTTTGGTGGTAAAGAAAGGATCGAACACTTTCGGTAGTACTTCTTCCGGGATCCCCCTGCCCGTGTCAGCAATGCTTACAAGAACCTGTCCATCCAAAGCCGCCGCTCCTACCTTCAGGACACCGCCTCTCTGCATCGCCTGAAGGGAATTCAAAAAGATATTGACCAAGACTTGTCCGATCTGATTTCTATCCACGTTGATGGAGGGGAGGTTCTGGGGAATTTCCTTGTCTATTCTGATTTGATTCTTTCGAAACTGGTAATCAAGAAGGGAAATTGTATTCTCGAGCAGGAGACGCAAATCGGTTGAGGTTCGTTCGAGTTTGGGGTTTCGGGCAAACTCCAGAAGATTAGTCACCGTCTTCTGAATCCTCTTTATTCCATCCTCCATGAGGTCAAGATATTCCCGTTGTTTCTCAGCGGCCTGACCTCCCTTTCTGAAATGATAGATACAGTTGAGGATCCCCCCAAGGGGATTGTTGATCTCGTGGGCCATTCCTGCTGTCAGTTTTCCGATAGCAACCATCTTTTCGGTGAGTAAGAGGTTTTTCTGAGTTTGTTCCCTTTCTTTCTCATCCTCCTTGATTCGTTTTAGCATCTGATAGAAGCTTTTTTGGAGAATGCCGATCTCATCACGGCGCTCAACGGATACAGATGGTAGTTTATCCTTCGTA
>Ga0214473_10009151_pt1 | contig 11723 bp, 13 predicted proteins | sample RVTome_7_FD_203509 | JGI IMG/M metagenome (GOLD analysis project Ga0214473, IMG submission 203509) | Soil microbial communities from uranium-contaminated site in the Upper Colorado River Basin, Wyoming, United States - RVT98D197 | ecosystem: Environmental > Terrestrial > Soil > Contaminated >...
GTTATCCCGATTATCTTCGCGTTGTCGGTGATGCTGTTTCCCGGAATGGTGGCTAGTTTTTTGGTGGGAGTGAAAAGCGAGGTGGTGTCACGGGCAGCCACGGGGGCGGTTAATATGTTTCAAAACCAGTGGTTTTACGGCATATCATATTTTGTGTTAGTGGTGGTATTTACTTATTTTTACACCTCGGTCACATTTGATCCGCATAACATAGCTGATAATTTACAGAAGCAAGGTGGTTTTGTGCCTGGTATTCGTCCGGGTAGGCGCACGGCGGCTTTTCTTAAGTATGTGATTAATCGCATAACACTGACGGGTGCCATCTTTTTGGGGTTAATTGCGGTGTTGCCGTTAATTATGCAGGGTGTGTTGGGTATCGCCACACTGACTATTGGGGGTACCGCGCTCCTAATTGTCGTATCGGTGGTGTTAGAGACTATGAAACAAGTGGAGTCGCAGATGACGATGCGCGAGTATGAAGGTTTCCTTACCTAAAGTCATCTATATTATGGGCCCGCCGGGGGCGGGCAAGGGTACACAGGCGGGCATGTTGGCAAAAAAGATTGGTTATGTTCAGTTCAGCACGGGGAATGCTTTTCGGCAGGTGGCGGCACAGGACACGGAGCGGGGTCGACAGGTAAGAGAGACAATTGATAATGGCTACTTGGCCCCGCCAGAAATGGCAGCGGAGATAGTGAAGACAGCAGTTCAGAAGTTCTTGGCGCGGGGTGAGGGGTTGATATTTGATGGTACGCCACGAACAGTAGAAGAAGGCGAGATAGTGGATGATTATTTTATTGAAAAGGATTATGGAGAACCGCTGGTAATATTACTTAGAGTTGATCAGGAGGAAATGATGAAACGTAATGCGAAGCGGGTTTTTTGTCTGGAAGCGGAGGGTGGGGATTTTCCTGTTTTTACGCCGGAGGATGAAGAGAGATGCCAAGGGCGCAAAGGAAAGGTAGGCAGACGGCCGGACGACGATCCGGAGAAGTTTGCCACTAGGTGGCAAGAGTTTATGACACAGACTTATCCGGTGGTGGAGAAGTATCGCCGGCAGGGCATATTGCGGGAGGTTGATGGCATGGGGACTATACAAGAAGTGCATGAACAGGTGATGAGGGTGATAGAAGAGTTTGAAAGAGTGTGATTCGTCCCAAGACAACCGGGGAGATTAAAGTGATGGCGCAGGGAGGTAAGGTTTTGGCGGGTATTCTGGATAAACTGACAGAGGGAGCGAAAGAGGGTGTAACGGGCAGGCAGCTTGATGAACAGGCGCGCTGGTTGGCTAGAGAGGCGGGGGCGCGGCCGTCTTTTTTGGGCTACGCGCCGTCGGGGCGCAAGCCGTATCCGGCCGCGGTATGCGTGTCGATTAATACGGCGGTAGTGCACGGTTTGCCCGGCGACATTTTACTGGCGGAGGGAGACGTGGTGGGGATTGATATGGGTATTGAGTACAAGGGATTGTATCTGGATAGTGCACGAACGGTCGGCATAGGTAAGGTGTCGCGCCAAGCGGAGAAGCTCATGAGGGTAACGCGGCGGGCCTTGGCCATAGCCATTGGGAAGTGTTGGTTGGGTAACACGGTCGGTGATATAGGAGCGGCGGTACAGTCGTATGTTGAAAAGAGCGGTTTTGAGGTGGTGCGGGCGCTAGTCGGACATGGAGTGGGCTATGATGTGCACGAAGAGCCGGCGGTACCTAACTTTGGTGAAGCCGGCGAAGGCCTAAAGCTGAAAGAGGGACTGGTTATTGCGATTGAGCCGATGGTGACGGTAGGAGATTCTGAAGTTATGACAAGCAGAGACGGCTGGACGGTGGAAACAAAAAAAGGGGGTCTAGCGGCTCACGAAGAGCACACGGTCGCAATAACGTCGTCAGGACCTTTAGTCTTGACGAAATCCAAAATCCAAAGTTCAAATGTCAAATAATACCCTTTGTCTTGATTATGGAGAGAGATATGTAGGGGTGGCGATTACTGATGCAGAGGGCAAGATAGCGCTGCGGCGGGCGACGATTGATCAGAAAGATAAGGATGTTTGGCAGGAGGTGGGGTTTTTAGTTGAGCAGGAGGAGGTTAAAAAAGTGCTGGTGGGTGTGCCAGTTAGTTTGTCTGGTGGGGAAACGGCACAGACTAGAGCCTCACTGACGTTCCTTGAGAAACTGCAGTCGGTGCTTGGTGATAAAGTTGCGGTGGAGGGTGTTGATGAGGTGTTTAGCAGCAAAGAGGCGCGGCGGCGTCTGCGGGCAGAGGGTGGAAATGAAGGAGAAGAGCATATGGAGGCGGCCCGCTTGATGCTGGCGGATTATATTGCTAGGGGCAGGATGGCACGGCAGGATATTTAATATGCTTGACGGTATTGATGTTATCTACCCACGACACGTGGCTATTATTCCCGATGGCAACAGGCGCTGGGCGCGGGAACGTGGCTGGGATGTGCTGGCGGGACACCGCCGGGGAGTTGAGGCATTTGAAAAAGTGGCGCGGCACGCGGCGGAGCGGGAGATAAAACATTTATCATTGTGGGGTTTATCGCTAGATAACTTGGTTAAGAGGAGTAAAAAGGAGGTAGCCTGGTTGTTTAGGATATTTAAGAAGGAGTTCGGTAAGCTAGCAAAGAGCGAGGAGATACATAAACGTCAGACAAGAATAAGAGTGTTTGGCCGGTGGCGGGAGAAGTTTCCGGAGGCGGCGCGGCAGGCGATGGAAAGAGCGGAGGAGGCGACAAAACATTACGACAAGTATTTTATAAACTTTTTTCTGGCTTATAACGGGAAGGACGAGATGGTGCAGGCGGTGCAGGAGCTGATTGACCAGGCGCGAGGCGGACAGTTGCGGGTGACGCCGGAGTTGATAAAAGAACATTTGTTCACGCGGGAGTTGCCGCCAGTTGATCTGGTTATCCGCACGGCGGGGGAACCGCACCTGTCGGCCGGCTTTATGATGTGGGACGTGGCCGATGCGCAATTGTATTTTACGGACAAATACTGGCCGGACTTTGACGCGGGGGAGTTCGACAAGGCGCTAGCTGACTTTACCAGGCGAGCCCGTAGATTTGGCGCTTGACTTTCATAAAGAAGTATTTTACAAAGAGGTGTTGTTGTAGTTTCGGATGGCACGTTGATAACTGAATACCAAAAGAGGAGGACTAGACATGTCCCGGTGGAGACGGTTGATGTTGGTAGTTTTGATGGTTGTGGTGAGCACGATGATGGTTGTGCCTTTCGTCGCGTTTCTGACCATGGACTTTGGGGATCCACTCGAGGCTCGCTGGGAAGAACCGGATAAGAGCCAGGACGGCGAGCAGAGTGAAAACCAGCCGGACAGCAGAAAGGCGGTCATTAGATTTAGTGAGGCGGATTCGTTTGATTGGTCGTATTTGTGGCTGCTGGTTCCTTCAGTGTTGGGGTTGGGTGTTACCTACGTGTTGGCTGTTGGTCGGTTGGTTGACAAAGCCACTTATAAGGGAGGCAATGACATCCTCAATGGTTGGCTGGTGGCTACCGGTATCGCGCAGGGGACATTATGGCTTGTCTGCGTGGGGGTGGCCATTGCAAATAACTACTATTTCGACGTTGCCGACAGACTAGCAATGGCGATTGAAGATGAGGAGTTGGCAGGCAAGGCCCTGAAATGTGCCTTCATGAGCCAGGCTGCGGTGGTGGTATGCGCCGCTGGGTGCCTTGTGGCGGGTGACGTAATGATCGTCATCGCGGCTTTTGGCACTGACTTGTTGATCAAGACGGTAGTCGGGCGCTACACACGGTACAAAGAGCGACTAGTAGCGTCACTGGGAGGGGTCAGCGGCACGTTGTCACTTTGCCCGGGCGGAACAATTGAGCAGCCCGGGTACGTCTACCGGATGCGGTGGTGGCCATTTCCAGCACTGGTGCCAAGACGCGAGGTGCGGGGAAGTATGCCGGGGCGGGACATGCTGCAGTTACTGGCTGGGTCTCTTCCGGAGCAGTCAAGGGAATTACTGTGCCGGCAGTTTAAGATCTCACTTAGCGAACTGCTTGACGCGGTCGGCGCAAAAACGGCGCAGCAAATTGTGGCCGCTATTGGTGACGAAGTTCGAGACGGGATGGGTAGCCATGTACAGCAGGCGGTCAAGCGCGAGGCTGCCGCGGCACGCAAAGAGGCGGTGGCTTTGCTGCAGGGCGTTTCTGATGAAACTTTGCAGCGCTTCCAACAGGATTTGGTAGCGAGCGTCGGCGAAGCGGTAGAGGGGCAGCTGGGTGACTTCCGTGGCCAAGCTACACAACTGTTACAACAACGCGCTGGAGGCGTTGCGGCCCATCCATTATCAGACGGGTCAGCCTTTCCGGATGGAACGAAGTTTTGCATGCAGAGGGGCGGCGCAACAGTGTTTGTCATCGAGGAAAAACCCCAGACGCGGACGGTTACCTTTAGGAAGGGGTTTGGTACGAGGAAGGGAGACTATCTAAAAGAAGATACGGGCTTTCAGTTGGCTTTTCCCTACGTTGTCTTCGTGGTGAGATTATGGCGGGGGAGTTTTAGTAGTCTTCGCGTCTTCTACTCGAAGCGGCCTTTGCAATCTCTGGCTGACAGTGTGTGCTGGCCGAGCCTGCCTAATATCCGTGAAAGCGGCGCGGTGTGCATGGCTTTCTGTGAGGAGAGAGCCGTAACCCTGGCCAAAGAGGCTCGCAAAGTCATCTCATACTTCTGGCACAGTATGTTCAGTGATGATTTGCGTAACAGGCATTACGACTGTGCTAATCCCATTCGGGATGTCTGGGACTGGGAGAAACAGTCTAAGGAAGACCCGGCCTTTGTTCTAATGGCTGCCTGGCGGGAGAGAGAGGGGTCTCTTGAGCAGCTAGTTGAACATTTACTGACGGGCGACAGCGAGGATGAGGAGATGAAGGCCGAGCGTAAAGTTTGCCAGGCGCTGGAGCAGGCGGTGGCTAAGATGACGGCAGTGGTGACAGAAGCGTGCCGCAGCCTGCCTGTGGAGCGGCGGTATGCAAAGACTGTCGTTAGGCAGCTGTCGGCGCATCTGTTGTCACTGGCCTCGATTGTGGCTGACTGCATGGTGTCGCGGCTGAATGAGGCTGTGGCCGGCGCAAATAGTAATGTCCGCCACCAGTTTGACTGTCATCTGCAACGGGCGGTTAACGAGGTAGTGGCGCAGACGTTTATCGGCACAGTAGCTTCTGTGTTGCTGGACGGCGGCCGATTGCCTCAATCCCTTTACCACGCACTTGAGAGAAGGAGAGATTAGTTAATGATCCCTGTCTATATTCTGAAAGAAGGCGTTAGGCTTCCGGAAGAAGGAACGTACTACATAGTGGCCAGAGGAGGAATTTTTCTGCGCAAGGATGGCGGCCTCGTCCAGGCCACGGTTAGGGTAGACGGGATTCCTTTTCTGGAGGAGTTGACGCCCACGGCGAACTTACGGTTGCCTAAATTGCCGCCGGAGTTGGTGGTTCGCACTTTGCTGTTCTTCCGTCGAGTGTACCAACAACACGCTAGCGAGGCGGCCGTATTACTGCATTATTCGGTGGCGGAGCAGGCATATTGGTTGCACTGCCCCCGGCAGCAGGTAAGTTTCGGATCTGTAGTGTACAGCGCTGACGAGCGGATTAACGGCTATCAACTAGTCGGCTCCATACATTCGCACGCCAGTATGGCGGCGTTTCACTCCGGCCTTGACAGCTGGGATGAGCAGTACTTTGATGGACTGCACATTACCATAGGCTGCATGGATCAGCCCTACTTCACCATGAGTTGCTCTAGCGTAGTTAATGGCCAGCGCTTCTATTTGGCGCCGGACAGCGTTGTCGCCGGCATTAGGGAGGTGGACTGGCAGGCGGCGCCGAGTGTGTCATACCGTCGTAAGGGAGTGCCAAATGTTCAACCGTTGGACATCTCTGTTCTTAGCTGGCTGGATTTCAGTGATGTATTTGGTGTACTGCCAGCGCGCCACAGCGATCAATTCTATGAATTGGTACTATCCGGCGGGCGGGACTACCGTCATGTCGGGGTGCCAAGAGCATGGCTTGATCGGGTGATGAAAGCGGTGCCGGCGATCCGACAGGTAACTTGCAAAGGAGGCTAGGGCGGTGAAAGTAAAAGTGATTGGTATTGGCGGCATTGGCACTTGCTTGCTGCCCGTATTGGTACGGTTTCTCGATTTCAGCTCTTCCGCAGCCGATATACTGCTGATTGACGGTGACCGGTTCGAGGAGAGAAACCGGGAGCGGCAGTCTTTTGACCGGCTGGGCAACAAAGCCGAGGTGACTGCTGAACGTTTGCAACAGCAACATTCACGGGTGCGTCTGCACGCTCGCCCGGAGTACGTAACGGAGAGCGACGTGGTGAGGCTGGTCCGAGAGGGAGACGTGGTGTTTTTGTGTGTGGACAACCACGCCACGCGCAAGTTAGTTTCTGACCGCTGCGAGGATTTGAACAACGTGGTCCTGATCTCTGGCAGCAATGAGTTGACGGACGGATCAGTGCAGGTTTACGTTCGTAGGGACGGCCAAGATGTAACCTTGCCGTTAGCCAGTGATTTTCATCCGGAAGTTCAATATCCTGGAGATGTAAATCCGGCGGAGTTGGGGTGTGAGGAACAGGTTGAGAGCGAGCCACAGTTGCTATTTACAAACAACTTAGTGGCCGCTATGATGCTTGGTTCTTTTTACACCTGGCAGCAAGGAACTCTTAAGTACGACGAGCTGTACTGTGATTTACTGACCGGCAACTGTCGGGCGGTAAGCAGAATGGTTAATCGATAGAGTTGATGGCGTGACCGGTAACAAACCCGTTTCAGTGGAAAGGAGCTGGAGTATGTCGAAGACGCGACTGGTGTGCGGCGCCAACGTTCAGGACGTTGATGGAGTGGTCGGCAGGACGTTGGGCGAGGTACGAAATGAGTACCGCGATGTGTTGAGCATTTCGTCAGATGCGCAGGCGCGCGTCGGCGGTGAGCCAGCTGACAACGATCACGTTATCCAGGAGGATGAGTCGTTTGAGTTTGTGCGGCCGATGGGAAGCAAAGGCTGACACGGACTAACGCGATCTGCTTGGATGACAAGGAGGGTGAGTATTATACATGTAATGCTCACCCTTTTTTATACTTATTATAATGTTATACTGCCCACATGGGTGTTTTTTTGTCGGTTATTATTCCGGCTTACAATGAAGCGAAGCGGTTACCGAGAACGCTGCGGGCGACGGTAAAGTATTTATCAGCGCAGGATTACAGCTGGGAGATAGCGGTGGTCAACGATGGCTCGTGGGACCGGACGGCAGACGTGGTGCGGGAGATGTCCGTGGTGGAATCGCGCGTACGCCTTTTACAGTACGGAGGAAACCGGGGTAAGGGATACGCGGTGCGGTATGGCATGACGCACGTGTCGGGTGAATATCGGTTATTTATGGATGCCGACAACGCGACGACGGTAGACCAAGTGGAACAATTTTTACCTTACTTTCATATGGGGTTTGACGTGGTGATTGGCTCGCGTGACGTACCCGGGGCCGATGTGGCTGCGCGTCAACCGTGGTGGAAGGAGAAGCTGGGGGATGGAGGTAATTTATGGATTCAACTGTGGGCTGTACCGGGTGTTCACGACACGCAGGCGGGTTTTAAGGTGTTTACGGCCAAGACGGCGGAGGATGTGTTTCCGCGGCTAACGATTGACAGATGGGGGTTTGACGTGGAGGCTCTGGCGGTGGCTCGCTTGCTTGGTTATAAGATAGCGGAGCGGCCGATTCGCTGGGTGAATGATCCGGACAGCAAGGTGTCAGTAAAAGCGTACTGGCAAGTGCTGCGTGAAGTAGTGCAGGTACGGCTTAATATGTGGCGGGGAGTGTATAGGTAATGAAGCGGGCTAAGATGAAGCGGGCCGGGCATAAGGAAACGGGGGAGTTGCGGCAGGATTTGGTGACCGGCAAGTGGGTGGTGGTAGCGGCTGGTCGGGCCATGCGGCCGCGTGATTTCACGAGTGAGCGGAGTAAACCTCGGGCGGGGCCGAAGTGGCAGGAGGGTTGTCCGTTTTGCCAGCTGGATAAGTATCCGCAAGCAGCGGACGTGCTGCGTTTACCTGATGATCCAGATGAGTGGCAAGTACATATTTTTCCTAATAAATATCCGGCGTTTTTGCCCAAGGATGATTTTCGCAGCTGGAATACCGGGCCGTACCGGGCGGTTGAATCGGTGGGCTACCACGAGATATTGGCCACGCGCTGGCATAATAAAGTTGATGCGCTTTTAACACAGCAGGAGCTGGCGCTGCAGTTAGAAGCACTAGTTCTACGCTACAGAGATCTGCGCCGGAGGCCGTCGGTCAACTACATACAAATCATTAAGAATCATGGGAAAGCCTCGGGTGCCTCTCTGGAGCATCCGCACCATCAGATACTGACTGTGCCGGTGCTGCCGAGTGATGTGTATGATATGTTGCGGGGAGCGGAGCAGTACGCGGAGAAGCACGGGCAGGAACCATATGGAGTGATGCTCGATTTTGAGATAAAGGAGAGAGAGAGAATTGTGCAGGAGAACGAGCAGTTTGTGGCTTTTTGTCCCTATGCTTCACGTGTGCCGTTTGAGGTGTGGGTAATGCCCCGGGAGCACAGCCCTTACTTTGAGAATAGCGGACCGGCTGAGAGAGAGGCTTTGGCGGAAGTGCTGCGGGATGTGCTGGCGCGGTTGTATGTGGGGTTGAATGACCCGCCCTATAATTACTTTGTGCATTCGGCGCCCTGTGATGAAACGGGCTTTGTGTGCGGTGCCAAAGAATTTCCCAATCATCGCTGGCACATTGAAATATTACCGCGTCTTAACATATGGGGCGGTTTTGAGATGGGTACGGGTCTGGAAATCACGTCGGCTTTGCCGGAGGAGTCGGCCGCCTGGCTGCGGGAGCAGAAACTAGTGAATACAATAAACTAAGAAAGTACGGAATGTCAGAACTATTAGCAAGTGTGATGCGAGGGGTGCCGCCGGAAGTGGTAACTGTTGTCCTGGCTACGCTGCCGGTGGTGGAAGTGCGGGGCGCGTTGCCGGTGGCGTTGGTAGTTTACAAATTGCCGGTGCCGCTGGCTGTGTTGTTGGCTGTGTTCGGTAATATGCTGCCGGTTTATCTCTTGTTAAGGTATTTAGAACCGGCGGTAGCGTGGCTGGGCGGTCGCTCGGTCGTGCTAGATCATTTTTTGCGGTGGTTGTTCGAGCGTACACGACGAAAGCTGAGCGGGAAAGTGGCGCGATATAGCTACTGGGCCCTGGCATTGTTTGTGGCCGTACCCTTGCCGGCGACGGGAGCTTGGACGGGGGCCTTGGCTGCTTTTGTCTTCGGTTTACCTCGTTGGCCATCATTTCTGGCTATTTTAGTTGGCGTTTGTATAGCGGCGGTGATGGTAACGGGACTGACGCTGGGAAGCCTAGCGGCTGTACTCAATCTATTGTCATAGTGCGTATGGGGTTACAATATTAAAGTATGGGAAAGCAATCACTGGTTGTTGGCAACTGGAAAATGGAATTGTCGTATAAGGGGGAGCTGGAGTTGGCGCGGGCGCTGAAGCGGCAATTCAAGAATGTGCCGGTAACTGATACCGAAGTGGTGGTGTGTCCGTCACATCCTTCATTGGCCGCGGTGGGTGAAGTGTTTGGGGCGGGAAGTAAAGTGGCCCTGGGCGCTCAACATGTGCACTGGGAGGAGAAGGGGGCGTGGACAGGGGAGGTATCAGTGCTACAGGTGACACCGTATGTTAAGTGGTGTATTGTGGGTCATTCGGAACAACGGGCGCTCTCGGGGATGACGGAGGAGGATGTGCAGCGCACGGTCAGCTTGCTCGTGCAGCACGGCATTGCCCCGGTGGTGTGTGTGGGGGAGACGCGAGAGGAGAGGGAGGCTGACCAGACGGTGGCTAAGGTGACAGGCCAGGTTAAGGTTTTATTAAGCAAGATGGTGCGGACTGGTTTGCTGAAATTAGCGGTGGTGTATGAACCAATCTGGGCTATTGGGACAGGGGATACTCCTGACCCGACTGATGCGGCTGGTATTATGTTGTTAATTAGAAAAATTGTGGCTGGGCGTTTTGGTAATGAGGCGGCGCAGCGTTTGCGCATACTTTACGGGGGCAGCGTAAAGTCTGATAACGTTGAGCCATATATTAAGGAACCAGGTGTGGACGGGGTACTGGTGGGGGGAGCCTCGGTGCAGCCGCGGCAGTTTGTGGAGATTGTTAAGATTGTACAAGCGGCCAGTAGCCAGTAATCAGTAACTAGTAATCAGTAATTAGTAAATGCTTATCAAACCACATGAAATATTAAGAGCGGCTATGAGAGGTGGCTTTGCCATCGGTGCTTTTAATACATCTAACTTGGAGGTGACGCAGGCTATTGTAGCGGCGGCAGAATCTCAAGCGGCGCCGGTGATCGTGCAGGCGTCGGAAGGCGCACTGGCATATGCCGGGCTGGAAGTGTTGGCAGGAATTGTCAAAACGTTGGCTGCCGGTAGTGCTGTACCGGTGGTGTTGCACTTGGATCATGGTAAGAGTTTAGATGTGATAAAACAGTGCATTGAAGCGGGCTTTACGTCGGTGATGATTGATGCCTCGTCCGAGGATCTGGCAGAGAACATAACAATTACGTCCGAAGTAGTTCGCTATGCGCACGAGCGGGATGTGTGGGTAGAGGCGGAGCTGGGAGCTATGCCGGGAATTGAGGGGTTGAAAGAGGCGGAAGGAAAAAATAAATTGGACGAGTTGTTAACTGCCCCAGAACAGGTGAAGAAGTTTGTTCAAGGGACTGAAGTTGATGCCCTGGCGGTCTCAATCGGTACCATCCACGGCGCTTTTACGGGGCAAGAGTATATTCGGTTTGAGCTACTTAGCGCTATCGAGAAGGCGGTGCCCGATCTGCCGCTGGTATTGCATGGGGCATCCGGTGTGGCGACTAGGCAGCTTAAAAGGGCGGTGATGGCCAATGTGTGTAAGGTTAATATTGACACCGAAATACGCATTGTCTTTGAGGCGGCCGTGAAGTCTTACTGCAGCGAGTCACATGATAAGGTTGATATACGCAAGATGCTGACGCCGGCACGGGAGGCGGCGCGAAGAATAGTAGCGGAGAAGATTAAAATATTTGGCTCGGCCGGCCGAGCGATAATGTGATAGGCTGGTAGCATGGGTGAGGCAATGGAGAAATTTGACATTATTGCTATCGGGGACACCACCCAGGACATTTTTCTGGAGGTGAGTGACGCCAGCGTCCAGTGTGATTTAGACGGCGAGAATTGTCGTATTTCTTTTGACTATGCGGACAAGATTGCCGTGGATAAGAAAACGGACGTGCCGGCGGTGGGTAATGCGGCTAACCATGCCATTGGCGTAGCTCGGTTAGGACTGCGCGCGGCTATCTACACCATAGTGGGTGACGACGAACAGGGGCAGCGGGCTCGCCATGTGCTGGCGGAGAATAATGTGGACCCGCGCTATGTGGTTTTCGATAAAGTACATAGCACAAACCTATCTGTCGTTATTAACTATCGGGGTGAGCGCACGATTTTTGTCTATCACGAGCCGCGCAGTTATGAGCTGCCAGAACTGGCCGCGACTAGCTGGATTTACTTGACTTCTGCTTCGGGTAAGGGCGTGCTGCGGCTGCACGAGCAGGTATTTAAGTATCTCGAGAATAACCGAGAGGTAAAAATGGCGTTTAATCCAGGGACACATCAAATGCAGTTAGGTCTA
>Ga0214473_10009152_pt1 | contig 11722 bp, 9 predicted proteins | sample RVTome_7_FD_203509 | JGI IMG/M metagenome (GOLD analysis project Ga0214473, IMG submission 203509) | Soil microbial communities from uranium-contaminated site in the Upper Colorado River Basin, Wyoming, United States - RVT98D197 | ecosystem: Environmental > Terrestrial > Soil > Contaminated >...
TCGCGGGCGCGCTCAACGCGGGGCGACCGTAGAACCAGCGGCTTGGCCCGATCCTGGTGGGACCCGAGGACGACCTGCGGATCGGGCCAAGCCGCTGGTTCTCCGGTCGCAGCTCGATGCGCTCGCCGGCGATGTGCAGCCGCTTGACGGTGGCCTCGTCGCCGAGGAGCGCCACGACGATGTCGCCGCTCTCGGCGATGGGCTGCTGCCGAACCACAACGTGGTCGCCGTCATGGATACCGGCGCCGATCATGCTGTCCCCCTCGACCACGAGTGCGAAGCACGGCCCGCGCCCGACGAGTTGGCGCTCGATCAGTAGCTCGCCAACGATGTTCTCGACCGCCAGGATCGGTTGGCCGGCGGCGATCCTCCCGACGATGGGCACCGGCACGAGCTCGGCAACAGCCGTATCTATCTCCTTGATGATCTCGATGGACCGCGCCTTTCGAGCATCGCGGTGAAGGTAGCCCTTCCGGACAAGCTGCGACACGAGCTCGTGGGCGCTCGCCGGGGCGGTGCCCAGCAGGTCTCCAAGCTCCTGGATGCTTGGCGGAAACCCGCGGCGGGAGATGAACGAGCGGATCGCCGACAGAGCCCGGCGCTGCGCGTCGGTGATCGCCTCGGATCGGGGCCGACCGCGGCGTCTCTTCCCGTCCTCTTCTGTCTCTGGCGGCTTGTTCTTTGACAACGCCTGGACCTCCTCGGTGCGCCGACAAGCGGGTCACATACCCGCGGAAGACCCGAGAATATTACCGGACGTTTCTCAGGTCAATACTGATATCCATCTGGCACTTCCCGCCGACACCTCCAGCTTCTCGCCGGTAGGTAACCAGCGACGCGACCAGAGGAGCAAGGCGATGAAGCGAGGGCACACGGACTACGAGACGCGAGTAGAGGCGGGAGTTGCTGACCGAGATCGCGCCGCTGCCCGCGCCGCTCGGGAGGAGGTCACCGACATCCTGGCCGAGGCGCTCTGGACGCTCATCTGCACCGGCCGCGGGCCATCGCCGGCACCTTCGACCCGCTCCATGGTGACGTCATGCTCGCGTGACTCGTCCGGCCGCGAGCAGAACCGTCAACCAGTTGAAAACACGAGGAATTGAGAGTTGCTTTACCCGGCGAACAACGCCTCCATGGCTGATGAGGCCGGGTGCATTGGGTGCCCCGGCGAGCCGACGAGGATGACGATGAACCAACGAAGAAAGGAAGCGGCGAGCAGGGCGCGCCGGGCCGTAGCGGATGTCGCCGGGCAGCTCGCGGCCCTGCGAGAGATGACCGTGGGCCAGCTCTGCGAGCGGTACCGCGAGGTGTTCGGCGAGCCGACTCGCTCGCGCAACAAGGACCATCTGCGCAAGAAGATCGCCTGGCGGATCCAGGAGCTGGCCGAGGGTGGGCTCTCGGACCACGCCCGGGCGCGCATCGCCGAGATGGCGCCCAGCGCGCCGGTCCGGTGGCGGTCGAGCAACGGTGGCGGGGCGGCCCGTCAGGCCCCCGAGCCGGACCAGATGAAGGACCGCGATCCGTGCCTGCCCCCGCTGGGGACGGTGCTGATCCGCGAGCACCAGGGCGCCGAGCACCGGGTCACCGTGCTCGAGGACGGCTTCGAGTACCACGGCGCCCGCTACCGCAGCCTTTCAAAGATCGCCCAGGAGATCACCGGCACCAGATGGAACGGCTACCTCTTCTTCCGCCTGAAGAATCGGGCGAGGGAGCGCGGCGCCGGAGGTGAGGCATGAGCGGCGCGCGGCGGCGGCCAGGATCCCCGAACGGGAGGCAGCCCGAGCCGAAGCGGCGCTGCGCCATCTACACGCGCAAGTCCACCTCCGTCGGGCTCGAGCAGGAGTTCAACTCGCTGGACGCCCAGCGGGAGGCATGCGAGCGCTACGTCGCAGCCAGAGCCCACGAGGGCTGGCAACTCCTGCCCGAGCGCTACGACGACGGCGGCTTCACGGGTGCGAACATCGAGCGCCCAGCCTTCCAGCGCATTCTGGCCGACATGGAGTCCGGCAAGATCGACGTGGTGGTCGTCTACAAGGTGGATCGCCTCTCGCGATCGCTGCTCGATTTCGCCCAGGTCATGGACCGCTTCAACCGGGCGGGAACCGCCTTCGTGAGCGTCACCCAGAACTTCTCCACCGCCGATGCCATGGGGCGGCTGACGCTCAACATGCTGATGAGTTTCGCGGAGTTTGAGAGGTCCATGATCGCGGAGCGGACGCGGGACAAGATCGTCGCCTCACGCCGCAAGGGCAAGTGGACCGGCGGTCCGGTGCCCATCGGCTACGACGTCGCCGACAAGCACCTGGTCGTCAACGAGCTCGAGGCCGTGGTCGTCCGCGAGCTGTTCGACCTCTACGAGCAGCACCGCTCGGCGCTCGCCGTGGCGCGCCTCCTGGACCAGGCCGGCCGGACCACGAAGCGCCACCGCGCCAACAACGGCAACGTGCGCGAGGGGAAGCAATGGACCAAGGACGCGGTCCTGCGCGTGCTCCGCAACTCGCTCTACGCGGGCTACATGCCGTGTCACGGCGAGCTGCACGAGGGGGAGCACACGGCCATCATCGACCGCGAGCTCTGGCAGCGCGTCGTCGACCAGCTCGACGGCAAGACGGGGCCTCGGCGGCCCGGCTCCCGCAACCCGGCCTACCTGCTCCGGGGGGTGCTGCGCTGCGGCCACTGCGACAGGGCCATGACCCCGGCCTCGACCCGCAAGAAGGACGGGACCGAGTACCGCTACTATCGATGTGTGACCCGGGACAAGGAGGGCCGTGGCGCATGCCCAGCGAGGCCGCTACCCGCCGCGGCCATCGAGGGCTTCGTGATCGAGCGCTTGCGCGAGGCGACCGCGAGCGGGGGACTGGCCAAGGATGTGCGCCGGAAGCTGTTGGGTAAGCTCGACGCCCGCCGCAAGGGCCTGCACACGGAGCGCCGGGACCTCCCGGCCAGGATCGCGAGCCTCTCGGCCGAGGGCCGCAACCTCGTCGAGACGCTTGGCCAGGCCAGGGGCACCGCGCACCGCCTGCTCGAGGAGCGCATCGAGGACATCGGCGGCCAGCTCGCCGCCTGCGAGCTTCGCCTCGCCGAGGTGGAGCGGGCGCTCAGCAACCTGGACCGGACCGAGGTCGAGGTTCGGTGGGTGGCCGAGACGCTCGCCCGCTTCGACGCCGTGTGGGACGTGATGACCGCAGAGAACCAGGCCCGGCTCGTCGCGGCGGTTGTCGAGCGGGTCGAGGTGGACGAGCCGAGCGGCCGCGTCACCGCCGTGCTCGCGGACCTCGACCTCGGCGACGACGAAGAAGATGACCAGGCCGACACCGCGCCCACGCCAGCCGCGGCTCAACCGACGATGGAGACCACACCATGAACGACGCCGCGACGAGGGCCTGCGAGACGAACGAGGGCACCACTGCCGAGGAGACCAGAACGTCCTCCGGCCAGCGCATCTTCACCGGCCAGCTCTTCCGCGTCCGCGACGGCCACGGCTGGGGCTTCAGCGAGGAGGCGCCCGCGCTACCACCAGCCCCCGTCCGTCGCCCGGCCCGCGTCGCCCAGATGCTCGCGCTTGCCCACCGTTTCCAGGCCGCGATCGACCGCGGCGACTTCCGCGACCGCGCCGACCTCGCGCGACAGCTCGGGTTCACCCGTGCGCGAGTGACCCAGATCCTCGATCTCCTGCTCCTTGCCCCGGATATCCAGGATCGCGTTCTCCACCTCGAGACGGTCGACGGCGTTGAGCCCATGGCCGAGCGGGCACTCCGCGACGTGGTCCGGCACGAGAGCTGGGCCGAGCAGCGACAATCCTTGCGGGGATAGAAGGCACCGGACCTGGCTCCGGCCGCGTGTGGGGGTGGCGCTGCCATGACCCAGCCTGGCGGTGCCTCGCAACGAAGCCAACACGAAGCCAACGAGGCCGACCGAGGCCGGTTGACGTCCTCCATCTAGTCCGGTATCTTAGGCACCGTTAGACGACGGTCTGCAACCATAGGCAGTGATGGAGCCGATGGACACGCTAATGACGATCGACGAGGTGGCCGCCTACCTCCGCTTGAGTAAGGACACCGTCTACCGCATGGCGCAGTCGGGGAGGATCCCGGGCTCGAAGGTCGGGACCCAGTGGCGCTTCCGGAGGGGCGACGTCGACCGGTGGCTTGAGCAGAACAAGAACGTCACGCCGGCGGTGGGCTCTGATGACGACGACGAGGAGGGGGCATGACCGAGGCGCCGCACACGACGGGATCTGTCCCTCGCCAGATCGAGACCCTCGTCCGTCTCCGGATCGTGGTATCGGTACTCGGGGAGGCAGCGCATGCGAAGTGGTGGAGGACGGAGTTCCTCACCGCCGCGGGCCTTCGCTTCCTCGACCGACTCTACCCCCGCACGAACCGCACCGCCGCGCTGCATTCCGCCGGGACCGCGGCGCGAGAGATGCACGACACGAGCATCGGGCGAGGCGGCGTCTACCACCTCTTTCGGCTTCCGGAGCCTCTTGAGGGCCAGTATCGCGCGTTGGCACGGGACGGCCACGTTGATGGCCTAGTGCGAGAGATCGAGCCGATCCTGGGGGACCGCACCGCTCTGCTGACCCAGCTTGACGTCCTTGCCGGAGGAGGGCCGGAGGCAGCACCCGGGCCGCAGCGGATCGGGAACGTCCGGGACCTGAACAACGGGGCCTCGCTGGGAAGATGGGCCAGCGCGTACCTCCACGCTTTTCGAAATGACTACCGGGTGTTTCCCTATGTCGAAACGGAGGCCTGATGCAGGTTCAGAAGATGGCCCCCGGAGTTGATCGTCGGTACACCATCGCGCTCTGCAAGGGGGCCGCGCTGGTGGACGAGACCCGGACGCTCGTGCACCACTGGACCCCGGGTGAGGACGTGACCACGTTGACGGACCGCGTCCTAAGCCAGAACCTGCTCGCCCGCGCGACTGCGTACCGGACGAAGGACATCGTCCGCAGAGTGTTTGCGCGGCGGTTCCTCGAGCCCACCGACGTGCCTGCTCGGCGGCTGAAGCGAGCCGTCGATGGCGGGCTACCGCGAAAGCTCTTCACCGAGGCCCTCTTCCTGTACGCAGCACGGGCCGATGCGCTTCTCTACGACTTCACGACCGAGGTCTTCTGGCCGGCGTGTCGGCGCGGGCGGTCCCTCTTGAGTACGGACGACGTTCTCGCCTTTCTGGCCGAGGCGACGGCCGAGGGACAGATCGAACAAGCCTGGTCCGGGGAGGTCCAGGTGAAGATCGCGCGCGCCGTTCTGGCGACCCTTCGCGACGTCGGGCTCCTCCGTGAGGAGCGCCGAGGGCATCGGGAGATCATCTCCTACTACTTGTCGGACGAGGGGTTGGCGTACCTGGCCCACGATCTCCACGAGGCTGGGCTGAGCGACTCTCGGATGTGCGAGCACGCAGACTGGCGCCTCTTCGGGCTGGACCGGGGGCGCCTGCTCGGGCGCCTCGACAACCTTACCGCGGACAAGGGCATGCTCGTCCAGCGCGCGGGCTCGGTCGTGCGCATCACCTGGAAGTACGCGAACGTTGAGGAGCTGATCGATGGTCTCGCTTGACGACCGCTTCAAGGACCTTCGCGCGCAGATCGGACAGCCGGCCACGCTGAATCCGGCGAAGAGCGATCCGATCTTCTACTTCGTGTATCCCGTCGCGGAGATGCTGGAGCTGAAGCGTCGACTCCCGATCTGGACCGCCCAGCTTCGCAACGAGGGATTCGACGTGCAGCGCATCTCGCTCTCCGAACTGCTGTGGCAGCTCGTGGACGAGTCCGGTCGATACGAGGCGTGGCTCGAGCTCGAAGCCGGCGCGGACATCGAGCAGATCAACGAGGCTGTCCGCGATGTCCTTCGCAGTGACAGCCGCCTTGCGGAGGAAGTAGCCGCTCGGATCGAGCGGGCATCGGGGCAGAGCATCGTCCTGCTCACCGACGCCGAGATGCTGCACCCCTACTTCCGGACGCGCACCATCGAAAGCAAGCTCCATGACCGCGTGCAGGTTCCCACGGTGATCTTCTACCCGGGCAGACGGTCGGGCCAGTACGGGCTCCACTTCCTGGAGTTCTATCCGGTCGACGGCAACTACCGGTCGACTCTCATAGGAGGGGCGTGATGGCCGACACGATCCGCGCACTTTTCTCGACCCACCGGCCGATCGACCGGGCCATCGAGAAGGTCATCGACTACTACGCGCAGGCCGAAGACCGCCTCGCCGTCGAGATCGACGAGTACGAGATCACGGACAACGTGGAAGCGTGCTTCCGCAAGTTCCTGGAGACCTACGACGAGGGCGTACGCGGCGGGCAGGTGACCGAGGTCGGCATCTGGGTGTCGGGCTTCTACGGGTCCGGCAAGAGCTCGTTCACCAAGTACCTCGGCTTCGCCCTGGACCCAAACCGCACCGTCCAAGGAAAGCCCTTCATCGACCTCCTGTGTGACCGGTTCCGAACGAAGACGGTGCCCGCCACGCTCCGCACCGTGGCGAAGAAACATCCGACGGCCATCGTCCTGCTCGATCTCGGAGCGGAGCAGCTCGCGGAGAGTGCGGCGGCACCAGTCTCGACGGTGCTCTACTGGAAGGTCCTGCAGTGGGCCGGCTTCTCGAAGGAGAAGAAGCTCGCCCAGCTCGAGTTCACGCTCGAGCGGCGTAGCAAGCTGGAGGGCTTCCGCGAGGCCTACCGGTCCCGCTACAAGCAGGACTGGGAGCGGATCCACAACGACCCGCTCCTGGGAGTCGCGCGCGCGGCGGGGATCGTTCCAGGCATCCTGCCGGACGAGTTCCCAACGCCGGAGAGCTTCTCCTCACTTCGGTTCGATGAAGCCCGTGACGTCCGCGATCTTGCCCGCGAGATGATCGAGCTCTCTCGGCGAAGGACAGGGTGCGACAACATCCTGTTCCTCATCGACGAGGCCGGTCAGTACGTCGCGCCGCGTGGTGAGCTGATCCTGAACATGGATGGTCTGGCCCGGAACCTCAAGGAGCTGGGCCAGGGCAAGGTGTGGATCGCCGCGACGGGTCAGCAGACGCTCACCGAGATCGTCGAGAAGGCGGCGCACAACTCGGCCGAGCTGAACAAGCTGAAGGACCGCTTCCCCATCTCGATCCACCTGGACGCCAGCGACATCCGGGAGATCACCTATCGGCGTCTCCTCACCAAGTCACCCGAAGCCGAGAAGACGCTGAAGGACCGGTTCCAGACCAACGGACAGGCGCTCTGCACGCACACGCGTCTGACCGGGACCTCTCTCTACAAGGGGGAGCCCGACGCCACGACCTTCGCCCGGCTGTATCCCTTCCTGCCTCAGCACTTCGACCTTTTGCTGGAGCTGATCCGAACGCTGGCGCGGTCCACCGGCGGCATTGGCCTCCGCTCCGCGATTCGCGTGATCCAGGACGTGTTGGTCGACAAGAGCCGGGTCCTGCCCGCGAGCGCCACGAAGCTGGCCGATCGTGCGGTCGGCACGCTGGCCTCCGTCGACGACTTCTACGACACCCTGCGCGTCGACATCGCCAAGGTGCTCCCACACGTAGTGGCCGGCGTCGACCGAGTGGTCCAGGTCTTCGCCGCCGAGCCGCTCACCATCCGCGTCGCCAAGGCCGTGGCTGCCCTTCAGCCGGTCGAGACCTTCCCGCGCAGCGCCGAGAACCTCGCGGCCCTTCTCTACCCAGAGCTTGGCTCCCCTTCGCTCATCGACGACGTTCGCGAGGCGTTGCGCCGGATCGTGAACGAGAAGGAGTGCGGGCTCATCGAAGATCCGCAGTCCGGCGGCTACGTCTTCCTCAGCGAGGGCGTGAAACCACTTCGGGACAAGCGCAACACCTACATCCCCACCTCGGGTGAGTGCGCGCGGGTCCGCAGCGAGATCCTCCGCACCATCTTCGAGCCGCAGCCATCCGCGCGCCTGGAAGGCGTGAAGGAGGTCAAGGCAGCAGTCAAGGTCGGGAGAACGCCGATCGTCGGCGACCGCGAAGACATCGATCTTCGCCTCGAGTTCGTCGAGGGCGGGAGCTGGAAGAAGCGACGGGACGAGCTTCTGAGCGAGACCAACACCCAGACCGAGCTCAGGAACTCGGTGGTCTGGCTCGTCCGCCAAGACGAACAGGCCGACGACCTCCTCCCCGAGATCGTGCGCTCAGAGCAGGTGGTCGCCGATCCCAACCTCGAGCACGAAGCCGACCGGGACGTCGCGCAGTTCCTCCGAGCCGAGCGCCGGCTCGCGGAGACGTCTCGCGAGCAGGCGGCCAAGATCCTCGAGAAGTCGCTGTTGGACGGGACCCTCTTCTTCCGAGGCAAGCCCGCCCCGGCGGCCGAGGCGGGGAAGACCATCGAGGCCGCGGGGCGCACCGTCCTCGGCAAGGCCGCGAAGGACGTCTTCCCGCAGTTTCATCTCGTCCCCGTCCACCCGCCGACCAACGCCGCCGCGCGCTTCCTCGGTGTCGAACGGCTGGACCGAATCAACAAGGAGATCGATCCGCTCGGGCTGGTGTCGAAGAAGGGCGGCGCACCGCGGGTGGACATCAACCATCCGGCCCTTGCGGAGGTGCTGCGAGCCTTCCGGTCGAAGGCGGACGAGTTCGGCTCAGGCCGTCTCCAAGGGAGTCTCCTGCAGGACCTCTTCTCCGCGGCCCCGTACGGGTGGTCCAAGGACGCGGTCCGCTATCTCTTCGCCGGGCTTCTGGTCGCAGGCGAGATCGAGCTGCACACCTCTGGAGGGGTCGTAAAGACCTCCGGGCCGCTCGCTATCGAGTCGATGAAGAGCACGATGTCGTTCAAGCGGGTCGGCGTCTCCGAGCGCGACAGCAAGCTCCCGCCAGAGGCTCTGGATCGCGCGGCGCGTCGACTCGAAGAGCTGTTCGGCGACGAGGTCCTCCCCCTTGAGGACCACATCAGTCGTGCAGTCCGCAGGCATGTCCCCGACGTCCAGGAGAAGGTGGGATCGCTCCCGGACCGGCTCCGGCTGCTGGGTCTTCCGGGCGAGGAGCGGTCACGAACGATCCTCGCCAATGCGACCGATCTCCTGAAGGGTGACGCCAGCGGCGCCGCCGCAGTCTTGGGGGCCAAGGAGTGCCAGATCCCCGAGGACACGCGGTGGGCCCTGGCGGCCGTGGACGCTCTCGACAACGGCGCGGAAGCGGAGATCCAGCAGGCCCGCGCCCTGCAGCAGTCGCTCGCTGAGCTCGACACCCTCTGTCCGGGCAAGGGGCAGGGCCTCCTGCCTGACGATGAGAAGACGACCTTCGATGACAGCCTCTCCTCCGAGTCCTTCTTCGAGCGGCTGCCGGACCTGCGGGCGGTGCTCCGTGGCGTGCGGGAGCGAGCCACGATCCGGTGCGACGAGGAGAACGAGCGGTATCTGGAGGACCTGCGGGCGACCCAGGCTGCGCTGGAAGCCCACCCGGACTGGCCGCGCCTGTTGGACGAGGATCGGGAGGAGATCGCGACCCGGCTGAAGCCGACCCCGATCGAGGTGGACATCGACAACCCGGTTCGGTCGCTCCGGACCCTCCTGGTTCGCCGCTCCGCGGTGGCCGGCCTTCTCCAGGAGCTGCGGGCGGAGGTCGAGAGACGCAAGCCGGCGGCACCGCCGCCGGCGCCGTTGCCGGAGGAGCCCGGAGCGGTCGAAGCCCCCGTGGAGGTGATCTCCGCATCGTCCCTCGCGCCCTCCGTGATCATCCGGGGTCCCAAGGACCTCGACGACTGGCTGGCTGCTCTACGTGACCGGATCGCGGGCTTCCTCCGAGACAAGAAGCACGTGCGCATCAAGGGCGACGAATGAGCTTCGACAAGGACACGCGCAACGCGCTCTCGAAAATGGTGGCGACCTGCCGGCGCCTCCTGACTGAAGACGTCACCGACCAGCTACGCGGACGGTTCGGCATGCATCCAGACGGCACGATCCTCTCGGTCGATCGTCTGGACCTGGCCGAGGACGAGAAGTCCTCGGCGGTGGCGCTGCGTGAGCTTCTTGAGCACTTCGCTGCGGGCGAGGCCGGACGCGCCGATGATCGGAGGCGGCGAGCCTACGAACGCCTCGTACTGGAGATCTCCTTCACGACCCTCAACCGACTGGCTGCGCTGCGCCTCTGCGAGGAGCGTGGGCTCGTGGTCGAGTGCGTGCGGAAGGGAACCGCCTCGGACGGGTTTCGCCTCTTCGAGCGAGTGTCAGGGGGAGCGCTCGGGGCGCGCCACCAGACCTACCGTTTGTTCCTGGAGTGCCTCTTCGACGAGCTGGCTCTCGATCTCGGTGTCCTCTTCGATCGCTCCACACCCCAGTCGGCGGTGTTCCCAGGCGAGCGCTGCCTGACGGATGTCCTGGTGGAGCTGAACAAGCCGGTGCTCGTGCATCTCTGGGCCGCTGACGAGACGATCGGCTGGATCTACCAGTACTTCAACCCGAGGGAACTCCGAGAGGCGATCAAGAAGAAGACGAAGGTTCCTCGAAACTCCTACGAACTTGCGGTGAGGAGCAACTACTTCACGCCCAGGTTCGTGGTCGAGTATTTGACCGACAACACGATTGGTCGCACCTGGTACGAGATGCGCAAGGGCGACACCGCCCTCAAGGGAGATTGCCGCTACCTCGTGCGGCGGCCAAACGAGGTGTTCCTCGCTCCGGGGGAGGAGGTTCCTCCTTCCGCGGAGACCGTCGCCGACCTGTCGCAAGAGGAACAGCTAGAGCAGCCCGTCCACATCGAGCACCGGACCAAGAAGGACCCGAGAGATTTGCGGGTGCTCGATCCGGCCTGCGGTTCGGGGCACTTCCTGCTCTACGCGTTCGACCTGTTGGAGCGCATCTACGAGGAGGCCTGGCAGGATCCAAAAGGCCCGCATTTCGAGGCGACGGGGCGAAATCTGCGCGCGGACTTCGAGACGATCGCGGACCTTCAGCGGGCCGTGCCCAAGCTGGTCATCGAGCACAACCTCCACGGCATCGACATCGACCCGCGCGCCGTGCAGATCGCCAACCTCGCCGTCTGGCTACGATCGCAGAAGGCGTGGAAGGCACTCGGAATCAAGGCCGCCGAACGCCCTCGGATCGAGCGCTCGAACATCGTCACAGCCGAACCCATGCCTGGCGAGGAGGACATGCGCCGGGAGTTCACCGCCGGACTCGAACCCCGGGTCCTGGGGCAGCTCGTGGATCTGGCATTCGACACGATGAAGCTCGCGGGCGAGGCCGGGTCGCTACTCAAGATCGAGGAAGAGATCAAGGACGCGGTCGCCGCCGCGAAGCGTCAGTGGATCGAAGGTCCGAAGCCAGAGCAGGCAGTGCTGTTTCCTGAGCTGGCGAAGCCACAACCTAAACAGCAGACGCTGTTCGACGTGAAAGCGATCACGGACGAGCAGTTTTGGGATCACGCCGAAAGTCGGATCCTCACCGCATTGAAGCACTACGCTGAGCGCGCCGAGAACGGGCGTGCAGTTCGGCGCCGTTTGTTCGCCGATGATGCAGCACGGGGCTTGGCGTTCATCGACCTCTGCCAGCGGCGGTACGACTTTGTTCTGATGAACCCGCCCTATGCAGAGACCGAAGGAGCGCTCCAGGCATTCCTCAGAAATCGCTACCCTGACAACTGGACCAACCTCTACTCCGCCTTCATCGAACATGGATTGTCCATCGGGCACGTGCGCGTCGGTGTCGTGTGCCCGGATGGTTTCCTGTCCGCATACAGGATGAGGAATCTCCGGAGCGAGTTCATCGACCGCATGCGGTTGGAG
>Ga0214473_10009153_pt1:0-5000 | contig 11721 bp, 6 predicted proteins | sample RVTome_7_FD_203509 | JGI IMG/M metagenome (GOLD analysis project Ga0214473, IMG submission 203509) | Soil microbial communities from uranium-contaminated site in the Upper Colorado River Basin, Wyoming, United States - RVT98D197 | ecosystem: Environmental > Terrestrial > Soil >...
TTGTACTAATAAACCCTTTTAATTTTTCAATTATATCATGAATATCATCATCGCTACCACCAATTTCTTGTAGTATATTTCCAAATATATTTTCAATATCATTTGTGAAATTATCAGAATCGAAATGGGCCATAAACAAATCTTTACCATAATCTATAACTGGGCCTTTTAAGGAATATTCTCTTAAAAATAATTTTTTCATAAATTGATTAGTAACTTTTATAAAATTATCTATTTTTTGAAAATTTAATCCTGGAATTAAATGCAGTTCTGAACGCTTAATGTGAGGTATTTGGCTTTTAACTATATTTATATTATATAACATCTTTAATGATTTTTCAATTCTATTAATTGTAAGATAAGTAAATACACTTATTAGGCTAGATTCATCATATTTTTTCAATTGTCTAATATCTGTATAATGGAATCGTACGTTTGGATTATATGGACATTTCGTTTTTTCTGGTTTAAAACATTCATCAAATATATATCCAAGTTTACCTATATATCCCAATTTGTTTTGTTCTTCTTCCATAATACGATTAATAAAATCTTGCTGACTAAATGTTTGACTTGATGTACCAGGCATTGTAAGTGTTTTACTTATACATAATTGATTAAATAGTTGTATGGTATCTTCAATAGATTCACCAGTGGCTTTAGATCTATAAGGAATTTCCATAAAAAAATCGATATATTTATTTTGTTTCTTTGCATCAGTAAATAATTTTTTGAGATAATATGTTAAATCATAACAATTAGTTTCATATGTTGTATCACCATCGCATTTACTGCTGTATGAACATTTAATATCATATAAATCAGTACAATTACCACTTATGCTATAATGTTGATCTCCTAGAAATTTATAATTTTTATTTTTATATGTAAAAAAAGTAAAAGAAACAGGTCCCGATAAATATATTAATTCAGATAATGCTTTTTCTTCAATTTGGGGATACTTATTTATGGTAGGAGATATTTTGGGAAAATCTTTTTTTAATACACATCTATTATCAATTAGATCACATTCAGGATCAATTGTAGTATCTTGACCCATTTTCCTACATACATTAAACTGTTTTGTATATATACAACTACCACCTCGTTGTTTATTTTTCATTTAACTAATTATACTATAATTACTATATAAAATTATCATATATAATTTTAATTATATATAATTTCTATTTTTTGTTCTAACAATTTAGAAGTTGGGAATGTAGAACAATTAAAATTAGAGCATTATGCCCTTAATTTAATTACAATAGCTAAATTATATTTTGTTTTTATTATTTACCATATTTCACGATCTTTTTGATATTCATTTACAACATCATTCTGATATTCTTCGTCTAAATCATCTTCATCCGGATCAGCCACTTCTTCAACTATAAAATTAGCTCCTGCTGGACCAAATCCATATGGAAGATGCTTGAGTGCTTGCGCTTTCATTTTAATCTGCTTATCTTTTGATGATATATCATTTTTATCTATTCCATGCATAGGATCAGCTTGTTTATCTGTTAACCATTCATAATGAATAACATAACATGGTAATACTTGTGCATTTTTAAACAAAACCATTTCTGTATTATCTGCTGAAACATGTGAATCATAACCTGGTTTACATTCTGTTAAATTATAACTATCATAGCATACATATTGTTTTCCCGGCAATGTTGCCAATATTAGAAGTCTGCCTTCATTTCTACTATAATGAAATCCAAAATTTATATCAGGTGATGCATAAATCCCTCTACCATATCGAGATCCATTAGCTATTTTAACTTTTACATCATCAGGAACCATTAAACCTTGTCTTACAATACTGCCTACATTATGTTTACGTGTCCCATGGAATGCAACTTTAATTTGATCAAGAGATTTTAATCTCATGTGTTTTGGTTGATTCCTATTACAATATTTATGTTGCAAATAAGCACGATATCCTTCAAATCGCTGGATAAGATCTGGTCTTAATATATTTTCAATATTAATAATTCTAACATTTTTAATTAAATCTTTAACTAAATGATTTACATGACCTACATATATTGTCGGATCATTTACCTGAATTTCATGATATAAAATATCAGTATAAGTATAATATTCTTCTTCAGGTATTGATAATTCAATTTGATTTAATCCATATTTATTTTCAATTATAGTGTGAAAATTAGTTTTTAAATCTTCAATTATATCATAGATCATTTCTCGTTTAGTTAGAGTTATCATTTTATTCCGAATTCGTCTTGTTAACATAACAATATCATATCCATCCAGACCTGATCCTATATCCTGAATAATATTAAAATTGGCAGGTATTATAGGATATCTGTTTGGTACATTAATATGTAATTTAAATTTTTTATGACAATTTAATACTTTATTAATTTTTTGATAAGAACCATCAACTTCGGCTTTTTGATGTTTTAATGATTTATTAAGATAATGATAACTGGTACTATTATTAATTTGATCTTGTAAATTATCTTCTTGTTGCATTAATAAAGATTTTTCTTTTTGTAAATCGGATAAATTATCAATATCATATTTAATCATAATTGTAAATTCATTCGGATTTATAAATTCTATTAAATCATCATATATTGATTGCAATGCAATCTTTTCATTTTCCCAGCATTCATTTGGGGAATCTTTATTTATATCTTGGCTATTGTATAATATATCATCTAAATCATTAATGAAATCATCTTGATTATCATTTTCATTATCAAAAAACTCTTTTGATTTATCAGATAAACTCATCAATTCATATATATTTTTAGTAATTTTTATTATATTACTAATAATAAATTCTTATCAAATTTTTTTATTAATTTATATTTTTACAAAATATAATTATAAATAATCATGTTGTGGTTATTTATCCAGAAACACAGAACAAGTTTAATAAACGTGATCAATTAGATTTTGTTAGATGATAAAAATTTTATTTGTTAGTATCTAGTACTAAGTTCTATTACAGGCATCAAATTATTGAAAAATGTAGAAATAAGGCTCAAATTAGAACTTGTTCTTATAAGAATATCGCAATGAGAAAGCAATATACAATCTAAAATAGCTTCTTCTCCTTTTTTATAATTCATATTGGTTTCTAGATGATGAACTGGTTTATTATTATTATTTGATGAGCGAAAAATTCCTTTAAGGAAAACTATTTTTTCATGAAACTGTTCTTTCATATATTCTAGAAATGACTGTTCATCTGTGGCTATATAAATTTTATAAAGATGAGAATCTGTTGATGTTTGAAGTATATAATTAATTTTTTCAAACACTGATTCATATGGTATTCGAGGAGCTTCAATAACTTTATCTGTTCCTCGGTAATGAACACCAATCATATGTTCAGTAAAATATGTATCTTTAAACTGTTTTATTTTTTCCAGGATATGAGGCTTTAGATGGATATATTTTTCAATATATATATGATTTTGGTCCCTTGATGTATTATATTCACATTGTGATGATAATTTAATTTTTTGATTATTCCCTATTTTTTTGATTATGCCATTTTTATTACCTAATTTTATAGGTTCAAAATAATATTCCCACCAATTTAATCCAAATGTTTCATCATAATATACTCCCTTATTTTCAAAATTAACTTCACATCCGGTGCATTGTCCTGTATCATACATTTTTAATAGTCCTAGAACCATTGTGAAAATACTGAATAGACCATTTCTATGAATAGGATTATCAAGAATTAAATAGGTAAATCGTTTTCTATTTTTTCCCATTAATAATTTAAAACAATATTTATTCTATATAAATATTTTATTGCAAATTGTTATTCGATAGCATCTTGAATTAATTGAATTTTTATTCGATAGCATCTGAATTAATGGATTTTTATTCGATAGCATCTTGGATTGGTTGGATTATTATTCATAGCATTTTGAATCGGTTGAATAATTTTTCGATAGCATCATCTTGAATTAATGGATTTTTATTCGATAACATCTTGGATCAATTGGATAATTATTCGATAACATCTTAAATTAATTGAATTTTTATTCGAAGCATCTTAAATTAATTGAATTTTTATTCAATAGCATCTTGAATTAATGGATAATTATTTGATGTATTCTCCCAAAGGCTGGCCGGGCTGTTCTAATTGTATGATATAATCTATAAAATGTCCCAAGGCTGGTGGGACTATTGCTATTGGAATGATATGTTGCTACTATCCTATTACAAAGGGTTTGGTTTTTGGGTTATTGGTTTTAGGGGTATGGTTGGGGGCGGGGTGGGTTTAGTCTGCGTTGGCTACGCAGGCCTGATAGGCCTCGGAGTTGGCGGCCTTAGCCTCCTTCCAGAGGGTGGCGCATTCCTGCGCACTGCCAGTCTCGCCGGCCGCCTTACACTGCGCCCAGTAGGCGCGAGTGAAAAGGTTGCAGGCGGTCAGCTTTCCCTTGCGGGAAGACTCCTTGCGCGGCTTGGCCGGATCCCGGGCATGGGTGCCGCACAGATCGCTTCCCTCCTTCGCTGGCTTGGAACAGGGCTTGTTGGCCTTGGTCTGCGCCGCACAGGTCTTGACGGCCTGGCTGGCGAACTGGGGCTCAGCACCGTTTCCAAGGTGCAGGGCACAGAGCTGCCCTTCAGCAACACATGTGTTCTTGCACTGGGCTCCAGCCTTGGTGGCAGCACAGCAGCGGCTCTTAGTAGTAGTAGTTTCCTTCTTGTTCTTCATCATGGTAGCAGACATAGTAGTAGTGTGTTATTGGATTTCTTCTATACAACAACAGCTGGATGTATTATATCATTTTCATATTTCTCTTATCAATTTTCAAAGATAATCATCTACAAAAGACTAAATAATATTATAAGAATTCGATGTATAATATATATTGAGATTGGTTGGATAATTATTCGATAATATTATAATATATTGATTATATCTAACACTTCAAAACGATAATATTTTCCATTAATCCCTGGATCTTTTCAAAATATCTAGAAAAATCTAA
>Ga0214473_10009153_pt1:10000-11721 | contig 11721 bp, 6 predicted proteins | sample RVTome_7_FD_203509 | JGI IMG/M metagenome (GOLD analysis project Ga0214473, IMG submission 203509) | Soil microbial communities from uranium-contaminated site in the Upper Colorado River Basin, Wyoming, United States - RVT98D197 | ecosystem: Environmental > Terrestrial > Soil >...
AAATATGGATTCTGTCATGAAAACAACACACTTAGAAGAAAATTTAAAAAATGAGGATCTCCAAAATAAACCAAAACATGTTAAAAAAATGACATGGGGTAAATTTTTCTGGCAATATAAATGGCAATTATTCGGATGTGCAAGTACTTGGTTACTTTTAGATATTGCATATTATTCACAAAATCTGTTCCAACCTGATGTTTTTAGTAAATCAGGATTGATTTCAAGTGCATATAAAATGACCGGTGTTGATGAAGTTTATTATACTGCACGAGCACAAATAATTATTGCGCTTGTTTCATCTATACCTGGTTATTGGGTTACTGTTTTCACAATTGAAAAATTAGGCCGTATTAAAATCCAGGTAATCGGATTTATTATGATGACTATTTGTATGGCCTTACTTGCAGGACTCTATAATATTCTTATAGATACTAATGTTATTGGATTTATATCTCTATATGCATTATGTTTCTTTTTCGCTAACTGGGGACCTAATTCAACTACATTTGTTATACCATCTGAATTATTTCCAACTGCTTTCAGGACAACTGCACATGGGATAAGTGCAGCAAGCGGTAAATTAGGAGCCGCGATTGGTGCGTTTGGGTTTGGTGCAGTTCAAAAGCAATATGGATTGCAAACATGTATTATATCCTTGACAGTTATCAACTTTCTCGGATTATTATGCACAATTCCTATCCCTGAAACTAAAGGAAAATCTCTTGAAGAATTATCAATTGGAACGAAATCTAAATCTATCAAAAAAATCAAACATAATAATATTGTTTAATGGATTAGTTGGATTATTTTTGATAGCATCTTGGATTAGTTGGATTATTTTTGATAGCATCTTGGGATCAATTGAATAATTATTCGATGGTATCTTGGATCGGTTGGATAATCATTCAATTAATCTTAGATCAGTTGAATAATTATTTGATGGTATCTTGGATCGGTTGAATAATTATTCGATGGTATCTTGGATCGGTTGAATAATTATTCGATGGTATCTTGGATCGGTTGGATTATTTTCAATAGTATCTTGGATTGGTTGGATAATTATTTGATAACATCTTGGATTAATTGGATAATTATTCGATAATATTATAATAGGTTGATTATTCTAACACTTCGAAACAATAATATTTTCCATTAATCCCTGAATCTTTTCAAAATATCTAAAAGAATCTAAGATTGAAATTGAAAATAATATTTTTTTCATTTTTTTATTTTTTTTATTTTTATTTTTTATTTTTAATTATTTTTTATTTTTTATTTTTTATTTTTATTTTTTATAAAAAATAAAAGTTATAAAATAATAAAATGTATTTTTTTGTTTATTCATTAAATCCTAGGAAGTTCTTAAAATATTCGAGAATATTCATAGAATAATCTAATATCCAAATCCAATTATCATTAAGTAACTTATTTAATTTATTTTAGAGTGGTTGGATTATTATTTGGTAGCATCTAGAATTGGTTGGATTATTATTCGATAGCATCTTAAATTACATAAATTATTATTCAATAGCATCTTAGATTGGTTGGATTATTATTCGATAGCATCTTAAATCACCTAAATTATTATTCAATAGCATCTTAAATCACCTAAATTATTATTCAATAGCATCTTAAATCACCTAAATTATTATTCAATAGCATCTTAAATCACCTAAATTATTATTCAATAGCATCTTAAATCACCTAAATTATTATTC
>Ga0214473_10009154_pt1 | contig 11721 bp, 11 predicted proteins | sample RVTome_7_FD_203509 | JGI IMG/M metagenome (GOLD analysis project Ga0214473, IMG submission 203509) | Soil microbial communities from uranium-contaminated site in the Upper Colorado River Basin, Wyoming, United States - RVT98D197 | ecosystem: Environmental > Terrestrial > Soil > Contaminated >...
AACGACGACGGATGAGAGAAACGCAGCAGATGGGCGTTTTTCAACAGCCTATTAGGGCTAAAACCATGCGTGCGATCCTGCCCCCCCAGGCCCTGGTGCTGGCCCCCATGTCAGGGATAACAGATCCCCCCTTTCGCCTCTTGGCCAGGGAAAAGGGTGCTGACCTGGCCTACACCGAGATGGTGAGCGCAGAAGGACTGGTGAGGGGAAACAATGGCTGCAGCCGGCTCTTGGAGTCTTACCCTTCCGAGGGGCCGCTGATGGGCCAGCTCTTCGGCCGTGATCCAGCGGCGTTGGCCGAGGCAGCCTCCCAGGTGCAGGAGATGGGGCTCGATGGGGTGGATATCAACGTGGGGTGCCCGGCTGCCAAGATAGTGAAGAAGGGGGCAGGGGCGGCCCTGCTGCGGGAGCCGCAGAGACTACGGGAGATCCTCAAGCAGGTGCGAGATGCCCTTCACATCCCCCTCGGGATCAAGATCCGCTCTGGATGGGATGAGGAGAGCCGCAACTGCCTGGAGATCTGTCAGATGGCCGAGGATTGCGGGGTGGACCTCGTTGCCATCCATCCTCGGCCGCGATCCCAAAAGTTCAGCGGGGAGGCAGACTGGGGGCTCATCAGGATGGCCAAGGAGCGGACCAGCCTCACCATCATCGGCAATGGCGATGTGCGCTCTGCCGCGGATGCGGCAAGGATGCTGCAAGAGACGGGGTGTGATGGGGTGATGATCGGGAGAGGGAGTTGGGGAAACCCCTGGATCTTCGAGAGGGCCCGGGGGCTCATCCATGGGGAGCAGGATATCCCCCTGCCCACCTGGGCGGAGAGGGAGGGGCTGATCCTCAGGCACCTGGAGATGCACCTGGAGAGAAAGGGTGCGCCCCGGGGTTTGCTCACCTTTATCAAGCATGTGGGATGGTATCTTAAGGGATACCCCGCGGTTGCTGCGTTTCGCAAGAGGATAAACACCATCAGGTCCAAGGAGGCCTTTGTCCGGGAGATAGAGGCGTATTTCCGCTACATCGGGAGCACCCAGGGAGGGACGAGTTGCCCATTATCGATGCCTACGGCATGAGGGGGAATGTGGTCTTGGGCAGCGGGAAACGGCAACAGGGGGGGGACTCCCTCGTCTTCATCCACGGTGCCGGCGGCAGCCGGAGCTTCTGGCGTCTGCAAGAGGCATACTTCAGCCAGGCGTTCAACGTCATTATCATGGAGCTTCCGGGACATGGAGCAGCGCCAGGTCCGGGGGTTCAGGAGATCAAGGGCTACGCCCTCTGGATCAAAGGCGCCCTGGACGAGCTGAAGCTGTCACGCCCCTTCGTAATCGGGCACTCCATGGGAGGGGCAATCGCCATGGAGCTGGCCGTGAGATTTCCGGCCTTGCCCAAGGGGCTGGTGTTGGTGAGCACCGGCGCGAGGCTGCGGACCGTTCCCGATATCCTCGACGGGATCAAGCAGGCATTTCCCGAGACGGTGAAGCTGATCTGCGAACGCTCCTTTGCCCAGGATGCGCCGGCAGAGATGAAGCAAGCAACAGCAGCGGAGATGATGAAGAACTCACCCGATGTCCTGCATGGTGACTTCTCTGCCTGCGATCGCTTCGATATCATGGAACAGGTACAAACGATCAATAAGCCCACCCTGGTTATCTGCGGGGATCAGGATATCCTGACGCCGATCAAGTACTCCCGCTTTCTGGCTGATACGATTGCCGGGGCGCGCCTGGAGATCATCAAGGGGGCAGGGCACCTGGTGATGTTGGAGCGAGCTGAGGAGTTCAACAAAAAATTGGAGGACTTTTTTCGGTCCGCGGGTAGAGGTGATGCCTAGGGTCTATATCCCCCCGGAGAGGATAACGGGTGAACAGATTGCGCTCCAATCCAGGGAGGCTCGGTACATCCTTGCGGTCTTGCGGCTCGGGCCGGGTGATGAGGTAACGGTCTTCGACGGGGCGGGGAACGAATATCGCACCGAGCTCACTGAAGACGACGAGCGCGGGATGTATCTGGCTATTCAGGAAGGGGCGCGCCCTGAGCGGGAATCCCCTCTTCGGATAACCCTGGGCCAGGCCCTTCTCAAAGGGGAGCGGATGAAGTTCGTGATCCAGAAGGCGACGGAGCTGGGGGCTGCAAGGATTATTCCTCTGGCCACCTCCCGCACGATCCCCCTGGTGGAGGGGGAGCGGGAGTCACTCCGGATAGAGCGGTGGCAGCGGATTGCCCAGGAGGCGGCCAAACAAAGCGGCAGGACCATGGTCCCTGAGATCGAGGCGATCCATGAGCTGGCGGATTTTCTCACTCAGGCAACGGGTGCGCGAATCATGCTGTGGGAGGGGGAGCCAGCGCCCTTGCGGGAGGTCGTGAAAAGGATCGATGCGCAAGCGGGGATGACCCTCCTCATCGGCCCAGAAGGGGGGTTCTCCGAGCAGGAGGTGACGGTGGCCCAGGCCCATGGTTTTCTCGTGGCCGGCTTGGGGCAGCGGGTCCTGCGGGCCGAGACCGCAACCCTCAGTGTCCTCACCATCATACAGCACCTCTTCGGTGATCTGGGTTAGACCCCTGACTGTGGACGTCCGCTGATATCCTATTCATTGATCATCAACCGCTTTCTTTTTTTTACGATAAACCCCTCTGCTCGCAATTGCCCCAAGGCCTTTCTCACCATGATGGCACTTAACGGTGCGTACGCCGCGGCAGCGATGTCGGGAAAGCGGAGGAGAAACTCCTTATATTTCTCGACGACCCGTCCCACCTGCGTCTGCTGCAGCATCAGGTCCGACAGGAGGATCTTGTAGGGATCATGCGTCCTTCAAGAGAAACTAGGGGGAACAGAGAGGGCGACAGGTAAAAAATGACATTGAAAAATCCAGCATTTCCTGCTATAGTCGGGGACCGTGAGTTGAGAGGAGGAATTATACATGTCATATAGGTCCGAAATACAAGACAACATCGGTATCTTTACTATTGACAACGTCCCGTCGAATTCCATTTCCACGGAGGCGTTGAAGGCCTTGGAGGCGCTCATCGATCGTGTGAATGCTGAAGAGGAGCTCAAGGGTATTGTGTTGACCGGTACGGGCCGCTCTTTTTGCGCTGGGTATGATCTCGTCACGTTTACCAGCTTTAAAGGGCCAGACGATATCGTCAAATGGTTCTCCGACGACGAAGAGATACTGTTCAAGCTCTTTACCTGCTCGAAACCGGTTGTGGCGGCGGTCAACGGTCACGCCACCGCCGCCGGTATGATCCTCGTGCAAGCCTGCGACTACCGCCTGATCAAGGATCATCCGAAGGTCAAAGTGGGAATGACCGAAATCAAACTGGGCATGGCCTTGACTCCGTGCCAGGGCGAGATCATGCGTTTTGGGCTCGACACCGATAAAAACTGGCGAGAGGTGATGTTCAAGGGTCAGCTCATTCCGGCCCCCGTTGCCGTGGAAATGGGAATCATCGACGAGCTCGCGGACGAAGCGGAGTTGCTCGAAAAGGCCAAAGCGAAAGTGTGCGAATACATCGACACACCCAACAGGCCGTTCATCAAGCTCAAGGCCATCCAGAGGAAATTTGCCGCGCGGCAGGCTCGAGAACAAATAGATGCCTACGAATACAAAGGCGAAGTCGCCACCTTTACCAATCCGCTTGTCATCGCCGGATTGAAAAAGACATTGGAAAAGATCCTGGCGGCCGGCGCATAGGGCGAACGTGACAAAAGACAAAGGCTTACAATGCCTACCCCAGTTCAATGAGCAAGTGCAACACTTAGGATAAATAGTATATCCTAAGTGGTTATGAGCAGACACTATACACAGCTACCCAGTGAGGAACGTGATATCATAGCCGTCCTGTGGGCACAGGGGAAAAGGCCTGGTGAAATAGCACGTAGACAAAACTACGGAACGTTGGTTCTAAAACAATTTGACGAATGGGGTTAAAAGAGTGTAGATACGTGGCAGGCCGGCACGGTTAGATGCTGGGAGGAAAACTAGAAGACGTCATTCCATATCCCCTTATATATCTCGTATGGAAAAACGTTTTCTTTTTTTAACAATAAACCCTTCCGTGCGCAATTGCCTCAGGGCCTCTCGAACCATTCTTTCATCGCGGTTGATTGCCTTCACGACGGCCGCTTCGGTGATCCCTGACTGCTTAATCATTACCCGCAGGATCATCCCCCTGACCTGCCGCACAGACCCCTCGAAAGGTGCTTGTCTCGCGTAGTGGGCGCTCCTGCGGCTCGGATTGACGTGTCGCTCCTTTAACATGGCACCATAGTCCATCAGGGCGTAGTACCACTCGCGCGGTCTTTTGGCATCGAGGGTCTGGGCAATCAAGGGGAGGATGTCGCTGTCTTTGACTGCCTCCCTGTCCCGGAAAAAAAAGTGGATAAAGACGCTGCGGATGTTCGTCTCGATGAATAGGACCGGCTTATCAAAGGCAAAGGCGCACACGGCGCCGGCTGTGGCAGCGCCGACGCCCGGCAGGGCCTTGAGGGCCTCTATTTCTCGCGGGATCCTGCCGCCATAGCGATCAACAACGATGGTGGCCAGTCTTTTGAGAGCCAGGGCCCGGCGGTTATAGCCAAGCCCCTGCCAAGCTTCGAGGATTGCGCGCAAGGGGGCGCTGGCCATGGACTCGATAGAGGAGAATCGGCGGAGAAACTCCCTATATTTCTCGATGACCCTCTTCACCTGGGTCTGCTGCAGCATCAGCTCCGACAGGAGGATCTTGTATGGATCGTGCGTCCTTCGCCACGGCAGTGCCCGCTTGTCCTTGCGATAGTGGGCATAGATCCGCTGTTGAAACAGCTTTATCCTCTGGGGGCTGAGCTTGATGGTTCTCTTCATATCCTATTTCGTCAACACTATATCATGGAAGGGAGGAGGAAAACATCGTCGGGAAAAAAACTAGAAAAAGTCATTCAACGGTGTTATATTAAAGAGTAAGATGAAAACGATTGGGGAGCAGAGTTATGCCTATCTTTGAATATCACTGCATGAAATGCGATAAGGACTTTGAGGTGCTGGTCTTCGGTGACCAGGAGGTCTGCTGTCCTACGTGTAAGGCAACCAAGGTCAAAAAACTCCTCTCCACCTTCAGCCACAAGAGCGACAGCGGCTTCACAAGCTCGCAGGGGTCCTCCTGCGGCTCGTGCAACTCCCCTAGTTGCTCGAGCTGTGGTTCCTCGTCATAAGGGTGTAGCGAGATAACCACCCTCTTATCTCCCATACTCCTCTACCAACGAGCTACACTGTTCTCTCCAACCCTCTCTATGTCCACCCTTCGACTTTCCGGCCGGAATACTAGGGATTGCCTTCGAACCGCGCAGCCCGACTGAGCTCGCCGCAGTCTCAGACCGAGGGCTCAGGTTTGACTCTGAGCGGCGATTCTTTACTTTGTCTCCAATGGAGGAGATTCACCGAGCTCACATCGAAGCCTTGGCGGCGTCGAATGAGTCCACAACGACCTCCCGCTCCTTGCGCACGGAGTTGACCAAATAGATGTGGGTGCTTCTGAGCAGGTCCTCCTTCAGTATAACCCTCTCTCTGACCTTCCCCTGCTCCAATAAATAGGCCCGATAGGTGCCGGGGAGTAGGCCGCAGGGGATTGGCGGGGTATACAACTTACCATCTAACTCAACCACGATATTGGCGATTGACGACTCCGTTACTTCTCCCTTTTCATTCCACAAGATAACATCTGTATACTCAGGACAGGCTGCCAGGGCCTGCTCATAGACCACGCGGTTGGTTGTCTTGTGGTAGAGAAAGGGATTCGCGGAATCAACAGCAGTAGCTGCCAGACAGACGTGCAGGGGTTGTGCAACGGCATCGTGCAAAACTTCAGATTGCAGGGTGATGCCTCCATCCTTTGCCACAAGCAGGCGCACCTTGTGTGCGGTTTTGGGCAGGCTGTGCGCCAGAGAGTCAAGCTTGGTGCGTATGGCGTCTATATCCGCGGCGTAGGAGAAATAGGCAGCCGAGTCCATAAGACGCGCTCGATGATACGGCAGCAGAAAATATCCCTCTTCCGGGGTCCACAAGATCGACTCCAGAAGGTCGAAGTCCGGTACCCTTTGGGTAATGATCCGTGCCTTGGTCTGACATTCCTCAAACTCCATCTTATCTACGGAGTCCCACACAATGCCCCCGCCGACGCCGTATTCAGCCTGGCCTTTAGCCTTGTCGATGAGCACCGTCCTAATGGCGACGTTGAACTGCGCCTTGCGGTCAGGCCTCATGAACCCCACGCTCCCCGTATATACGCGCCGAGGCGCTTGCTCGAGCCCTGCGATTATCTCCATGGTGCGACGTTTGGGTGCGCCGGTGATAGAGGCCGGCGGAAAGAGGGCCTGCATAATCGCACGTAAGCCGGCTCCCGTCTCGGCCCTGACGGTGGAGGTCATCTGCCATAGGGTCGGATACTTTTCGACCTCATAGAGGCTGCGCACCTCAACGCTTCCAATATCAGCGATCCGCCCCATGTCATTGCGAACCATGTCGACGATCATGATGTTTTCCGCCCTGTTCTTTTCCGAGTGGTGGAGCCATTCGGCCTTCTGGAGATCGTCGTTCAGCATCATGCCCCGGGGAGCGGTCCCTTTCATGGGGCGGGAGATCAGCTCATCACCATCCAGCCGAAAGAAGAGCTCGGGTGAGGCTGAGCAGATGATCCACTCCGCGGTGTTCACGAAGGCGCCGTAGGCAGCATCCTGCGCCCTGGCCAACTCGATGAAGTATGACCATGGATCGCCCCTGAAGGGGGACCTCAGGCGCACGGTGAAATTGACCTGATAGGTATCGCCGGCCTCGATATAGTGCTTAATGCGGCTGATGGCATGTTCGTACTCTGCACGCGTCACGGAGGGGGTCCATGTGCGAGGTAGATCCTGGATCGACGGGGTGGTCGTAGGGAGACTAATCTGCTCGGGTTTGACGTAGATACCGAACCAAAGGAGCGGAAATAAACCGTCCTCCTTTACTGCCAGGGCCGAGTCAAAGGCGGCTGCTGCCTCATAGGCGATGAACCCCGCGGCATAAAGGCCGCGCCGGTAGACTTGTTCTTCGATAGTCTTGAGCGCGGGCATGACCTCTTCCATCCGATGGGCGGAGATGATCTGCTGAGGGGCACCGAAATGCAGCCATTGTCTGCGCACGGCATCATGGATAACAACGCTATTGATCATGTCGGAATAATTTGTCATATATCTCTTCGCGAAACTATCTCTGGATGCAGGAGAATTTTACGACAGTATCCTTCGCTTGGCAATAATAAGGTTCTGTGGAGAGAAAACAGCCCTTGACAAACCTCTCTCGATCATGAGAGTTTTTCGTCTATTCTGCCGGCGGGAGGGATTGAGCAATGAGCGTTCTCCAGGCGATATTGTTAGGAATTGTGCAGGGGATCACCGAGTTTTTGCCGATCAGCAGTTCAGGGCACCTCGTGCTGGGCAAGGCGCTGCTCGGCATTCATACCCAAGGGATCGCCTTCGAGGTCTTCGTCCACTTCGGTACCTTTTTGGCAGTCCTGACGATCTTTTGGGGGGACTGCTGGAATATACTCAGGTCATGGGGCAATGCCCTGCGCCAGCCGTCGCCGGGCCATTGGTCTCTGTGCTATCAGGAAGAACCCTTTTTCCGGCTCGGATTTCTTATCGTTCTCGCCACCATTCCGGCAGTAGTCATAGGCCTGCTCTTTGAGCACCAGGTCGAGGCCGCCTTTTCCCACCCCCTCTTTGTCTCCTGTGCCCTCCTCGTGACCGGCACCATCCTCTTGGGCACGCGCTGGACGAAACCCAAAGCTACCCGCTTTGGCATGGCAAGGGCGCTCATCATCGGCGCTGCCCAGGCCTTTGCGATCTTGCCGGGGATCTCGCGCGCAGGCTCGACCATCGCTGCAGGCATGTACACCGGGGTGGAGCGGAGCGAAGCCGCCCGCTTTTCCTTCCTGCTGGCCCTGCCGGTCATCCTCGGTGCATGCGTGGTGGAGGGCAAGGAGCTGCTGCAAACCGGGGTGCCGCCACAAGAAGCCGTGACGCTGTTAGTTGGGACCATTGCTGCCTATGGCGCAGGTGTCATCGCCTTAAAGTGGCTCTTGGGGGTGATCCGCCGGGGTCGGCTCGATCGGTTCGCATACTACTGTTATGCCGTGGGCCTGGCCGGCATTGTCTGGTTCGCGCGAGGCACATTCTTCTAATTTCTCCCATGTACAATTGTCGGGAAGACAGTTACCTCCTCTCGCTAGCGAGACGGTGCCGCAATTCAAATATTTCCCTCGCCCCTGCCGCCGTGCGGCATCTGGCCAAGGGGCCACTGGCCAAAAGGTCACCTTCGGCTTCGGCGGGAATCTGCCTTAACGGAAAAATCAGCAATTCCCCCTCACCCCCTGTATCGCATAGCGATACATCCCGACCTTTTCTGATTTATGTACAGCAGAGTGGGACCTTTAGAAAAGGGGGGATGGGGGGATTTGAAACCTATTTTCTCGGCACTGGGGCAAAAGGCTTGTCTTCTCGCACCAACCGTGCTATCACCTCGGAGGCCAAGAGAGATAACAATGACTCCCTTTCGTTCGCATATTCCGGCTCTGCTCTTTCTGGCGGGGATCTTTTTTCTCAATTTCCTTTCACGAATAATCCTAGCGCCCCTGCTGCCGGCGATTGAGGGTGATCTGCAGATAGGGCACCGAGGGGCAGGGTCCCTTTTTCTCTTCATCTCTCTGGGATATTGTGTCGGGCTTCTGGGTTCCGGGTATGTTTCATCCCGTTTCACCCACAGAAGGACGATCATCGCCTCCTCCATGGCCGTAGGCGTGGCCCTCCTCTGGATCTCCCTAAGCCCTACTATGGCGGGGATTCGATGGGGATTGATTCTCTTGGGCTTAGCAGCCGGACTCTACCTCCCCTCAGGTATTGCCACCGTCACGTCCATTGTCGTGAGCTCGCGGGATTGGGGAAAGGCCATTGCCATACATGAGCTTGCCCCCAACCTGAGCATCATCGCCGCCCCCTTGATAGCGGAGGGCCTGCTGCTCTGGTTCCCCTGGCGGGGTGTCATCGCCCTGATCGGGGCGGCGGCGATTGTTGCCGGCGTGGCCTTTATCCACCTCGGCAAGGGGGGGGAATCTCGGGGAGAAACACCCAGCCTCCAAACCCTCCGGTTCCTTTTTGCCCAGCCCGCATTCTGGGTCATGATGGCCCTCTTCAGTCTGGCCATCGGCGCAAGCCTCGGGGTCTATACCATGCTCCCGCTCTACCTGGTGGCTGAGCGGGGTTTCGAGCGCAGCGCGGCCAATCAACTGGTCTCCGTTTCTCGCTTCGCCGGGCCTGTTATGCTTTTTGTGGCGGGATGGATGGCGGATAAGCTGGGCCCCAAGAAGGCACTCGGAGGTATATTGTTTGCCACCGGAGTGGCGACTGCGCTCCTCGGCATGGTCAGGGGGACGTGGATCGTCCCTGTTATGTTTCTCCAGCCCATGCTGGCCCTCTGTTTTTTCCCGGCAGGCTTCGCAGCCCTGGCCGGCATCGGCCCTCCTCAGGCTCGAAACGTCGCTGTCTCCTTCAGCATCGCGATAGCCTTTCTTGTAGGAGGCGGTGCCATCCCCGCGGTCATCGGCCTGATGGGCGAGGAGGGTTCCTTTGCGCTGGGGTTCGTGCTGGTCGGCGTATTGCTTGTTGGGGGCGTCGTTATACTTCGCTATCTCAGGTTTCATGAGGAGACGCAGTAACGGAAACGACAGGTTACCGATAGATCATACAGGTGGCTGTGGCAAGGGCATAGAGATTACCCTCGCTATCCTTTAACGTTCCTTCAGAGACGCCTATCTTTTTTGACAGGTGAATGACCCTGCCCTCTGCCACTAACTCTTTCTCCAGGGGGATGGGCCTTAACATCTTGATATCTAAATCAATGGTACCATAGCTCGTGCCCGCTTCCAGCATGGTGTGCACGGCGCAGCCGGTTACCGAGTCCAGCACCGTCGCGGCAAAGCCGCCATGCACCCCACCGAGAGGATTGATGTGCCGCTTGTCGGCCTTGGCAGTGAACTTGATATAGCCGCTGGCTATTTCCATGGGTTTCATCGGTATGATTTCTGATATGGGGGCGCGGGGGATGCGCCCCTCCATCATGGCCTTCATCAACTCCAAACCCGTTAATTTTTTCTTATCCATTGATTTCCCTATTTTTATACGTGGCCGGTTAATCCCTATCCCTCAAACATCTGCGGGTCTATAGCCCCGCTGCAGACGCGCGTCACCGGACCTCGCATGGTAGCGGCGAAACCGTCCGAAAGGGTGATATCGAGGCTTCCGCCTGGCATATGCACCACAATTGCCGCATCGCACAGGCCGAGCTTGTGCGCCACCGCCGCTGCTGCCGTGGCGCTGCTGCCCGAGGCCAAGGTGTAGCCTGCCCCCCGCTCCCATATCTCGATTTGGATGTTTCCCCGGTCAAGGATGCGCATAAACTGGACATTCGTGCGATTGGGGAAGCGGGCGTCCCTCTCGATCAGAGGCCCGTAAAGGTGGGCGAGCTCGGCAGACGGCTCCTCGCAGAGAACGACACAGTGCGGGTTGCCGACAGTCGCGGCACAGAATTCGAAGGTACGGCCGGCAATAGTCATCTCTTCGCGCAATACCTCCCGCTTCCTGCCGGCAACGGGGATCTCGGTGCTGAGAAAGCTAACGTGCCCCATTTGCACTGTCACTTGCTTTCCAGCCTCTGCGACCCGGCAGGTCACCGGGCCGCCGAGGGTCTCGATGGTAAACGGCTCTTCATGCACGAGTCCTTCATCCCAGAGAAAGCGCGAGAAGATGCGCAGGCCGTTGCCGCTCTTCTCCGCCTCGCTGCCGTCGGGATTGAAGATGCGGAGCTTGAAATCACAGGTGGAGCTGTCCAATGGACCGAGGAGAATCCCGTCCGAGCCGATGCCGTAGTGACGATGGCAAATCAGCTCGATCATCGCCCTTTTCATGTCTCCGTCGATGTCCGAAGGGCGGATCACGAGATAGTCATTGCCAAGGGCGTGGTACTTAATGAATCTCATTTTTTTGTTCAACTCGAGGGGGGAACGGGGGCGTCAATTCACCAGGTGCCCGGTAGGGGCAATGAAAACCGTGCTTGAGAATTGACACCCCCTTTTTTTCTACAAGATCGAAGACGGCGGAACAAGAACCCTGCTTCAGGTCAAGACGTCTATCCGATCATTACTTTTTTGAGCCGAATGCCGCTTTATACACTGCATATACAACGATGAGATATGCTAACGTCCTGATTACGATTAGCGGCACTTCCAGTTGGGCTGTCTGGCCGAGGATCGTGGCGAGGTGGGAGAGCCCGAAGAGGCCAAACGCGATGCCGATATAAAGCGGAAGGACTTTCTTCGATTTGCGCCAGCCCATGAGGCCGAAGATAAAGATAACCACACACAATACCAGATTGATCACGTATATAATGTCCATAACAGTCCTCCTTTGCTGCAGTTAGCGGTTAGGCATCCTGGATTCCATATTCCCCGTGCAATGGATGCAATGACTACCTTCACTTTTTCCCTTTGCCTTTGCTCTTGTCTGGCTCCTTGCCCTTTGCTCCGGCACCAGCGGTGTAAAGGTCGCTGCCGCGTTTCAGGGCCTGGAATTCCTTTGATCCGGGCTTTATACCCAGGCTCTGCGCCAGTGCGCCCCAGCCCTTGCCCTTGTTGGCCTTGTATTTCGCGAGAACGTAGTCG
>Ga0214473_10009155_pt1 | contig 11719 bp, 11 predicted proteins | sample RVTome_7_FD_203509 | JGI IMG/M metagenome (GOLD analysis project Ga0214473, IMG submission 203509) | Soil microbial communities from uranium-contaminated site in the Upper Colorado River Basin, Wyoming, United States - RVT98D197 | ecosystem: Environmental > Terrestrial > Soil > Contaminated >...
CGGCGCCTGGGGAAGACCCTGTTCACGGCGCGCACGGGGGGCGCCCCGATCCTGCTGGTGGCAACGGCCGACGAGCGGGACGAGGCCGAGTGGATCGTGCGGGAGTTCCGGAGTCGCATGGCGGAGGAGCACTACGCTCCGCAGGACTGCGCGGTGCTGTATCGGACCAACGCCCAGTCGCGCGCGCTCGAGGAGGCCCTGCGGCGCGGTGGCGTGCCCTACCAGATCGTCGGGGCCATCAGCTTCTACGCGCGGCGCGAGGTGCGCGATCTCGTCGCCTACGTGCGCCTCGTGGTCAATCCGGCCGACGACGAAGCGTTCCTGCGCGCGGTCCAGGTCCCTCGACGCGGCCTGGGCTTGAGCAGCCTGGCCACGCTCCAGGCGGTGGCGGCGCAATGGGGCCGGTCCCTGCTCGCCACGGCCGAGATCGCCGACCGGGTTCCCGAGCTCCGTCCGCAGGCCAAGCGGGGTCTGGTCGAGTTCGCGGCGTTGCTCGCCGAGCTCCGCACGGCCACCGCCGCCGCCCCCGCCCAGGTGCTGGAGCGCATCATCGAGGCCGTCCAGTACGAGCAGTTCCTGGAAAGCGAGGGACCGGAAGGCCTGGAACGGGTCGAGAACGTGCGCGAGCTGCTCGCGGCGGCCGCGGAGTGGTCCGAGGAACTGGACGCGGACGACCCCGGCACGCCGCTCGAGCGGTTCCTCGCGACGGCCGCGCTCACGACGTCCGCCGAGCAGGCGGGCGGCGATCCGGATGGGGTCACCCTGATGACGGTTCACACGGCCAAGGGACTCGAATGGCCTGTCGTGGTCGTGGCCGGACTCGAGGACGGGCTCTTCCCGCTGAGTCGAGCCCTCGAGACTCCGGAGGGCGCCGAGGAGGAGCGTCGCCTGGCATACGTGGCCGTCACGCGAGCGCGGGACCGGTTGTGCCTCACCTGGGCGCGGGCCCGCCGGCGCGGTGGTCAGCTGATGCCCGGCATGTCGTCCCGCTTCCTCGACGCCATTCCGCCCGGCGTGAGCGAGGAGCGGCGCTCCAGCAGTGCCTTCACGGGTGGTTGGCGGGACGGTGGCCGGGGCGGGCGTCCGGTGCGCGACGGCGGCGCTCGTTTCGCCGCGACGGTGGCCGCCACCTTCGCGGTCGAGGAGGAATCGCAGGACACCCCGCGATACGTGAAGGGCGAGCGGGTGCGCCATCGCCACTTCGGGTCCGGCACGATCCGCGCCCTCGCGGGACGCGGTCGCGACCTCAAGGTCGAGGTGGCCTTCGACGACGCGGAGGTGGGGACGAAGGTCCTGCTGGTGGCCTACGCCGGCCTGGAGCGGGACTGGGAAGGGACCTGAGCCGGAATCTCGCGCCGCACGGCCGCCGGACTACCCCCCATCGCGTTTTCCGTTGTTCCGTCCGCCCCACGGACGCTCCGATCCGGACTGCTCCCAGTAGGGCAGGGCGTACGCAGGCAGCCCGAACCGCTGCTCCGCCAGGATCGTGAGCCGCCACGGATCCCGCGGCAGGCGGTTGCGCAGCACGTCCAGCCGCACCCGCTTGGCCAGGCCCAGGGAGGCATCCCCGGAGGGGTCCAGCTTGAGCGCCCGGGCGGCCTCCTCGCTGGCCAGCACCTCCATGATCAGCTGGAACGCCACGCGCATCTGGCGTTCCACCTCCTCGTCCGACAGATCCCACCGGCTGCGTTCGGCCACCACCCGGAAGGCGGCCTGCCAGCTCTCGGTCTCCGTGATCCCGACCATCCCCCGGAACAGGCGCCGACTGGTCCGGACGGAGAAGATCGTGGGCGAGAGGATGCGGTCTAGGTGACCGTCGGACGCGGCGTGGTCCATCCGGATCACATCCATCGCGGTCCGCGCGAATTGATCGCCCAGGTGCGTCTCGAACCGGCTCTCCCAGTACGAGTGCCCGATGGCGATCGTGGTCGAGGCGAGCACGAGCTGGCGCGGGACGAAGAAATTGTGAGCCACGGTGTCCGCGGCGAGATGCGCCAGGTACCCGAGGCCGAAGGCCCGCAGGCGCTCGCTGTCCGCGCGGTCCGCGATTTCCCGCCCCACGTGCCACGAATGGCAGTGGCGACCCACCGGCGCGTACTTCTTTGCGATCGACGTGTCGGCCGCGATGCTGCCGTACAGGAAGTCGTAAGGGAAGGCGCGGAGCAGCGACGCCACCCCCATGGGCAGCAGCGACAGGTTGGCCAGGACGGTCTCGCCGAGGTAGATGTGCGTCCCGGGCGTCCACGCGAGGGCGGGGGCGGGGAACACCGCCAGGACCACCACGGCGGCCAGCACCGCGGTCCCGATGACGGGCCACCTCACGACGCGGGCCTCAGCGGCGCCGACCGAACACGCGGCGGAAACCCCGGAGCAGCCCCGTGCCGCGCCGCGTGGTTCGCAGGACCGCCGCCACGTCGAGCACCGTGTCCTCCACCTCGTCGTGCAGGATGTCGAGGAGGGTGTCGAACTCCACGAACCGCTCCTCGAGGGAAGCGGCGGTCCGCTGGATCCGCTCACGCACGTCGCGGGAGGTGCCGCTCAGCGCCTGGACCTCTTCGCGGATGGTCAGGGCAACACGGCTCGTTTCGTCCGCCGTGCGCTTCACCGATTCGAGGGCGGGCCGGGCGTCCCGGTCGAGCGATTCGAGCAGCCGGGTTAATCGCTCCGCCAGCTTCCCGAGGTGCCGTAGCGCCACGAGCATCCCGACGGGGAGTACGATGATGCAGAGCGCCATCACGGACGTCGCGATCGCGATGACGACCAGCGGCCAACCCGTCACCCGCACCTCCCTTGCGTGCGCCCATCGGTGCGCCGGACGGCGCGCCGGACGGCGACACGGTGAAAGGTCCCCGCAGCGCCGCGCAGTGTCAACGCCGTCTGCTTGACGGCGCCCGGCGGCGGCATATGGTTCCGCACCATGGCGCAACATTTCGTCGTGGAAGGCGGCCGGCCGCTGCAGGGCACGGTGCACCCCGCCGGGAACAAAAACGCGGCGCTGCCAATGATCGCCGCCACCCTGCTCGCCGACGGGCCGTCCGAGCTGGTGAACGTTCCACGCATCCGGGACGTGGAGATCCAGCTAGCACTTCTCGAGGATCTGGGCGCCACCGTCGCCTGGACCGCCCCCGGTCGCGTGCGGGTGGACGCCGGCGGCCTCCGGGATGCGCCCCTGGACGCGGATCTCTGTCACCGCCTGCGAGCGTCCGTGCTGCTGGCCGGTCCGCTGCTCGCGCGGTTCGGGCAGGTGACCCTCCCGCCACCCGGCGGAGACGTGATCGGGCGCCGGCGGCTGGACACGCATTTCCTCGCCTTCGAGCGACTCGGCGCGGTCGTGGACGTGGGCGATGCGTACCGGGTGTCCGCGCGCGCGCTGGCCGGTGCCGACATCTTCCTGGATGAGCCGAGTGTCACCGCCACGGAGAATGCGCTCATGGCGGCCGTGCGCGCCCCTGGGCGGACGGTGCTGCGGAACGCCGCCAGCGAGCCCCATGTGCAGGATCTCGCGCGCGGACTCACGGCCATGGGGGCCAGGATCAGCGGCCTCGGCACCAACGTGCTCGTAGTCGAAGGCGTGGACACGCTGCGCGGCACCACGCTCGAGATCGGGCCCGATCACATCGAGATCGGGAGCTTCATCGGGCTCGCGGCCGTTACCGACGGCGACGTCCGCATCGAGGGGGTGCGGCCCGCGGATCTCGAGTCGATCCTGCTCCAGTTCGACCGCCTGGGAGTGCGGCCGCGCCTCGACGGCACCACCCTCCACGTCGAGCCCTCCCAGGAGCGGCGCATCCGGCCGGATCTGGGCGGGCACGTGCCCAAGATCGAGGACGGACCGTGGCCGGCGTTCCCGGCCGACCTCACGTCCATCATGGTGGTCCTGGCCACGCAATGCGACGGCCTCGTGATGATCTTCGAGAAGATGTTCGAGTCGCGCCTCTACTTCGTCGACAAGCTGGTGGGGATGGGCGCGCGGGCGGTGCTGTGCGATCCGCACCGCGTGGTCATCGCCGGTCCGAGCCCGTTGCGCGGCGGCGTGGTCGAGAGTCCGGACATTCGCGCAGGCATGGCCATGCTGCTGGCCGCGCTCGCCGCGGAGGGCCGGAGCGAGATCCACAACATCGGCCAGATCGATCGGGGCTACGAACGGATCGACGAGCGGCTGCGCGCGCTGGGGGCGAGCGTCGAGCGGGTGGGTGATCCCGGCCCGGTCCGATGACCGTGCCCGCGGCCTGCCTTCGGGAAACCGGCGCCCGGCGGGGCATTCCCGCGCTCGAGCTCACGGAATGGGCCGACCGATATGGCCTGACCGCCGGCGTCACCACGCGGGACGGAGGGTTCAACCTCGGGCTGCTCACCCCGGAGCCCGCCGCCGACGTGATCGGGCGGTGGCGGGCGTTCGCGTCGGCCATGGGCCCCGGCTTTCCGGCCATCGTCGTCGGCCTCCAGGTCCACGGTCGAACGGTCTCTCACCATACCAGGCCAGCGCCCGGTTGGACGGTCCAGGATGGTGTGGATGGGCACGCCACGGTGGAGGCCGGCGTGCTGTGCTGCGTGTCAGTCGCGGATTGCATTCCGGTGTACCTCGCACATCCGCCGACGGGGGCTGTGGCCCTGCTGCACGCAGGGTGGCGAGGCGTAGCGGCCGATGTGCTGGAGTCCGGTCTAACAGCATTGGAGCAGCTCGGTGGAGCGCGGCGCGATCACATTGTAATACATTGTGGCGTAGGGATTTGCGGTACATGCTATGAGGTTGGACATGAAGTCATCGAGGCGGTGACCGGCGCGGCTGCCACGAAGCCGGGCGCCCTCGACCTGCGGGCGGTTCTCGCCGCTCGGGCACGGGAGGCCGGCGTCGGCCACGTCTCGGTCAGCCCCTGGTGTAGCGCGCACGACGGGGACCGGTTCTTCTCCCACCGCCGGTCCTCCGGAAAGGACGGGCGGATGCTCGCGTACCTGGGGCGGGCGCTCGCTTGACCCCCGGGTTCCCCGCCTCTATCTTGACAGCGATCCAGCGGGCGTAGTCGGCCCGCCCTTTTTTTTCCGCTTCTTGCCGCATGCGGATCGCCCTCGATCACCTGACGGCCGAGCTTCAACGCCACCTCGCCGCGATCGGGCTCGAGGCGGTCGACGTCCGAATGGGCGGCGGTGCGCGGCGTGTCCGGCTGCAGGTGCGCGTCGATTGGCTCGACGCCGAACCGGGGCGGCAGGTCACGATAGACGATTGCGCGACGGTCAGTCGACATCTCGAAGCGTGGCTGGACACCTCGGGCGTACTGGGGGACGGGTACGGGCTCGAGGTGTCGTCGCCGGGGATGGAACGGCCGGTCCGCTGGCTCGCGCACTGGCAGCGCTTCGTGGGGCGCGAGGTGGACGTGCGCCTGCGCGATCGGGGACGCCTGCGCGCGCGCATCGCGTCGGTGGACGCCACCGCCGCCACCGTGACCCTGGTGCTCCACGGGGGCGAGGTCGTGACGGTCCCGGTGGCCGAGGCGCGAGACGCCACGCTGGCGGTGGACTGGGACGCGGCCCTGCGGCACCCGACGGAGCCCCCGCGCGCCGGCGGGCCCGAGGACCTGGCGAAGGAATGAGGGAGACGGCATGCCGAGTTCGGCTGATGTACTGACGGCGATTCGCGAGCTGGCGAGCGCCAAGCAACTGGAGCGCGACGAGCTGGTCGACCTGCTGCGGGACGGCATTCATGCCGCCCTCGTCAGGAAGTACGGGCCGACGGTCCGATCCGAGATCGAGATCGACGAAGCCCGGGGCGCGCTCCGAGTGGCGATCCTGCGCACCGTGGTCGAGCAGGTCGAAGACCGGGTCTGTCAGGTCTCCCTCGAGGAAGCCCGGTTCGAGGACGAGGACTTTCAGTTGGGCGACGTGCTCGAGGAAGAGGTCCCGTTCCAGGAGTTCGGACGGATCGCCGTCCAGGCCGCGAAACAGCGAATCATCCAGCGCGTGCGCGAGGGCGAACGGAGCCGGATCCGGGAGGAGTTCGCCGACCGGGTCGGGGAGCTGCTGTCCGGGGAGATCCAGCAGATCGAGCGCGGCAAGCTGGTCATCATGCTGAACCGCTTCCGCGAAGCGGAGGCCATCATCCCCTATCGCGAGCAGAACCGCCGGGAGCACTTCCATCAGGGGGATACGATCCGCGCGGTTCTCAAGCGCCTCGAGGAGACCCCCAAGGGCCCCCGTCTGATCCTGTCGCGCGCCGATCCTTTGTTCGTCCAGGCGCTCTTCAAGCTCGAGGTTCCGGAGATCCAGCAGGGCATCGTCCAGGTCCGCGCGGCCGCCCGCGAGGTGGGCAGCCGCACGAAGATCGCCGTGGTGAGCCGCGACGACGCCATCGACCCGGTGGGAGCCTGCGTCGGGCTCAAGGGGAGCCGGGTCCAGGCCATCGTGAACGAGCTGGGCGGAGAGCGCATCGACATCGTCCCGTGGTCGCCGGACCCAGAACGGTTTGCCAAGCTCTCCCTGGCGCCGGCGCGGGTGGCCAAGGTGTTCTCGGTCCCGGAGTCGCGCACCATTCAGGCCATCGTGGACGAGGACCAGCTGTCCCTCGCGATCGGCCGGAACGGGCAGAACGTGCGGCTGGCGTCCGAGCTCACGGGATGGAAGATCGACCTCTACTCCAGCCGCGAGTGGCTCGAGCGCGGCGGCGAAGGACCGCTCTTCGCGCCACTGCCGACCGAGGCCGAGGAGGAGCAGGTCACACATGTGGCGCTCAAGGAGCTGAAGGGCCTGCCGGCCGACCTCGTCGGCGTGCTCGAGGCGGGCGGGATCGTCGAGCTGAGCGATCTGCTCGATCTCGAGGCCGATGAGCTGCGCAACATCCCGGGCCTGACCCTCGAACAGCTCGAGATGCTCCAGGCGTTCATCACCGACCTGACGGAAGAGGGCGCCGACAACGCCGCCCGGGCCGACGCGCCGGCGGCCGACACCAAGGCCGAGGACGCGCCGGACGCGTGATGTCCGACCGGGCGCTCGGCCTGCTCGGGCTGGCCGCCCGGGCCGGCGCGCTGACGGTGGGGACCGGTGCGACACGGGCCGGGCTGCAGCGGGGGGATGTCCGGCTGGTGGTGCTGGCGAGCGACAAGAGCCAGCGCACGGAAGAGAAGGTGGAGCGGTTGGCCCGCGGCACGGCTGTGCCAGTGATGATCGGGCCGGAGGCGGAGGCGCTCGGCGCGCGGCTCGGGCGCGGGGCGGTACAGGCGGTAGGGATCGTGGACCCGGGGTTCGCCGAGGGGATCCTCGCCACGGGTTCAGGCGGGTAGCAGGAGGCGTATTGTGACGAAGACTCGGGTACACGATCTCGCAGCGGAGTTCGGGATCGAGAGCGACCGGCTGATCCGGCTGCTGGGAGAGGTGGACATTCACGTCCGCAGCCATCTCTCAGGGCTCGATGACGGCCAGGTGGCCATCGTGCGGGCGCGCTGGGAGCGCGATAAGCGGAAACAGGCGGCGCCCGAGTCCCCCAAGAAGGCCACGCGCCGACACGTCCGCGCCAAGCCCGTCGAGCCCGAGCCCGAGGAAGCCGCGCGCCCGCGGCGCCGGCGTCGCACCGCCGCCGAGATGGCGGAGAAGGCCGCCGTTGAGGAAGAGGAGCAGCGGGCGCGGGACGAGGCGGCCGCGGAGGCCGAACGTCCCCTCGTTCCCGTGGCCGAGCCGAAGCCGTCGTTCGAAGAGCGGGCGGCGAGACTGTTCCGCGAGCTGCCGCCGGAGGAGGAAACCGCTTTCGGCGCGCCGGAGGCCCCTGGCACCATCGAGACCGAGCCCGAGAGGGCCGACGCCGTGGAGGCGTCCGCCGAGGCCGACACCGAAGCGCCGGTGCGGGACGAGCCGACGGCCCAGCCCGTGGGCACCCGGGCGACGGCGCGGCCGGAGCCGGTGAAGCCCATGCGGATTCAGCGCCCGGCGGCGGGCGTGCAGCGGATCAAGCCGGTCGCCTCCGCCGCGCCGCGGCCCATCGCGTCGGCGGCCCCGGGCGAGGCGCTGGATGCGCGGCGGGAGCGGGACAAGGGCGGGAAGAAGCGGAAGAAGGGCAAGCGGTCCCAGGTGGATCAGGGCGCCGTGCAGGCCAACATCACGCGGACGCTCGCCACGCTCAAGACCCCCGGGGTTCGCAAGGGAGTCAAGCGCCGCGACGACGAGCCGTCATTCCGTGAGCGGGAGGAACAGCGCCGCCTCGAGGAGCGCGAGCGCGAGAAGACGCTCGTCCGGGTGAACGAGTTCATCACGGTCACCGAGCTCGCCGCCATCCTCAACGTCAGCCGCACCGACATCGTCACGTTCTGCTTCAAGGAGCTGGGCATGATGGTGACGGTGAACCAGCGGCTCGATTTCGACCAGATCGAGCTGATCGCCGGCGCCTTCGGGTTCCAGGCGGTGCGGGAAGAGGAGTATGCGCCGAGCGAGACCACCGAGGTGGCGGAGGACGCGCTCGAGACCCTCGTCCCGCGGTCGCCGGTCGTGACCGTCATGGGTCACGTGGATCACGGCAAGACCTCGCTCCTCGACCACATCCGGAAGACCAACGTAATCGCGGGGGAGGCGGGCGGGATCACCCAGCACATCGGCGCCTATCACGTGGGCGTCGGCGCGCACGGGATCACGTTCCTGGACACGCCCGGCCACCAGGCGTTCACGGCCATGCGGGCCCGGGGTGCCCAGGTGACGGACCTCGTGGTGCTCGTGGTGGCGGCCGACGACCAGGTGATGCCCCAGACCATCGAGGCCATCAGCCACGCCAAGAACGCCGGCGTACCGATGGTGGTCGCCATCAACAAGATCGACCTGCCCACCGCGAACGTGGACAAGGTCAAGCAGGACCTGCTCCAGCATGGCGTCGTCCTCGAGGACTTCGGCGGCGACACGCTGTCGCAGCCGATCTCCGCCAAGCTCGGCAGGGGCGTGGATGCGCTGCTCGAAAAAATCCTGCTCCAGGCCGAGATGCTCGACAAGAAGGCCAATCCCGACCGGCCGGCCCGCGGGACCGTGATCGAAAGCATGCTGGATCCGGGGAAGGGACCCGTGGCCACCGTCCTCGTGCAGAACGGGACGCTCACGGTGGGCCAGGACTTCATCTGCGGCAATCTCTCGGGACGCGTGCGCGCGCTGCTCGACGAGCGCGGGAACCGGGTCGACGCCGCCGGGCCAGGCGTTCCGGTGCAGATCCTGGGGTTCGGGGGCACTCCCGAAGCGGGGGACCACTTCATGGTCGTGCAGGACGCCACGCAGGCCCGCGACATCGCCCAGAAGCGTCAGCGGCTGGACCGCGAGGCGCAGTTCCGGCGGTCCACGCGCGGCGTCTCGCTCGAGGACCTGTCCAAGCAGATCGAGGAGGGTGCCATCAAGTCCCTCCGGATCATCATCAAGGCGGACCAGGCCGGGCCGGCGGAGGCGCTCGCGGACGCATTCGCGCAGTTGTCCACCGCGGAGGTCCGGGTCGAGGTGATCCACCGGGGCGTGGGGGCCATCTCCGAGAGCGATGTGCTCCTCGCGAAGGCGTCCCAGGCCATCGTGGTCGGCTTCCACGTCCGGCCCGACGCCAACGCCCGGGGGGCGGCGGAGCGGGAGAAAGTGGACGTCCGCACCTACCGGGTGATCTACGACGCGATCGAGGAGATGAAGGCGGCACTCGAAGGCCTGCTCTCCCCCGAGGAGCGCGAGATCGTGCTGGGCGAGGCGGAGGTGCGCCAGCTGTTCAAGATCTCCGGAGTCGGCGTCATCGCCGGGTGCTACGTCCGGCACGGGACCATGCGCCGGGGCGCGAAGATCCGGGTGGTGCGCAATGGCGTCGAGGTCTACCACGGCCAGCCCGCGAGCCTCAAGCGCTTCAAGGACGACGTCCGCGAGGTGAAGGAAGGGCTCGAGTGCGGGATCGGCGTCGAGAACTTCAACGACGTGAAAGTGGGCGACCTCCTCGAGTCGTACGAGGTCGAACAGATCGCCCGCACGCTCGACGCGGATCCGCCGGCGCGCGCGACGCGGGGCTGAGGCGGGCGAAAGCCACAGGCGCACCCATGGTGGTCGGGGTGGTGACCTGGGACCTCCACCTCAGCGGCTGCGCGTCGCTGAAGGACAAACGGCGCGTGCTCCAGAGCCTGAAGGACCGGCTGCACCAGCAGTTCAACGTCTCCGTGGCGGAGACCGCCAGCCAGGATTTGTGGCAGCGGGCCGAGTTGACCTGTGCGGTCGTCGCGACGGACCGTCGCCACGCCGAATCCGTGCTCACCGCCGCGGACCGGTTCGTCGCCGGGAACGCCCTGGCCCGGATTCTGGATTCCACGATGAGCATCGCATGAAACGGCGCCGCCCACACCGCCCCGAACGCCTCGCGGCGCTGATCCGCGAGACAATCGCCACCGCGCTCACCACGCAGCTCAAGGACCCGCGGATCGGCTTCGTGACCATCACCGGCGTGCAGGTCACCGCCGATGGCCAGCACGCGACCGTCAAGTTCAGTGTGCTCGGTACCGACGAGGAGAAGGGCCGGGCCGTGGAAGGCCTGGAGCATGCGCGCGGGTTCTTGCGGAGCTACCTCGCCACCCAGCTCGAGCTCCGGAGCACGCCGGAGCTGCGGTTCGAGCTGGATCGGGGCCTCGAGCACGCGCGCCGGATCGACGCCCTCCTGGATCAACTCCGGGGGGAAGGGGACCCTACGTGAGCGACGGGTTCGTGGTCGTGGACAAGCCCGCGGGCCCGACGTCGCACGACGTGGTCGACCTCGTGCGCCGGGCCACGGGCACGCGGCGGGTTGGACACGCGGGGACGCTCGACCCGTTCGCGTCGGGGGTGCTGCCGCTGCTGGCCGGACGCGCGACCCGGCTCGTCTCCTACCTCGTGGGCCTCGCGAAGCACTACGCGGGGGTCCTCCGGTTGGGGGTCACGACCGACAGCGATGATCGCACGGGGACAGTGCTCCGGGTGGATGCCGGCTGGCAGGCGGTCGCCGACGAGACGCTCGCGGAGGCCATGGCCGCCCTCACCGGTCGCCAGTCGCAGCGTCCTCCGATCTACTCGGCGCGGAAGATCGGCGGCGTGCCGGCGCACCGGCGGGTCCGCCGGGGTCAGGACGTCTCCCTCCCCGCGCGCGACGTCACGGTCCATGCGTTCGCCTGTACCGGCCGCGACGGCCAGGACATCGCGTTCACCGCCCACGTGTCGAGCGGTACCTACGTCCGGGCCCTGGCGCGCGATCTCGGGGAACGCCTAGGGTGCGGGGCCCATCTCCTCGAGCTGCGCCGGACCGCCGTCGGCCCGTGGACCGAGCAGGATGCCGTGCCGCTCGACCGCGTCGTGCCGCCATTCGCGCTCGCCCCGGCCCTCGCCGCGGTGCCCCACCTGCCACAGCGGGCGTTGGACGCCGATGAGGCCCTCGGGGTACGGCACGGTCGGACGGTGTCCGCGGGCGACGCGGAGGACGGTCCCTGGGCGCTGCTCGAGAACGGCGCGCTACTGGCCGTGGCCGAGCGCCAGGGACACCAGCTGGTGCCCCGGGTGGTGCTCGCGGGATGACGGCCGAGACGGTCCTGACGGTCGGCAGCTTCGACGGTCTGCACCTGGGTCACCACGCCGTCCTCACGGAGATCGCGGCGCGCGCGCGGCGCACGGGACGCCGCAGCATGGTCGTGACCTTCGTGCCCCACCCGCTCGAGGTCGTGAACCCGCCCGCGGCGCCTCCCCGGCTCACGCTCGACGACGAGCGCCGCGAGCTCTTCGC
>Ga0214473_10009156_pt1 | contig 11719 bp, 8 predicted proteins | sample RVTome_7_FD_203509 | JGI IMG/M metagenome (GOLD analysis project Ga0214473, IMG submission 203509) | Soil microbial communities from uranium-contaminated site in the Upper Colorado River Basin, Wyoming, United States - RVT98D197 | ecosystem: Environmental > Terrestrial > Soil > Contaminated >...
ATTATCTGTCCGGCCTTGACGTTTTCACCGTCTTTTGCCTGAAGATGCGCGCCCACCGGGATCGAGAAGTTGGCCAGCCTCTTGCCCTTATCGTCGACCACGGCGATATGCGGGCGGAGAATCTTCTCTCTTGTTTCAATGATGACCTTCGCGGATAATCCGGTCGATTCATCAAGCTCTTCGCGGTAAGAGACATTTTCGGTGATGTCAACGTATTCGATCTTGCCCGATTTGGTGGAAAGGATTGTATTCGTATGCGGATCCCATTCGAAAATAACGTCGTCTTTTTCCACCATCTGGCCGTTTTTCACTTTCAGGATACAGCCGTAAGGGATGGTATAGCGCTGACGAGTTCTATCTTTCTCGTCGACAATTCTCAGTTCGCCGTCTCGGGAGAGAACTACCTGTGAATCGGGTTCCTCACCGGGCACCATCTTTATTTTGCCGAACATGATTTTTCCGGCCGCCTTGGCTGTTAACTGAGACTGCTCGGCAATAATCGCCGCTGTCCCGCCGATATGGAAAGTGCGGAGAGTCAACTGGGTGCCGGGCTCGCCGATCGATTGGGCCGCCACAACTCCGACAGCTTCCCCGAAGTTAACAATCTTGCCTGTGGATAGATTTCGGCCGTAGCATTTTACGCAGACACCTCTGCGGGATTCGCAGGTGAGCACAGAACGGATGGAGACGGTTTCGATACCGCATTCCTCGATTCTTTCCGCGGCTTCCTCCTCAATTTCGGAGTCGGCGGCGGCAATCAACTCATCGGTAATCGGATCGTAAACGTCCAACAAAGCTACCCGGCCGAGAATACGATCATCCAGGTTCTCAATAATCTCTTCCCCTTCTTTGAGGGCGGAAATATCGATTCCCAGGATAGTGCCGCAATCGTCCTCGGTTATTATAACGTCTTGAGCCACATCGACTAAGCGGCGAGTAAGATAACCGGCGTCGGCGGTTTTTAAAGCCGTGTCCGCCAAGCCCTTGCGAGCCCCGTGGGTGGAGATAAAATATTCCAGCACCGTCAATCCCTCGCGGAAATTGGCGGTAATGGGCGTTTCAATAATCTCTCCGAGCTGGCCGGTTATCCGCTTCTGGGGCTTGCCCATCAAACCGCGCATACCGGCAAGCTGTCTTATCTGGTCTTTCGAACCTCTGGATCCGGAATCCGCCATCATATAGATCGGATTAAACCCCTGATCCATATTGGCCAGATTCTCGAACATGACTTCGGCCACCTCGCTGGTGGTCCTCGTCCAGGTATCTATGACCTTATTGTAGCGTTCACCGTTGGTGATGGCCCCTTTTTCGTATTGTTTTTGAATGTTCTCGACGTCCCTGTTGGCCTTTTTCAAAAGCTCTTCTTTTTCTTTAGGAACGACCATATCGTCGATACCGACGGTGATCCCCGCTCTAGTGGCGAACTCGAACCCGAATTCCTTTAGTTTATCGAGGAACTCGGCTGTTCTGTCGACGCCGATCTTTCTGTAGGCGGTCGAAATGAGCTCTTCCAGAGCCTTTTTCGAAGCGACTTTATTATAAAAACCCAATTCCGCCGGAATAATTTGATTGAATAAAACCCTACCCACCGTGGTCTCGATGTACTTCTCCCTGGCGCCGGGCTGATACAGCTTGATCCAGGCGTGCAGGTTCACGCCGCCCTGAGAATGGGCAAAGATTACCTCGTCCTGGCTGCCAAATATCTTGCCCTCGCCCAGAACCCCCGTCTTATCTTTGGTTAGATAATAACAGCCCAGGACCATATCCTGCGACGGCACCGCTACCGGTTTGCCGGAGGACGGCTGCAAGAGGTTTTTGGATGCCAACATCAGTACACGGGCTTCAAGCTGGGCCTCGAACGAAAGAGGCACGTGAACCGCCATCTGGTCCCCGTCGAAATCGGCGTTGAAGGCCGCGCATACCAGCGGATGGAGCTTAATCGCCTTGCCCTCAACCAGGACAGGATAGAAAGCTTGAATTCCCAACAGGTGAAGAGTCGGGGCCCGGTTGAGTAAAACGGGATGATCCTTGATGATCTCCTCCATGATGTCCCAGACCTCGGGACGTTCTCTTTCCACGAGCCGTTTGGCCGACTTGACCGTCTGGACGAATCCCTTTTCTTCAAGTTTATTGATGATGAACGGCTTGAAAAGCTCCAGGGCCATATTCTTGGGAAGACCGCATTGACCGAGCTTTAATTCCGGCCCGACGACGATTACGGTACGGCCCGAATAATCGACTCTCTTACCGAGGAGATTTTGCCGGAACCGCCCCTGTTTGCCTTTCAAGAGATCCGAAAGAGATTTGAGCGGCCGTTTTGAATCGCCGCGAACGGAGCGCGACCGTCTGCCGTTATCGAAAAGAGCGTCCACCGCCTCCTGGAGCATTCTCTTTTCATTTCTGAGAATGACCTCGGGCGCTTTTATTTCTATTAGCTTTCTAAGACGGTTATTGCGATTGATCACCCGCCGATACAAATCGTTGAGATCGGAGGTGGCGAAGCGGCCGCCCTCCAGGGGAACCAGGGGACGCAGATCCGGCGGGATAACCGGGATGACCTCCATGACCATCCACTGGGGTTTGTTGTTCGATTGACGGAACGCCTCGATCACTCGCAGACGCTTTAGAGTGTCTTTTTTGCGTTGAACCGACGTTTCCACCTTAACCTGGGCTCTCAGAGATATGGCCAGCTCTTCGATATCCAGTTGCCTGAGAAGATCGCGGATGGCCTCGGCGCCCATTTTGGCGACCAAATTCTTGCCGCTTTCTTCAAGATCATAGTATTCGTCTTCCGAGATGATATCCATCTTCTTTAGGGACGTATTGCCCGGATCGATCACGATATAGGATTGATAGTAAATAATCCTCTCAAGCTCCCTGACGGTCAGATTTAAAAGATAGCCGATCCTCGAGGGGAGGGAATGGGAGAACCAGATATGGGTTACCGGGACGGCCAGATCGATATGACCCATTCTTTCGCGGCGAACTTTGGATTGAGTAACCTCAACCCCGCAGCGGTCGCAGACGATACCGCGGAAGCGAATTCGCTTGTATTTACCGCAGTTGCATTCCCAATCCTTCACCGGGCCGAATATTCGTTCGCAGAACAAACCGTCTTTCTCGGGCTTAAAACTACGGTAGTTAATGGTTTCCGGCTTGGTTACCTCGCCAAAAGACCATGCCCTGATGGTCTCGGGGGAGGCTATTTTAATCCTCATAGCCTCGAAATCCGACGGTCTTTTTTGGTTTTTTGCAAAAGGGTCGACCACTAAAGTCTCCTTTAATTTTATCAATCCTGAACGGATCGAAACTTACTTTTCTATCAGCTCAACGTCCAGCCCCAGCGACTGAAGCTCTTTGACCAGAACGTTGAACGACTCCGGCACGCCAGGCTCCGGAGAATTTTCTCCTTTTACAATGGCTTCGTATATCCTCGATCGTCCGGCCACATCGTCCGATTTCACCGTTAACATTTCCTGCAGGGTATAGGCCGCGCCGTAAGCCTCGAGCGCCCAAACCTCCATCTCGCCGAATCTCTGGCCCCCAAATTGGGCTTTTCCTCCGAGAGGCTGCTGAGTAACAAGAGAATACGGGCCGATAGAGCGGGCGTGAATCTTGTCATCCACCAGATGGGAGAGCTTCATCATATACATATAGCCGACGGTGACTTCATTATCGAGTCTTTCACCGGAACGGCCGTCGTACACGATCGATTTGCCGCTTTGAGGCAAGCCTGCTTTTTTAAGGTAATTCTTTATTTCATCGATAGTCGCGCCGTCGAACACCGGAGAAGCGAATCTCAAACCCAACGCCTGGGCCGCCCAGCCGAGGTGTGTCTCCAGAATCTGCCCGACATTCATACGCGAAGGTACGCCCAACGGGTTTAAGAGGATGTCAAGAGGGGTCCCATCCGGCATATAAGGCATATCCTCTGCCTGCACGATCTTAGCCACTACGCCCTTATTGCCGTGGCGGCCGGCCATTTTATCGCCTACGGAAAGAACTCGTTTGGTGGCCACGGAGACCTTGACCAGTTGCACCACGCCAGGCGAGAGCTCCGCGCCGCGCACGACTTTTTCAATTTCGATTTCCTGCTGTTCTTTCTTCCTGCGAATCAGATCGTCGACCTGCTGAATTATGGCCTGCGCCTTTTTGTCGATCTTCTCGTCGCTGGTAAACCCGTTATCGGCAATCAGCGACTGAGCCCGGCAGTTATCGAAACTCCCTTCCTTGAATTTCATCCCGGCCTTGATCACCACCTCGCCATTTTCGTCGACCACGGTTCTGGCGGTATGATCCTTGAGCAGCAATTCCAGATTGCGGTTTCTCATGGCCAGAATGTACTCGATCTGCTTGGAAAAATTCTTTTTGACCCGGGCGGTATCGGCTTTCTCCTGCTTCTTTGCCGCTTCGGATCGCTCCTTGCGCGAAAATATCATGGTATCGACCACAATCCCCTTCATCCCGGGGGGGGCTTTCAACGAGGCGTCCCTGACATCGCCGGCTTTCTCGCCGAAAATAGCTCGAAGCAGGCGTTCCTCGGGTGAAAGTTCGGTTTCACCTTTCGGCGTAACCTTGCCGACAAGAATATCGCCGGCTTCGACTTCCGCGCCGACCCTGACAATGCCTCTTTCGTCGAGATGCATCAGGGCCTCCTCCGAGACATTGGGGATTTCCCTGGTTATTTCCTCGGGGCCGCGCTTGGTATCGCGCACCTGGATCTCGAAAGCCTCGATATGTATCGACGTGAAAACGTCGTCGGAAACCAGACGCTCCGAGACAATTATGGCATCCTCGAAATTATAGCCGCACCAGGGGGTAAATCCGACTATGACGTTTTTCCCCAGGGCGAGTTCGCCTCCGGCGGTGCCCGGTCCGTCGGCGATAATATCCCCGGCTTCCACCTTATCGCCGGTTTTCACCAATGGTTTCTGGCTGATACAGGTATCCTGGTTCGTGCGCTTGAATTTGATAAGATCGTATTCGTCGACCTCCACCAGCTCCATGATTTTCTCGGAATCGCGCAGTTGCGGCCTTACTATCATTTTTTCGGAATCTACGTACTCGACCACTCCTCGGCGCTTGGCCGTCACGACCGCGCCGGAATCCACGGCCGCTTTCATTTCCATGCCGGTTCCGATAATCGGAGCTTCTGTCTCAAGGAGCGGGACGGCCTGGCGCTGCATGTTCGATCCCATTAAAGCCCTGTTGGCGTCGTCATGCTCCAAAAACGGAATCATGGCGGCGGCCACCGATACGAGCTGTTTCGGAGATACATCCATGTAGTTGATTTCCTCCGGCCTGGCCAGAATAAACTCGCCATGATGCCTGGATTTTATCTGGCTGGAGGCGAATTTATTATTTTCGGTCAGCGAAGCGTTGGCCTGAGCTATTATATAACGATCTTCCTCGTCGGCCGATAAGAACATGCAATCGTCGGTGACCCGCCCGTTTTTCACTATTCTGTAAGGCGTTTCGAGGAAACCGTATTTGTTAATTCTGGCGTAAGTGGCCATTGACGCGATCAGGCCGATATTGGGACCTTCCGGGGTCTCGATAGGACAAACGCGGCCGTAATGGGTATGATGAACGTCGCGGACCTTAAAACCCGCCCTCTCTCGGGTCAATCCGCCGGGGCCAAGAGCGGAAAGCCGCCGTTTATGCGTCAATTCGGCAAGCGGATTGGTCTGATCCATAAACTGCGAAAGCTGGGAGGAGCCGAAAAACGCGTCGATAACCGACGAAACCGTTCTGGCGTTAACCAGATCATGGGGAGTAACCTGCTCGTTATCCCTCAAGCTCATCCTCTCACGAATGGTCCTGGCCATCCTCGAAAGTCCTACGGAAAATTGATTGGCCAGAAGCTCGCCGACCGACCTGATTCGCCTGTTCCCAAGATGGTCGATATCGTCCACGTCGCCGACGCCGTTTCGCAGCGCTATCAGGTATTTAATAATGGCCAGAAAATCGTCCTTTGTCAGGACTGTCTGATCGAGAGGGACATTAAGCTGGAGCTTCTGATTGATCATGTATCGGCCGACGTCGCCCAGGTCATATCTCTTTGGATTGAAAAACAATTTTTCCAGAAGATCCTTCGCCAATTCAATAGTGGGAGCGTCGCCGGGCCGAATCAGCGAATAGATTTTAAATAACGCTTCCTCGTAGGACGTGGTGGGGTCTTTTTCAATGGTATTTTTGATGACGCCGGCATCGGAGGCAAAATCGACTTCGAGCAAAACCAACTGGTCGATTTTCAGTTCGCATAGATTTTGAAAAAGCTCTTCGGTAATCTGCGAGCCGGCCGCCAGAACGACTTCTCCGGTCTCAGGATTCACGACATTCTGTCCGGAAAAGGCGCCTATGAACCTGGCGCTTTTCCTGGTCGATACTTTTTCGACCGTATATTTATAGAACTCTTTGAGCAGATCCTCGTTTGAGGAAAATCCCAGCGCCCTTAGAAGCGTCGTAGCCGTGAGTTTGCGACGCGAATCGATATGGACATACATCATATCGTTAACGTCAAGCGTAAACTCGACCCACGACCCGCGGTAAGGGATAATGCGAGCCGAAAAAAGCTGCTTACCGTTGGGGTGAACTTCATCGTCGAAAAACACGCCGGGTGAACGGTGCAGCTGGCTGACGATAACTCGCTCCGCCCCGTTAATGATAAACGTACCATTTTCGGTCAAGAGAGGAAATTCGCCGAGAAAAACATCTTTTTCGATAATATCCTTGACGATTTTCTCCTTGCCTTCCTCTTTCGCCTCCCTGACAACCAGCCGTAAGGTGGCTTTCAGGGGCGCGCCGTAGGTCATATTTCGTTCCCGGCACTCCCTGATTGAATATCGCGGCTCGCCGAGAGTATAACGAACGAACTCAAGCGAATAGATCTCTTTAACGTCGGTAATGGGGAAAATAGAAGTAAATACCCCCTGAAGCCCAACGTTCGCCCTCTTTTCGGGAGGTACGTCGCGCTGGAGAAAATTCTCATAAGATACAATTTGAATATCGAGAAGATTCGGCATCTCGATATTTTCCCTCAGCTTGGAGAAGCTAATTCGCTCGCCCGTCAAAGCTGGCCTCACAGATTCCTCCTATGGGAGATATCCCAAATATTCCCGGTACGGGCATCTGCCCGTCATTTTCTTTACTTCAGGACTACCGAAGCGCCGACCTCTTCCAGCTTGGCTTTGGCCGCTTCAGCTTCTTCTTTGGAAACTCCCTCTTTTAGCGGTTTCGGAGCGCCATCAACAAGCTCCTTGGCTTCTTTCAAACCGAGGCTGGTAAGTTCGCGGACGACTTTGATAACCTGAATCTTCTTGTCGCCGGCCCTTTCCAGGATCACGTCGAATTCCGTTTTCTCCTCGACAGCCGCGGCCCCGGCGCCGGCGGCTGCAACGACGACCGGAGCGGCCGCGGCCGGGCTGACACCGAATTCGTCCTGCATCTTCTTCGAAAGATCAGACAGCTCGACCACCGTCATCTCTTTAATAATATCGAACGCCTTTTGTACTTTGTCGCTCATTCTTAATACACCTCATTCTGCCCGGTAAGATCCGGAATCGTTTTATCCTCATTTCCTATCTTCGAAGCGCCTTTTTCGACTGAAGCCGTATTCCCGATACGACTTAGAAGCTCAGCCGATTATAAGGCGTTGGCTCCTATTTTCTTTTCTCGGCGAGCGCGTCAACAGTGCCGATAAAGTCCCTTGTCGCCGCCTCAAGAAGACTGATAAATCGCGATATAACCCCGTCAAGCGTGCCGATCAGCCCGGCCAGAATCATCTCTCTGGACGGCAGCTGAGCGATCCGCTTCATAAAATCATAGCCGTATTCGCTCCCGGCGTAGAAATAAGATTTGAAAATCGGCTTTTCGGTCTCCTTGATAGACTCATAAATAATTTTGGCCGGAGGGGCGGCGTCATCATAACCGAAAATAACCGAAGTGGGGCCCTCAAAATGCCGTTGCAGGGTCTCAAGATCGGTGTCCTTTATCGCCAGTTTCAAAAGACTGTTTTTTGTAACCCTCATTTCGCTGCCGCTTTGCCTTAATTTCCGGCGAAGCGTAGTGATGTCGGCCACATTTATTCCGGTATGATCGGTGACTATAATGTTGTTGGCCCTGGTCAACTTATCCTTCAGGATCGCGACCTCGTTTGCTTTTTGTTCTTTATTCATAATATCCGCCTTTACCTGCCAAAAGTCATGACTTCGGCCAAATCAAGTTTTATGCCGGGCCCCATGGTACTGCATAGGGAGACGTTTTTGAGATACGTCCCTTTGGCGGTGGCCGGTTTAGCCCTGACTATAGCGCCCAAAAATATCTGTATATTTTCCCGAAGCTGTTCGTCGCTGAACGAAATCTTGCCGATCCCGGCCTGAATATTGGCTGTTTTATCAAGACGATATTCGATTTTTCCGGCCTTGGCGGCGCTGACGGCTTTGCCCACTTCCATGGTAACCGTGCCGGATTTCGGATTGGGCATCAGCTTTTTCGGTCCGAGTATCTTGCCGAGTTTACCGACCTTGCCCATCATATCCGGGGTTGCGATAATGGTGTCCACGTCGGTCCAGCCGCCCTCGATCTTGGCGATAAAATCGTCATCTCCGACGTAATCCGCTCCGGCTTCGGCAGCCTCCTTGGCTTTCTCGCCTTTGGCAAGCACCAATATCCTGATCTTCTTGCCGGTGCCATGCGGCAGGACGGTGGTGCCGCGCACCATCTGATCGGCTTTCTTCGGATCGACGCCGAGCCGCACCGTTGCCTCGATAGTTTCGTCGAATTTGGCGCGACCGGTTTCGCGCAGAAGCTTCACGGCTTCAGCCAGGGTGTAGGCTTTCGTCCGTTCGACTTTCGCCGCGGCTGCTTTGTAGGTTTTTCCTCTTTTCATCCGTTCCTCTTAACTTAGGTTTGGTCTCCCCATAACGACCTGTATTACCGACTGACCCGAACTTAACGAGTTGTCGCCAGCATTAGTTCCCTGCTTTTGATTTCGCTAAAATCCTCGTGGCTAATTACCAAAAATCGGAAAATCGAGCAGTGCTAAATTGCTTTATCATTCAACATTAATGCCCATGCTACGGGCCGTGCCGGCGATAATCCGTTCCGCCATCTCGACGTCGGTGGCGTTTAGATCCGGGAGCTTAAGCTGCGCGATTTCTTTTACCTGACTTCTGGAAACTGTACCGACCTTGATCCGATTCGGCTCCCCCGAACCCTTCTGGACCTTGGCTGCCTTTTTGAGGAGTTCGGCGGCAGGAGGAGTCTTGGTGATAAAACTGAACGACTTATCCGTATAGACAGTGATGATTACCGGCGTAATAGTTCCGGCCTGCGCTTGAGTCCTGGCATTAAAGGCTTTGCAGAATTCCATGATATTTACGCCCTGCTGGCCGAGGGCCGGTCCGACGGGCGGCGCCGGAGTGGCGTTACCCGCGGGAATCTGAAGCTTTACCATGCCAGCTACTTTTTTAGCCACAATAACTCCTGAAAAGTGATCAAAGGTTTGTTACCTGTAAATAATCCAATTCAACGGGCGTGGGGCGGCCGAATATCGAAACCATCACTTTAAGCTTGCGTTTCTCGGGGTTAATCTCGCTCACCGACCCGGAAAAATCGGCGAACGGACCGTCGATAACCTTGACCGCCTCGCCGACCTTATAAGGCATATCCAGCGTCTCGCGGTTTTTGGATCTGTCGATCTGAGCCATGACCCGCTTTACCTCGGATTCCCGCAAGGCGATCGGCTTGCCGGAGGCGCCGACGAAGTTTGTAATTCCAGGAGTAGATGTAACAAGATGCTGGGTTTGTTTGTTGAGCTCCATCTCGATCAGGATGTAACTTGGTAGAAACTTCTTGACCGAAGTATGTCGTTTACCGCTCTTCATCTCGACAATTTCCTCGGTCGGAATTAGTATCTGCCCGAACATCTCCGACAATCCTTCGGCCTCGGCCGAGGACTGGAGATATTGCCTGGCTTTATTCTCATGACCGGAATAAGTATGCGCTACGTACCATTTTTTGGCCAATACCGTACCCACCTTAGCCCGCCGCCAATTTTACCAGGACGCTGACCATTTCTTTCAGGACAAAATCAACGGCCCCGATGAAAACCGAAACCAGAAGAGACATCACAACTACCACGACTGTGGAGCCGATCAACTCCTGTTTTGACGGGTAGGCGACTTTGCCCAATTCCTGGTAAATGTCGCTGAAAAACTTCGACATCTTGCTAAACATTCATCTTCTCTTTCCATCAATACAGGACAGGAGGGACTCGAACCCCCAGCCCCCGGTTTTGGAGACCGGAGCTCTAGCCAATTGAGCTACTGTCCTGTAATCGCTATCTGGTTTCTTTATGAGGCGTATGCCTCCTGCAATGCGGGCAGTATTTCTTGAACTCTATTCTATCCGGATGAAGACGTTTATTCTTGGTATCCGTGTAGTTTCTTCTCTTACACTCGGCACAAGCCAGAGTAACAATCTCCCGCGGCATCCAATTACTCCTATTCTATGACCTCTATGATGACTCCGGCTCCGACCGTGTGTCCGCCCTCGCGCACGGCGAAACGAAGCTCTTTCTCCATGGCGATCGGCGTGATCACCTCGCACTCCATCGTCACGTTGTCACCCGGCATCACCATCTCCCGATCCTTCGGCATATGCACTATCCCCGTCACGTCCGTCGTCCGAAAATAAAACTGCGGACGATACCCGTTGAAAAACGGAGTGTGACGACCCCCCTCCTCCTTCTTCAACACGTACACCTCGCACTTGAACTTCGTGTGCGGCGTTATCGATCCCGGCTTGGCTATAACCATCCCCCGCTCCAGCTCCTCCCGATCCACACCGCGCAGCAACAATCCCACGTTGTCCCCGGCCTGCGCGTAGTCCAGTATCTTGCGGAACATCTCGACTCCCGTCACAACCGACTTGCGCGTCGCCCGCATCCCCACTATCTCCATCTCCTCGCCCGACTTCACCTGCCCCCGCTCCACCCGGCCCGTGCCTACCGTCCCCCGGCCCGTTATCGAAAAAACATCCTCGATCGGCATCAAAAACGGCTTGTCTATATCGCGCTGTGGCTCCGGTATGTAACTGTCCACCGCCTCCATCAACTCCAATATGCTCTTAAACTCCGGAGCCCCTATGGGAACGCTCATGTCCGTACCCTTGGTCATGGCCTGCAAGGCGCTCCCACGTACGATCGGAATCTCGTCCCCCGGAAACTCATACTTCGATAATAAATCCCGTACCTCCAGCTCCACCAAATCCAATAACTCCGGATCGTCCACCATGTCAACCTTGTTCATGTAAACCACGATGTACGGAACCCCCACCTGACGAGCCAGCAATATGTGCTCCCGCGTCTGAGGCATCGGACCGTCGGCCGCGCTCACCACCAATATCGCCCCGTCCATCTGCGCCGCACCCGTTATCATGTTCTTGATATAGTCGGCGTGACCCGGACAGTCGACGTGCGCATAATGACGCTTCTCCGTCTCATACTCCACATGCGCCGTGGCTATGGTGATCCCCCGCTCCTTCTCCTCAGGGGCGTTGTCTATCGAATCAAAATCACGAATCGCCACCTTCTTGCTCTTGCGAGCCAATACCATCGTGATCGCCGCCGTCAACGTCGTCTTCCCGTGATCCACGTGACCTATCGTACCCACGTTGACATGCGGCTTCGTCCTCTCAAATCTCTCCTTCGCCATCA
>Ga0214473_10009158_pt1 | contig 11719 bp, 11 predicted proteins | sample RVTome_7_FD_203509 | JGI IMG/M metagenome (GOLD analysis project Ga0214473, IMG submission 203509) | Soil microbial communities from uranium-contaminated site in the Upper Colorado River Basin, Wyoming, United States - RVT98D197 | ecosystem: Environmental > Terrestrial > Soil > Contaminated >...
GTCCGATGCACTTGCCATATTCCTCCAGCGCATGGAGAATTCTTTCGTCCGCTCCCGCCACGAGCGCCCCTCCAACGGCCGGACAAGCGAGATAGTAGCCCGTCTTCTCGATCGTGACGTGGAGATACTCTTCGATCGTCATGTCGTGGCGGGACCGCGCACCGATGTCGAGCGCCTGTCCTTCTCCGGTGTGGACGATGGTCTTCGTGATGAGCTGCATGAGCCTGTTCATCCTGCCCTTGTCCAGTCCCCGCTCCACGCAGCCGAGTGCGGCTTCGTACGTTTTTGCGAAGAGATAGTCACCGACGTTTATCCCATGGGCGAGGCCGTACTTGACCCACGTGGCTGGCCTGTCCCGCCTGACTCTGTCCTCGTCCTCGATGTCATCGTGGACCAGGAGGAAGTTGTGCATTATCTCGCTGGCCATGGCTACCGGCATCGCCAGATCCGACGAACCGCCAAGACTCTCGCATGCGAGGATGCAGAGCACAGGTCTGATGCGTTTCCCCCGCATTTTCCTGTCAGCGACGTCGAGCCCCATGGAGTAGAGCGCTGCGTCGGAGAGACTCTGAATCTCCGGGCCTCTCCTGAAGAACGCGATGAGTTCCTCATCGACGCGGTCTGACTTCTCGTCGAGGTACCTCTCGAAGTCAACCACGCCGATCGAGACCATCTATCCGACCCCCATCCAGTCGGATGTCGGCCTGGTGACGATGCACTGCGCGCCCGCAAGATCGTCCAAGTTGGCGCAGCCCGTCAGGAACATCGCAGTCTTGAGCTCGTCTATGACAAGCTGCAATTCCTTCACCACTGCTTCCGCGGATTGCTTTGCCGCTTCCAGAAGTGGCCTGGCCATGCCAGCGGCGGACGCGCCCAGACAGAGAGCACGCGCCACGTCGAGGCCCGTCCTCACACCGCCAGTGGCTATGACGGGCAGTCCGACCCTGGCCATCACGACGGATGCTGGCGTCGGGATCCCCCAGTTCCAGAAGGCTGCCCCAAGTCGCTCCTTGTCGCTCTGTCCTTCCTTCCTCGCGCGGTAGTACTCCACCGCCGAGAAGCTCGTCCCCCCGAGACCGCCAACGTCAATGCCTCTCACTCCCGCCGTCTTCAGCTCGATGGCCATCGACCTTGAGACTCCCGCACCTGTTTCCTTGGCGACGACGGGCAGTCTCATCGCAAGCCGCTGGATCGCTGACAGGCACCCCCTCGCCCTCTTGTCTCCTTCAGGCTGGACGACTTCCTGCAGGAAGTTCATGTGGATCAGGAGCACGTGCGCCCCTACCATCTTCATGGCCAGCTGCGCCTCTTCGAATCCGTACGCGCCCTTGCCTTCTTGCTCTATGAGCTGAGGCGCACCGATGTTGGCAAACCTCAGAGGCACGTCGTAGTCCTTCACGACGGCATAGGTGTCTTCCAGTTCGGGGTGCTCAAGCGCCGCCCTCTGACTCCCGACACCGAGAGCGACGCCGACCTCCGCCGCCGCCTTTGCCAGATTCGCGTTTATCTCCTTGGCGGCAGCGAAGCCGCCGGTCATCGACGAAATCACGAGAGGAGCGTTCAGCTTCTGGCCGAACAACTTCGTCGAGATGTCGATGTCGTCGTAGTTGACCTCCGGGAGCGACTCGTGAATCAAGTGCACGTCGTTCCAGAAGTTGTACTCCGCGCTAACGTTCTCCTTGAGTATTATGTCGACGTGATCCGCCTTTCTCTGCTCCGTGATGCTTTCTTCGGGCATCTATGCCACCACCCTTGTACCTACGAACGACTTTCCGGCTATTGCGTCCTTGAGTCGGCCCGCCACCAGACCGTTGAGTATCCAGCTCTCGCCTGCGTGGCCCGCGGCCTCGAACATCTTCCTCAACTTGCCCTCCAGACCGCCCGTGACGTCCGCGCCAGAGCGCATGGAGAGGTTCACCTTCCCGACGTCCTCGGTCCTGATTTCTCGCAGCAGCTCGCCCTTGCCTTTCGCCTTGGGATCGCCTGTGAAGACACCGTCCACATCTGCCACGAAGATGCTCTTGGTCGGTCTGAACACTCTGGACAGTTCGAGCATCAGGTCGTCTCCTGAGCATATCGAGAACCGCCACGTATCGTCCAGAACCACGTCCCCGAAGGTGACCGGGATCATCCGGAGTCTGAGATACTCCTTGAAGAGGTCGACATCGAGTTCGCGAAGCATGCCACCGCTGAACTTCACGGCTATTCCTGGCGGGATCGAGATCGGGCGGGCACCCGCCTCCCTGAGCGCGTCGACCACCATCAGGTTCAGTCCCCTCACATCCCTCTGCACCTCGGCGACCCCTTCCAGCTGCGAATCGTCGTGGTATCCTTTGTGGAGGCTGTACTTCTCCGCCAGAATGTGCCCAAATGAGCCGGCCCCATGAACCAGGATCAGATCGTCCTTCGCGGTGGCGGCTTCCCTCGCGAGACGGTCCAGGACCAATGGGCGGGCGGTCCTCAGCTTTGATTTGTCAGTTATCACACTCCCGCCAAGTTTCACCAACAACATTCAGTTCGGCGTGAAAGACTGAGTGCTCTATTTATATGTTCTCGGATGCAGGATTGGCGCGACGAGAATCCAGGGGCGTATCACGATTTGCGAGATTACTTAAGAGGGGGAATCCTTAGATTCCCAACCTGCGTGGCACTATGAGAACACTCAGAGTCCTAGTTTCTTTGATGCTAGTCGCGGTTTTCGCTGCGCCCACAATCGGAGTCGTGAAGGCAGTCACCCAGGAGGCGAGTCAGCCTTCTTTCGTCGCCACCCGCCCTTCTATCCTTGCGATTACTCCGATCAGAGGCCCCGTACCTGTGACGAACATGCGGGCCGACGACGTGCGCGTCACCTTCACCAACAAGAGCCAGAACGAGGTCAGCGTGGCGATCAACCCGACGAACAACGCCAACCTGATCATGGGTGCGAACGACTACAGAGGCTGGGACAATCTTGGCAGCGGCGCATGGTGCGGCGTCTACAACTCCTTCGATGCCGGAGCTCACTGGGTCATGGGATTGATCCCCCGATCGGGGGCGCTCCTGTGGGACAACTACGCCGGTGACCCGAGCGTCGCCTACGACATCCTTGGCAACGCATACTTCGCATGTCTTGGTTTCGTCCCCCTCCCTGGACCGCCATACATAGCGAACAACACAATAGCGATTGCGAAGAGCACGGATGGCGGGACCAGCTGGCTTCCTCCGGTGAATGTCGTCTCGACTCCTGCGGCCCCGCCATTCCACGACAAGCCCTACATCGCCATCGACACTTCGGTCGGCAGCCCATACAAGAACAACATCTACATCAGCTGGACCAACTTCTCCAGCATCACAGGCCCCGGAACCAGCCCCATCTATTTCTCACGCAGCACAGATGGCGGTGCAAGCTATTCCGCTCCGTTCAAGATCAGCGGTACCCAGCTCTACTGCCAGGGGTCGCAGCCTTCCGTCGGACCGAACGGCGAGATCTACGTCTCTTTCGTGAGCTACTCGGGCGCTTTGAGTAAGCTGTACGTGGTCAGGTCATTGGACGGGGGCGCCACGTTCGGGAGTCCGGTCTTCGTCTCCAACATCGTCGACCCCGGTGACCTGCCAGAGTTCTACAGGACGCCGACGCTACCGAGCAGCGCGACGGATCATTCCACTGGCCCTTACGGCGGCTCCGTCTACGTCGTGTGGCAGGACGCGACGAACGGCAATTCGGACATTCGCATATCATACTCCAGGGACAGAGGACAGACTTGGTCCACTCCGAAGAAGGTCAACAATGACGGCACAATGAATGCTCAGTTCTTCCCGTTCGTTTCTGTCTCGATCACCGGGAGAATTGACGTCGTCTTCTACGACAGGCGGCGCGATCCGATGGACTTCCTGATGGACGTATACGCAGGCATTTCGTGGGATGGCGGTGTCACGTTCGGGAACCGCCGCATTACAGACAATCAGATCAATCCCGGGCTTGACAGACCGTTCATCGGCGACTACATCGGGGTAGCTTCTCTGGACTATTCGTTCTATCCTGGATGGTGCGGCTTCGTCGGTTCTGACGAGGAGATATTCACGGAGCATACACTCGCTCCTCGGTTCGTGGCTGAGCCTCGCTAGCCGATTTGTGCTCAGGAAATCGGTGCGGTTTGCACCGAGAGTTCCCCTTTCAGAAGACATGAATCATATGATAAGGTTGATAAGTTAGGTCAGCCTAATGCCATCAACCCGCCAATGAGTGGCTAGGGGGTAGAAGCTTGGTTCTGAAACAGAAGAAATACCCTATGGTCTTGATAGTGTTGAGCCTGTTCTTAGGAACGCTAGTGACTGCGGCGATACCTTCAGCGAAGGCCGCTTCTGTCACGATTCATCTCTACGGGAATGCTGCGACGGGCTGGGGTACGTCGCCGGGGGGCGAGACAATGCCGGGACCCACCCTCACGGTGAACAAGGATGATGTCGTCACCCTGATGCTTCATTCAGAAGACGGGCTCCCACACAAATTCCTCCTGGATTACAACGGTAATGGCATACCGGACGCCGGAGAGCCGACCTCCCCGATATTCACGAGCATGACAACGATAGTGTTCACCGCCTCGCTGGCGGGGACGTTCACCTACCTCTGCACGATCCACCCAGTGACGATGTTCGGGACGTGGGTCACCGTCGCACCACCACCACCGACAGTCCATGACGTCGCGGTCACTGCTGTTTCGGCGTCGCCACTCACGGTCACCATAGGCGACACGGTCACCATCTCGGTTACCGTGAAGAACGTCGGGACCGCCAGCGACGCACCAGCGGTCCAGGCGTTCGCGGGGAGCATACTAGTGGGGACACAGAACGTGACCCTGCAGCCGTCTCAGACGGCAACCCTCGCGTTCTCATGGGTCACGACAGGCGTTGTCCCAAGCAGCTACCTGATTAGTGCAAAAGCGCTCCCAGTCACCGATGAGACCAATCTCGCCAACAACCAGATGAACGACGGGACGGTTACAGTAAACCTTCCACCGCCAGGGACATTGAAGGCGGAACTCGCTGGTCATAAGGCCTGGCCCGATTTCCACCACTTGGCGATCCACCATGTGGGAAGCACGCAGACCTTCTACGGCAAGATTGCCAACATCGGAACTGGGCCCGTGAAGGCCAAGGTCGTCTTCTCGATATACACCGCCGCGGGCAGCTTCGTGGCGACGGTCGAGTCCGGCGTTGCGACCATTCCTCTGGGCGGCATTGCAGTCGTCTCCGGAACATGGACGGCAGTCCCCGGATCTTACGCGGTCAAGGCGCAGTGCTGGTACGACAGCAACAACGACACCTACTTCGACGGGAGCGACCCCGCCATCAAGACGTTCACGTTCAAGGTCGTGCCATAGGCAGCTAGGGGGCGCTCAGCCCCCACTTCCTCATTTTTCTCCTTGGTGTTCTACTAAACAAGCCTTAAATAGAACACGCGGGTTAGCATTCAACTCCGATCGTTATGGTCAGAAAACCCAACAGCATGTATCGCCGAATCCGGGGCCGGGCCTACACTCGCAGGGAGTACATGGGCGGCGTCCCGGGCAACAGGATCGTCCAGTTCGACATAGGCGACGCCAAGGCGAAGTTCCCCGTGGCGGTTCACATGGTCGCGGATGAGCGCTGCCAGATAAGGCACATAGCCCTCGAGTCCGCCAGAATCGCTGCGAACAGGTATATCGCCAAGATGGCGGGAACCGGCTATCACCTGAAGGTAAGACTCTATCCTCACAACGTTCTCCGGGAGAACAAGATCGCAGTGGGCGCTGGTGCCGACCGCATCTCTCAGGGCATGAGGGGGGCATTCGGCTCGCCCATCGGCACGGCTGCGCGCGTGATTGTCGGCCAGAGGATATTCACAATCGAGACGACCGAGGCGAACGTGGAGCATGCGAAAGAGGCTCTCCGCAAGGGCGGCTCGAAGCTGCCGACTCCCTCGCACATTGAGATTGAGAAAGGCAAGCGCGCTCCCTACCACCCCATGGGCCAATAGTCCGAAGGGCAAAGGGCTGAAATAGCGGCTCTTCGGTATCACGGACCCCAATGTGGAAGTACGGCGTCTCGAAACAGAAGGTTCTGCAGGAACTGCGAAAAGCCTGGGAGGAGGACCTCCACTTTTCTGACCAGCGGATCCTGGGATCGATGTGCACGGAGCCGTTGCCGCTGGCGGCCGAGGCGCACGCACAGTTCTTAGAGGTGAACCTTGGCAATCCAGCCTACTACAAGGGCACGTGGCGGTTGGAGAGAGAAGTGATGAAGCAGCTCAGCAAGATGCTCCACGGCAGAGGCGCCGGCGGTTTCACCATCTCCGGAGGCACCGAGGGAAACATAACTGCCCTATGGCTCGCAAGAAACGTCACCCGAAGAAAGAAAGTTATTTTTGGAGAGAACGCGCATTTCTCCGTGATGAAAGCGGCTGACTTGCTGGGGCTGAAGCCTGTGCGCGTCGGTCTTGACGGACAGTTCCGAATAGACATCGGTGAGGCAAGAAGAAAGATAGACAGAGACACGGCCGCGGTGGTTGCCGTGGCGGGAACAACCGAGCTTGGCCAGATAGATCCCATCGAGGAGCTCGGCGAAATCTGCGCTGACCGCGCACCGCTTCATGTCGATGCGGCATTCGGCGGCTTCGTCCTGCCGTTCCTCGAACAGATGGGCGCGAAGGTACCCGCGTGGGACTTCAGGGTTCCAGGCGTCAGCTCGATAGTCCTCGATTCGCACAAGATGGGGATGTCCACCATTCCGGGCTCAGCGCTCCTTGTCAGGCGAGCAGAGCACTTCAACAAGATCGCTGTCGAGTCCCCCTACCTCACCAGCGTCTACCAGACCTCTCTTCTTGGCACTCGCAACAGCGCCGGTGTTGCCGCCACCTATGCGGCGATGAGGCACCTCGGCCAGGAGGGGTACTGCGAGGTGGTGAAGCGGTGCGTGAAGGCGACGGGACTGATCGCTCAACGGGCTGAGGAGGCAGGGCTGAGAACCGCCATCAAGCCGATCATGAACGTGCTGGGAATATTGGTCAAGGACGTGGGGACGGTCCAAAGACAGCTTGAGAAACACGGCTGGAGGACGTCGACGGCCCGCCATCCGAGATGCCTCAGGGTCGTCGTCATGCCCCATATTTCCCTGAAGGCCGCCGAAGCTTTCTCGGAGGACCTGGTCGACTGCTGCAGGAAGTCAGGCGAACTCTGATTGTCTCCCTATGAAGACTCTTCGGTCAAGCTAAAATAGGAGTATGCTCTACTATGCAGAGAATGGAGAAAGAAGACCCGGAATTCGAAAGATGCCTGCAGGCGATAATCCGAAGCGGAGCGAAAACTGTGGGTCTGCAGTTCCCCGCGGGGATCAAGATCAGGGCAATGGAGGTCGCGAGGAGGCTGCAAGAGGAAACGGACATCCCAGTGATTCTCTCGGCTGATCCTTCTTTCGGCGCCTGCGATGTGCGAGAGATGCCCGTCGACATGATCATCCATCTTGGCCATGCGCCTATTCCTGACATTCATTACAAGAACGTTTTCTTCTACGACAACCCGTTGCCACCCCCTGAGAATCTGGCCTTCCTCGACAAAGCGCTGCCTCTGCCGGGAAAGAAAGTGGGACTCCTCACAACCACACAGTTCCGCGGATGGCTCCCCAGGGTCAAGGACTACCTGCAGGAGAGAGGATACCAGGTCTTTATCGGGAAGGCGGGCGGGCGCATCGCCTACGAGGGCCAGCTACTGGGATGCGACTACACAGCGGCCAAATCCGTAGAGAAGTTCGTCGACTGTTTCCTGTACGTTGGATCAGGGGACTTTCATCCTCTCGCCGTTGCACTCCTTACGCCAAAGCCCGTGGTTGTTGCAGATTTCGAGAAAGGGGAGGCCAGGTGGCTCAACGATGAGAGAGACCAGACCATCAGACAGAGACATGGGGCCATAGCCTTGGCGGAAGCTGCGCAGACCTTTGGCATTGTGGTCTCCACCAAGCTCGGACAGCACAGAATGGACCTCGCTAGGTACCTCGCGCGCCTGGCGGAGAAACACGGCAAGAAATCACAGATATTCATCATGGACAACATCAGCCAGGAGTCGCTGGAAGGGTACAAGGTCGATGCCTGGGTGAACACGGCCTGCCCCAGAGTTGCCATCGAAGACTACCTGATGTTCAAGAAGCCGATACTCACGCCTCAGGAGCTGGAGATAGTCCTGGGCGAGAGGGAGTGGGAGGAATACGAGCTGGACGAGATCAAGACATAGATTCCCGTTCACGCTATCGCAAAGACTTATTTCCTCCACGGCAGTCAGGCGATTGTGTCTCTGAAGGCCATCGTTCTCCTCTCTGGAGGACTCGATTCTAGTGTCGCCGCCGCCATAGCGAAGTCCCGCGGGTACGACATCCACGCGCTGACCATCGATTACGAGCAGCGGCACGGGCGGGAACATCGAGCGGCCAAGGATGTCGCAAAAGCACTCGGAGCGGTCGAGCACAAAGTCCTGAAGATCGACCTGAGCCAATTCGGCGGTTCCGCGCTCACAGACGCCAGAATCGAAGTACCCAGATCCCGGTCCAAGAAGGCAATTGGCCACGACATCCCCGCCACGTACGTCCCCGCCAGGAATACCGTGTTCCTTTCCGTCGCCCTCGCGTGGGCCGAGGCGATCGACGCAGAGGCGATTTTCATCGGAGCCCATGCACTCGACTACTCCGGATATCCCGATTGCAGACCGGAATTCCTTGAGGCGTTCCAGAACGTCTCTGCTTTGGGGACGAAGCGAGGAGTTGAAGGGAAACCTGTCAAGATCGAAGCGCCGCTTGTCCACATGAGCAAACGGGAAATAATCGAGCGTGGTAGGGAACTTGGCGTGCCCTTTGAGCTCACATGGTCCTGCTATCTTGGCGGGGAAAAAGCGTGCGGCACATGTGATTCCTGCATCTTGAGACTGGAAGCGTTCAAGGAGGCCGGCAGGGAGGATCCGATCGAGTATGAACGAAGATAGGGCCGTGATGCCGAAACTGCCGAAGGATCCGAACAAGATGCTCATCTGCGAGATTTACCAGTCCATACAGGGCGAGGGGTTGCAGATGGGTCTGCCCTCGGTCTTCGTCAGGGTGACTGGCTGCCCTCTCAGGTGCAGATGGTGTGACGAGGTGAAGGCGCTCACGGACGGCACGGTGATGACGGTCAATGAGATCATGGAGAAGATCGCAACGTATCCTCAAAGGTACGTCTGCCTCACTGGCGGTGAGCCTCTTGCACACAAACAAGCGAGCACGCTCATGAAGACTCTCGCCGTAGCTGGATATCAGGTTCTACTGGAGACAAACGGGGCGATGCCTCTGGAGGATGTCCCCCGTCTGCCTGGCATCTCGGTGAGCATGGACATCAAGTGCCCCTCGTCCGGGATGCACAAGCGGACGAGACTGGACAACCTGGATTACCTGAAGAAAGGCGACCAGGTGAAGTTCGTCATCGCGGACCGTCGAGACTACACCTATGCGAAGGAGGTCATGAGGGAGAATGAAGTTCCGTGCACTGCTGTCTTTCAACCGGTGGGCGGGACCAAGATGCTCCCACTGGTGGCCTGGGTTGTTGAGGACGGGCTGGACGTCCGTGTACTGCCGCAGCTGCACAAGATAATCTGGGGAGACAAGAAAGGCGTCTGAAGACTCGCGTGCGTCCGCTTCTTCGCCATGGATTGGCGGGAGAGATTTTGTCTGAATTGCAGGAAAGCGTCGGAACCGCGTTTGAAGGAACATTCATCTACCCGCCTTTTCTTCCGAAAGACGTGGCTGGAAAACGCTACGTGCAGATCGCACACACTTCAGACGTGGGCATCGCCGCCTACGGGAAAAGCACAGACGAACTGTTCGCCAACGCCGCCGCCGGGATGTTCAGCCTCATCACCGACCTGAGGGGCGTGAGGAACGTAGGCGAGTACAGGGTCAGACTCAAGGGGGATACGCCTGAGGACCTGATGGTGGCCTGGCTCAGCGAGCTTCTGTACCTGCATGAGACGGAAAAACTCCTCTTCAAGCAGTTCGATGTCAAAGTCAGGAAGAACGCCCTGGACGCGAAGGTTGGCGGGGAAGTAATGGACAGAGGGAGACACCATCTGCACATGGTTGTCAAGGCGGTCACATATCACATGATCGAAGTTAACCCCAGAAAGGGAGTCGCGAAGGTGATTTTCGACATCTGAGGTGAGACATGCTCGAGGCCGTCACATTCGATTGGTGGTTCACGATCGTCGACATGCCCGTGCCGCAGAAGGAATACACGCCCTGGGCCAAAGACTTCAGAGTGCGCGGCATGCACGACGTCCTCCGCGAGGCAGGGCATGACGTGCCGCTTGAGCGACTGTCGGAGGCATACGACCTCCTCTCCCGCCATTTGGAGGATGTCTGGGCGAAGGACATGGATCTCTCTGGCGAGGAGCAGATCGCGGTTTTCATGCAGTACGCTGGTCTGCAGAGAGTCAATGAGCCCGACATGATTCGAAGACTGGCGGAACCTTTCACCGGTGCGCTCTTGCAGCGCCCCCCGGTGCTCAATGACGGCGTCGCGGCGTGCCTCCGCGATCTGATGAACGACGGCCGCAAGATCGGCATCATATCAAACACGGGCCGCACCTGGGGGCGGGCCCTCAGGGAGATTCAGAAAGGGCTTGGCATCTCGGACTACTTCGACGTGCTCACGTTCTCCGACGAGATCGGCTTGAGGAAGCCGCATCCCGCCATATTCACGAAAACCCTCGACAAACTGCAGCTCCCGCCAGAATCTGTACTCCATATAGGCGACGACGTCTTGGCTGACGTGAGAGGAGCGAAGAGAGTCGGAATGAAGGCGGTATGGTACAACAACGGCACCTGGCCAAATGCCAAGACGGACGAGGCGAATGCCGAGATACACCATTTCGCGGAACTGCCGGATATTGTAAGGAGGCTGTGACTTGCCAAGCAAAGCATCGGCGACTGCGCACCCCATCCAGGGCCTCGTCAAGTACCACGGATTGAAGGACCCGATACTCCGCCTTCCATACCATGACTCCATATCTGTCTGCACCGCACCTTTGATCACCCGCACCACGATCGAGTTCGGAGACTTCGATAGAGATGAGGCTGTTTTGGATGGCGCTCCGCTTGCAGGCCACGAGGTGGCGAGAGTCCTGGCGGTTGTGGACGCAATCAGGGCCAAGGCCGGACTCCGAGAGAAGTTCCGCATGATGTCCGTCAACGGCTTTCCCTCGAACGTGGGGCTGGGGGCGTCCGCCTCGGGCTTCGCCGCGCTCGCACTCGCATCGTGTGAGGCGGCAGGACTCGGCCACGACCTCCATGGCGTGTCGATATTCGCGAGACGAGGGGCGGGCTCGGCGACCAGGGCTGTGACAGGCGCGTTCTCAAAGTGGCGGATGGGTCTGAAGGACGAGGACAGCTACGCCGAGCAACTGGCGGGCGAAGACCTCCAGATGGGGATGATTGTCGCACTCGTTCCCGCCTACAAACAAACGGAGAGTGCGCATAGGGAAGTCCTGACCTCGCCATTCTTCCATGCGCGCCTCGCTGAGATGCCGCGACTCCTGATGGAGATGGAGCTCGCGATACGGAAGAGAGATGTCGGGCAGATTTGCGCCCTCGCCGAAAGAGACACGCTGATGCTTCATGGCATCACGATGACGGGTGAGACGGAGATGCTGCTCTGGCGGCCGGAGACTCTGCAGGTCATGCTAAAGGTGAG
>Ga0214473_10009160_pt1 | contig 11718 bp, 14 predicted proteins | sample RVTome_7_FD_203509 | JGI IMG/M metagenome (GOLD analysis project Ga0214473, IMG submission 203509) | Soil microbial communities from uranium-contaminated site in the Upper Colorado River Basin, Wyoming, United States - RVT98D197 | ecosystem: Environmental > Terrestrial > Soil > Contaminated >...
ACGGCCCTCAAGGTGCTAGCGCCGATCGATCAGCCCGCCCCGAGGATCGGGCTGGAGCCCCGGTTTTACGCCCTAGCCAGCATGGCCTAAGATTGTCGCACAAGCCGTTCCTGAACCAAGAAAGGATTTGGCCATGCCCGTGGTGGAAGCCGACTTCCAGGCGCGAAAGCGCATCGTCTTCACGGCGCGTGGGCGGTCGCAGGTGAACGTCCGAGAGACGCTGGACGACGGGCCCATCGGCTTCTCGTCCATGGAGCTGCTGCTCATCGCCCTCGGCAACTGCAGCCTCGGCACGCTGCTTAATCACGCGCTGCTCAAGGATGTGCCGGTGCACAGGGCGCATGCCACTCTCGAAAGCGAACAGGCGCGCGACCCGTCGCGCATGGGCAAGATAAAGCTCGTGATCGACCTAGAGGTGGCGGACCCGGCGCTACTGGCGCGCCAGGACACGCTGGAGCGGGCTGCCGACTCTTGCCCGGTGGGCAACACGCTGCGCTTCAGCCCCGAGATCGAGGTCGAGCTCCATATGACCGCCGTCCCAGCGGCAGTGCCGGTGTGAGGTGTGAGACGCCGGTGGAGACCCAAACCTCCGCCTAAAGGCTGAGGTTTAGCCCGCGAGAAACCAGGTGCTCCAGCCTGAAGCTGGAGCCGCATACCAAGCAGGAGGGAGGAGTCCGTCTTATGGGCAAGCTTGATGAGAGAGTCGCGTTCGTGACAGGGGCCAGCCGGGGAATCGGCAAGGCCATCGCCGTCCTTTTCGCCGCCGAGGGCGCCAAGGTCGCCCTGGTGGCTCGCACCCTCAAAGAAGGAGACCACGCAGCCGGCCTGGAGGGGTCGCTTTCATCAACAGCGGAAGAAATCCAGAAGGCGGGCGGGGCCAGCCTGATCGTCCAAGCGGACCTTTCCCTGGAAGAGCAGTGCGAACAGGCGGTGCAGGAGACCCGCCAGTCCCTCGGTCCCATCGACATTCTTGTGAACGACGCGGCCCTCAACTACTACATCCCCATCAAGGACTACCCCACGAGTCGTTGGATGCGCGCCTTCGCCGTCAATGTGCATGCGCCGTTCATCTTGACCAAGCTGGTGCTGCCCGACATGATCGCCAAGGGAAGCGGCGCGATCATCAACATCTCCTCCAGCGCAGCCATCGGCCCGGGGCGGGCTCCTTACACCGGTTCCGGCGGAGGCGGGACGATGTACGGCATCACCAAGGCCGCACTCGAGCGCTTCACGCAGGGACTCGCTCAGGAGGTCTACGCGAACGGCGTCACCGTCGCCTGTCTCGCACCTTCACAAGTTGTGCCGACGCCTGGGACCGTCTACTTCCGCATGGTCTCCAGCCTGGACGACCCACGCGGCGAGCCGCCAGACGTGATGGCGAGGGCGTGCTTGCTCCTGGCAACGGAGCCACCCGAGAAGGTGAGCGGCCGCGTGACGTACAGCCAGGCCATACTGAAGGAGTTCGGCTGGACCGAGAACGGCAGAGGGCCAGGTATCGACCGCCCAGGCAGCGGCTTCAGCCAGATCTAGCGACTGCGGGATAAAGCCTCTCGCATTGCCCGAAAGCTGAGGGCCTACGGTCACTCACATAGTAGTGACGCAAGGACTGCGATGCTCCTCCAAGATACGCTGGCTCTCCGCCTATCCAGCAACCGCGGCCGCTTCCCGCTCTCCCGACCGCCCTCGAGCGACGTACAGCGCCAAGGCCACACTCAAAAGGAACGTCGTCAAGGCAAGCGCGGATAAGGCGACGTAGACCGCACCGGTGTCCCAGCGGTCGGCGATCGCGCCGGCAAATGCACCGGCCAGGGAGCCAACTCCAAAGCTGGCGAAGAACATCGCGCCGTAGGAACGCCCTACGGCTCCCGCCGGGCTATAGGCCGCCACCAACGCGGTAAACAGCGGCTGCGTGCTGAAGTTGAAGAAGACAAACAGCCCACTCACGGCGACCAACGTCAGCTCGCTACTGAGCCCCATGGCGAGCAGCGAGGGCGCGAGCGGCAGCATCAGGCACGCCGCGAGGGGTTCAAGGCGGAAGCGCCGAGCAAGGGTGCCCCCCGTCACCTGGCCGAGCGCGCCGGTGAGCAGGGCAGCGGTCGTGAGCATGGAGGCGACGGCCGGCCCGCCGAAAGTCACCTGTTCTTCGATGTGAGCCGGCAGGAAGGTGAGCGAGCCTCGATAGACGAAGCCGCCGACGATGCTCAGAGCGTAGACAATGGCAAGAGGTACCCACTGTGCGCGCCTAGCCGGGTCATTCTGCGGCGTCACGGTACCCCGAACGGCCATCGCCTCCTGGCTTGGTAGGAGAGTGCGCAGCAGGACGGCTGCCACGAGACACAGGAACGCCAGGAGCGCATAAGCCCAGCGCCAGCCGGCCGCCTGGGCAACCAGCGTCGCGATGATGGGCGCCGCAGCGATGCCGAGGTTGCCGCCCACGCCGTGCCATGCGATGGCCGAGGGAGGATGGCGCGCTACCGTGGCAATCGCTGAGAGCCCGGCAGGGTGGTAGAGGCCGCTGGCTAGGCCAAGGATGGCGAGAGTCAAGGCGAGGGTGGCGAGGTTGGGCGAGAACGCCACAAGGAGCGCCGCTGCCATGGAGAGGCCGAACGCAAGGTTGAGCGTGCGGCGAGGCCCAAGCCGGTCCACCAGGACCCCAGCCGGCAGCGCGCCGAACCCCAATGTAAAGGCCGCGGCAGTCGCCACGGCCCCAAGCGCGAGTTTGTCGGCGCTGAACTCGAGTCCTATACGAATGAGCAGCGCGGCGTACGTCAGCTCGATGGTGTGCACGAGGCCATGGACGCCTGAAATAACAGCGACGAACCGCCCTTCGGCCTGGCGTTGCATGAGGTGCAGTATGGCCGCCGGCGTTGGTGACGGCAACCGGGGAAGCTTGCAGACCCTCTCAACCGTGTACAATGCCCAGGGGGGCTGTCGACTTGGAGCAGAATGCTCGCCTGGGCGATGTCCTGCGTGAAACGCGCGAGTCGCTTGGTTATTCGCTGGACCAGGCGGCTGAGACGACGCGCATCCGGCGGTCGTATCTCGAGGCGCTTGAGAACGAAGACCTAGGCGTCCTTCCGGCGCCAACTTTTGCGCGCGGTATCCTCCGCTCCTATGCTCAGTTTCTCGGTCTCGATCCGGTCGCACTTCAGGGAGTGATCCCTGAGCCGGCCGACGTGGAAATCAGCAGCCCAGCGCCCATCGCCGCGGTCGGATGGCAGGCCCAGGGCAGTTGGGCGATCGCGGGCATAATCGTCGTCATCCTCGTCGTCGCACTGCTCTATATCCAGAGTCTCGGAGCACCCACGATTGAGTCGGGCGCGCCGCTCCTCGTGGAGCTTCCCACGCCAACGGCGACCGCAGTCCCAACGGCGTCACCCTCGCCCAGCGTCACTCCCACAGCCACGCCTCAGGCTCCTACAGCCACCCCGACGCCACGGTCGCCAACTCAACCCACCCCCGCTCAAGTCGTGGTTCCGGGTGTCGTGGGGCAGACATTCACGGCCGCCGAGGCTACCCTCAAGGGGGCCGGCTTCAACGTCCTGCGCCAGGACCAACCTGGGACAGCGGGGCAGGTGCTCAGTCAGGAACCGCCTGCCGCACAAAGCCTACCGCGGGGAAGCACCGTCACGCTGCGGGTGGGAAGCGGTCCGCCCCAGGTTGTCGTTCCGGAAGTGGTAGGCAGGCCCGAAACGGAAGCGCGCGAACTCTTGCGTCGGGCGGGACTCAGCGTTTCGCCGTGGACCAACTACCAAAACATGGACGAACTGCCGGCGCATCTACAGAGACCGGTCTGCATGGGGTGCGTCCTGAGCACCTCACCTCCTGCAGGAACCCGCGTAAGCGCGGGCAGCACCGTCACCATCGCCGTCCGCGCATCCTAGGCCCTTCGAGCCGAGTCCCGTTCCGCGTCGACCCAACCGGGAAGCCACGCGCTCGGTGTCTGCTCCGTGTGGCGAACCCGGCCCTCTCAGAACCCTTTTCTAAGGCGCGCCAGCGCTACAGGATCCAGCACGCGACCGTGTGAACCGCCGTGGGCTGGTAGAAAGCACCGCGCGGGTCATTTCGAGGCGGTGAGGTGGCGATACAAGACGGCGAGCACGTCCATGATCGTCTCGGCGTCCTCTGGACGGACATTCTTGGCGAACCGTAAGGACGAGGCGATCACGGCCAGCGGCTCTTGCTCCTCTTGGTGCTTGTGATCGACGCGCACGAATGCATCCGCTGGCATGCTCAGCCAGTGGAGGAGGGTCACGAAGGTATCGATATCTGGTCGTCGACCTTGAGCGAGGCGGGTGAACGTCGAGGGACTCATCGCGAGATGCTGAGCAAGGTCGCGCCAGCTCAGATCAGCCGTCTGGCGTTTGCGCCGCAAGGCGGAGTAGAGTGCCCCGATGTCCACTGTCGCTTCTGGCATGACGTGTACGGCGCTGGAGTAGCGCTCCTTAGTTGAACATCTGCCTACGGCGCGTAGTTATTCACGCTGTTGGCTACGCGTCCGAAGACGCCGGGGAGAGCCACATTCAGGATGAGAAGGCCCGCCAGAATCGCCAGCGAGACTAACGCCGAAACAAGCGCGTACTCGATTGCCGTGGAGCCCCGTTCATCCAGGAGCAAGCGCCGTAGCTCCTTCATACTCCCCCTTTTGCGCAGACATCTTGCTGGACAAGTGTATCGACCACTGTTGGACCCAAGAAGAGGAACCACCAACCAACATCCCGTCGCCGGATCCCAGGGGTACTTTCTGTCGGCCGGGACACAAAAACAACCGGCCCATCAGGGTCGGTTTCGCCATTTGCTCCCCGGAGGACCAGGCGACCAGCTACGGCCCCCCGCCCAGCCGCCTCCCCACCTCCCTCCGGATCAGCGCACCCCTTCGCAAGGAACAGACTACGTTGGTAGGCCCACTCTATGCAGGAGCTACCCACGGGTCAATCAGTTTGTGCGGAAAAGTAGCTGCCTCTCACCGTTTTCTCACAGGAAGAGCGCGTGGTTCACCACTTATCTGTCAAATGTTGGCCCACCTTTCAAAACAACTACTCCACCTTTCGCGCAGCCTCAGCAACGACCTCGGCCCACCTGGTCCGCGCCGAGGTGGTTTCCCCGCAGCTGTGCCCAGCCCGGTCTATGCCGTCAGCCTGCGGTGTGCCGAGCCGCCCGCGGGATCACGAAGCGCATGGCGCTTTCGCGGTCCGACATGCTGATCGACTTGTTGTCGATCAGGCCGGCCTGCCTTCCCAGAGGTATCAGGTTAGCCAGGTCGACGTAGCCAGAGCGGCCCCGCTTGGGCATCACGATCCAGAGTGCTCCTGCCGGCCTCAGCAACGGTCGCAGTCGCTTCAGAACCGCGGCGATTTCCTCGTAGCTCTCGGGCCAGTACATCACGAGGTCCGCGGGTTCGCCCTCGACTGCGGGCGCTCGACCCAACCTCGCCCACAGACGTGCCAAGACGGCTTCATCTCCAGTCCCAGCCACGCGGACAGCCTGCCCCTTTATCACGCCCAGCTTGTCCAGCACATCCCGGTGCGAGTAATCGCGTCGTTGAGGGCGGGCTGTCATCAGAATCATTCACCTGAAGTGCAAGGACGACCAGAGAAGCAGCTAAACCTCAGCGCTCTCTGTGCCCTCTGAGGTGAACCTCAAAACGCACTCATGAACTCCAACTGGTAGTCCAGCAGCTCGAGATCGCGCCCGGTGCTTTCGATGAAGTCCACCGCCTGCGACAGGAGGCTGTTCGCGTGACGCGCGTCATTGCTCACGCAGACAAGTCCGATTGCCGCCGCGCGCAAATCGTCGAGCTGGTCCACCTCAGCGACCGCGATCTTGAAACGGCGTCGCACCCGGTCCATGAGCGGACGAAGCAGCGTCCGCTTGTCCTTCAGTGAGCTGGTCTCCGGCAAACGTAGTCGCACCACGCCCATGCCGACGTGCATCATCTGGCCTCGGAGTCTAGCGTTAGCGTCTCATCCGCTTCAACGCCCAATGCCATCAGGTAGCCTCGGGCGCGCTCGGCTAGCGGGTAGCGCTCAACGATGCGCCAGAACGCAGCTGAATGGTTCGCCTCGACGATATGCGCGAGCTCGTGGACTAGGACGTAGTCGCGCACCCAGGCTGGCAAAGCCGCCACGCGATGCGCGACGCGTATGCTGCCACTGGGAGAGCACGAGCCGAAGCGTGCCTCCTGGTCAGCAACGTATTGGATAGCGAACCTGAGACCACCGCCGAAGTAGCGCTCGTTCAGAATGGTCGCCCGACGGTGAAGGTCGTCGTTGTCGAGGCCTGAGAGACGCCGGCGGCGGCGTTCGCGCCGTTCCGCCCAGCGGCGCATACGCTCCACCCAAACACGTTCCTCCTCAGCGCTGGCGCCACTCGGGACCCGCACCTCCAACACCCCCGCCACCACGCGGGCCGAAACGGTGCGGCGTCGCCGCGCACTACGGACGACGCGCACTTGACGCTCTTCGAGCAACCCTGGCCCCACCTCCATGATGTTGGGCTGAGTATAGATACCCCACACACAAGGCCGCAACGCTGCACCCATCCCGTAGTCGTGGGACCGCTCGTAGGACTGCACGCCCTGCTCGGCCTGAATTGCTCTGCTATACTGGCACTGCCTGGCGGGCCATCCCTGCTGGGTAGCCAGGAGGCATCGTGTCATCGCTTTCCCTGAGTCGTGTGCAGTCTGGCATCTTCCCCATCGAGACCACCGTTGACGGCGGCGGCCATCTAACGATCGGCGGCTGCGCCACGACGGATCTGGCAACTCAGTTCGGCACCCCGCTCTACGTCTTCGACGAAGCAACGCTGCGAGCGCAGTGCCGCGCGTTTCTTGGGGAGTTCCGCTCGCGCTATCCTGAAACCGACGCCGTTTACGCCTGCAAGGCATTCATCAATAAGAGCCTCCTCCGGCTCCTCAACGAAGAAGGCATGGGCCTGGATGTCGTCTCCGGCGGCGAGCTGCACGCCGCTCTCGCCGTCGACTTTCCGCCAGAGCGTATCTATTTTCATGGCAACAATAAGTCGCGCCACGAGCTCGAGCAGGCCTTGCAGGCCGGCATCGGCCGCATCGTCGTCGATAACCTCGACGAGCTGGCGCTGCTTTCCCAACTCGCCACCGAACTAGGACGCCGCCAAGGTATCCTCCTACGCGTAACACCCGGCATCGATCCGCACACGCACCACCACACCACTACCGGCATCACCGACTCGAAGTTTGGGCTGCCGCTGGCTTCCGGAACGGCCGCCGCGGCGGTGAGGCAGGCGCTGGCCTCGCCTTCCCTCGACCTCCTGGGCCTTCACTGCCACCTCGGCTCGCCTATCTTTGAGCTCGAGCCGTATGCGGAGGCCGTGGAGGTGATGGCCAAATTCGCCGCCGACATGCAGCGGGAATGCGACTTTCGCTGGCATGAGTTCAGCCCCGGCGGCGGCTTCGCCGTTCAATACGTCTTGGAGCGCCCGGCCCCACCCCCCGCCGCCTACGCCCAGACGATCGCCAGTGCGCTCCGCGCCGCCTGCCGCAACCATGGCCTGCCGGAGCCCCGACTCATCATCGAGCCGGGCCGCGCTATCGTTGGTCGAGCTGGAGTAGCGCTCTACACCGTGGGCGAGGTCAAAGACGTGCCGTCCGTTCGCACATACGTCGCGGTCGACGGCGGCATGGGCGATAACATCCGCCCCGCGATTTACGGGGCTAGGTACGAGGCCGTTGTCGCGAACCGAGTGACCGCGGAAGACGACGCGCTCGTTACCATCTGCGGCAAGTACTGCGAGTCTGGAGACGTGCTCGTCAGCGACATCCTATTGCCCCAGCCGCGCTCCGGCGACCTTGTAGCCATTCCCACGTCCGGCGCCTACTGTCTAGCCATGTCGAGCCAGTACAACGCTAACCCTCGTCCTGCGGTCGTGATGGTGCGTGATGGCCAGGCCCGGCTCATCCGACGCCGTGAGACGTACGCCGACCTGATCGCCTGGGACACGGACTAGTGTTTGCCAACGTCGTGGGCCACGACGCCGCACAGCGGGCGCTTGGCCGCGCCCTGGCCTCCAGTCGGCTCTCACACGCCCACCTAATCGTTGGGCCACCGCAGGTCGGCAAGCGCACGCTGGCCTTGGCCTTGGCCCAGGCGCTCCTGTGCCAAGTGGGCCCGCCAGCGTGTAACGAGTGCCACTCCTGTCGCCGAGCCGCGGCGGGACGACACCCCGATCTCCTCTCGGTAGGCTTCGAGGATCGTCGGGGGCCCCGGGCCGATCTGGGCATCGACCAAGCCCACGCTCTCCAGCGCATGTTGGCCCTTGCGCCCTTCGAGGGCCGCTGCCGGGTGGCGATCATCGATGGCGCTGAGCGACTCACGCACGAGGCAGCCAATGCGCTGCTGAAGACGCTGGAGGAACCGCCGCCACACTCTTACCTCATCCTCCTTAGCGAAGCTGAGGAGAATATCCTGCCCACGATGGTTTCGCGCTGCCAGCGCCTCGCGCTTCGCCCGCTCCCCAAGACTCTGATCGAGCAGGCCTTGGTCGAACGATGGGGCGCCGAGGCAATGCAGGCGGCATCATTGGCGGAACATGCCCGCGGGCGCCTGGGCTGGGCGGTGTCGGCCCTGAATGACGCCGCCTTGCTCGACGAGGCCGAGGCCCAGCTAGGCAGCCTGGATCGGCTGCTCGGAGAGGGGCTTGGGGGGCGCCTGACGACTGCTGGGGACCTTGCGGAGGGCGCCACGGAGGACCCTGTTGCAGTCCTGGACCTTCTTCGCTCATGGCGCCGCTGGTGGGAGGGCGCGCTGCTGGCCAAGGGGGGGGTGCCGCAGACCGACGACCGGCTACGAAGGGCCGCCGCCGAACTCTCCTGGCGGTCGCTGCTTGACGCGCTCCATTCGGTCGACCTGGCTCGCGAGCATTGGGAGCATAACGTCAATCCCCTGCTGACCTTCGAGCATCTCGCCCTCGCGCTGCCGAACCTCGGGCCCGCCGAGCCCCGATCATAAGTCAAGTGGAACCGATGGTTGCGCAAAGGCGCGTCGCTGGTGTGCGGTTTCGCGCGGCCGGTCGCATCTTCTACTACGACGCGGGCGAGCTTGACCTGCATCTCAGTGACCTCGTGGTCGTCGACTCCGAGCAGGGACCCCAGGTCGGGCGGGTGGTCATCGCCCCGGACCAGGTCCTAGCCGTGGGGCTCACTGGGCCAATGCAGCGAATCGCACGCAGGGCCACCAGCGACGACCTGGGGGAGGGTCCAGAATCCGCCCACGACCAGTGAGGCCGATGGCGTAAGCTGGGCCGCTTCTCACCAGATTTGCTCGAGGATGCTCAAGGCTTGGGCCCGAGTCATCAGGCCGGCATGAGTCGTGAACCGCCTGCCGTCGGCGGCAAAGAAGACGGTCGTCGGCATCCCCATAATGCCATAGGCGCGGACGACATCCGCGTCGGCTGTCGTCCCCGCCACGTAGGTAATGCCAAGCTGTCGAAGGAGCCGAAGCCCGTCCTCGTTGGTGCCCAACTGCACGAACGGACCCACATCGAGCCCTACGATGAGGACCCGCTCTCCATTCGTCTCATGCAGATACTGGAAGTCAGGCATCTCTGCTCTACACGGCGGGCACAGACCCGCCCAGAAATTGAGCACGACCGGCTTACCCTGACCGACGAGCGAGGCGAAGCGCCTCCGTCCCGCGCTCAGCCCTTCGGCTCCCTGCGTAAGCTCGATCTCGAAGTCGAGAGAGGCGTCAAGGCGCGTCGGGGCGTCAACGGTTGGTCCTGGCGAGACAACGCCGCAGGCGGCAAGCAACAGCACACCCACGACGGCGCCCAAAAAGGCTGCACGCAGCGGCCCCTGTCTAGACCGTCTCCGCTCAGGCCGGCTCGCCTGGCCGCTGCGGCTCCGGTGAACGGCTACTCGCGACCCAGCCTTGTTTCTTTCCATCCTTGAATCACCAGAGCCCAGCCACGAGATCAACACCATAGCCGAACGGCTGGCAGCCCAACGAATGCGTAACGCTGTCGGCCTATTCCGAAAGATTGCCCTTGTAGCGCCGCTCTGCTATGCTAGCTCCTCAGTATAAGCGGTTCGGAGGTTGAGGGATGCCCCGCGTGACCCGTGGTATGACGAAGATGCGGCGCCATCGCCGCGTGCTGGCGCTCACTCGAGGGCACCGCGGCGTGCGCCACCGTCTGTTCCGCACCGCCCGCGAGTCTCTTCTGCACGCCCTTGCCTACGCCTACCGTCACCGGCGCCAGCGGAAAGGCGACTTTCGCCGGCTTTGGATTACCCGCATCAACGCTGCCGTGCGCGCGCATGGCCTCTCGTACAGCCGCTTCATCGCGCTTCTAAAGCAGTCCGGTATCGCCCTGGACCGGAAAATGCTGGCCGATCTGGCCGCACGGGAGCCGGCGACCTTCGACCAGGTGGTCGCCCAGGCCCGCTCCACGACGGGGTAACCACGGCTCCATGCCCGTGCCCTCGTCACGGGCTTCCTCCACCAGAATTGGCCCGCCTTCTGCCAGCATTCTCAGCAGACCTCCCGCGAAGCCTTGTGCTCCGTGTAACAATCATGTTACACTAAGGCTAGATTAAGCGCGGAGGGGCCAATCCCCGCCCGACGTTTGTTGAGTATGCTCTCCGTTGACGACGCTCTCGCACGCATCCTGGCCCAGGTGTGTGCGAATTCCGTCATCGAACTCCCACTGGTAGAAGCCCTGGGCTGCGTCCTCGCTAGGCCTGTGGCTGCGCCGTTTGCGGTACCGCCTTGGGACAACTCATCCATGGATGGCTTTGCAGTACAAGCGGTTGACACTGAGGACGCCACCTTCGAGTCCGTCCGGATTCTGCATGTCATAGGGCAGAGCCTTCCAGGCCGCCTTCCAGAGACACGAGTTGAGGCGGGCACCGCGGTCCGGATCATGACCGGCGCGCCTCTGCCAGCGGGCGCCAACGCTGTTGTGCCGTTTGAGGAGACCAACCTAGGTCCAGACCTTGGGACCGCCAGCGCGTCCGGAGATGTCGCCGTGCACCGCCCGGTCCGGCCTGGGCAGAATGTGCGCCCACGCGGCGAGGACCTTGAGCGCGGCCAGCGTATGCTGGACGAAGGACAGTTGCTCGGACCTGCAGAGCTGGGACTGCTGGCTTCCGTAGGCATGGCCACCGTGCCTGTGGTGCGACGCCCAGTGGTGGCAATTCTTTCAACCGGCGATGAGCTTGTCGCCCCTGGGACGGCCCTGGAGCCGGGCCAGATCTACGATGCGAACTCGTACGCTCTCTCTGCAGCAGTGCAAGGGGCGGGAGCAGACCCGCTCATGCTGGGGCAGGTACGCGACGATCCCGGCGCTCTGAAGCGGCGACTGCAGCAGGGACTGCAGGCCGACCTGATACTGACGACTGCGGGCGTGTCGATGGGAGACCGCGATTTCGTGCGGGCCGTCTTGGATGATCTCGGGGAGCCGGAGTTCTGGCGCATCCGCATGCGCCCCGGCCGACCGCTGGTGTTCGGACATCTGCGCGGCCCGGGTCGACGTGTGCCGCTCGTGGGGCTTCCAGGCAATCCCGTAAGCGCGCTGCTCACGTTCCTGCTATTGGTCCGCCCCGCCATCCTGAAGATGCGCGGCCTGCCGCCGATCGGCCTTGCATCGGTCGACGCAACTCTGGAAGAGCGAATCGTCAACGACGACGGCCGCCGGACGTTTGCCCGGGTGACGCTACGTCAAGACGGCGAGAGATGGCACGCG
>Ga0214473_10009161_pt1 | contig 11717 bp, 8 predicted proteins | sample RVTome_7_FD_203509 | JGI IMG/M metagenome (GOLD analysis project Ga0214473, IMG submission 203509) | Soil microbial communities from uranium-contaminated site in the Upper Colorado River Basin, Wyoming, United States - RVT98D197 | ecosystem: Environmental > Terrestrial > Soil > Contaminated >...
GAGCCGGACGGCCCCGCCAAACGGAGCCGTCCGGCCCGTGAGGAAACCGGCTACACCACGCCCTGGTCCAGCATCGCGTTGGCGACCTTGAGGAAGCCGGCGATGTTGGCGCCGTTCACGTAGTTGCCGGGGGTGCCGAACCGCTCGGCGGTCTCGAAGCAGGCTTGGTGGATGCTCTTCATGATGCCGTGGAGGCGCTTGTCCACCTCCTCGCGGCTCCACGAGAGCCTCATGCTGTTCTGCGACATCTCGAGGCCGGAGGTGGCCACCCCGCCCGCGTTGGCGGCCTTGCCCGGGCCGTAGAGGATCTTCGCGTCCAGGAAGCGGTTCACCGCGTCGATGGTGCTGGGCATGTTCGCGCCTTCGCCCACGACGTAGACCCCGCCCTTGAGCAGGTTCTCCGCGTCCTTGCCGTTGATCTCGTTCTGCGTCGCGCTCGGGAAGGCGCAATGCGCCTTGTGCTTCCAGAGCGGGTTGTGGTCCAGCTTGGGGTCGAGCGGGAAGTAGGTCGCGGTCTTGTGCTTGTCCGAGTACTCCTTGATCCGGCCCCGCCGGACGTTCTTGAGGTCCATCGCGAACTTGAGCTTCTCGCGGTCGATCCCCGCCTCGTCGTACACGTAGCCGCTCGAGTCGGAGAGGGTGACCGGCTTGCCGCCCAGGTCGAGGATCTTCTCGATCGTGTACTGCGCAACGTTGCCGCTGCCGGAGACGAGGCAGGTCTTGCCCTGGAGCGTCTCCTTCCGCGTCGCGAGCATCTCCTGGCAGAAGTACACGCAGCCGTAGCCGGTCGCCTCCGGACGGATGAGCGAGCCGCCCCAGTTGAGGCCCTTGCCGGTGAGGACGCCGGTGAACTCGTTCCGCAGCTTCTTGTACATCCCGAACAAGTACCCGATCTCGCGCCCGCCCACCCCGATGTCGCCGGCGGGCACGTCGGTGTCCGGCCCGATGTGGCGGAAGAGCTCGGCCATGAACGCCTGGCAGAACGCCATCACCTCGTTGTCGCTCTTGCCCTTGGGGTCGAAGTCGCTCCCGCCCTTGCCGCCGCCCATGGGCAGCGTGGTGAGCGAGTTCTTGAACACCTGCTCGAAGGCCAGGAACTTCAGGATCCCGAGGTTCACCGAGGGGTGGAACCGCAGCCCGCCCTTATAAGGGCCGATCGCGCTGTTCATCTCGATCCGGAACCCGCGGTTGACCCGCACGTTGCCCTGGTCGTCGACCCAGGGGACGCGGAACAGGATGACGCGCTCGGGCTCGATGATCCGCTCGAGGACCTTCGCGTGCTGGTACTCCGGGTGGCGCTCGAGGACGAGCGCCAGCGAGTCCACCACCTCCTGGACGGCCTGGTGGAACTCGGGCTCGGCCGGGTTCTTGGCCTTGACCTCGGCCATCAGCGACGCAACGTACTCACGTTCATGCATGAAACTCCCCCTGAGGAATGGGCCGCCCCGAGGCAGCAAGTGAAGGAAGGATCTCGGCCATCAGGTCGCCCGTTGGCCGCTGCCCGGGTCCACCCGACTCCCGGGTGGGCCTGGTCGATTCGACGGCCATGCTGAGGCTGATGATACGCGGCCAGGGGGGTGCCCGTGCCATGATCAATTGGCACTAGGGGTTCAGCCAGACCGAATGGGCCGAAAGGCCCGGCGGGCGGGATTCCTAACGACTGTACTTCGTGCGCGGGCGTTCAGTGAGTGCGCCCAAGCCCCGGGCTCAGGGTGCGGTCGCTCCTCCCCGGCCCCTCGGCATGGCGAGGCCTGCGGCCGTGTCCCAGGGTGCTTCTCGCGGCGATGGGAGTGGCTGAAGGAGCGGCTGCCAATGCCCCTCTCACGGCAACGGTCGCGGGCCATTTCCGGCCCCGGCTCACGAGCCCTTCGACCGCCGCCACGAACCGGCCCGGGTCGAAGTCGACCCTGTCGAGCGGCCGCCGCGCCATGACCTCGGCCACGACCCGACCGTCGATCTCAGTGAAGAACGACCACGTCGCTTCTTCAGCAAGAGGCGTGCGCTCGCCGTGGATGTACGGCGGCGCAATGGCATGCAGCTCCGGGTACGTCTCCGCGGCGTCCGGCTGGGGCACGACGTGCAGCTCCTTGAACCCCAGCGTCCACGCGGTCTCGCACAGCCGGCGCCACCCCTGGTCCAGCGTGCGTGTCCCGGTCAGGTCCTCCTCGAGGCCTCGCAGCGCCGCGTCGCCCGCAGGCCGTACTCCCGCTGCCAGTCGGCTGAGGAACGACCGCTGGAACTCCGTCACCTCCCAGTAGCCGAGCGCCCGCACGCCCGCGGCGATCAGGAGCAGCACGATCAGCGCCGCGGCCCAGCCCACTTGTTTCGGACTCGTTGCGATGGCCAGCGCGAGGGCCGTGAACAACACGGCCACCCCGTAAAGCGTCACCACCGCGCGCCGCGGTGTCAGCCCCAGCCCGATGAGACGGTGGTGAATGTGGTTGCGGTCGGCCCCGAAAACCGGCCGTCGCCGGACGAAGCGCCGCACCACTGCGAGGCCCACGTCCAGGATTGGCAGCGCGAGGGCGATGAGTGGCACCGCCACGGCGATCGCGGCCGAGGTCTTAATCGAGCTCTGCACCGCGATCGCCGCTAGCGTGAATCCTACCGTCAGCGAGCCGCAGTCCCCAAGAAACACCCGTGCGGGATTGAAGTTGTAGGGCAGGAAGCCCAGTAGGGCCCCGGCCAACGCCGCGGCGATCACCGCCGTCTCCCATCGACCGTTGAGCGCCACCACCGCGAGCAGCCCCAGCGTGGAGACGAGCCCGAGGCCCGCCGCCAGCCCATCCAGCCCGTCGATCAGGTTGAAGGCATTGCTCATACCGACAAACCACAGGACCGTGACGGGGACGGACAGGAGGCCCAGCTCGACCGCGCCATCGAAGGGGTTCGAGACCACGCGGATCTGGAACCCTTGGACGTAAAGGAACACGGCAGCCGTCGTCTGCACCGCTAGCTTGCCCAGAGGCGGCACGCCGCGCACGTCGTCCAGGAGACCGATCCCGCCGACCATGAATCCCGCGGCCAACAGCGGCAGGTAAGGCGCCGCCCGCCCAAGCACCCCGACGAGGGAGTCCTGGCCGACCGTGGCGAACGCCAGGAGGGTGACCGCAAACGCGACGAAGACGGCCACCCCTCCCACAGCCGGAATCGGGGCCGAGTGCACCTTCCGCTGGCCGTCGGGCTGGTCCAGCCAGCCGCGTGCCACCGCAAGACGAGCCACTACCGGGGTGAGCAACGTGGCGCCCACGAAACTCACCGTGGCAATCAAAAAAAGGCTGAGAACCGGCGACGTCACGCTCCCTCCCCAATCACGTCGTCACCCTAAAACCGCGATCGCCGCAGGCAGCGGGAGGGAGAAAGCCGCCTGGGAGTGTCCGATCACGCTGGGACGAGCAAGAGCTTTATAGCATGCTCTGGGCAGACGCTCAACTAAAAAAGTGAGGTATGGAGCCACGCTCGAGAGCAGGTTGGTAGCACGTATACATTTTACGATCGAGATTTAGTCGGCATCCTAGGGCTCGACAACCTCGCCCCGGACGATGCCCTCCAGCAGCTCCGCGATCCGGGCGGTGTTCGTCTCGCGATCGAAGTGCCGTCGGGCGAAGGCGCGGGCCAATGCGCCGCGCCGCGCGCGCTCAGCTGGATCGGCGGCGGAGGCAACGGCTTTCAGCAGACCTGCCACGTCGTCTTCGCCCACGACCCAGCCGCCCCCCGAGGCCAACACCCACTCGGCCGCCTCGTTCTCGCGCGCGCCGACGAAGATCACCGGCCGTCCGAGTGTGAAGGCCGCCTGCAGCTTGCTCGGCACGATCAACCCTTGCCAGGCGCTCCTCAGGCTGACGAGGTGCACGTCAGCAGCGGCGAGGCTGGCGCCGACACTCTCGTGGGCCACGTACGGCAGCAGCTGCACGCGCGCCGACGGGTGGGCGGCTGCAAACGCCTCGACCTCCCAACGCCGCTGTCCGCCGCCAGCGAAAGCCCATAGCGGACCGCGGTCGCCGAGCTCACCCGCAGCCGCGAGGAACTCGCCCAGGCGATGACCGAGCCCCATGTTCCCCGAGTACAAGAGCACGCACTCACCGGGAGCCCAGCGTCGCCGCGCCCGCCAGCTTGCTGCCGCGGTCGAGTCCACCGCCTCCGGAGTCACCGTCCCCCACAGCGGGACGCACTCGAGCCGCGCCTCCGCCGCGAGGTACCGCGCCACCCGGTCCCGCATCCGGGGACCGAGGGCGAGAACGAGCGAGGCACCGCGGAACTGGGCCCGCGTCAGCTTCTCCAGCGTCTTATAACTGACTCCGGAGGACTCTAGGCTCCCGTGCGCAGCCAGCACGTCGGGGTAGAGATCCATGATCCAATGCGCCATCTGGGCTGCCTGCCGACCTAGGGCCTGCCGCACAGTCCAACCAATGTAGGGCGGCGTTGTCAGAGAGACTGCGAGGTCAACCCCCTGAGCGTACCGCTTCACGTCGCGGAATACGGCGAAGTGGAAAGAGAGGTAGTCAACCAGACGTGCGCCACCCCGCCGCCCGAAGCCGAAAGCGGGGAGCCGGTGCACGTCCACACCGTCCAGCTGCTCTTCGGCCGCGTACTCGCCTCCACCGTCGTAGGACCGCCGGGAGCACCGGACCCGCACCGAGTGCCCGCGCATCACAAGGCAGCGGGCCAGATCGTGCAGATGCTGACCCGTGGGCGCCATGTCCGGCGGGTAGAACTGATTGACGAGGAGAATGCGCACTGGGTCGTGCCTTGCTTCACACGGGCGTGGACGTCAAGAACATCGCAGAGCCAGACCTCCACGCCTGCGCTTCCACCGCACCGCACACAGGGCTTGCCTTTCTCTAATACTGGCCTAGCGGCCTGATGAAGTAAGCGCGGCGTCTGTATAATCGCACCAAACCATGAACATCCTGGGAATCAATGCCTTCCACGGTGATTCTGCTGCGGCGCTTCTCGTGAATGGAGCCTTTCACGCCGGCATCGAGGAGGAGCGCCTCAGCCGCATCAAGCACTGGGCCGGCTTTCCCGCCCTGGCGATCCGCAACGTCCTCGACCAGGGCCATCTGCTCCTTTCGGACGTGGCTCACGTGGCCATTTCCCGGGATCCGAAGGCTCATCTCCTTGAGAAGGCCCTGTTTGCCTTCCACCATCGGCCAGGTCTCGAGGCCGTCCGCAGCCGACTCAGCAACCACCGTCGGGTGGGCAAGCTGGAAGAACTGCTTCGCCAGCGCGTCCGGGATCGAGGCTCCTTCAATGGCGTGGTTCACAACGTCGAACACCACCGGGCCCACCTCGCCTCCGCTTTCTATGGCTCGCCTTTCGAGGAGGCCGCCTGTCTCACGGTCGACGGTTTCGGCGACTTCTTGTCCTCGATGAGCGCGATCGGCAGGGGAAACCGGCTCGAGATCCTCGACGACGTCCTCTTCCCGCATTCGCTCGGCCTCTTCTATACAGCGGTCACCCAGTTCTTAGGCTTCCCCAAGTACGGCGACGAGTACAAGGTCATGGGGCTGGCAGCCTATGGCAAGCCAAGATTTCTTCAGAAACTGCGTGAGGTCGTTTTCCTGAAGAACGACGGCCAGTTCGAGCTCGACCTCGACTACTTCCGTCACGCCTCCGAGGGCGTGACGATGTCCTGGGAGGACGGCGAACCGGTCATTGGCCCTCTGTGGTCGGCCCGCTTTGAAGAAGCCCTCGGCCCGGCTCGCGAGCCCGGCAGTGGCCTCACCGAGAGGGACCATGATCTCGCCGCCTCTCTGCAGGCCATGTACGAGGAGACCTTCTTTCACCGGGTGAAGTGGCTGCAGAAGAAGACGGGGTTCAAGGCCCTCTGCCTCGCGGGCGGCTGTGCCATGAACTCAGTCGCCAACGGCAAGCTGTTCCGTCAAACCGACTTCAAGGACGTCTTCATCCAGTCCGCGGCAGGCGATGCGGGCACGGCACTTGGAGGTGCCCAGTACGTCTGGCATTCTGTCCTCGGCAAGCCTCGCCAGTTTGTGATGGAACACTCCTACTGGGGCCCCGAGTTCTCTGGCGTTGAGATCGTGGCTGCCATGCGAGAGGCCATCCCGGGTTTCGATGGTCGAGGCGGACCGAAACCCGCCCGCGTCGGCGATGTTCTCATCAAGAAGCACTCGGAGGAGCGCACCCTGCTCACCGACACCGCGGCCAGCATCGCCGACGGGAAGATCGTCGGCTGGTTCCAGGGCCGCTCCGAATGGGGGCCGCGCGCCCTCGGCAACCGCTCCATCCTCGCGGATCCAAGACGGGCGGAGATGAGGCACATTCTGAACGCGCGCATCAAACGCCGTGAGCCCTTCCGCCCATTCGCCCCCTCAATCCTGGAGGAGCGCGTCTCGGACTACTTTGAGGAGTCCTATCCGGACCCGTTCATGATCAAGGTCTACCCCATCCGGGCGACCAAGCGCACGGAGATTCCGGCGGTAACCCACGTGGACGGGACGGGACGCCTCCAGACTGTCTCGTGCGCACAGAATCCGCGCTACTGGGGACTCATCAGCGCTTTCGCCGAGCGCACCGGCGTCCCGGTCGTTCTGAACACGTCTTTCAACGAGAATGAGCCGATCGTCAACACACCCGCGGAAGCGCTCGACTGCTTCCTGCGGACGCGCATGGACTGCCTGGCGCTGGGTGAGTGGGTGGTGGAGCGCTTCGCCGGCTGACACCTTCCCGCTGACGGCGGCGCCTTGCTGGCCCAGAAGCCGGGTTTCTTAGTATCGTGAATGACGGCAATCAAGGGTTGCTAGACGAAGGAGACCTCTCTCTACCTTTCTGGCAGACTATGGACCTTCACAGCGGACAACGGCATGTGCGGTCTGAACGGGATCCTCCGTCTCTCCAAGTCTGAGAGCCCGCCCGACCTCGACGAGGTCAAGGCCGCCCGTGACGTGATGGCTTCCCGTGGGCCCGACGGGGAGGGCCTCTGGATATCGCCCCAACGTGATCTCGCCCTCGGCCACAGAAGGCTCGCAATCATCGACCTTTCCGAGAGCGGTTTGCAGCCGATGACCTCGGCGGACGGCCGCTACTCAATTGTCTTCAACGGCGAGATCTACAACTACCGTGAACTGCGAGGGGAGCTCGAAGCGCGGGGGGCACGCTTGCGTTCCCAGAGCGACACCGAGGTCCTTCTCGAGCTATTTGCTCGCGAGGACGTATGCGTGTTTCGGCGGCTGCGGGGTATGTATGCCTTTGCGATTTGGGACGAAGAAGAAAAGCGCCTCCTGTTGGCACGCGACCCACACGGCATCAAACCGCTCTATTACTCGGAGAATGGTCATCATCTGCGCTTCGCTTCGCAGGTTCGGGCCCTTCGCGTCAGCCCTGCGGTTCAGGCCGAGCCTGACCCGGCTGGAGTCGTGGGCTTCCTCCACTGGGGTTCAGTGCCCGAGCCAAGGACGTGGCTCAAGGGTGTCAGGTGTCTTGAAGCGGGCCACGTGTTGGAGGTTCGGCATGGGAACGTACGGCCTCCACGAGCGTACGAGGCCTGGAGTCCGCAACTCCCAGTCAGTGGCGACGCAGTTTCGGCGGCGATTGAAGACAGCGTGCGTGCTCACCTCGTCTCCGACGTGCCAGTAGGCGTTTTCCTTTCCTCGGGCCTTGATTCATCCGTCATCGCTGCGTTGGCAAAGAGGAATCTGCCGCAGCCGCCGCTCACTTTCACGGTCACCTTTGAGGCCTTCGAGGGGACTCCATTGGACGAAGGACCCGGGGCGCGGGAGGTGGCTCGCGCGCTTGGCCTGCCTCATATCGAAAAGAGAGTCGGAAGGCCACAATTGGAGGGACTTTGGACTGGGTCACTCCACGCCCTGGATCAGCCCAGCATCGACGGTTTCAACGTCTACGTCGTCTCGCACTTCGCGCACGAGGCCGGCGTTAGAGTGATTCTCTCCGGACTCGGCGGCGACGAGATCTTCGGTAGCTATCCCTCCTTCCGGCAGGTTCCCGCGCTCGCATCCTGGACTCCCCTACTGAGAGCTATCCCGGGACTTCAGACGGTGTGGCCTGCAGCCTGCCGGGTTCTCGCACCTGATCGCCCAAAGCTCGCCGGCCTCCTCCGTTTCGGCGTGGGACTGGCCGGGGCGTACTACCTGCGCCGTGGTCTCTTCTTGCCAGACGAGCTCGCGGACGTCATCGGGCCCGATATGGCCAGTCAAGGGTTGTCGGCATACAACCCCATCGAAGACGTGGCGCATCACGTGGAGGAACCACCTCCGCGAGACGCGTGGAGCGCCGTGCATTTCATGGAAAGTGGTCAGTACCTTCGCAACCAACTGCTGCGCGACGCCGACTGGGCGTCAATGGCTCACTCGCTCGAGCTTCGCGTTCCCTTCGTCGACCACCACCTGACGGCGACCCTCGGCGCTGCCCGCTTCGAGCCGGCGAAGACTCACGGAAAGGCCAAGCTGATGCAGCGGTGCTGGAAGGAAGTGCCGAGTCGGCTACTTGCTCGCCCCAAGTCAGGCTTCACGATCCCGGTGCCAACGACTGACGGTCGGAACCGAACACTCGGCCTGGCTGCACGAGCCACGGCTTTGGAGGTCTTGAGGCACTTCGGTCTCGCGGGTCTACAATGCTAGAAGCGCTGCTCCTGACGAGTCGTCTTTCGGGCCTTTGGAATTATCCTACGCCCGGGATGAGGGAAGAGACGCTGTGGAGGATTCGGGCGGACTACCGCATCGGCGTCGAGCCTCTACCTCGCGGTGGCTGACTCCCCCGAGGAAGCCAGGATCCGGAGGATCGCCTCCGCCACGATCTCGTGGCCGACCCGGGAGAGATGGCAGTGGTCGTTGAAGAGGTAGAGCGTCCGGGACGACAAGCTCCTCGCAGCCATCCTCGCGCGGATCGGCTCGAAGAGGTCGAGGATCGGTACGCCCCTCCTCTCTAGGGCGAGGGCGAGCCGCCTTTGCGGTTCCCGGGACTCGAGGGAGCCCGTCCGGAGTTGGTATTCGTACGGCAGCAGGATCAGGTCCACGGCGACGCCCGCCTCGACGAGAAGAGACCGGAGCTCCTCGAGGCGTCGGGACAGCGCGGCGACCTTCGCAGGGTCGGCGTAGGGGGCCGCGTCCGCGGCGAACCAGGCGCGGCTCCCGTCGAAGGCAGCCCGTTTGGCGAGGAGGTAGAGCTTACTGCGGCCGATGAGGTACTCGTTCAGACCCAAACCGCGGTTGAAGCGCCACGCCCAGGCGGCAACACCCGAGTAGTGCTCATCCGGAAGGGCGGTCTCCTGGCGCGGTTCGAGCGTCTTGGATTCGAGAATGTCGTTGAGCGTGACGACGACTACTACGCGGCGGCAGTCGAGGCTAAGCCGCTTCGGGACGACGAAGTTCCGCGCGACGTTCAGGTAGTCCTGGGCACCGTAGCCCGTGGCGGAAGCGTTCAGGATCCGATAGCCGCCAAGCTGGCGCGCCACGCGGCCCACGAGGGTCTCTCGGGCGTCAACGCCCACGCCGAAGGTCACCGAGTCGCCGATGAACACGACGGCCGGCTTCCCTTCGCGGCGCCCGAGGGTCGGATCAAACCGAAACCCAAAGGCGTCGGTCACGACCTCAGCCCCCCAAGAGACACCCCGCGCGTTCGGCCAATAGCCCCGTGTGTTTCCGAACTGTTTCGGCGCCCAGAGAGCACCACTCTCCCCGACGAAGTTCACGTCGTGGAAGAGGAGGCGAGCCGTGCCCTCGAGCAGGCCCAGGGTCAGGATGAAACCGAAAACGAAGACGGCCAAGAGGGTCGCCGTGGGACGCCGCTCGAAGCGGTTCACGGCGCGGCCTTCCGGGTGCGCCACCCCATGAGGTGGCGGGCGAGAGGAGCGTAACCGCGGTAGTCGCATGTCCTTCCCGTTCCCGTACTCCTGGCGGACCGCGCACGACGAAGCAGGAACACCGAGCCCTTAGCTCCGCAAGCCTCAGGCGGACGGCGGTCGAAAGCAACCGCCGACGGGGCCAAGCACCCCAGCCCCGGCCATGGAGCGTCGACCCTCTGCGGGTGTCGCCGCTGCGCTTTCAGTTTACCCGCCATCAGCCTGATCGCGGTTGGCGTAATGCGCGCACCAAGGTCGAGCAGTTGGACGGCGACATTAACGCATCAGCAAGACCTCATGGACGTCTGCGCCAAGTAGGCTTACCGATCTTCGCTCCATGCCTTCAAAAGACACGAGAGTCTCTAACGACGACGGTCACCAAGCGGGGCCGGCACGCCAGCGGTCTGCTCAGTCGGGGACATAGTGACAGGTTTGTCCGGGGACATGGGTACCGCTTCCCACCTCGTCCACCGGCCGTACCGTTCCTCGATTCGCATGCGCCTCTGGTCCAGCCGACCCAGTCTCAGTCGGCTGGAGTATACGTCCCACAATCCGTCGCCCACTTCCTCGAGACCCACCCACTGCTGTGCCAGCGTCGTCGTCACGTTGACCCACGCGCGCTTCCAACGAATCCCTCCGTTCTCGCTGACGTAGCGCGTCGCGTAGTGCGCCGCGTACTCGCTTGTGGGCAGGTTCCGAGGAAACTGCCGCGCCGATTTCTTGTACAAGGACCCCGGCGTCTCCCGCCCCAGCGCCTCGTGCGGGCGCTCCTCGTCTGCACCCGATGCACCGTAAGGGCGAATGGGAAACAGAACTACTTCGATTGGGACATGGCGGCCCGCTCGATCGTCGCAGACCTAAGTACTGCCCGCCGGGAAACCGAGCTCAGGCTATTCGTGTGAACTACCCAGGTATGGATTGTCCCGAGGGTTTCTTCCGCGCATGATTACCACCATCCAGCGATAAAAGGCCACGCCAACGACATTCTTGTCCATCCACGAGGCCTCGTCGCCGAAACCATCCAACGCCAGCCAGTTGGAGGCTGGAAAGTCGCACGGCCAGTGCATCGTGTTATCGATGAGCGACTTCATGGCGTTCACCGTGGCGAGATGAAAGTCCTCCACTACCCCACCCGTATCTTCGATGACGTATATACCGTGGCTCGACATGCGCGGGAAAAGGTAATTGAATGAGGCGATCTGGTGCTTTACAAGATGGCTGCCATCGTCGATCACGACATCAATGGGGTACGTGGTACTATCGACGAGACTCTTGAGGAACGCGTGGTCGCCTTGGTGCCCAGTGAGTACCCGACGCCGCGCCCCCTCGAACGCCCGGCACTTCGGATCGATGTCAACGCCGATGATCTCCGCGTTCGGAAAGAACTCCTCCCACATGCGAAGCGAGCGGTCCGTCTCGAGGCCGATTTCAAGAACCGAACGCACTTGATGGCGGATATCGCGAAAGTGTGCCCAGTAATACGGCAGGTAATTATGCAGCCGTTTGGTCGGCCGGTATTTGTCACCAAGTTCCTTCAGTGGATTATCATGCGCGATGGCAAAGCTGTAGGGGCTGGCGACGGCGGGGGCCGCCGGAATGGAAAGGTTCAGATACGCTCGGCGCGGTTGCCGGATTCTCGCAATCCAGCGCAATGTCCTATGAAAACGCTTTGGCACGAGCGCTCTTATCAGGTATCTGCTGTTAGAACTGAGCATGGCTGCGTTTTCCGGGGCGCGTGATGGGCTAACTGGTGGGTGTGGTCGTCACGCCGCATGCTCCCCACTCTCCAGATTCTCAACGGTGAGCGGGGTGCATTCCCTGTTCGCCGTGACGAAGAAATGCGCAAGATGGGCAAAGTGGACTCAGCAAATCGAGGATGTCCTACCTGACGTAGGCG
>Ga0214473_10009162_pt1 | contig 11716 bp, 10 predicted proteins | sample RVTome_7_FD_203509 | JGI IMG/M metagenome (GOLD analysis project Ga0214473, IMG submission 203509) | Soil microbial communities from uranium-contaminated site in the Upper Colorado River Basin, Wyoming, United States - RVT98D197 | ecosystem: Environmental > Terrestrial > Soil > Contaminated >...
TTCTCAAGCATCTCAGCGTCTTTGTCGTGTATCATTGCTGCCTCACTATAGAATGACGTGAAGTAGACGATGACCTTTCCGCCAAAGTGCCGCTCGATATTGCCAATCAACTCCCTGCGCAGTTCCCATCCCTGCATAATCTCTTGGTTGACACGAACCCAAGGGCTACGCTGAATGGCCACTGGCTGCGGTGCGGTAGTGCTGGCCGTTTTATCTGGTGACTGTGTCGCCATAGCCTCCAACTCCCATCATTGCCCTTTTTGCCAGCGGACTTGCGCAGCCTTCTTCGCTATCTCGCTGCGTTGCTCTGCTGACAACTTCCGCGCCCTCGCCTTGCCGCCCTTTAGCCCACCAAGCCTACCCAATAAGACAGCGGCAGGATTCTTGCCCTCTTCAAGGGCCTTCTGCAACTGCTCATCCATGGTAGCTTGATCGACTATTGACTTGGCAAGGCGGTTCAGGTCCAACCCTTTCTTCCGTGACCGCTTGTTCATAGCCATATTATATCATCGACCGATAACACACGCAACTTGAATCTTTGACCGCTCAAGCAGATACGACCGCCGGACAGTATGGTTCGCGTGTCACGCCTTGTCAACAGGAATTTGCTGCGTTGCGACACGGTTTTTACTGAGGTGTCACAGTCCTGTCACGGGACACCATGCACGCATTCACTTGTCAAAGAGCGGGCCGGTCGTCAAACTGACCCACTACCCCGCCGGCTTTTGTCTGCGGGGCCTTTGTGACGGCTGCTTTGTCGTTCGCTTCGAGTCTCGCGTGGGACGTTTGTGGCCTTTGCGCGCCGGGGCCTTGGCTTGGACTGCCGTCCGCTTGCCTTTTGCCTTGGCCTTGCTTGCCTTTTGCCTGGCCATTTTCCGCTTCCAGCTTACATGGACCTTTCGCCGTCGTTCGGGCGGCCACTCCTCGGGCAGGTTCACCCGGGCGGACTCGCCAGCGCACTCGACGGCCCTGTAATCATAAGCTCGGGCTGCCTCGATCTCCTCGCTGAACGACCCAAGGCGAAACACCTCGCCCTTGAAAGTAAAGGTGGCATACCACCTGCGGCTGCTGCGAACGCGCCAGACGCCCTTGAACCTCGAAACGGCGCCCATGCGTTTGGGGCAGTTGTGTGTATTCTCCCCGTGTGTGCAGGCGCGCAGGTTCCGCGCGGTGTTGTCCAGGCGATTGCCGTTCCTATGATCGATGACCATGCCCTTCGGCGGCTTCATGATCTCGTGGTGCATGAAGATGGGCCTTCCCTTCTCGTATCGAGCGGCATACCCGCCATACACTCTCCACCTGTGCTGGCTCAGCCGCTCGTAGTCGGCGGCGTCGACATAGGCGTACAGGCCGCCGGTCAGGGGGATTTGCTTGACTGTGCCATCCTTCAGGTCTGGGGTCGCAGGTTTGGCCCGGTAGTTGTGACAGACGTTGCCGGGCGGGAGCTCCCTCATGAGGCCCGGCGTGTCCGGGTGGTTGGCACACGCCGGCCGGCATGGCCAGCCCAGCCCGAGAGTCCGCATCCACAGAGCCCGATCCCAATACGCAAAGACGCAGGTGTGACAGCTTGGCTTCACCATGTTCTTCTCCCATCCTGTGACCATTCTCTATTCCCGGCCCGTCGCGGCGGGCTCATCGCCTGCTGCTCATCGAGCCGGTGACGACCGGGCCGACAAACCCGCCGCACGAGGCAGCGTTCCATGTATGGTAAAACTACCATACGATTTGTCAACACAAAAACAATCAAAAAGGCCCCGCGCCGTAAGTCCTTGTCCCCAAAGGGTTAACGCCCCCCCCCGCAGAATCTTCCATGGCTCGGCCTTCGACGGGAGCCAGGACCGACGCGCGCAGAGACGCAGGGGCGCAGAGGAACGACAAATAGGATGGGCAACTTGGCCCCTCATGTCATTCCCGCGCAGGCGGGAATCCATCTTGTTGGGCCTGGTCGTCGCACAGGTCCTTCCATTCAGGGTTGTGCTCTTCGATGAGCCGGATCTTCCACTGCCGGTTCCACTTCTATAGACGTTTCTCCGCCGTCAGGGCGTCACCGACTCGACAGAAGGTCTCAAAGTAGACCAGCTTGTACACGGCATACCGTTTCGTGAAGCCAGGAACCATACTCTGCCTGTGCTGATGTATTCGCTGCCGCAGGTTGCTCGTCACGCCGATATACAACGTGCCGTTCTTCTTACTGGCCAGGATGTAGACATAGTAGCACTTCACTTCCACGGTTCCTGGATTCCCGCCTGCGCGGGAATGACATGCGGGGGGCGGTCAATCCTGAATCCATAGTCCTTGAACCGTCGCACCCACTCGAGCCAGGCGCGCGGGGTGTGCCATGCACACCGTCCCCCTCGGGAGACCTGCCTCCGGCCTCAGATGCCCGCCTCTACTTCTCACTATACCCTTTATAGGGAATGGAAACATCGTTGACATCCACCCGCAGGATCTTCTCACCAGTCAAAGCCTGCCAAGAATAGTCAATATAGACAAATCCCTGACCGTACGGGTCCGGGTTCACTTGATCAAAACTTCCTAGAGCGCCTCGGACCCGAACCCCTCTGAAGTAGGTGTCCAATATATTTGAAGGAATGTCGCGGCTTGTGAGGCACGACTTATCTGCTACGGCAAAGATGCTGTGAATTAACGCGGGCAGATCTTCGTCGTAGTAGCCGATCTCCAAAGCCATACGTCGCACTGGTTGAGCAGATTCTGGTGTGGGTGCAGTAGCATACAGGACCGAGGGACTCACAGGCACTGGTATTTGTACCCACTCTGCCAGAGAGGCACCGGGAGCTACGCGTACATACTTTCCCACAGGCTCTATCCGCCACACTCTGGTTGAAGGAACATCCAGTCGCTTTCTGATCAAGAGGGTCTGTTTGTCAGTTGCGAGGAACACCTCGAATGATATGCGGCCGACTTTGCTGCAGACCCAAGCTTCGCGATCAGTCTCATTTCTTATGTTGTAGCTCAACACGAGAGTCGAATCATCTACATCTAACGCAGTGATTTCCATCGTCACGGCATCAGGCTTACTTATGTCAGGCTCCGCGGCCTCCTCTTCTGCGGGAGACACTACCGCGCAAACGCAACAAACAGCCAGCAATCTCACGATTTTTCTCGCAGCGTTCATTCTCGTCTCCTGTTCCGCATCCAAGCGTGTCCTCAAGAGGATGTCCATACCTCCGCCATGTTTGCTGTCGTGACTGCCCTTCTCTCATGGCCTCCCTCTTCGCCAAGGGGTCACGCCATACAGTCTTCAGTGTACCGGCCTGAGGCAGGCGTGTCAATGGCGCGGGGCCTTTGTGGCATCTGTTTGCTCGTCCGCCTCGAGTCTCGCGGGAGACATTTGGAGACTGTAGCATGGTTGCAGAGAACAATGAGCCCAAGTGGATCGCGGATAGCAGGGAAAGGGTCTGTCTCGCAGGCTTTCGGCCACCAACGTATGACCGCGAATGTCAGTCGCGTGATTCTCGACAACACCATAATGACATAACTCCTTACGTCGAAAGCTGTTACCGCAATTCGGCTCTGTGAGTTTGCTACAGTCTCGACATTTGTGGCCTTTACGCGCCAGGCCCTTGGCTCAGACTGCCGTCCGTTTGCCTTTCGCCTGGCCATTTTCCGCTGCCACTCGTCAGTCTCAGGTTCGCTGGGCTGCCATCATCCCGCCGTGCGTTGGTAGGGGAGGGAGACGCAAGATATTGCGTCTCTACAGGGGCCGGCAGGCGCTAGTAGGGGCCGTTGACGATGGTTTCGGGGTTTGCAAAGCGGCCTCATCATTGTATGATGACGAGCTTTGGGGGCGAGGGTGATGTTTGGAGTCGTTCGTGCAAGGTAGTGACGATATGAATGAGCAGAAAGCAGTCCAGGGGCCGGTGCCGGCGGAGCGGATTCGGTTCGGCGAGCCGCGACGGTACCTGGTGAATATCGATTCGATCTCGACAAACCAGCTTTTCACCGATTGCGTGATCGTCGGCGCCGGGGTAGCCGGCCTGCGCGCGGCCATCGAGGCGGCCGACCAGCGCAACGTCATTCTCGTCTGCAAAGCGGGCATCGAGGACAGCAATACCTGGAAGGCCCAGGGCGGCATCGCCTCCGTCCTGCGCAAAGACGACTCCTTCGACTCGCACATTGCCGACACCCTGCGGACCGGCTGCGGGCTCAGCGAGCCGGACGTGGTCGAGCAGGTGGTCCGCCAGGGGCCGGAGTTGGTCAAGCAACTGCAGCAATGGGGCGCGGGGTTCGACCGCGTGAACGGCGAGATCGACACGACGCTCGAAGGCGGCCACTCCCACGCGCGCATCATTCACGGCCACGGCGACGAAACCGGCCGGGCCATCGCGGAGGCGCTGATCGCCAAGGTCAGGAGCAAGCCGAATATCCGGATCATCGAGCACTTCTTTACGATCGACCTGCTCACCGACAAGGACAATCGGTGCATCGGCATCATCGGCCGCGACAGGGACCGCAGCCTGCAGATTCTCTGGGCGGCCAACACGATCCTCGCCACCGGCGGCGGCGGACAGCTCTACCGCGAGACCACGAACCCGCCGGTCGCCACGGCCGACGGCCTGGCGATGGCCTATCGCGCCGGGGCGGTCCTGCGCGACGTGGAGTTCGTGCAGTTCCATCCAACAACGCTCTACATCGCCGGGGCGTCCCGCGCGCTGATCACCGAGACGCTTCGCGGCGAGGGGGCGTACCTGCTCGATACCAAGGGCCGGCGGTTCATGAAGGACTACGACGAGGCGGGCGAGCTGGCCCCGCGCGACGTGGTCAGCCGGGCCATCCTCGCCCAGATGCGTAAGACCGACGCGACGCACGTGTACCTCGACGTGCGTCATCTGGACAAGGAGTACTTCGCGAGGCGCTTCCCGCTCATCAGTGATTTGTGCGAGAGCTTCGATATCGACGTGAGCCACGACCTGATCCCCGTGCGGCCGAGCGCCCACTACATGATCGGCGGCGTCAAGACCGACGTCTCGGCCAAGACGAATATCGAGAGCCTCTACGCCTGCGGCGAAGTCGCTTCGACGGGCCTGCACGGGGCGAACCGGCTCGGAAGCAACTCGCTGCTGGAAGGGCTCGTGTTCGGCGAGATCGCGGGCCGGGCCGTGACGGCGCGAGGAGAAACGGACATGACGTGCCTCAAGCACCCGGCGATCAAGTACGGCATTCCGCACTCAGACCGCAGCCGGCTGGACACAGCGGACGTGCGCAACTCGCTCCGGTCATTGATGTGGCGCAACGTCGGCATCACGCGAAAGGAACAGCCGCTGGCCGAGGCCCAGGAGATCATCCGCTTCTGGCATCGCTATGTGATGGACAAGGTCTTCGACGCGCCGGAAGGCTGGGAGTGCCAGAACATGCTCACGGCGGCCCTGCTGATCGCCCACGCGGCGGAGCTGCGCAAAGAGAGCCGCGGCGTCCACTTCCGCATGGATGACGCGAAGACCGACGACAAGCACTTCCGCAAGCACATCGAGATCGTCCGGGCCGGCTGACCAGACCTCGCATCCACAGGTCCTATCGATCCTATCAGCCGGCAGCCACTCACGCGATCGGCAGGCGACTGACATCGATGCTGAAGTACTCCAGGTGCTCCGGCCGGGCCGGCAGGTCTTTGCGGACGATCCGGTTCGGATTGTCACTGTCCACCACGTTGCGCAAGTTCTGCGAGTGGACCACTTGCAGCCAGTAGGGCCTGTCTTTGATGTGGCACCTCTGTACTTCCGGCGGGATCCGGCTGTGGTCCCACTGGCAGATCGTGCACAGGCGCCGCGCGTCCTCGATCAGGGTGGGGCAGTTGTTGGACCAGTATTCCATGAGCCACGCCTGCCGGGTGGGAAGGTCCAGGATCAGGCCGAAGGGAAAGACGATCAGCCAGGGCTTGGAGCGATGCGTGTGCTCGGCCCGCCACGTCTCCTGGATGGTCTGCACCGTGTCGCGGTGAAAGGCGTCGTCATTATCGATCCGCGTGGTGAACAGTCGCAGGCGGTGCTCCATCCACTCCTGCGGGCAGACAGTCAGTCCCGCCACTCGCCTGTACAAGCCCGTGTTGAATCGTGTCAGGATATAATGCCTGAAGTCAGCCATGCGTACCCACGGATACTGTGGTGTGTCATCCTGAACGCAGCGTAGCGAAGTGACGGATCTGGCCCACGAGCGAGAGATCCCTCCAATGCGCAGCCCAGATCCTTCGCCGGTGCTCAGGATGACAAGCCAAGGGCCATTGGTACACGCTTGTTACCTCCCAACAGGTCGATCCTTGTTCGGTCCGGAACATCGCTGCCCGGCGAGCCGTATGAAAGTAGGATGCCTGCGTCCATCACCGGCGCAGTGTAGAGGCCGAAACAGGCACCGTCAAGCCGGAATCAGGCGTCCTACCCGGCGCAGAGGCACCAGGGTCGGGGGGCGGCAGCGGCAAGGCCGAAGGCGGTGCCGATGGCGGATGGGCAAACCATCGGCAAGCGTCCGCTTGACGCTGCCACCCATCTCTTGGGCGACTTTGCATTTGCCCTGTGAGGCGGCGGTGGAAGAGAGCGTCGAAATACGCTACAATGATTGTACGCTCATTCGTAGACTGTAAGTGGTAAGTCGTAAATCCCAGGGTCGGTCGGGCGGTCGCTCTGCGTGGCTTGGTGCCGCGCGGGGAGGAAAGTCCGAGCAGGGCAGGGCACGGTGGTGGCCAACGGCCACCGGGAGTAATCCCAGGGAAAGTGCCACAGAAAACACACGGCCGATGGCCCCTCGGGGCTCAGGCAAAGGTGAAATGGTGCGGTAAGAGCGCACCGCGGCGGCGGCGACGTCGCCGGCAGGGAAAACCCCACCGCCTGCAAGACCAAGCAGCCGGTCGGCGAAAGCCGCACCCGGCCCGGGTGCGAGCGGCTACGGTCGCTCGGCCGGCGGGTAGGTTGCTTCCCGCACTGCGGGAGAGCCAGTCCGGCAACGGCTGGTCCAGATAAATGATCGCCGCCCACCCTCGAGGTGGGAACAGAACTCGGCTTACAGACCGGCCCTGGGATTTACGATTAACGGTTTGCGAGGGGCGTTCGTGCATTGGCCGCGGATCTGCACCCGCGTGCGTAGGCGAGGCATGCAACTCATACGGAGTGGAACAGGCGGGTGGCAGCGTCAAGCGCAGCTTGGCGATGGTTTGCCCATCCGTCATCGCCAAGGCCTTCAGCCTTGACGCTGCCACCCTCGCAGCAGGAAACTCAAGAACATGGGACGTTCTCCACGTTTGTCAGCACACCGTCCGTCGCAGCAGCGGGATATTCATCAGGATCGAGGTGATCAGGTAGCACGCGGCGAATGTCACCAGCGGCACGAGAGTCACAGCGAGCAAGAACGATCCGTCCCCGGCATGATTGCCCAGCCGATCGTCTATATACTTGAGCACGAGCGGGTGCAGCACGTAGATGCCCAGCGTGGTCGAGGCGACCCATTCGAGGGTCGTCTTGCGGAACCCCTCGGGCGGCTTGGCCGTCGTGTCGTGCAAATAGGCCGCCCAGAAGATGGCGATGGACAAAAACACCATCGGCAGGCTGAAGAAGTCGAAGAGGTATCGCACGCCGACGCCGCCCTGCCTGGCGACGAACGCGGGCGCAAACGCCGCCAGATAGATCGCCGAAACGATCACCGCCAGGGATGGAAATCCTGTGGGTATCTTCTTCGGGTCGATCCGAGGCAGCTCGTAGCCGCACAGGTAGTATCCGATGAACGGGATGAACATGGAGAAGATGGACCGGCGGTTGTTCCACAGCAGCACGTCGGTCTGGAAGTAGGCGTTCGCAAGGATCAGAATGAGAACGATGGCGAAGATCCGGTCCCGCTGCGGCGCGTGCCGCACGAACGTTCGCAGCACCGGCGTGACCAGGTACAGCCCGGCGATCATGTAGAGGAACCACAAATGGTAGTACGGATCGCCCGTGAGGATCAGCCTGGCGATGGCGCCGGCCGTCAAGTGCTCGTCGTCCACCACCTGCCGGACGATCAGGTAAATGACCGTCCAGAACACCAGCGGGATCCCCACGCGATACAGCCGCCGTTTGTAGAACTCCAGTGCCGACTCCTGGCGCTCATCTCCGAGCAGCAGCGCGCCGCTGATCATGACGAACACGGGGATCGCAAAATGCGCCAAGTAGAACAGCCAGCCGCCCACCCACCACTCAGCGGTGAACGGCCGCATCGGCATCGCAAGCCCGATGGCCACATGCCCGCTGACTACGGCGTAAATGCCGAGAATCCTCAGCCGGTTGATGTACTGGATACTGCGAGCCTTCTCAGCCGGCACGTTCACACCCCACGGGCAAACCGGCTCTGCAGAAAGGACTTGAGTTGTGGCAGGTTACTGCGGCATGTGTCCCAGACCACTTTCAGGTTCACACCGAAGTACTGATGAATCAGGACGTTTCGCATCGCTTTGATTCTGCGCCACGGTATCTCCGGATGTTCCTCAATGAAGGAAGCGCTCAGATTCCTCGCGGCTCCGCCGATGATCTCCAGTTCCTTGACCACGGCGTCGAGCATATGGCGCAGGTACACAGGGTCATTTTCCATAGACGGGTTCGGCCTCTCTCAGCACATCGTCGCGGAAATACTCACTGAGAGCCTGAGGCGTCAGGAGGTCCACCTTCATGCCGAGCGCCTCCGGGAATTGCTCTTGGATCTCGATGAATTCGAACAAACCGATGGTAGCGCGCGGGTCAAAATCGATAAGGACATCAACGTCGCTCTGATCGTCGGCTGTGCCGTGAATCCGCGAGCCGAAAAGGGCAACGAATCTGATATCATCGCGGTAAGGGCTCTCTTGAACGGCCCTGCGCAGTCGTGCTGTCAATTCTTCCTTGTCCATGATCGTAGTGTACGATCCCCGCGGTGAATCTGTCAAAGCCAATTCATCATGACAGGGCTACTTGTTCGCTGCCTCCAGCTTGTGATCGGCGGGCTTGAGGCCCTTCTTGAATCCACCGAAGCCGATGGGGAAGGGGTCGTACCGGCCGAGGATGTCCACCTTGCCTTGCGGCGGGATCTTGTCCTCCATGCCCAGGCCCCAGTAGCAGGCGTTGACGAGCAGCCGGCGGAAATTCGCGTCCTTCAGGTCGCCCGCGTGACCCATCGTAGTCGTGAAGACGCGCGCGGTCTTGCCCGACTCGCCCGTATAGCTCTTGATCCAGGCGACCGGCAGGGGCTTCTTGTTGGGATTGACTTTGTCGTCGGGATTCATGCCGGACAGGACCTGGCCCATGATCACGGGCTTACAGTCTCCGTTGAGGGTCGTCAGACCGTAGACGTCTGACGGGCCCCAGATCGTGCCGACGCCGCGGACGAGCGGCTGGTTCTCCATCCCCTCGGCAATGACGCCGCGAGTGCTCTCCTTCTGGTGGTCGCCGTAGTGGCTGATCCACGTCTCGCCGAGCACCTGCCGGCCGTACCCGCCCTTGAAGGCCTCGTCCTTATTCTGCCAACTCCATTTCGCGTACGGGCTGTCCTTGCGCTTGTTGTAGTTGAACGGGTGCGTGGCCGTGCGCAACGCGATGATCGGCCTGCCCGAATTCGTATAGTCGATGATATGCTTCATCTGCTCGTCCGGCAGCTCGCGAAATCGGGTGAAGAGCACCATCAGGTCCGCCTTGTCGAGGGCTTCGAGCCTCGGGATAGTGTCCAGCGTCAGCGGATCGATCTGGCCGGTCTCTTTATTGATCGCGAACAGCACCGTGCATTGGAACCCGTGATGCACGGCCAGAATCTTGGCCAGCATCGGCATCGATTCCTCGGAGCGGTATTCCTCATCGCCCGTGACGAACACGATATGCTTACCCTGTCCCGGCCCCGCACCGCCCTCATACACCACCCAAGGCTGCTCCGCCGCGCCCAATGAGCCCGATATGGCAACCATGGCCATCAACACCGTCGGCACGTTCACCCCAGTCATCTTCATACTCGGCGCTCCTGTCCTTTCGTATCGGAACCATTTATGATGTGTACTCGGGCCCATTGTTCTGCCGCCTTCCGCCGGCGTCAAGCCCCAACGCAAGACAAACACCCAAGTATGTGATCGTGGGTATACGACAGGATTGTGGCAGAGCAAACATGGGGTCCTGGGTGGCAGCGTCAAGCTTGCCCTCGCGAAGGCGGGGGGCCTGCGGCCTTGACGCTGCCACCCGGCCCGACCGCCACTTTCTTGTCATGCACCCGTGATCGGCATTCGATGGCGGATTCGGACCGCCCAGTAGGGCGAGCGTACCCGCTGTGCGTCCTCGCACGACGTTTCCAGCCGTCGTGAGTCCTCACAATGGGCGGGTGTGGACACTCGCCCCGCAGGAGCCGCGTGGACCTCCACCATATTGCGCCCAAACTGCGACCGACGCTCCTGTCCATGCACGTTCGACCGGCAGGCGCGGTTTACGCACGCGCGTTTGAAGGCCGGATGGGGAAGGTCACGGTCAGTAATGCGATTGCGGGCGCGGTCTACGCACGCGCGTGTGAAGGCCGTTGATCCGTGGCGGAGCGGGAGCCATTTCGATCCTGCGCGGCCTCCGGCAGATTCACCCACCGCATGGGAGAGAGGCCATCGCTAAGTAGATAGCCAAAAGTTTTCACACAAAAGCCTTGAGCCAGAAGTCATCGGACAGGACACCTGCTTTGCGGAGGGCTTCTGTCGAGGTCAAGCCCAGGAGCCAACGTTCCGCGTAGTCTGCTTCTTCGTCAATCGTTCGGAATTGGCGATTCGCGGCGATCAAACGCTTCAACTCTTTCCATAGGTGGTCCTGGGAATTCAATTCCGGGCACTGCTTGGGCAGCCACAGGAGGATCACTCCCAATCGGGCGGCCAACCGCTGGCTTGCGGCGGCCTGGTGACAGGAAGCCTTGTCCAGCAACAACCAGATCGGCCGGCCCCGATAGCGTCGCCGCAGATACCGCAGGAAGGCTTGGAAGTCCTCCTGTCGTTGCCGCGGCCGACGCAGGACCACTCGGTGTCCTGTCCGAGGATTGATCGTGCCGAACGAGACCCGTTTGGCATTCCGGCCGGTGATCTTGACTTTGGCCTGCTCGCCACGAAACGCCCACACATATCGCAGCGGCGGAAACCAACGTAGGATCGTCGCATCCGAAAACAGCAACACCGCCCGAGCAGGCATGCGTTTCAGGCGGCGAACAAGCCCCCTTTTTTCTGGGCACGGTTCGGATCCTTGGTCGCATAGACGTACCGGGGCCGTTTCCATCGCAGGCCCAAGTCCCGCATCCGCCGCCGCAGCGTGCGAGCCGAGATCGCACAGCCGTACCTGCTCTGGAGGTGATTCCCCAGCAGCGACACCGTCCAGCCGGTGGCGTTGTAGCCGAGATGCATGGGATCACGGCGTAACGCGTGCACGATTCGTGCATCCGTGATCGTCCTGGCGACACGGGGCCGTCCGGATCGCGGCGCGTCGCGAATGCCGTCCGGACGATGCGTGTGCACATAGGTTCTCACCCAGGCATAGATGCTCCACGGCGGGGCCCCGGTAAGCTGGGCCACTGCCTGAACCGTCCGGCCTTGGGCCACCAACGGGACCGCTTGGACACGCCGGTACGTGCGGGCATCGCCGACCTGATGCAAGGCACGGCGCAGACGACGTTCATCATACCGATCAAAACCGCGTTCTGAGGCACTCCTCGCTTTTCTCATGAATCCTATCTTACTCGCGAAGAGAACCTTTCGTGTGAA